>Ga0182024_10018317_pt1 | contig 13050 bp, 6 predicted proteins | sample P32metaG_FD_120480 | JGI IMG/M metagenome (GOLD analysis project Ga0182024, IMG submission 120480) | Permafrost microbial communities from Stordalen Mire, Sweden - P3-2 metaG (Illumina Assembly) | ecosystem: Environmental > Terrestrial > Soil > Wetlands > Permafrost | place: Sweden: Stordalen...
CATGTCCGGGGCTAATCTGACCGGCGTCAATTTCACGGGTCAAAGCGTACCGACGTCCTGGAGTATCTCGGGGACGATCAGCCCGTCGGCGGCTGGTAGCGGGGCAACGGTGACGTTGAGCGGGGCAGCCAACGCCACCACCACAGCCAACGCTTCCGGAAACTACACTTTCACCGGGATAGCGAACGGAAATTACACCGTGACGCCCAGCATAAGCGGCTATGCATTCACGCCGCCCAACCAAGCGGTGACCATGTCCGGGGCTAATCTGACCGGCGTCAATTTCACAGGTGCAGCGACCTCCTGGAGCATCTCGGGAACCATCAGCCCGTCGGCGGCTGGTAGCGGAGCAACGGTGACGTTGAGCGGAGCAGCCAACGCCACTACCACAGCCAACGCTTCCGGAAACTACACCTTCACCGGGCTAGCCAACGGTAATTACACCGTGACGCCCAGCATAAGCGGCTATGCGTTTACGCCGCCCAACCAAGCGGTGACCATGTCCGGGGCTAATCTGACCGGCGTCAATTTCACAGGCGCGGCGACCTCCTGGAGCATCTCGGGGACGATCAGCCCGTCGGCGGCTGGCAGCGGGGCAACGGTGACGTTGAGCGGAGCAGCCAACGCCACTACCACAGCCAACGCTTCTGGAAACTACACCTTCACCGGGCTAGCCAACGGTAATTACACCGTGACGCCCAGCATAAGCGGCTATGCATTTACGCCGCCCAACCAAGCTGTGACTATGTCCGGGGCTAATCTGACCGGCGTCAATTTCACAGGCGCGGCGACCTCCTGGAGCATCTCGGGGACGATCAGCCCGTCGGCGGCCGGCAGCGGAGCAACGGTGACGTTGAGCGGAGCAGCCAACGCCACCACCACGGCCAACGCTTCCGGAAACTACACCTTCACCGGGCTAGCCAACGGAAATTACACGGTCACGCCCAGCCATACCGGCTATACATTTACGCCACCCAACCAAACCGAGACCATGTCCGGAGCAAACCTAACTGGCGTCAACTTCACAGGCCAAAGCCAAGGTCCGTCCTGGAACATTTCGGGGACGATCAGCCCTTCGTCGGCTGCTAGCGTAACCACAGTGACGCTGAGCGGAGCCGCCAATGCCACAACCACGCCTAACGCTTCCGGAAACTATACCTTCACCGGACTAGCGAACGGGGTTTACTCGGTATCGCCAACCAGTCCAAGTTACGGTTTCAATCCCCGGGGCCAAACGTTCTCGGTCTACGCGGCTAATGTCACGGGCCTCAACTTCAGCGGCACTGCTCAGTCGACGCCGACATTCACGATATCCGGGACCATAAGCGGAGGCAGTGGAGCAGCCGTCACTCTCAGCGGCGCCGCAAATGCCACCACCACAGCAGGCACTAACGGAACCTATAATTTCAGTGGGCTCACAAACGGGAGCTACACCATCACTCCGAGCAATCAGGGTTATAGTTTCTCTCCCCCCGCGCAATCGGTTGTCATTAGTGGGAGCAGCGCCAGCGCTACGAACTTCACCGCGGCTGCCGGCTACATGATTTCAGGAACTCTAAGCCCGCCGGAATACTCTGTCGGCGCTACCGTGACCCTCACCGGTCCGGTGAACGCCACTGTCACGGTCACAGGTTCCAGCACCTTCGCGTTTACCGGACTGCCGGCTGGTTCCTACACCGTCACACCGAGCGGCACAAATGTTACCTTCAATCCTACTAGTCAAGAGATCTCGATCAGTGACGCCAATGTCAACGTTCCAAGCTTCAGTGCAACCGGCACCGAGAACGTCATCTTTTTTGACAATTTTTCGACGCCCACGCTGAGTTCCGGTTGGACGGTCATCTCGCGGCATGGAGAGTACGCCCAAAACGAGACGGAGTGCAATATTCCTCAGATGGTGGCCTCCGGCAGCGGCATGACAATTAGTAGCGCGGCGGAGAATTGGACGTGCGGCGATTTCAATATTGACGCGAGCACCCGCCATACCCCTTCCAGTTGGCCTTACATCACGGGCGATGTGCAATGGACCAGCCAGAGCTTCAACACCGGCACAGTGGAGGTGCGGGCTAAATTCCCCTCTTATGCGACCAGCCTTTGGCCGGCTATCTGGATGCTCGGCTCCAACTGCCAGACTACTAACATTTTCACTGCCGATACAGGTTATTCAGACTGTTCCAGCCTCGGCGCCAGCGGATATATCGAAGCCGACCTGGTGGAGTGTTACAGCGGCCAATCCGGCTTTTGCCAGTTCCATGTGGCCAACCCCTCCTTTGGCATCGGCAACGGGTGCGATGCCAACTATACGGTGGATACCAACTGGCACATCTTCACCACCGTGTGGACGGCCACAAGCTTTAAGCAATATATGGACGGCGTGCTGAAAACGACCTGTAATCAAGCCATCAAGGGCCAGATGTTCCTCATCATCCAAACGCAGACCGGCGGCTCCGGCGGAACTCCCAATAACGCGGATTTACCCGCTCAGTTGAAGATCGATTACGTGAAGGTGACCCAGCCGTAGACGGATTTCGGATGTCTCGGGCCGGCCATTCCGGCGCCGCGGCGGCGTTGTGGAAGGACGGATGCGCCGGCGTCCCTGGGGTATGATGAATTTGTATGCCTGGAACCGTGAGGGGCCGAAAACATACGACTGAAAAAGGGGAAATCCGAGGCCGTTTGCGCCGGGCTGCATGAGCGTGCCTCTGTGCATGAGTTCTGTCCCCGTTGACCCTGCGCCGAGTCGCGAGACAGCAGTGACGGGCTGGTTGCAGATGAGCCGCGTTCGCCTCTGCCTGATGGCGTTGTTGCTTCTGTGTGGCCGGGCTTCCGAGGCGCAAACCACTTGTGCAACGCAACACACCGCTAGCGGCGCTTTCATCTGCTATCCCAACCCGTCCGAGAATGCTAAAGATTCGAATGTTCCCGCCGTTTTTCATTTGAGCGCACAGGGAAACGCCGCCGAAGGTAGGCTGATTGCCGGCTACAAGGTCCTCATCGATAAGCGCCAGATCTATGAGAAGAAACTGGCGGCTCCGGTCCAGAAACTGTCCGTCGAAACCAACTTGAAGTCACCATTCGATTCCGGCACACACAGCTTGCACGTCGTATTCGTTGGAGCCGGGTCCGCCGACGTGAACCAGCTTCAATTTTATCCGCAGGCAAACGCCAGTTTCTGTGAACCGTTCAGCCGCATCGATCCGCGGACTTGCACCTCCTCGCCGGCGGGAGGTTCTTTCCAGTGGTCCCTGCCGGAAGCCTCTCCGGGCGCGTCAACGCCTGACGCCTTCGACAGATATTCCGCCTTCCTCAAACTCTTCGGCCAAAATCTGAAGAAGGTTGAGGCGGATGTTGCGGATGCAATGGCAGTGGATTCCCGAGGGAACTTGTATGTCGCGTCCCACGCTTTTGCGGATGTGGATTTACGCAAATACTCGCCGAACGGCAGCCTCATGTATGCTTCGCTGATTCGTTCTTGCGGAGAGGGCTTTCTAGCGGTGGCCGGTCTGGCTATCGATGGCGCGGGGCGTGCCTGGATCGCCGGGAACACAACCGCGTGTCTCGCCACCACTCCAAATGCGGTTCAGGAGCGCGTTTCGCATGCGGGCCCAGCGCGCGGATTCGTGATGCTGGTAGACACTACCAAATCCAGTTCCATGACACCGGTCTACGTTACTTACCTCTCTGACGTGGACCATCGAATCGCTGCGATCCGCGTTGACAGCGAGGGTAATGCGTATGTTGCCGGCACCACTGAATCTCAGGAATTCCCGCATGATTCATTGCTTAAGGCGCTAAAGGCCGGTGCAGGCTCCGCCCAATCCAGTCCCACGAGGTTAGGCTTTGTTTCAGCGCTAAACCCAATGGGATCGGCCTTACTATGGTCCGCTCTATTGCCGGATGCACAGTTGGCCGCGCTGGCCCTCGACGAAGCGGGGAATGTTTACGTCACGGGACGCGTGCCGTCCAGGAAGTCCACGTCCGGAACTCGCGGTTCCAATGAGCCGCTGAAGAAAACCTGCGGCGGTGAAAGCAAGTTGACGATGGAATGCGACGATGTTCTGGTTGCGGAACTCTCGGATCGCGGCCACAGGCTATCCTACGCCGCGTGGTTCGGCGGCCAGGGGGAGGCGGAAGGCCGAACCATTTCGGCTACGGCGCAGGGGGCCTGGATCTTCGTCGCGGGTGAGACAGATTCACGGGATTTTCCAACATCGTCGGCGGCGAATGAACTTCGTCAGGAGGGTTTGCGGTCGTTTGCCGTAGCTCTGCGGGCTTGCAGAAGCGGCGCACAATACTCGCGGATCCTGCCGGAAGTGGCCGGCAATACGGCGCCGCCGCTCGCATCGGCGCCCGCGATGGATGCCTTCACCACTGCGTTTTCGGCCGGAATTGCCGAGTACCCCGGAGGATTAACGGGGCGCAAGCCCTTCGCGCACCTGGAGCTCGCCCCGGAGTGCATTTCGGCCAAACCATGAGGCTGCGCTAATGGCCACACGCCGGCAATTCCTGCTATCGCTGGCCAGTGCGGGGAGCGGAGCGCTCCTCCCAGGATGCTTGCGCGGCCAATCGGATGACGCGACCCCGAACGCGCTGGCGGGTGTGCGGCTTGAACCATTTGTCGATCCGCTGTTTTTGACACCCGTTCTCCGGCCGACTTCTGAGATTTCCGGCTCGGAACACTACAGAATTACCCTATCGGAGTTTCAACAGAAGCTTCACCGCGACCTTCCCCCGGCGGTGGTGTGGGGATTTGAAGGAATCACTCCTGGTCCGGTGATTGCAGCGCAGCGCGGCCGTGCCGTGACAATCGACTGGTTGAACCGATTGCCGGCGCGGCATCGACTTACGATTGACCATTCGTTGGATGGCGCCGGGAAGGACCTTCCCGAGGTACGAACGACCATCCACCTGCACGGCGGGCACGTGTCAGCGAGTAATGACGGCTACCCGGAGGATTGGATCACGCCCGGAAAGCAGCAGCGGACCGTCTATCCCAACCGGCAACCTGGCGCGACGCTCTGGTATCACGACCACGCCATGGGAATTACGAGACTGAACGCCATGATGGGATTGGCCGGGGTCTATTTAATTCGCGACCCGGCGGAAGAGCGCCTGGGGCTGCCCGCGGGACGTTTTGACATTCCACTGGTGTTGCAGGATCGCATTCTCGATGCGCGCGGCCAACTGGTGTATCCCGTCTCGGATTCCATCGACGCCCCTTCGGTTGCCGAGTTCTTCGGAACGAACATCCTGGTCAACGGCCGGGTGTCGCCCTACCTCGATGTGGAGCCGCGACTATATCGCTTCCGCCTTCTAAATGCGGCGAACTCACGTATGTTCCAGCTATCGCTCGTCCCCGGGCAGCGGTTCATCCAAATTGGAAGTGACGGCGGCCTTCTGCCAGAGCCAGTTATCCGCAGTGAAATATTTATTGCGCCGGCAGAGCGTCTTGAAGTCATTTTGGATTTTCGGGGCCGCGAAGGCCGGCGCATGATGCTCGTAAACAACGCACCCACGCCCTACCCCTCGGGCGGCGGACCGGTTCCCGGTTTGGTAATGCAATTTCGAGTCGGCCGGCCGCTCAGCGCGGACATCGATACCGGCAGAATTCCCGATACGCTCCGAGCTGTGCCGCGCTTGCAGGAGACGGCGGCGGTAAAGACGCGGAGCCTGAAGTTAGTCGAAATCATGGCGATGAAGGGACAGCCTCACCGCGTATTGCTGGATGGGCGGCGCTTCATGGATCCGGTCACCGAAGATCCCCTGAACGGAAGCGTCGAGATTTGGGAATTCGTGAATACGACGCTCGACGCTCACCCCATTCATTTGCATGCAGTCCATTTTCAACTGCTCGATCGCCGTCCTTTCGACGTTCGCCGGCTCGAGCGCACGTCTGAAGTGGTCTTGACCGGCAAGGTGCTGCAACCGGCTCCGGAAGAACGCGGCTGGAAGGACACTATCCTCTGCCCGCCCGGACAGGTAACTCGCATCATTACGCCGTTCGCTGGAGAACCGGGACGCTTCGTCTGGCACTGCCACATGCTCGAACACGAAGATAACGAGATGATGCGACCTTTTCTGCTGCGCGCTTGAGCGCAGACTGGTTGTTTGTCCAGAGAGAAGGCGATCGTGGCGCACGCACTCCTCGGAACACCCCAAGCTGCGGCGGACTCAGTCACCGGTTTTTGCAAAGTCACTTAATTCGCCGGCAATATCTCGCAGATGCTCAAATTGTAGCGATCCGTAGTCGGCGCTGTATCGTTGATGGTCACCGTTGTCCCGCTTAGTGGCGTTGGGCTGGTCTGCATTTGCACCCAGTAGGTGTCCCCGGTGGACGCCAGGTCCTGATGCACCAAAGTTTGACCGGCGCCGAGTGTCCGTGCGATCGCGTTGTCGTAGTCGTTCCCAACACCGAAGACCCAGGATCCGTTTTGAGTTGTCACCAGCGATGCCGAAGGAGCGCCGGTTTTTGCGTTAGTGCTCTTGGTAGCCCCAATTGCGCCGGATCCGTTGGTACCGCTAGTGTTCGCCCCCGTGAAAGTAACAACCGTCATTGAGGAAACGACGCTATGCGAAATGGTCGCCGTGACGGTTACGTTGGTCAATGCCGACGGCGCGAAAGCCCGCCAGATTTCAGCAGTGCCGCTCTGCGTGTTCGTACGCAGTACCAGTACCCAGGTTAGACCTGCACCACTAATGCCTGTCACTGTGGTGTTTGTCCCTGAGATGAAATCCGTGGACACAAAGGCGAGGAGTAGTTCGTTTGAAGCGGTAGTCGAGAATGCGGGCGTGGCTACGGTGGTGCTTGCCGCGGTTCCGTCTTTCGATACCTTCGCGTCAATTGCGAGCGAACTCCCCTGAACCGCTTGAGCAGTAAAGTTGACGCCGGTTATGTTCGCCCCGCTCACCGTCTCACCAAGACTGGTGGGGGTGATCGCGAATCCGGACAGACTAGGTGTGATGGTATAGGTTCCATTGACTAAGCCCGTAAAGCTGTAGTTGCCGGAACCATCCGCCGTTGTAGCGGCGCTGGCGGATCCACTGAGTGTTACGGTTGCTCCCGCGCCCCCGGTAATCGTGCCGGAAATGCTGTAGGTCTGGACCGTGAAATTGGCGCCGGTAATGTTGGCTCCACTCACCGTCTCCGGCAGGTTCGCCGGGCTAAAGGTCAGACCTGTCTTGCTGGGAGTCACGGTGTAGCCCCCATTCAGAAGCGCTGCAAAACTGTAGTTGCCGGAACCATCGGCTGTGGTGGTGGCGCTGGCCGCTCCACTGAGCGTTACGGTTGCTCCGCTTCCCAAAGATGTCGGGCTGATGGTGCCTGAAATGGTCCAGGTTGGCACGGTGAAATTGACATTGCCGAGGCTGGCTCCATTGATCGTCTCAGCCAGATTAACCGGGCTGAAGGTAAGGCCGGTCTTGCTGGGAGTGACGGTATAGGGTCCGTTCACCAAACCCGAGAAGGTATAAACACCCGAGGCATTTGCCGTGGTTGTGGCAGAGGATGTGCCGCTGAGAGTGACTGTCGCTCCAGTGCCGAGGGTCGCCGGGCTGATGGTTCCCGAAAGGCTGTAGGTTGCCACCGTGAAGCTAGCGCCGGTAATGTTGGTGCCGCTCACAGTCTCCGGCAGACTCGCCGGGCTGAAGGTGAGGCCGGCCTGGCTGGGTGTCACCGTATAAGCTCCATTCGCCAAGCCGGAGAAAGTGTAATTGCCGGAGCCGTCGGTGGTGGTGGTCGCGCTCGATGTGCCGCTCAGCGTCACTGACACACCGGTACCGGAAGTGAGCGGGCTGATGGTTCCAGAGATGCTGAAGGTTCCCGCCGAATTCGCCGTGAAGGTCACGCCGGTAATATTCGCGCCGTTGACCGTCTCGGGCAAGCTGGTCGGGGTAAAGGTGAACCCGGTCTTAGTGGGCGTTATCGTATAGCTTCCATTCGCCACGCCCGTGAAGGTGAAGGCTCCGGAACCAGTGGCCGTTACGACTTGAGGCGATCCGCCTTCGCCGTTCGCGGTCAAAGTGACGGTTGCGCCGCTGCCGGAAGCCGTGGGAGTGATAGTGCCGGATACGGTGTAAGTTGCAACCGCGGTCCCGGTAAAGTTGATGCCGCTCACATTGCCGCCGCTGACTGCGACGGGCTGGTTCGAAGGAGCGAACGTGTAGCCGCTATTGCTCGGCGTTACCGTATAGGCGCCATTCGCCAGGTTCGAAAAAGTGTAAGCGCCGGTGCCGTTCGCCGTGGTGCTGGCGCTCGAGGCGCCGCTGAGGATCACTTGCGCCCCATTCCCCGCGGCCGTGGGACTGATCGTTCCTGAAAGACTCCAGGTTTGACCCGCCTGAGAAGCGGAAGGAATAATCTCGCAGAGCGTCAGATTGTAGCGGTCCGTAGTGGGTTCGGTGTCGTTAATAGTCACGCTGGTCCCGCTCGGGGAAACCGCGGTCAGCATCTGAACCCAATAAGTGTCTCCCGATATCGCGAGGTCCTGGTGCAGGAGAACCTGCGCCGCCCCGGGCGTGCGTGCCAAGGCATTGTCGTAATCGTTGCCGACGCCAATAACCAGAGAGCTGTTCTGCGTCGTGACCAGCGTGGCGGAAGGGGCGCCCTGCAAGGAATTGGCGCTCTTGGTCGCGCCGATCGCGCCCGAACCGCTGGTTCCAGAAGTATTCACGCCGATGAACGTTACCACGGTGATCGACGAAACTACGCTTTGCGACAAGGTAGCGGTCACGCTCACACTGCTCAATTGCGAAGACGAAAACGCCCGCCAGATTTCAGAAGTACCGCTTTGGACGTTGGTGCGCGCAACCAGCACCCAGGTGAGGCCTCCGCCAGTGACCCCCGTCACCGTGGTGTTAGCCCCGACGATGTAATCGGTCCCGATGAATGCCAGAAGAAGTTCATTGCCGTGGGATGTCGAGAACGAGGGGGTCGATATCGTGGAATTGGGAGCGCTTCCGTCTTCCGACGACGTGGTGTCGATTGAAACCGGGGGCGTTGGAACGTTAATGGTGATGCCGGTAGGAGTCTCGAGGTTACCGCTGTCATCGACAGCCCGGGTTAGCACAGAGATGGCTCCGGAGCTGAGCGGCGTCCAGGAGTAAGTCCAACTTCCCAGCCCATTTACCGGGTGCCACGTGGTTCCGCCGTCGGTTGAGATCTCGACACCGCCCACCACACCGCCTCCCGAATCGGTGGCCGTCCCGGTTATGGTTAGCGGGACGCCGATTGCTTCCACTGTTCCAGAAGTGGGTGAAGTAATGGTCGATGTCGGGGGTACGGTATCGGTGGAGGCTTGCGCGGGAGCAATGCCAGCCTGCAATGTCGCGGGCTGGACTCCCATATCCGCGAACAGATTTACAGTGGCCTGCTGCATGTCCGGGTCGGCCGGAGGGTTGGTACCGAAGAACGAATTGTCGTGATTCGCGTCCAGTCCCCACGCCCATTGAACCGTACCCGCGCCGAAAACGAGAGCTCCGGATGGCGCACGATACAGTGTCATATGATGCGTTGCCGAACCAGCGCCGTAGGTCCCTCCGTAATCCAGAAGGAGGTCAATTGTCATGGGGTAAGTAGCGGTCGATAAACGAACCAGTCCGGCGGGACGAAAGCCGTTATCCAGCTCCTCATCCCATTCGTAGCCCAATGTCCCCGCCGGCAGAGTTGCGGTCTGGCCGGCCCCTAGCCTGGCAATACTGGTATTGCGCCAGAAGCGCATCTGCCCTTCGGCCTGGGGAACCTGTATGGACAGATTGCCGGGATTGTCAGTGCCTGGTCCATTGACCGTGAAGATTGTGCCCGTCAGGGCGTTCTCGGGCCGGCCGCCATCGGCCGGCGGGCTGTGTCGAGGGTCCCTCCAAGTTCCGGTCCAGGTGGGTGGATCTTCAGGATCGGGAATGCCCCCGCCGGCGCTGACTGGGCTGTCGAGTGTTTCTTTGTAGCAGACCAGCGTCCGGTAAGCGGTGTTGCTGCCATCTATGCTGTTTTCCCAGCGGGTCTTCCAGAAGACTTCATTGCCGCTGAAAAACGCCAAGTTCACTCCGGCGGCGCGAGCGGCTTCTATCGCCGTACGCGCGGGCCCGGATACATATTCATCATGACCGGACGAAATATAGATTTTGTGATTCTGGATTAAGCTGCCGTTACGCGCGGCGTCGACGCCGGTAAAGTAGGTCACATCGTAACCGTTCAATTCGAGCCAGCGAATCAACGGATACTCGGCGCCATATACAAACGTTCCGGATTCATTGGCAAAACCGCGGGTAATAAACGGGCGATTGTAGCTGACCTTATAAGCCCGGCCGGGAAGGTTCCAGGTGTCGAGCCCACCGTAAACGCTGTTGCCGCCGTAGGCGTTGTAAGCTTCCCACGTTGTGTCGGATGTCTGGTAATAGACCGCGGAACTGCTGGTATCGTTCCTCACGATGAAGAAGACTTGGCTGACTCCACCCGTGTCGGACCGCGTAAGAAGGGCGAAATATACTCCCGAGGTCGCATTCGAAGGCACCGTCCAGGAAGCAGAAACCGCCCAATTCCCGCAGTCATACAGGAGGGTGGTTGCATCGGTTATACACGCGGGCTGCGTTTGAGGAAGCGTGGCGGAGGGGGTGACCGTTGCAACCTGTCGCGCTCCGTTCCCGTTGTAGTATCCCACGCGGAAAATCTTGATGGTATAGGCGCTCGCAGGAGTACTGATCTTAAAATTGACGGTGGCGCCCTGAGCCACACTGATGTCGTCGGCAAACCCCTGAATGGTCGGGTCTCCAACGCCGCCGTTGATGCCGGAGATATCCCAGTCGCTCGGAGGGTTTCCGGTCTTTGAATTCTCGCATACGATGTCATTTGCCATCGCGGGGCTGCAGCCAAACGTTTGAGCAGGTAACGAACCCGCGAAAAGGCCGGCAGCCACTGTGACGGCGAAGGCCGAAGCGAAAAGCGACCGTTTCTTTGCATCCAAAGTCCGATCGTGCAATACCGACTTGTTTACTGATTTCATCGAAGTTTTCATGTGTGATGTCCAACGCGGGTTAGTGTGGGAGAGCGTGCCGTCACTCGGTAGTTCGTAGCCAACGGCAATTCTAAGGCCAGTTCTATTACATCCAAATGTCAACCGTCCAGACGTCGACCAGGGTCCGGATCGGGTAATAAATCATGGGCTTGTCGTAGATCGGCAACAAGTGCTTGTTGGTGATCTTGGCCAGCGGAAATAAGCGGCTGCCCGTGCCGCCCGCGAGTACGACGCCTTTCATAAATACCTCGGTGGTGGGTCAGTTTGATTGAGGACAGGATGTCATCCCGCGCGCGGGTTTAACAACCCGCACAGTTTTGCGCCGATTGGCAATCGGCGCGCAGATTACCAACCCGCCCTCAATCAAACTGGCCCGCTACCGATTATTCGAACCCGTACGGCTAATCTTCGATGAACTCGTGCCGGGTTCGTCGGACAGCGACATATCCAGGCGAATCTCGCACGACGGCACCTTCAATGACCAGCACAACCTCTGAGTTTTTTCCGCTGGAGTTCGGCCAGTTCGTGATTCTCACTCTTACGTGCTTGCCTATTTTCACCGAATCGTGGCGACACTTCATGAGCAGCCCACCGCTGCTTATGTTGACAGTTGTGCCACGAAAGTGCATCCCCCGAACGCAAAGTTCGGCTGGCAGTTCAATTGGAAACCTCCGCTTCGTGCGACGTTCCCTACCCACCACTCTCGGCGTGAATCCAATATTCTCGTCATCGGTGGAATAAGCGTCCGTGTCGAACGAAGTTACGTTGATGTTGCGGTAAACAGCTGGCGTCGTCATTCTTTTGACCATCCCCATTTAGATTCCTGGCACTCCCAGTTCAGAAAGCTCGCAAGCAAGGGCCGTTGTGCCCGAGCGCGCGGTCGATTTTACATTGCTACAGCAAGCTGGCTGGATATCTCTTGTCCGATCGCGAGCGAGGCGGTCGCCCCCGGACTGGGAGCATTCAGCACGTGTAGTGACTGCTCCGCAATCGCGAAGCTGAAGTCTTGTACGGTCTCGCCATTGATCGAGATCGCCTGGGCCCGAACGCCGGAGCCGCCAGGCTCGAGGTCCTCCGGCCGCACATCTGGCACCAATGCGTTCAGAGACTGGCAAAATAGTGTCTTGCTGAACGACCGCCGAAGCTCGCTGAAGCATAGGCGCGGGTATTTCCGAACAAAGCGCCAGAAGCCGACATAGGTCAAAGTATCGAGGAGATCACGGGCAGACAAGTCAGTCTTTCGATAACCCTCGCGCGCGAAAGCTAATACCGCATTAGGCCCTGCCTCGATGCCGCCGTGAATCAATCGCGTGAAATGGACTCCTAGAAAAGGGAACTTTGGATCGGGCACGGGATATATCAGATGGCGCACCAGGTGTTGACGTTCCGCCTTTAGCTTGTAGTATTCGCCGCGGAATGGAACGATTCTCAGCTTGCGCTTCTCGCCGGCAAGTACGCTCACGCGATCGCAATGAAGGCCGGTGCAGTTCACGATGTAGTCGGACTCATACTCACCCACCGTCGTCTTGACAATCCAGCGCCCTCTCTGCTTTTCGAGTTTGGTGACTCGAGCATTGGTAGCGACGGTACCACCTATTTCGGTAATGATGCGGGCCAGTGTCTGACAGACCGCCGGATAATCGACGATACCCTCTTCGGGAACTCTTATGGCCGCGACCCCACCGACGTGCGGTTCGATCTCCTGCATCTCGTTCGGGCCTAACATCTGCAGACCGTTGAGGCCATTCATGCGCCCCCGTTCGAAAAGGTCCTTCAGCCGTGGGACCTCGTCTGGTTTCGATGCGACGACCAGCTTTCCACAAATCTCATGAGGAATAGCATGCTCCTGACAAAACGCGACCATCTGGCGTATCCCATTTACCGCCAGCCGCGCCTTCATGGAACCGGGCTTGTAATATAAACCGCAATGCAGAACGCCGCTGTTGTGACCACTCTGGTGCAGCCCGACTGTTCGTTCCTTCTCCAGGACAGTGATGGAGCCGCTTGGAAATCTCTGTCCTAGGCGATACGCCGTTGCCAAACC
>Ga0182024_10018318_pt1 | contig 13050 bp, 7 predicted proteins | sample P32metaG_FD_120480 | JGI IMG/M metagenome (GOLD analysis project Ga0182024, IMG submission 120480) | Permafrost microbial communities from Stordalen Mire, Sweden - P3-2 metaG (Illumina Assembly) | ecosystem: Environmental > Terrestrial > Soil > Wetlands > Permafrost | place: Sweden: Stordalen...
GAAACTGCAACACCTCCACCGGCAAACCGAGATACACCCGCAAGAACACCGCCAGCGACGCCGCACAGCGCGGCCGATGGGCGAACATGCCGCTGAAGCGCAGCAGGGCCTCGTCATCCAGCTCGGCCAGGACGCGCTCCCGGGTGACGGCGCCCTTTTTCTCTTGATAGGCGATCTTGAAGCGCTGGCGATGCGAGCGAAAGCCCAGGCCGATCAGGCTGAACATGCAATGGGCGAACGGGTCGGGGTAGGCTCCCGTCGGCTTGCCGCGCTCGAAGGGCACGTAGAACCGGTACTTTTCCCAGGCCCGGTAAAAGAGCGAGATGAAGCGATGATTGAACAGGTCGAGCCAATCTTCCAGGGCGGCTCGTTCCGGCCCGCGATTTTCGGTCCACAATCGTTCGGTGTAGGGACGCGGCAAGACGCCGCTCGGCCCGGTCAGCCCCATGAACGCTACGGTCATGCGCGGCGGCTCGTCCTTGGCCTGCTGCACCAACTCGTGAATCGAGCTGGGCGGAAAGGACAGCGACAGATGAGCGTGAAACCGCACGATTTCCAGGCTCGGCGGGCCGTCCTCGCCCACCAGGACGCGGTCCTTCGTCAGCAGCTTCAATAGGCGGACGGCCTGGAAAAAATCGAACGAGCAGATTTGCTCCTCTTCGAAGAGCTGATGAGCGAGAGACCAGTCGGGAATGTCGATTGGCATGGGGAATGTCTTTCTACGCCTAAACGCGGCCGAGCCGCAACCAGCGAACAAATTGACAATTGAAAATTGAAAATTAGCAATTGGAAATTGAAGACATCCGACCGGTGGTCGGGAATTTGCAATTGTCAATTGCTAATTGTCAATTGTCAATGTCCTCCGCATGTTGCATAAATCATCAGCGGAAAGAGTCCAACATATTCCGGCGAGCCGAGCCCTGTAAGGGGCCGGGTGAACCTGGCTCACTCACCCGGCCCCTTACGGGGCTCGGCTCGCCACGCAATTGTCACCGCGGCAATTCATGCGCCCCCGCTCGTGCTGGCCAGACCCGCAAGTACCCTTCCGCCTGAGCCGTCTTCGCCATCAGCTTCGTAAACGAGTTAACCGCGGTATACAACCCCAAATACCGATCGAGCACCGCGGAGACCAGGAAAACGCCGGTGCCCACATATTTGTGTTCATCGAACTCGATCTGCACTTCCGTTCCCCGGCAAGCGCCGCGTTTGCCGGCGCAGCTCGTTTGGCCCATGATCGAACGGCTGCGAATGGAGCGAATGCCGTCGATGATCTGTTCGTTGACGGCGGAAAGTTGCGGGCTCAAGGGGCCGGAAAAATCGCAGAGCCGCAGCATTTCTTGCAGGGCCTCCACGCTCACCTTGCCCTGAACCAGCGATACGTGATTGAGGCTATTTTGCCCCATAAGACGCCAGTAGCTCGCCCGCCTGAGCGGAGGACGCAGGGAGTGCGTCGGCTTGTGCAGCAGTTTCAGCACACCTTCAGATCCTTGCGGGCTGTCGATGAACAGTACGTCGTTAGCTTGCTGAAACTTGTGCGGCATGTCGCGGTTCGTGCACAGGACGCGCACATCGAGCATCGCGTCGCTGAACTTCGCTGGATGGAAGCCGCGATCGATCAAGGTCAGGTGGACTTCGGTGCCCGCGTCGTCGTCCAGCGTCGATTCCCGGCGCGTGGCGTGCCAGTAGGCCAGGCGCTCGTCGGCCTGGCCAAATCCCCGGGCATAGAACGGATGGAAGTCGATGAACTTCCGCGAGGCCTCGTCCATCGACCGCACCGATTCGACGCGGTAGACCTCCATGCCCAGAGGCTGCGAACGGAGCGGCACCACGCGGTAACCGGGCTGCATGTGGTGGTAATCGATCGGCTCGGCGCTCTGGGGGAACAGGTTGACGACCGGGGCACAGCCAAGCAGGAAGTTGCGGGCGGACACGAGCCCCAGGTTTTCCTGGCTATGGCTGAAGAACATGAGGACTTCGACCTGGCTGCCGAAACCCTGGCCGCGCAGCCGTGGCCAGCCGCCCAGGTCGGCGAACTGAAACTTCTGCGGAAAGCTCAGCAGCTCCATGAGCAGCCCATAGCCCACGAACGACTCGGCCGGCAACGGCAGCAGGGCCTCGTCGAGATCCAGGCCGACCAGGCCAAGACACTGTTCCGCCGGCAAGACGAGCGGCGCCGCCGTGCCATCCAGAGTCGTGAAGGCCACGCCCAGGCAGCGATTGAAGATCGTTTCATGAAGCCCGGCAATCAGCTGCCCTGGCCCGCTCAGGTAGAGCCGCAGCTTGTCGAGCGCCAGATCGTCGAAAGGGACGCCTTCCTGGCAAGCAAACTGCAAGCGCAGCACCGCCACGGTGTTCGGCGGAGGCGTCAGCACGGCCTCGAACGGAGCGTTCTCGAACGACGCCCGCTTCAGCTCCACGGGCCAGATGGTGAGCGGATATCCCAGGCGATAGCGGCAATAGGTATCGGGCTGGACGGCCCCTTTTCTCATGAGCGGAAAGCCGCGCACCGGCGTGCCTTGCTCCAGCCGCCAGCCCCGGCACAGCTCGCGCGGCGTGGCCTTGACCTGCGCCTGGGCGATGGCCATCGAGGGAATGACCAGTTCCAGGTGCGGATAAAGGATCTGCAGAAGACTTTCGGTCAGTTCGGGAAAGTCGGCGTCCAGCTTGTGCCGAACCCGCCCGGCGAGCAACGCAAAACCTTCAATGAAGCGTTCCAGGTGCGGATCGGCATTCTGCCCCGGCTCGGGCACGAGGTGTTTCGCCTGCGCCGGATAACGCCTGGCAAACGCCGCCACCGTTTCCTCGAGGAACACCAGTTCGCGTTCGCAGAAGTTTTCGAGCGGCTGAATCACTTTTGGCCTCCGCGCGTGAACCGCCCGGTGGACAGATCGAGAATCGTCACGAAGGACATGTCCGGAGCCGGTTCCATTGCCAGCACCGCCCGCATTTGCAACTGGATCCTCAGGGGATCGTCGTCGTTGGTGCTGATCCGGGACACGCGAACGTTCTTGAGGCGTGGCTCATACTGGAGGATCTTTTTCTCCATCATGCGGCAAATCACCTCGGTGTCCTTCGTCGAGAGGCGTGTCAGCGTCGTCAAATCGGGCAGCCCATAGCCCAGCACTTGTGAGAGCAGACGGTAACGACTGGCCGACACGCTGTCGTTGGAGTGGGTGTTGAAGAGCCGTTCCAGATCGGCCTGAACGGCCTTGCCCATTTGCTCGACGCTGTAGCCGCGCCGGGCCGCGGTGCCCATCGAATCAGGATCGATGAGGCGATCGAGGATGGAAGGAAGCAAGCCCTGGAGCATGATAACCTCCGAATGTAGTCCTCACGCTCCGGCTAAAGCGTGGGTCAGGATTCCGATCCTGACGTGGCATACGGACGGTCAGGATCGGAATCCTGACCCACGGGCAAAAGCCTGCGGCTACAAGCCAAGCAATGCACTGCCAGCAATCCGCTGCAAGCTGCCGTCGAGCGCCTCCCGCATCACCTCACGCACGCGCTGCGGGTCGCGCAGTTCCTGTCCTTGCAACTCGATCGTGAAGGTGCCGTTCACCACGAGTTCGGTCAGGGCATCGATCAGGTCCCCCCGATTTCTGGTTCCGTCGAGCTGCTGCAGCACCAGGCGGTCGAAGGGGTCGAGGCGCACGTGGCGGTGGCGAAGGTTGCTCACCGGTCGGTCGAGCGTTGCCTGCAGCCGGGCCAGCGGACTGGCCCGGGGCCGTTCACCGGCGTCCGCAACCAGCTTCGGCGCTTGCAAATGGAGATCGACCGCCCTGGCAAAGTAGCACTGGAGCAGCTTTTCGGCAAGCCCCGCGCGGTCGAGCGGACGGCCCTTCGGCAGCAGCGTGCGCACGCGCTCGAGCAACTCGTCGAAACCGAGGGCTGCGGGCCAAGCGGCACCAAGACAACGCAGAGCGGCCCGCAGTTCCACATCGTTCGTTGTCAGCGTTGCCCCGTCTGTCGCCCGGAACTCTTCCGCCGCGTTTTCGCCGGCTTTCTCGGCGACAGGCTGTACCAGTCCGCTCAGGTACAGCGATGGCAGGCGTCCCACGAGCGGCGGCCGGCTCAAGCGCACGTGATCGTGGCACAGCAACGTTCGCCGAAAGCTGCGGTTGCGCACGAAGTCGAGGTATTGCTCCGCCTCGATGAGCGAGCCGGACATGCGTTCGATCGTCTGCTGCGCCTCCAGCGAGAGCGATCGGATCAGCGGGCTCGGCTGGGCCTCGGCCAGGAACTGCAAGCCCTTCGCCTCGGCCCGCTGGGCGAATTGATGGAAATAGACCGGAGCGTTCACTTCTTCGAGGTGCTCGTGATAGATGTAGGTATCGGACGCTTTGTCGAGCAAGTCCGCTTCGATTTGCAGCAGTCCGCCGTAGAGGGTATTGCGGCCGCCGACCGTTTGTGTCAGGAAGCCCAGGAAACCTCGGGCCTGGGCGATGCGCTCGGCCGGGTCCCTGAACCGGGCCACGTGAAAGCTCATCATCGCGCGGATCATGCCGCGGATATGCCAGCCGGGATAGGTATTGTAACTGACATAGGCCACGCCGCATTCGGCGAGCCGCTGCTTGCAGATCGACAGGATCCTGTCCTGAACCGGGGCGGGAACCCAGGAATAGACGCCGTGGCAGATGATAAAATCGAAGGCGCCGAAACTTTCGTCCACGTTGACAAGGTCGAGCGCCCGCAGTTCGATGTTCTGGAGGCCGAGGGTTTGCACCACCTGCCGGCCCTGTTCGACTTGCCGCGGCGACAGGTCCACGCCGACAAAATGACTGCCGGGCAGGTCCTGAGCCATGGGAATGAGATTGCCGCCCGTGCCGCAGCCAAGTTCCAGCACCCGGCAGCGATCGACCGCGGCGGGATTCATGCCGTGGAGCAGAGCAATGGCGCCGACCGCTTCGGGCCGGGTGCAGCAGAAGACGCCGTCGCTGTAGGGAACCTCATCGTAGCTGCTGACCGAAATTTCGGACATGGATTATTATTCCTCGCGTCAACCATGGACGGCGGCATTCCTGGAGATAAAATCCTTTTCACGTCCCAATTTCGGAACCGGTGAGAAACAACTTCCCGATTTCAACTACGAGAGCCGGCACCCCTCTCCCCCGAGTACGGGGGAGAGGGGTGCCGACGCTGGCCGCTGTTCATTGAAGTGCGGAAGTTATTATTCACGCGTTCCTTCAGATCGATACTCCAAGCGCTTCTTTGTCGAAACACCGTCCATAACCTGGGAGGTAGACCGATGAACGACTTTGAGGAACTGCGACTGAACACCGGCGTCGGTGAGGAACACGTCAATCGCTACCGCATCTACTTCAAGGCCAAGGGAGGCTCGACCGCACAGCAATTCGCGGAAACTCTGCGAACCAACTTCCCCACCTATTTCAATCCCGGCAATGTGGCTACCGTGCGCAAGGGCAAACGCGGCGTCAACACGCTGCAGTTCACGATTCACCTGAACCTGAACTTCCCGCCGTTCCACGACGACTGGGTGGCCATCGAGTGGACCAGCAGAAAAACGAATGAGCAGTACCGGGCGGGATTCGCGGTGCAGACGCTGCGGCGGAAGTTCGACGACGAAACCGACGATTTCATCGAGGAGCTGGCGGAAGGATCGACGCTTCCCACCGTGTTCGTCGCGCCCGAAGCCAGCGCCGCTTCCGTCTATGCCGCGGGGCAACTTGCCCGGAGCATCAACAAGTCTCACTTTCTCGCCGGTCGCCGGTCCTGGATGTTCTGCGACGCGGCCCATGACCCGGACCTGAGGGAGGGACCCGGAGCCTCGCCGCCGAAGAAGTCGCCGAGCGACGGGCAGTTGTTCTTCCTGGAAACCGCGGCGGTGGAGAAGGAGTCGGCGGTGTGGTTCCAACCCCTGGATGCGATTCCGCCCCTGGCCTGGCTGATGATGGGGCACAATCTGCGCGACACCATCGACCTGATCTGGTCCACCTTGATCAGCAACTTCGTGCGAATGTACGGCTTCCAGCCCGCGGACGCCCCTCCAGATCCGCCGCGCGTCTCCCAGCGATGGCAGAAAAAGGGCCATGTCTACTATACGACGCAGCACTGGGAGCGGCAGAGCGTCATCTCGCTGCACCCGTTCCTCGGCTCTTGATCCTCGCAATCCTAGTGTTAATCTCAGCGGTCTGGGTGGCAGTCATGTGCCATTGGCCAAGTCATTATTTCGCTTAGCCCTCGTTATGTTGCACTATCCTATTTCTTCGCGCTGATGTCATAACAGTACACAAATTCGCAATCGCGCAAATACAATCGGCCATTGGCGATGGCGGGATGCGACCAGACCTTGCTGCCGCTGCTGCTGGCCCGCTTTTGGGGATAGGCCGATCTTTCCGGGATGGTGAAGCGGCCGGCTTCCGTCCAGGCCTTGGGATCGGCCTTGAGCAGCACTGCTTCGCCCTGGTCGCTGTAGAGATAGAGCATGTCGCCGGCCGCGATGATCGAGCCGCTCTGGCATTCCTCCACGTCCCGCTTGGTCCAGGCCAGATCGCCGGTCAGCAAATCCTGGCAGAACCAGAAGTTTTTTTCCGAGATGCCATAGACGTGATCGCCGACCAGGACCACGCCGCCATGGCCGTTCTTGGCGTTCTTCTGGTTCTCCTTGGGGTATTTGTCCTTGGCTTTCATGTTCTTGGCAATCTCGAACAAATGGCAACGGCCGCTCTCCTCGCCCACCGAGATATAGACGAAATTGTCCTTGACGACGGGGTTGGAGGCGATCGCGAATTTGTCCCCTTTGTAGGTGGACATGGTCCAGAGGACCGCGCCATCCGCGGCGGAAATGCCGGAGATGACCCCGCCCTTGATGTCGTCGATATAGCTGTTCACGAGATACTGTCGGACTCCTTGAATCTTCGCCGGCACGATGGACGAATAGGGCGCCCTGTTCTTGAGATCGGCGCTGCGCCACTTGACCTGGCCCGTCTTCTTGTCGAGGGCGGCCACGGTTCCGTTGTTGCCGCCGGGCGTGCAGATGAGGAGATTCCCGTCAATCAAGGGCGATTCGCTGAAGCCCCAATAGGTCATCAGTTCGCCCTCGAGGTTCTTGGCGAGGTTCGTGCGCCAGACTTCCTTGCCCTTGGCAGTGCGATCCAGGCAAATCAAGTCGCCCTGGCCGCTAAGCGTGTAGAGAAAGTTGCCGTCGATGGTGGGCGAGCCGCGTGGGCCGTCGCCCCATTTGTTGGTTGCAAAGGTAAAGAGCGGACCGATCGGCGCGGTCCAGTGCACCTTGCCGTCCTTGTCCGCGTTCGCGTCCAGGGCGATGACAATCTCCTCCTTGTCGTCGCGGGTGCCGCACAGGTAAACGATGTCGCCGACGATGGCCATCGACGTGAATCCCAGGCCGGCGTCCTTAAATTTCCAGAGCAGCTTGGGCCCCGCCTTGGGCCAGGCCGTCAAGAGCCCCTTTTCTTGCGAGACGCCGCTGCGATCCGGACCGCGAAACTGAGGCCAATCGTCGGCCTGGGCCGTGGACATGACCAGAAGCAGCGTCAAGACACCGAGGGAAAATCGTCGAATCATGGGATTCCTCGAGTGGAGAAGGAAAGCGGCTTGTCGAACAACAACCGGGAGGGCAGTCAGGCAAACTCATGTAAGTATACGCGAGAGAACAGCGGGAGACGAGGGCGGACGTGCATGGATTGCGGCGGAGGGGTGTGAGCCGCCTGGCATTCCGCGCGGTAGTATATTCTTCTCAGGCTCCCAAAGAGTTGAAACCACGAAACACACGAAACACACGAAAAAAGACGCGAAAAAAAGAGACGACAAAAACTGCCTTGTTGCCTTGTTGCCTTTTCACCTCTGTTTCGCGTTTTTTTTCGTGTGTTTCGTGTGTTTCGTGGTTTATTGTCTTGCTTTCGTTGTGAAGCCGATCCTCCGTCAGGGGACTTACGCCCCCGCCCGCCAAGAAACCGAAATCGACTCTGGCTGCGAACCCTCCAACTTTTTACCATGACAAAGGGCGGATCCTTTTTCTCGAAACAGCGCGTAGGGAGGCAGCATGAGCACGACGACGGAAGTCTATTCTCCAGGTTTGGAAGGTGTAATCGCCGGCGAAACGGCGATTTCCACGGTCGCCGGCGGCCTGCGCTATCGTGGCTATCCCGTTCCCGACCTGGCCGAGAAGTGCAGCTTCGACGAGGTTGCCCATTTGCTGCTGCACGGCGAACTGCCGACCAGGCCGCAGCTGGCCGAGTTCCAGAAGCGGGTCGCCGCCGTGCGCAAACTGCCACAACCCTTGAGCGACTTGCTCAAGGCCGTGCCCCAATCTGCCCCGCCGATGGACGTGCTTCGCAGCGGCGTCAGCATCCTGGCCCACTACGATGCGGATGCCCAGGACAACAGCCGGGCCGCCAATCTGCGCAAGGCCGAACGGCTGCTCGGGCAGATTCCCATCGTCATAGCCGAGCACTTTCGGCTCAGCAAGGGGCTGCCGGTCGTGGCGCCGCGCGGCGACCTGGGCCATGCCGCCAACTTCCTGTTTATGCTCTTCGGCAAGGAAGCGTCGCCGGCGGACGTCAAGGCCTTCGATGTGTCGCTGATCCTCTACGCCGAGCACGAGTTCAACGCCTCGACCTTCACGGCTCGCGTCATCTGCTCCACCGAATCGGATTTGCATTCGAGCGTGGTCGGGGCGATTGGAGCGCTCAAGGGCCGATTGCACGGCGGCGCCAACGAAAAGGTCATGGACCTGCTGCTGCAAACCGGTGGCCCGGCCAATGCGGAGAAATGGATCCAGGGCGCCCTGGTCCGCAAGGAAAAGATCATGGGCTTCGGCCATCGCGTTTACAAGCACGGCGACGTGCGGGCCAAGGTGCTCAAGGAATATGCCCTCCAGGCCGCCGAGCGGGCGGGGCAAAAGTCGTGGGAAGAGGCCGCGGAGATCATCGAGAAAGTGCTGGCCGAGGAGAAGAACCTCTTTCCGAACCTCGATTGGCCGGCCGGTCGGCTGTACCATTCGATGGGGCTGGAGGTGCCGCTCTATACGCCGTTTTTCGTGGCGTCGCGCATCACGGGGTGGGCGGCCCATGTCATCGAGCAGCTCGAGAACAATCGGTTGATCCGGCCACGCGGGCGATATATTGGGCCGGAGGAACGTCCGGTGGTGCCGATGGACAAGCGCTCATGAATACCTTGACGCTAAAATGCGACATGATCACGAACGGAAAAGAATGAGGAATTAAGAATTAACAATTAGGAATTAAGAACGGAATCTTCCGGCATTCCGTTCTTAATTCCTAATTGTTAATTCCTAATTCTTCATTCTCTTCAAGGCCGTGGGGGGACTGGTTTGTAATCAGTCGCCATGAATCGGGAAGGACACGTCGTGGACACACCCGCGGTAGTTTTGCTCAGCGGCGGCCTCGATTCCACCACCACCCTGGCCATCGCCCGGCAGCAGGGCTTTGCCGTCTACGCCCTGTCCTTCGACTATGGCCAACGACATCGCATCGAGCTGGGCGCCGCCCGCAAGATCGCCGAGCATTTTCATGTTCAGCAGCATCTCATCATGCCGATCGATCTGCGCCAGTTCGGCGGCTCGGCCCTGACCAGCGATCTCGAGGTGCCCAAGGACCGCAGCCCCGAACGCATGACCCGCGATATTCCCATCACCTATGTGCCGGCTCGCAATACCATTTTCCTGTCCTTCGCCCTGGCGTGGGCGGAAGTCCTGGGCGCCGCCGATATTTTCCTGGGAGTCAATGCGCTCGACTATTCCGGCTATCCCGACTGCCGGCCGGAGTTTATCGCCGCGTTCGAAACCATGGCCAACCTGGCGACCAAGGCCGGAGTGGAAGGGCGAACGAAGATGCGCATTCACGTTCCGCTGATCGAGCACACCAAGGCCCAGATCATTCGCCGTGGCCTGGAGCTGGGCGTCGATTATGGGCTCACGACTTCGTGCTACGATCCGGCGCCTGACGGCAAGGCATGTGGCCGCTGCGATTCGTGCGTGTTGCGGTTACGGGGATTCGCGGAGAATGGGATGGAGGATCCCGTAGGACGGGCTTCCTAGCCCGTCCAGCCGACGACGATCAGGCTCCACGCCCTCCCCGAATGGCCGAGGAAATGGCGCTTTGTGTCATCAATATGTCTTTCATCCACTCCCCTACACCCCCCTGAAATGAAAGCGGTCGCAATGAAATGAAAGTCGTTTTAGGGACAGTAATTGTCACCCTGGCAAATTGCTCTATGCCGCGAGCAGCGGTGAATGGTGAAATGATAGGTTGGCCGATGTTCGCTCAGGGTCGTTTGGTCATCCGGGGCCGCCTTGGGGGAAACTTCTACTCCCGCGGGCGTCGGCTGGACGGGCTAGGAAGCCCGTCCCACGGGCGCACCCTATTTCTCGATCCGTGCCCCCACCGTCGCCAGGTCGCTGAACCGATCGATGGGCTCCCGAGCCGTCCACGCCATGCCGCGCAGCACCAGCAGGCGAAACAGCGGATCATCGAAGGTCCAGCTATAGTGCCCGAGAATACACACATAGACCCGGCCCTTGCCCTGCTCGCGCGTCCAGAATAAGGGCCGTGGTTTGCCTTCTTCGATGCCGGTGCCGAAAACTTGAATCTGCTCCGGATCGCCGGTCATGTTCCAGTAGCTTTCGTCGATGAACTTGACCTTGTCGAAGCCGCGCGAAATGGGATGCTTCGGATCGAACGCCACTTCCAGCGGGCCATGGCGGAACTTGATGCTGCCCGCGGCCAGGCCGATGCGCTTGGCGAGTGCCTCCGTGGCGTTCTTGCCGGCGACCGCCCAGTGCAGATAGACCAGGCCGCCGCCCTTTTCCAGAAACGCGTCCAGGTCCTTGGCTTTTTCGGGGCCCCAGCCGGCGTGATGCGAATAGAAGACCATCACGTCGGCCGATTCCCATTGCTCCTTGGTCGGCCAGCCCATCACGGTGCTGACCTTCACGTTCGGGGCGTCGAGAAGGAGTTGCAGCCAGCGCCGCTGCCAGAGCGGATAATCGTGCTCATCGACGCCATGATCCTTCGGCCCCGCGGCCAGGACCACATGCAGCTTCTTGAACGGTCCCTTGGGTCGCTCGATCGCCTTCATGATCGCGTCCACTTCGGCCTGCTTGCGCGGCGGCGGGGCGCCCTCGCGCTTGACGGGGGCCGGTTCGAGCGGTTCGGTCAAGAGAAACGTCAGCAAATCGCGCATCTCTTCAGGGGACAGTTTCTTTTCGAGCCCATCCGGCATGATCGAGATCGGCGACGGCGAACTGGCATCGATGTCGTCGCGCTTGATGGTGACTTCCTTGCCTTCGCTGGTGCCGACGATCAGCGTGTCCTTGCCCTCGGAACGCATGGTGCCGGTCAGCGATCGGCCATCCTTCAGGGTGATGAAGTACGCGAGGTGATCTGGATTGATGGCGACGCTGGGAAAGCGAATGTCGCGCAGCACCGAGTCGTAATCGCGATGGATGAGATTACCGAGGTCCGGCCCGATTTTGCCGCCCTTGCCGCCGATCTGATGGCAGCGCGAGCACTGGGCCTGATCGCCGAAGAAGATCTCCTTGCCGTGCGCCCAGGAGCCGCCCTGGAGCTGCGGGATCTCGCGTTTCTGGGCGAGGTCGGGGTTGAGTTTCATGGTTGCCCAAGGGAGCAGGAAGCGATGCAGGGCGAGAGGTCGGATAAGGCGATCCGCGTCTGTTCGATAGTAGACTCTCAAGGCCATGGGAGCATCGCCTTTTCTTTCCAGAATGATTTCCGCGGGAACCGGCTCGAATTCCTTCGGTTTGATGAGAAATGTTCGCCCAGACGCGCCGAAGCGACCCAAAACGAGGACTCCTCGGAGAGAGTTGATTTTGAACTCAGAGGGCGCACTCCCGGTCACCAACTCGATATTGACTTCTTCCATAGGCAACGTGTAATCCAATTTCGTTCCGGGCTGAAGTGCCGGCCGTAGCATGTTCCAAAGATGAAGCTGGGTCTTCATGGTCAGCTTTCCATCATTGTCAACCGCCTGCCAGAATGCCTCATGTTCGCTGCTTCCCCGCGTCATTTCGCGCGAGACTTCGAGAATGGGATGAGGCAGCCAGATTGGTCGCGTCCCATCCTTGTTTTCCCAGGTCGCATCGATGCCGCAAAGGTCAAAGCCGAGATCCACCGTCGTATGTTGGACGACCTCGCCAGGGCCTGACTTGTCCTGGTTGCTCCAGCGAGGCAGTGTAACGGCGTAATGCACCGCCTCGGTCAACGGCCCCGTAGAAAGCAGGAGCGTCCGCCGATCTCCCGTGACCTGGACGCCGAAGACAGGGACCGAAAAGCGTGGCGTTGCCATTTGGTTTTTGACGACGGCATAGGGCGGGTGAAGAGTTTCGAAGCGGTCGCCCGGGCGAACGTGGGCTGCTCGCTCGATCTTGATTTGCTTGGCAAGGTCCTTGAGCAAAAGCGGATCGAGTGCCTTGTCGAAGGCGATGCGAACCTCAGCAGGTCCCGAACTCCAGGCGAGCACCGGCTGCGGCGCCTTGCGGTCGCTATAGATCACTTTGAAAAGTTTGCCCTTTCCCTGCGGCCCGGTTCCCCAATCCGGAGCGCCGCTATGGCAGGCGATGACCAACTCTCCGCCAGGCGAAACGCAGGCATCCACGGTTAGCATCTGCAAACACGCGAGTAGCTGATTCTGAGCCACGTATCCCAGTGAACTGCCTTCGCGCTGATAGTTGAAATGGGCCGTTTTCACCAGCTTCGTCCGATACAGCTTGCCGCGCGATTCCCCGCACACAATCGCATCTCCCGCCCAGTGGGCAGGCCCAAAGCTCGGCCCGCCGTTCACCCCATCATTGAAGCACAGCCCGCACGTCGATTGATGCTGTGGCCCGTAATCGAACGTACTCGGCTCATCGACGACGTTCGGCAGAAACTTCGGATGCCGCGGCGGGAAGCCGTAGTGCCGGCCGGGCTGGATGTGCAGCAGCTCATCCAAAGGGTTGCCGTTGGGCAGCCAGGTGGCGCCTTCCTGATCGGTGCAGAACAGGTCGCCGGCGCGATTGAAACGCATGCCGACCGGATAGCGAATGCCGGTAGC
>Ga0182024_10018319_pt1 | contig 13050 bp, 9 predicted proteins | sample P32metaG_FD_120480 | JGI IMG/M metagenome (GOLD analysis project Ga0182024, IMG submission 120480) | Permafrost microbial communities from Stordalen Mire, Sweden - P3-2 metaG (Illumina Assembly) | ecosystem: Environmental > Terrestrial > Soil > Wetlands > Permafrost | place: Sweden: Stordalen...
AACTTGTATAAATTCTTCGAGTCTTTTCTATTTGGAGCAACTTTGAAACCACATCTGTGGAGGATGAAATGCTCAAGCCTGTGATTGCCGCGACGGCATTGCTCGCCATCGCCGGCTCTTCTTTCGTTTACGCCCAGCAGGGTGACGGCGGCCGCGGTTACGGCGGCCGAGGTGACCGGGGCTTCCGCTCCGAGCAGCGTCATCGGCTCAGCCCGGAGGACCGCGCCGCGTTCGCCGACGCGCGCATCGCCGCGCTCAAAGCCGGCCTCGAGCTCACGCCGGATCAGGCCAGGAATTGGCCGGCGTTCGAGCAGGCGCTGCACGACATGGTCCAGCTCCGCACGCAGCTGCGGCAGGCCCGCGAAGCGGCGCGGCAGCAAGGCCAAGACCAGAGCCAGAGCCAGAGCCAGAACCAAAGCCGGAGTCAGAACCCGGGCCAGAACCAGCCTCAAGCCCAGACCCCGGCTCCGACCGGCCCGTTCGATCGGATGGCGCGACGGGCCGATAACCTGTCCCAGACCAGCGCCGCGCTCAAGCGCATCGCCGATACCGGCGGTCCGCTCTATCAGAGCCTGAACGACGCCCAGAAGAACCGCTTCACGATGCTCGCGCGTCTGCTGCGGCCGCATCATCATGGGATGCGCGGCGGCGACGAGGGCGGTTGGCGCCAAGGGCAGGGCGGCGGACGCGGCGACGATCGCGGCTATTCCGGACGCGAAGGTCGCGGCAATTTCGGCCGCGGGGATCGCGACTTCAGCCGCGACGGCCGTGACTCCGGTCGCGGGGGTCGCGATTTCGGACAAGACGGCCGCGGTTGGCATCATCACCGCTTCGGCCAGGACGATCGCGGATCGGGCGGCAGAAGGCACGACATGATCGGCAGCGACGCCGATCAGGGCGAGCAGCACTAATTTCTCACCGTTGCGTGGGCGTCCGCTGAGTTTCGCCTCCGCGCAGCTGACGCCGGAACGGAAGCCGCAGGACTTGCTCCTGCGGCTTTCGCATTTTTTCGCTTTTTTCGTTTTTTTCTTTTTTTGCTTGCTTCGTTGCGCCTGCATCTACCGCGCCAGCGGCCCGTTGGCCTTTTTCCAGGCGTCGAGGCCGCCCTGGATGTGACAGGCGGTCGTGAGACCCGCGTCTTGCGCTGCCTGCACCGCCATCGCCGAGCGCTCCCCGAAGGCGCAGTAGAAAACAAGCCGCTTGCCGGTCGCCGCCGCCAGTTCGTACAGCATGCCGCCGGCGCCGACGTTTTGCTGCAAGTCCGGATAAGGCGCGTGCAGCGAGCCCGGGATGACGCCGTGGCGCTCGCGCTCGGCCTTCTCGCGCAGGTCGACAAGCGCGACGTCGGATCGGCCGCACAGCGCGACCGCCTCGGCCGCGACCAAAGCCCAACCCCTGCGCGCGATGGCGTCCTGGTGCAGGCCGACCTGGATATTTGCCGGCACCGCCACGTCCATCATCTTCGGATTGGGCAGTTTCAGGTTGTTCATCAGCTCGACGTATTCGTCGATCGATCCGACCTGGAGCCGCGGATTGAACAGCCGTTCCTCTCCGATGGTCGAGACCGTGTCGCCCTTGTAGTCGTGTGCCGGATAAACCAGCGTGTCGGCGCGCAGCTTCATCAGCTTGTTGAAGATGGACTCGTATTGCGCGCGCGGGTCGCCGTTCTGGAAATCGGTGCGCCCGGTGCCGCGGATCAGCAGCGTGTCGCCGGTGAACACGCGGTCCGCCAGCAGGAACGAATAGGAATCGTCGGTATGGCCGGGCGTGTACAGCACATCGAGGCGCAGTCCCTCGATCTCGATGCGATCGCCTTCCGCGACCCGCATCGAGACCACGTCGGCGTGGGTCTGTTCGCCCATCACCGTGATGCATTGGGTGCGGTCGCGCAAAGCGCCGAGCCCGGTGAGGTGGTCGGCGTGCAGATGGGTGTCGACCGCCTTGACCAGCCGCAGCTCGAGCTCGCGGACCAGCTGCAGGTAGCGCTCCACCCGCTCCAGAACGGGATCGATGATCAGCGCCTCGCCGCCGTGACGGCTGGCAAGCAGATAAGTGTAGGTGCCGGACGTGCTGTCGAAGAGTTGGCGAAAGATCATGCTGGTCTCCGCGCGCTCAATGCTTTTAGCGCGGATTAAGCGTCAGCGAAATCCGGGATTGGCCGTCGGCCTGGCCCATCGCTCCGGGTTGTCGCTCGCGCTCGATCGGCGCTGCATCATTCCTCGTAGATCATCTTGCGCGTCATGCCGCCGTCGACGACGAAGTTGGCGCCGGTGACGAAGCCGGAGCGGCTGGCGTCGAGGAGCCACGCCACGATCTCGGCGATGTCCTGCGGCTTGCCGACCCGGCCGGCTGGATGCTGCGCATGATCCTTGCGGCGCAGCGCGCCATAGTCCCCGGTCTCGATCCAGCCGGGGCTGACGCAATTCACGCGCACCTGCGGTGCGAGGCTGATCGCCAGCGCGTGGGTCAGCGCGACGAGCCCGCCCTTCGATGCCGAGTAGGATTCCGTGTCGGGCTCCGACATCGTGGCGCGGGTCGAGGCGATGAGGACCATCGCTCCGTGCGCGGCACGCAGCGGCTTCTCGGCCTGGCGCGCCAGCAGAAACGCCGCGGTCAGATTGGTTCCGATGACGCGGTTCCACTCGGCGAGCGTGAGCCGTCGCAGCGGCTTGCGGATCATGATGCCGGCATTCGAGACCACGGCATCGAGCCGGCCGAAGCGCTCGACGAGCGCGTCGACCACCCGCACCGCCGTCTCCTCCTCGCTGACATTGCCGTCGACGAGGAGCGTGTTGCGCAGGCGCGCCGGAAACGCGCGGCGAAGCCCGCTGCCCGGCAGATCAACGACGCCGACCCGCCAGCCCGAGGCGAGGAGGTGACGCGCGATGGCGCGACCGATCCCGTGCGCCGCTCCGGTCACCAGGGCGACGGGTCTCGGGCTCGCCATGGCGCCAAATTCCGCCGGCTAGCCTTGTTCGACCGGCACGTCGGGACGCGAGCCCCATTCGGTCCACGAGCCGTCGTAGAGCGTGGCGTCCTTGCCGAGCGCTTCGAGCGCAAAGGTGAGGATCGCGGCGGTCATGCCGGAGCCGCAGGACGTGATGATCGGCTTGTCGAGATCGACGCCGGCGCCGGCGAACGCCGCCTCGATCCGATCGCGCGAAACCAGACGGCCATTCTCGACGAGTTTGTCGAACGGCACGTTGAACGAGCCGGGAATATGGCCGGAGCGCAGTCCGGGACGCGGCTCCGGCGCCTTGCCGCTGAACCGCTCGGCCGACCGCGCATCGACGATCTGCGTGGCGGAGTCGATCGCCGCCATGCGCACGTCCGCAAGCATGGCGACGGCGCTCACATTCATCTCGGCATGAAACTCCTTCGCCTTGCACGCGGCTTCGCCGGTCTCGAGCGGCCGGCCCTCCGCCTTCCACTTGGGCAGACCGCCGTCGAGGATATACGCCGACTTGGCGCCGAACAGGTGGAACGTCCACCACACGCGGGGCGCCGAGTAGAAGCCGAAATTGTCGTAAACCACGACCGTGTCGCCGTCGCCGATGCCGAGCGCGCCGGCGACTTCCCCGAACTGCGCCGGACCCGGCAGCATGTGCGGCAAATCGGTCGAGTGGTCGCTGACGGCATCGATGTCGAAGAACACGGCGCCGGGGATGTGACCGCTGCGATATTCGGCGTGCATGTCGCGCTTCTGCCCCGGCGGGAAATAGGACGCATCGACCACGATAAGATTGCGCTCGTGCAGGCGTTCGGCGAGCCAATCGGTCGAAGCGAGCCAGCGGCTGGTCGGCGGCGACGGGGCAGGGGCCTTCTCGGTTCTCAGCATTTTTTCGGCTTTCGATCCATTCGATAACGTCGGCGCGGTCGCGAAGTTCACTCGTAGGGAACCATGATGCTGGGCCGGCGCTCGAGCCATTCCGGTACCGGCAACCCTTTTTCGTGCAGGAACTGCGGATTGAACAATTTCGACTGGTAGCGCGTGCCGTAATCGGCGAGCACGGTCACGATGATGTGGCCGGGGCCAAGCTTCTTGGCAAGGCGGACGGCGCCGGCGACGTTGATGCCGGAGGAGCCGCCGAGACAAAGGCCTTCGTGCTCGAGCAGGTCGAAGATGATCGGCAGCGCTTCGGCGTCGGCAATCTGGTAGGCGGCGTCGATCGGCGCATTTTCAAGATTTTTAGTGATGCGGCCCTGCCCGATGCCCTCGGTGATTGAGGAGCCTTCGGACTTGAGCGTGCCGGTCGTGTAGTAGCTGTAGAGCGCGGCGCCCATCGGGTCGGCGAGCGCGATGCACACGGCCTTGTTGCGCGACTTGAGCGCCATGCCGACGCCGGCGAGCGTGCCGCCGGTGCCGACCGCGCAGACGAAGCCGTCGACCTTGCCGTCGGTCTGCTCCCAGATTTCCGGTCCCGTCGTTTCGATGTGCCCCTGCCGGTTGGCGACGTTGTCGAACTGGTTGGCCCAGATCGCGCCGTGCTTTTCGGTCTTCGCCAGTTGCGCCGCGAGGCGCCCGGACACCTTCACGTAGTTGTTGGGGTTGGAATAGGGAACTGCCGGCACCTCGATCAGCTCGGCTCCGCACAGCCGCAGCGTGTCCTTCTTCTCCTGGCTCTGGGTTTCGGGAATGACGATCACCGAGCGAAAACCCATCGCGTTGCCGACCAGCGCGAGGCCGATCCCGGTATTGCCCGCGGTGCCTTCGACGATGACCCCGCCGGGCTGCAACTCGCCCTTCTTGACCGCGTCCTCGATGATGAACAGCGCGGCGCGATCCTTGACCGACTGTCCCGGATTCATGAATTCGGCCTTGCCCAGAATGGTGCAGCCGGTCGCCGCGGAAACGCGTTCGAGCTTGATGAGCGGCGTGTGGCCGATCGCCTCGATAATTCCGTTGCGCAGCTGCATGAGGGCAAATTCCCGGGCGGGCGACCCTAGATGACCAAGTGTCCGGAAACAAGACTGCGCGAAAGCAGGCGATTTCCGAAACATTGTCGAAACCATAACGCCGCTTCAGCCGGCGGCGCGGGTTGGCCATTCACCGATTGTTTCCGGCCGCGGAGGTATGCCGGCAGGGAAGGGTTTTGCCGTAGTCGCTTTCCCGCATTTTGGTCAACAGGTTCAGCGCGATGAATCTCGACGTCAACACGTTGTTCCTCGTCACCATCTATGTGGAAGCGATCCTCGGTCTGCTGCTGCTGTTCGCGTGGGTGCAGAACACCTCCATCTACGCCGTGGCGTGGTGGGGCTTTGCGGACCTGCTGCGGGCGGCTTCGGTGATGCTGTTCGGCATGTACGGGTCGGTGTCCGACCTGGTTTCGATCGACCTCGCCAACGCCATGCTGTTCACGGCGTTCGCGCTGACCTGGACGGGCGCGCGGGTGTTCGACCATCGCAAGCCGCTGCCGATCCTCCTGTTCGGCGGCGCCGCGCTTTGGCTTGTGCTGTGCCGCATCCCGAGCGTCGCCAATTCCTGGGAAATGCGCGTGCTGCTGAGCTCGGGCATCATCACCACCTACACCTGGGCGACGGCGTACGAGTTCTGGCGCGGCCGCAGCGAGCCCCTGGTGTCGCGCTGGCCGGCAATCTTCATGCTGTTCGCCCATGGCTCGCTCTATCTGTTGCGCACGCCGTTCGGCGCGATGCTGCCGTTGCTGCCGAAGACCAACGAGGTGTTCGAGAGCGTCTGGATGACCGTGCTGAGCTTCGAGGCGCTGCTGTTCACGATCGCGATTGCCTTCATCCTGCTGGCGATGGCCAAGGAGCGCACCGAGTACTGTCACAAGACCGCCGCCATGGTCGATCCGCTGACCGGGATCGCCAACCGGCGCGCCTTCCTGCAGGACGGCGAAGCGCAGCTCAGGCGGCAGGCGACCAGTCCGCGCCCGACCGCGGTGATGCTGCTCGACCTCGACAATTTCAAATCGATCAACGATCGCTTCGGTCATGCGATCGGCGATCGCGTGTTGCAGCTGTTCGGGCGGGTCGGCAGCGAATCCATGCGGCGTCTCGACATCTTCGGCCGCCTCGGCGGCGAGGAGTTCGCGGCATTGCTGTGCGACACGACGCGCGACAAGGCGATGGCGGTGGCCGAGCAGATCCGTGCATCCTTCGCCGCAATGACGCGCGAGGTCGAAGGCAGGCCGGTGGTCGCCACCGTGAGCATCGGCATCGTCATCAGCCACGACGCCGTGCTCGATCTTTCGGCGCTGCTGGCGCAGGCCGACCACGCGCTCTATCGCGCCAAGGACAACGGCCGCAATCGCATCGAGATCGCCTCGATCGAGCTCGTCCTCGATCGCGCCAGGCGTGCCGCGGACCTCACGACGGCCGGCGTCAAGGCGCCGAAGTCCGCAGCGAAGTCTGCGGCCTGACGCCCGCTCGCTCGGCTATTTCACCTCCGCGGGCGTCGATGTTCCCGGACCCTCGCCGACGATGAGGAGCACTGCGTCCTCGTCCTTGGCGCCGTCGTAATGGATCTGCTGGCCGTAATGGGTCACGAAAGTGCCGGCCGGCATCGGCACCGTGCCGTCCGGATCGAACTTGGTACCGGACCCGACCCACCAGGTGCCCTTGAGCACGGTGATGAAGCGGTCATGCGGATGGAAATGCGGGTGGCTGAAATGGTTGCCCGCGAGCCATTTGACCATCTGGACATAGAGCCCTTCCTTGGACGGGTCGCCGACCAGCACCGCGCTCTGGTTGCCGGCCGGGGTCGGGGGCGACCAATTGATCTGATCGGGCAGCTTGAAGGTCACGGCGGCCGGATTGAGCTCGGCCGAGCGCGCATGGGCGCATGACAGGGCGAGCGCGATAATCGGGAGCACCGCTGCCCCGCGCCGGATCGATGACATCATGAAGTCCTCCTCGATGTGGCGCGCTGCAGCGCGCGCGTGCGCATGAGGCTATCGCGCGGCGGCCCCGGAGGCGAGATGGGATGCGGCCCATTTTGCCGCCGATCGTCGCGACGCTCGCGGCATTGCGCAGGCTCCGCGGTCCTGCAATAGGTTCGCGGCGCCGCGTTTCCCGGTGGTGCTCACGAGGCGGACAATGAAGCGCAGCACGGATCGCATCCTTACGAGCCACGTCGGCAGCCTGATCAGGCCGCCGGCGCTGCAGGAGTTTTTGCGCGCCAAGCAGGCCGGCAAGCCCTATGACGAGGCCGCCTATGCCAAGTGCCTAAAGGACTCGGTCGCCGAGGTGGTGCAAAAGCAGGCCGAAACCGGCATCGACGTCGTCAGCGACGGCGAGTTCGGCAAATCGATCAGCTGGTCGCAATACGTGCTGGAACGGCTGAGCGGTTTCGAGCGGCGGCCGATCAAGCCCGGCGCCAACCCGTTCACCCGCGGCGTCGACCGCGAGCAGTTCGCCGAGTTCTATGCCGAGCTCGATGCGCGCGAAGGCGTTGCAACGGCGGTCGAAGCGGTGTGCGTCGGACCGATCGCCTATACCGGACAAGCGGAGCTCAAGCGCGACATCGACAATTTCAAAGCCGCGCTGAAGGACGTCAATGTCGTGGAGGCCTTCCTTCCGGTCGCCGCGCCGGCCAGCGTCATTCCGGACCGCAAGAACGAGTACTACAAGAGCGAGGAGGAACTGATCCGCGCCATCGGCGCGGCGATGCGCACCGAGTACCGCATGATCATCGATGCCGGCTTCGTGCTGCAGCTCGACGACGCGCGCGCCGCCGTCACCTATGACCGCATGGTGCCGCCGGGAAGTTTCGCCGACTACCGCAAATGGCTGGCGCTGCAGGTCGAGGTGCTCAACGAGGCGATCGCCGGCCTGCCGCCCGAGCGCATCCGCTATCACGTCTGCTGGGGCAGCTGGCCGGGCCCGCATACCACCGACGTGGCGCTCAAGGACATCGTCGATCTCATCCTCGACATGAAGGTAGGCGCGTATGTCATCGAAGGCGCCAATCCGCGCCACGAGCATGAGTGGCGGGTCTGGGAGAGCGCCAAGATGCCCCAAGGTAAGGTCCTCATTCCCGGCGTGATCAGTCATGCGACGAACGTCGTCGAGCATCCCGAACTCGTCGCCGAGCGGATCGTGCGGCTCGCGCAGCTCGTTGGCCGCGACAACGTGATCGCCGGCACCGACTGCGGCTTCGCCCAGGGACCGTTCCACCGCCGCGTCCATCCCAGCATCATGTGGGCGAAGCTTGATGCGCTGGTTAAAGGCGCGCGGCTTGCGAGCGCCGCGCTGTGGACGTGAAGCGCGCCGCGAGCTTTCTCGCGTAGCTGAATACCGCATCGCGCGGCGAGCAAAAAAGCAAGAAACAAAAAAACAAAACAACAAAAAGTTCGCAGTCGTATTTCCACTAGGAGGTATTCGTCGCGCCTTTAACAAGGCGTTGACGCCGTCGCTGGCCATATTGAAAAAGGCGGCAGTGGATCACCCGCGACCGTTGGACCAGAGGTGGACGATGACGCGGGAAAAGACGCAGCAGCGCCGACGCAAGCTCTCGGCTCTGCGCGGATCACTTGCCCGGCAGGAGGCGATTTTCTCTTCGCCGCTGATCGGGATCCTCACCCTCAACGAGAGCGGCAGCATCGAAAGCCTCAACGGCGCGGCCGAGCGCATGTTCGGCGGCACGGCGGATGCGCTGGTGCGCCGCAACTTCGGCTGTCTGGTCGACTTCGGCGGCGTCGACGACATCGCTACCGCGGCAAGATTGCGTCAGCTCGCCACGCAGGACGGCGAGCACCGCGAGCTCGTCGGCCGCCGTCGCGACGGATCGACGTTTCCGATCGATTTTGCGCTCGCTGAAGTGCCGTTGGGCAGGCGGCGGATATTCGTGGTGTTCGTGCGCGACAACAGCAAGCGCAAGCGCAATGAACGCGTCAAGGACGAGTTCGTGGCGACGGTCAGCCATGAATTGCGCACGCCGCTGACCTCGATCGCGGGCTCGCTCGGCCTGCTCATCGGCGGCGCGGCCGGCCCGCTGCCACCGGGCGCGGCGCGCCTTCTGAAAATCGCCTACAGCAACAGCCAGCGCCTGGTGCGCCTCATCAACGATATCCTCGACATCGAGAAGATCGAATCGGGACGCGCCACGTTCGACCTCAAGCCGGTCGACTTGCGCGCGCTGGTCGAGCAGGCGATCGAAGCCAATCGGGGATTTGCCGATGGTTTTGGCGTTCGCATGCGGCTCGATCCGCATCCGGCATCGGCCGTCGTGCGCGCCGATGCCGACCGGATCATCCAGATCGTCACCAACCTGCTGTCCAACGCCATAAAATTCTCGCCGGTGGGCGAGGAGGTGGTGGTCGCGGTCGAGCATCGCGGCGCGGTGGCGCGAGTGTGCGTGTGCGATCGGGGGCCCGGCATTCCCGACTCGTTCAAATCCCGCATCTTTGAGAAATTCGCGCAGGCCGAGACCTCGGGCGTGCGGCAGAAGGGCGGCACCGGGCTCGGCCTCAACATCGTCAAGCAGATCGTCGATCACCATGGCGGCACGGTCGGCTTTGAGCCGGCCCCCGGCGGCGGCACCGTATTCTACTTCGAGCTGCCGTGCGTGGCGGAGCGCGCGCTGTGCGCCGCCGCGGCCGAGCCGATGCCGGCTGGGCCGGGCACCGCGGCGCGCCCGCGCATCCTTCACGTTGATGACGATCGCGACATCCTGCACGTGGTTGCCGAAGCGCTGCGGGCGGACGCCGAGGTGATCTCGGCAAGCTCGATCAAGGAGGCGCGGCGCGCGCTCGCGGACGGCGGTGTCGATCTCGCCGTCATCGATCTCGTGCTTGCCGACGGGGGTCGGGCTCGATCTCCTCTCGGAGCTGCGCAGGGCCGACGGCAGGGCCATCCCCGCGATCGTGTTCTCCGGGCAGGGCCCCACTCCCGAGCTCGCCCAGCGCGCCGATGCCGTCCTCACCAAGTCGCGGGCTTCGCTCCACAGCCTGCTCGCCATCCTGCGCCGGATGGCGTCGGAGCGCTGCGCCGCTCGGGCAGTGCCGGGCCTGGCGAGCGTCGCGGAAGTTCCGAGCGGGGAGGTCATATGATCAACCTTCACGTCTTGCTGGCCGATGACGAGCCCGACATCCGCGACGTCATGGCAATTTCGCTCGAAAGAGATCCGTTCTTCGTCCTGCGCTCCTGCGCGTCCGGCGGCGAGGCACTGGCGACCGCCATCGAATGGCGGCCCGATCTCACGCTGCTCGATGTCGTCATGCCCGGAATGGACGGTCCGACGGTGCTGTCGCGGCTGCGGGCCGACAAGCGCACGGCGCCGATCCCGGTCGTGTTCGTCACGGCGCGCGCGCAGGCCTGCGAGCGCGAGCGCTTCACGGCGCTCGGCGCCGCCGGCGTCATCGCCAAGCCGTTCGATCCGATGGCGCTCGCCGCGACGGTGCGGCGCTTCGTTCCCTTTGATGGCGCTCTGTCGCCGGTGCGCCACGATTTCCTGCAGCGCCTCGAGGCCGACGCCGGCGCGCTCGCGGCCTGCCGCCCGTGGTTGTCACAGACCCATTCTAAAGCCGCGTTGCTGCGCATCGGCGCGATCGCGCACGCTCTCGCAGGCGCCGGCGGTATCTACGGTTTTGCCGGCATCACATGCGAGTCGGCGGCGCTCTCGGACGCCGCCGAAGACAATCTCGCCGGACGCGCAGGCTGCATCGATGTTGAACAGGCGATTGACCGGCTGCTCAGGCGGATCAGACCGCTCCGCATGCCTGCCCGCGGCACCGCGGCAGGCTAGACCGGCGGCAGGCTAGACGGCGGGAGGATAGACGGAGGACTGGGCTACTCCGCGGCGACGGCATGCACCGGCGGTTCGGCTTCTTCATCGACCGGGCCGACCTTGCCGCCGAACAGCCAGGTCTGCAGGCGGTCGAGATAGAGATAGACCACCGGCGTCGTATAGAGCGTGAGCACCTGGCTGAGCGCCAGGCCGCCGACCATGGCGTAGCCCAACGGCTGGCGCATCTCCGAGCCCGCGCCGTTGCCGATCGCGAGCGGGATGCCGGCGAGCATCGCCGCCGCCGTGGTCATCAGGATCGGACGGAAACGCAGCAGGCAGGCCTCGCGAATGGCGTCATGCGGCGCCCTGTGGTGGTCGCGCTCTGCCGCTATGGCGAAATCGACCAGCATGATGCCGTTCTTCTTGACGATGCCGATCAGGAGAATGATGCCGATGATGCCGATGACCGAGAGGTCCATGTGGCCGAGGCTGAGGGCAAGCAGCGCGCCAATGCCGGCGGACGGCAGCGTCGAGAGGATGGTCAGCGGGTGGATGAAGCTCTCATAGAGCACGCCGAGGATGATGTAGACGACGATCAGCGCCGCACCGATCAGGGCCGGCTCGCTTCGCAGCGAGGTCTGGAACGCCTGCGCGTTGCCCTGGAAGGTCGGGATAACGGAGGTCGGCATGCCGACTTCGCGGGAAGCCTGGTTGACGGCCTCGACGGCCTGGCCGAGCGCGACGCCGGGCGCCAGGTTGAACGTGATGGTCACCGCCGGGAACTGCCCTTGATGGGAAATCAACAGCGGCCCGACCTGACTGCTGTCGACGCTGACGAGTGCCGAGAGCGGCACCGCGCCGCCGGTCAGCGGCGACTTCACATAGAGCCGATCGAGCGTCGACAGATCCTTCTGCAACTCCGGCAGAATTTCCAGGACCACGAAGTAGGTCTTCAGCTGTGTGAAATATTGCGTGATCTGGCGTTGCCCGAACGCGTCGTTGAGCGTGTCGTCGATGGCCTGCGCGGAAATGCCGAAACGGGAGGCCTGGTCGCGGTTGATAGTGATCTGCAGCTTGGGCGCGTTGGCAAGCAAATCGCTGGTGACATCGGCTAGCTGTGGAAGGGTGCGCAGCTTATCCAAGAGCTTCTGCGACCATTCATTCAGTTCGTCGATATTGGTATCCTGCAACGTGTACTGAAAGGAGCCGCGGGCGATGCGGGCGCCGACGTTGATGTCTTGGGTCGGCTGCAGGAACAGATTGGCGCCTTGCAGTTTGGCAAGTTGCGGCCGTAGCCGGTCGATGATCTGCGACGAGTTGAATTTGCGTTCGTCGTGCGGCTTGAGCACGATGAAATAGCGCCCGGTATTCGCCGACTGGGCGCTGCCGGTGCTGCCGGTAAACGAACCGAAACCTTCGACGTCGGGATCTTTCAGGATGACTTCGCCGATCACCTGCATCAGGCGCATCATCTCCTCCGGCGAGGTCTCCTGGGCGCCCTCGGCGAAGCCTTGGATCATTCCGGTGTCCTGAATCGGAAAGAACCCTTTCGGGATCATCACCGCCAGGATCAGCGTCAGCGCCATGGTGGCGAAGAATACGCCGAGCGTGATCGCCTGATGGCGCAGCACGACGTCGAGCGTGCGCCGATAGAAGTTGAGCATGGCGTTGAAGCCGCTCTCGATCGTGCGATAGATGCGGCCATGGTTCCCCGACTCGCGCCGCATGAAGCGCGAGCACATCATCGGCGCCAGCGTGAGCGACACCACGGCCGAAACGGCGATGGAGGCCGTCACGGTGAGGGCGAACTCGCGGAACAGGCGGCCGATGATGCCGCTCATCAGCAGCAGCGGGATGAAGACCGCGATGAGCGAAAGCGAGATCGACAACACCGTAAAACCGATCTCGCGGGAGCCTTTGAGCGCCGCGGCAAACGGCGCTTCGCCGTGCTCGACGTGGCGGTAGATGTTCTCCACCACCACGATGGCGTCGTCGACGACGAAACCGACGGCGATGGTGAGCGCCATCAGCGACAGATTGTCGATGCTGAAGTGCATCAGGTACATCGCCGCGAAGGAGCCAGCCAGCGCCAAGGGCACGGTGACGCTTGGAATAAGCGTCGCCCAGAAATTGCGCAGGAACAGCAGGATCACCAGCACGACGAGGCAGATCGTGAGCATCAGGGTGAACTCGACGTCCTCGACCGAAGCGCGGATCGTCACCGTGCGGTCGAGGAGGGTTTCGACCTTGATCGCCGGCGGAATGCGCGCGGTGAGCGCCGGCAACTCCGCCTTGATCTGGTCGACGGTGTCGATGACGTTGGCGCCGGGTTGCTTGAACACCGCAAGGATGACGCCGTC
>Ga0182024_10018320_pt1 | contig 13049 bp, 23 predicted proteins | sample P32metaG_FD_120480 | JGI IMG/M metagenome (GOLD analysis project Ga0182024, IMG submission 120480) | Permafrost microbial communities from Stordalen Mire, Sweden - P3-2 metaG (Illumina Assembly) | ecosystem: Environmental > Terrestrial > Soil > Wetlands > Permafrost | place: Sweden: Stordalen...
ACCAGAGCTGCTCGACACCTACGAGGCTGAGCGGCTGCCGATTATCACCCAACTGGTGCACACCACCGAGCGCGCCACCCAGCTGTTCAACTCGACCAACTGGATGGTCCATCAGCTTCTGTCGCGGACGGCACCGTTCGCCCTCGCTTTCGACCAAGTACAGGCCAATGCCGCCGCGGCCGTCGGAGAGGTCGCCGCCAGCTACCGCACGGGACCGCTCGCCGCACCGCCAACGCGTGTCGGTGAGCTCCGCTCCGGAGACCGGGTCCCCGATCTCGAGCTAACGACCGGGACCGAGAGCCACCCGGTCCGTCTCCATCAGCTACTCGACTTGTCGGGCCTCACCCTGCTGAGCACCGCCGCGGACCTCCCCGCAACTGTCGTCGACGCGATCCGGCCCTGGGCCGATCTCATCACAATCCACTCGGCCTCCGTCGCCTCGGGCGGGGCGGGTGTACGTGGCCAGGACGCCCGGATCACGGACAGCCTGAGCGCCGATCCGGCCTTGCTGCTGCTGCGGCCCGATGGGCATCTCGCCGCGTACGCGCCCGTCAGCCACCCCGGGCCGTTGACCCACTGGCTGACCAAGTGGTGCCCGCCGTCGGCATACGGCCGCCGGGCTGGCGCCTCAGTATCCGGATATTCGCGCCCGAAACGGGTGGATACGACCGCCCGGCGGGCTCTGCCGTAATGCCCGGTGCGGCGGTGGCCGTGAGAGTGGCGTTGTGGGCGCCGAAAACCTGCGTCACCTGGGCGGATGCTCTGCAGATCGCGGTCGGCTCGGTCCCGCGTCCCGCCTCACCGCTCCGGCCTCACGCTGGACCGGGCCGGCCGGCCCGCTTGACCAGGACCGCCGCTGGGCAGACGCGCGCCGGCTCCTCCACGAAGACGATGCATGCCCGGTCGCCGACCGGGTCGCCGGGCTCCTCATCCTGCTCTACGCCCAGAAGCTCAACGTCATCACCGCCCTGACGACCCAGCATGTCCTGCACGAGGACGGACGCACCCTCCTCCGCCTCGGCAGCCGCCCGATCGCGCGGCCCGCCGCGCTGGATGCCCTCGTCGGCGGGCTCATGGCCGGCGCAAAGCACCGGCCAGCAGCCTGCTCAGCGTCCCTTCCTCCTGGCTGTTCCCGGGACGCAGGCCGGGAAGCGCGCTGACCGAAGACGCTCTCGCCCAACGGCTCCATGCCCTCGGGATCAGCCCGCGGCAAAGCCGCAACACCGCCCTGTTCACCCTGGCCGCCGACGTCCCGGCTGCGATCCTGGCCAAGACACTCGGCATCCATGTCAAGGCGGCGATCCAGTGGCAGAAGATCTCCGGCGGGGACTGGGCAGCCTACGCCGCCGACATCGGCAGCCGCCTGGAACACTGACCAGATGCCAGGATTGCCCGAACTCGACATCGCCCGCGTCCGCCGCTGGTGCGGGCAACGCGTCCCTGAGCACGCCCGCGACCAGGTCCGGGTGGAATGCGACATCGGCCCACGGCAGCTGACGATCGTCGAGTGCCGTCCGCCCTGGCGCCAGGACACCGGCCCGGAATGGACGCGGTTCCCCATCGCCCGGCTCCGCTACACCCAGGCCACTACAACCTGGACACTCTACTGGCGCGACCGCAACCTGCGCTTCCATCTCTATGACCAGCTCGAGCCGTCACCAGACATCGACGACCTGCTGCGCGAGATCGACCACGACCCGACCGCGATCTTCTGGGGATAGCCCGTCCAGGCTGAGGCATTCAGACAGTTTCGATATCTGACTGTGCAATTAGAGGGCGCGGCCCGCGGCGCGCCGCTCGGGCTGTCTTGAGCTCGCCTCCGACGGGTGATCGAGCAGGCGAGGTCGCGTGGCCAATGGGAGCAGGGATGGAGCGTGCCTTGCTCAAGGTGGCTCCGCGACGCTCGGCCCAGCCAGCTGGGCGGTGCCTGGCCGGCGGGGCCGATGCCGGGACGCCAAGCGGTGGCGACTTCCCGATGACCCGGTCCACCCCCGACAAGCAGGTCCTGCGATCGCCGGTTACCTGATCGCGCACGCATGTCCTGTCAATTCATGATCGCAGACAGGCTGTACCTGCGATGCTGATCGGCAATTATAGGACCTTTTTGGCCTGCTATAGGTTTACCGTTCTGATATTTGATTGCTGTCATCCGGTTTGTGGTGATGCGAGTCTTCTTCCCGAAGGGCATCGGCGATCTTCGGGCATAGCTGCTTGCGGATCATGCAGGCGGCGCCTGGGCGTACTTGGGAGGAACGGCGTGCTTCAGATCCATCTTCGCAACAGTCCGGAGTACCAGCCTGACAAGGACCTCGCGTTCCTGCCCCGTGACTTCAATGGGTGGACCCGCCGGATGACGCCCAAGCAGGTCTATACGTCAGCCCGTGGCTGGTGGAGACTGAGCCGCGCCCGCGGAGCATGAGCGCTACGCGGTGGTGGAGGCCGAGGGCCGGTGCCGGATGGCCATCGAGGTCACCGGGTGGGAAACCCACCCGAAGTCCGGCCGGCATGCGTTCGAGGGAATCATCCTTCACCCCGGTCACCGTGTCCACGATCGGTACGTCGGCCAGCCCGTGCAGTCCGCCGGCCAGAACCCTATCCACTACTTCAGTGACGAGGCTGGCTGATCCGCGCAGCGGGGCTGGCAGTTCGCAGGAGAAAACCTCGAGTGTTCCCGACGGCGAACCAGGCGCCGGCCTGTGCAGGTAGTCCATCTCGTTCTTCGGTGGGCAGAAGGTTTTCGTCGGTGGTGCATCGCAGCGAACTTTGGTTCAAACTCGCCCGGGCTGGCCGCACCAGTGTCTCCGCCCCGGCACCGCGGCTCGTCTCGGGGATACCGTCGTTTGTCCGTTCGCACAGGCACGACCGGGGGTATCCCCGACAGGGCGACGCGGTCCGCGGAGCCGCGAAACTGCACGTCGACCGGAAGGTCGCGGACGTGGTGAACAAGAGGGATCCGCGTGCCACGGATGGTGGAGCCGGCCTGGAGGATCAGCACCCGGACTGAGGTGGGCATGATGCAGGACATCGAGCAGAGGGTGAAGGATGCCCTGGAGCGGCACGGGACAGACAATCCGTTCCCGGCTGCGGAACTGTGCGCCAGCGGGCCGCAGCCGCGCACCTGGGCGCGGAAGCACGCGCGGATCCTTGGCAGCTACCTGGTCGCAGACTACGGGACCGGCAACCTCATCTTCACCCGCGACCCTGATCTCCTGGACGCGCAGGAGCAGCGGGTGCAGGAACGCTGGCCGAACTCTGCGACAATCTCTGAGTTGCGAGCTTTCCGGGCCGAGATCACCGGCTGACGAGGGCTTCTCGGCCCAGAGGAGGGCGGGCCGTTCGGACTGGACGATGCTGGCCTGGCCAGCGCGGACCGCTGGGCCACGGTGTTCCTGCCCGCACCGACCGCCTATGCGCAACTCGGGCAGAAAGCAGTCCGGAGATCACCGAAAAGGCGTGCCCCGGGATCTCCTGGGCGCTGGAGGCACGGCGCTGACCGCCAGCACGATGGTCGTCGGCATCCCGGCCTGCATGTCACCGGAGCAGGCGCAGAGACAGCCGGTTGGCCCGGCGTCGGACGTGTTCGCCCTCGGCGGCGTCTTGTCCTTCGCCGCGACCGGGACTGCGCCGTTCGGCAGGGGGGAGCCGATCGCGCTGGCCTACCGGGTCGTCTACGCCGACCTTGACCTGGCGGTTGTCCCGCACTGCGGTACCTGATGGCCGCCTGCCTGGCCAGGGCACCGAACGGCAGGCCGTGGCTGGCCGGCCTCCTGCATTAGGTCGCCGTCGCTTCCGGGCCGGACCCGGAAGCGACGGCTGGAAGCTTGTGGCCCGCGGTTGAGCCGCAGCGAGAACTCATAGCTGCTCATCGGGCTCGCCCTCCTGCTTGGGGTGACCGTGGCGTGAGATGAGATGACGGATGTGCTTGGCGTGGTTGTCGGCGCTGCTGGGAGTCGGCCAGACTTGCATGCGCTGCTCGGTGCGCTGCGCCGCTGGGTGGACCGGCCGGATGACGAGGAGGTCACCGCGACCAGGGATATAGGCCGCAGGCTCATCGCCTCGAACAGGCGGGCCCGGCATGATTACGCGATCCTCAGGACATACGAGGCCGGGATAGTCCTGATCGGTAACGAGGTGAAGTCCCTGCGCGCCGGCCATGCGTCGCTGGCCGGCGCGTTCGTCCAGGAGGACGCCGGCGAGCTGGTGCTCCATGGCCTGCACATCCCCGAGCACGCGTACGGCCGCCACGGCACCCGCGCTCTCCACCAGCCCCGGCGTACCCGCAAGCTGCTCCTGCACCGCAGCGAGATCGACAAGATCATCGGGAGGCTGGGCGACGCCGGCGTCACGCTCGTGCCGCTGTCGCTGTACTTCCAGGACGGCTGGGTGAAGGCGGAGATCGCCCTGGCGCGCGGTCGGCGGTCGTTTGACAAGCGGCAGGCAATCGCCCAGCGGGACGCCGACCGGGAGATTGCCCGCGAGCTCAGCGATCGGCTACGTGGCCGGCGGCGACGGGCCCGCGGGTCGAGCTGAGAGGCCGAGAGAACGGACAACCGCCCGACGGCCATGACGCGATCCGCGATTATCTCCGCGCCGAGGCCGCGAAACTCTTCCCGCCGCCCGCACAGAGGCGAGTCGGCTGTCAGAGCGGGTTGAGGAAGGGCCGCCCGGCGGGCAGGCCGCCGGCCCGCACGGCACGCTCCACGGCGAGGGCCTCCGCCCCGTCTCCATAGACCATGAAGCGGTAGCCCAGGTGGGAGCGGATGAAATTCCTGGTCATCACGTCCAGGAGCAGCCGGCCCTCCCCGATCTCACGCTGCTGGCCCGGGGTGAGGCCCGGTACGACGAACAGGTCGCAGATATACACGTTGAACTGGTCTCCCGACCGTCGGCCGGATGCATGGGAGTTCAGCCGCGTCCACAGGCCCTTCGCCGTGACCGGGCCCGGATGCGCGACGAAGTCCTCGCGCTGGGCGCCGCGGCCGCTCATGCCCGCGTAGATGAAAACGTCGTCGCGCCATACCGTGTACACGCCAGCAGCCCGGCGCGGCACCTGCTCTTCGGGCCAGTCAGCGAACCGGAACAGCGGGCCAGACGCCAGCTCGTCCACGGTGCTGACCATACCGGCTACGGTCCCGCAGCCCTGGCCAGTGGTACCGCCCTGGCGTCCGACGCTAGCCTGCTGGCGTGGCTGAGGATGCGGCGCTGCGGTTTGCCGAGCGGCTGCTCGCACTGCTGGACGCCACCCGCTACTCGGCGACCTACAAGCTCGCAGTGCTACTGGCCCTGATCGACGTAACCGCCGAGCGAACCGGTCCCGGCGGCACGGCCCCCAGCACGCTGCCGGCCAAAAAAGTGGCCAGGCGGGTCATCGAGCTGTACTGGCCGCAGACCATCCCCTACGGAGCGGCCGCGAACGGGCGGCCCCGGGTGCTGTCCCAGGCGCCGCAAAACGACATCCCCGCCAAGCTGGCGGCCTGGCGGGCCGCCCGCCACCTGCGGCCGGGCGCTTAGCTCCACAAGAAGTACCAGGTCAGGGCATGATTTGAAGCCTGTCCGAGTAGATTCCAAGATCGTCCGACCGTCATCTGACCGTCGTTCTGGGCACTGGTAATTGACACTGAGCCGCACGGATCGGTCCCCGGTGACAGCCCAGAGCGGTGCGTGCGTGGTGTGTGTTGAACATGCCGGTAACCGCGATGCAATGGCTGACATCAGCTTTCGTGGCCCCAGCAGCGAGGCCAGCACTGGGTCGGTACCGGACAGGCCGTCCTTAATGGAGTCCAGGGCCTGCTGCCCGCGTGCACTCAGGCTCATCACCACCACCTCCATCGCCTCGCCGTGGCTCTGCGTCCTCCAGGGGCGACCCGGCTGACAGCGGGCGTGGAGATGCCGGTACCCGAGAAGATCCCGGCGGGCGGGCGACGGGTCATCCGCCTCCGGCGCCGCCCGCGCCGAGTCATAGCAGCAGCGCGGCTCGCGCGCCGATTGCGCCGGTACCTGTACGCGCAGCGGGCCGGGCTGCTGCTGTGGCTCACGCTAACCGTCGTGATGATCGCTGTCGTGCTGGCCCTCAGCCACGGTGGCGGCAACTGAACCCTCGCCCCGGCGCCAGGTACTTCGGCGCTAGACCGGGATTGTGCTGGTTGAAGACCCTTTCCGTGTACCCACGAACGATCTCGATGCTCGACCGGGTTGTGGTCTCGCAATGCCACGAACGGCTCCTTCCGCCAGCGAATTTGTGCCTGTCATGCCAGTAAGGGTGCGGCCGGGTGGGGCGCGCTCGCCTCCGCCAGTGGCCAGCCCTCGCGGCCGGTCGGCGGACGGATAGCGTCGGCCGGGTAGATGACCACAGATCCCCGCCTGCGACGTCGCGGCGCAGAGCTGCTTAGGGGCCGCCGCGGCGCAGTGCTAGCCCGTCGGCCAGCCGGTGCTGCGAGGCCGTGACTGGCTACCTGGGCTGTGCGCTGGCGGATGCGAGCGCCGCCCTCCCGGCACAACATCGCAGGTATACGGCCGCCAAACCGCGATTACCAGGCGCACCAGTGATGGACGCCTCGGACGCTGCTTGCGGCCGGCGCCGAACGTGAAAGGAGCAGCTCGATGTCTGAGCAAGGCATTCGTGAGCGGCTGGTCGGGTGCTGGCGGCTCGTCGGGTACGACGTGACTGCCGGCGGGGGCCAGACCGATCACCCGCTGGGCGATAACCCGCTCGGGACCATTCTGTACACGCCCGACGGGTACATGTCCGCCCAGCTGGCCAGGCCAGGACCCTACAAAGAAGACGACCAGGAGCCGGACGCGTACTACATCGCGTACTCCGGTCCCTACGACGTCGACGAGGAGGCCAGGACCGTCGCCCATCACCTGCAGGTGTCGGTGATCCCGAGCTGGCTCGGCACCACGCAGCTCCGGCAGGTGCAGTTCCTCGAACCGGGCACGCTCGTGCTGGCCGCCTCCGAACCGCACCCCCGCGACGGCGTGCCGACCACGACAACGATCACGTGGTCACGCCAGCCGCCCCGGTACGAAATGACCAGCCCGCACCTCCCTGGGAGTTAGCATGCCAAGCCGTCCCCCGCTGAGTTACGACGTGTTCGTCGCACCGTCAAAGCCGTTCGCCGCTCCGCCGCCGCGGGTCGGCGATCCGCAGGCCTGGGATCCCACGACGTCGACGCTGATCTTCGGTGCCCGTGACGCCATCCTCGTGGACGCGCTCGAGACCATCCCCGAGGCCACGGCGCTCGCCGACTGGATTGCGCTGCACCAGCGCCGGCTCACCACGATCTACATCACCCACGGCCACGCCGACCATTTCCTCGGCCTGTCCGTGCTGCTCGCACGTTTCCCGGGCGCCCGCGCGGTAGCGACCGCAGGCACGGTGCAGCAGATGCGCGCCCAGACCACCCTGCAGGTACTCGACAACGGTTCCCGTGCGCGGTTCCCCGGTCAGATCGCCGACCCGATCGCGCTGGCGGAACCACTCGATGCGGGGCACATCGAGCTCGAGGGCCTGCCCCTGGAGGTGATCGAAACCGGGCACACCGACACCGTGGATAGCACCTCACTGCACGTGCCGGCCCTGGGCCTGATCGTCTCTGGTGATGTCGCCTATAACCACTGCCACATGTTCGTCGCCACGACGACCCCCGGCAGCCGGGCCGAATGGATCGCCGCCCTCGACAAGCTAGCCGCGCTCAGCCCCGCCGCCGTCGTCACCGGTCACAAGGACCCAACCCAGGGCAATCCGCCCTCGGTCCTGGCCGAATCCCGGGGCTACATCGAGTACTACGGGCAGCTACGCGAGGCAGGCTTGGCCGATCAGGAGCTGTTCGATGCCATGGTGAGCCACTATCCCGACTGGGTCAGCCGCCAGCAATTCCTGATACTCGGCACTACGGGGTCTGCCGACGATCCGCCCGGGCACCCCGTCATCCCGTCGGCCGACAGGTAGACAGCGTTGGCGCCAGGCAGATGGCGACACATTCCGCTGCTGGGGAAGCACGACAGGCCTGATGGCCGGCACAGTGAAGTCATCTCGCCATACGCGACCGGCGCGTTCCCCGTCACCTTACCATCAGGCGATCTTCTGCGGCCATCAGCGTTGCTTCGTCAACTCGCCGGCGAGAACGTGGATTCTGGCCAGCCTTCATCGACAAGAACGGCACCAGATTCAAGGACGCCGCGGCCGCCATGCAGGCAGCTACCGATGATCAAAATCACCGCGAGACGCCGCGGTACGCCGCAAGCATCGGACGCGGGGCTCTGGGGCACAGATGATCCACCCGGCACAAGCCACTAGCAGAGAATATGGCGACGCGTCCCCCGCTTCCCCCGTTCACTCGCGATACCGCCATCGAGAAAGTTCGGCTTGCAGAAGATTCCTGGAATACCTGCGACCCGGAAAGGGTGGCCCTGGCGTACACGCCAGAATGCCATTGGAGAAACCGCGCGGAGTTCGAGAACGGGCGCGACGAGATCATCGCTTTTCTCACACGTAAATGGACGAGAGAGCTGGACTACCAGCTTATCAAATAACTCTGGGCTTTCGATGGGAGCCGGATCGCCGTGCGCTTCGCTTATGAATCTCACGATGACTCCGGGCATTGGTTCCGCTCGTACGGCAATGAGAACTGGCAATTCAACGACCAAGGGCTGATGGCGGTGAGACACGCGTCCATCAACGATCTCCCCATCAAGCAGTCAGGGCGCACATACCACTGGCCGCTGGGGCGTCGCCCGGATGACCATCCGGGACTGAGCGATCTCGGTTTCTGAAGGGCCGGCGATCGCGGCACCGTTCCTGAGCGGGCGCTGGTGCCCTTCGCCGGCTGGAGCTCCGACGACAACTACACGGGGTGGTCGGCTGAGCTCGGCGATGCAATCGGTGGTCCCGATGTTCCCGCCGTCGCGGTCCCGGCCCGCGCCGATGACGTGTCCGGGTTGCCGGCGGCCTGCGTCGAGGTCGGCGAGCTGGGCATGTTCCGCGACGAGAGCATCGAATACGCTCGCCGCATCGCCGCCGCAGGTACCTCCGTGGAACTGCACGTGCACTCAGGTTGCCCACCCGGCTTCGAGCGCGTGGGGTTCTAAGGCCGACGTCGTGCGGGGGTCACGAGCCGAGCGCGTCGGCGTCCTGCGCAGCTTCTGAGGCACGAGAAGGATCCGCTCCCGCACCAGTTGCCGCCCAGCACAAGACCTCGTTCGCGGTGGCCGACACCTCCCAGACCTTGCTGCGCCCGGGCGGCCAGGCCACGACTAGCCAATCGCACTGTGCACTGGCGGATACGAGCGGAGCCGTCCCGGCATGACGATCGCAGGGATGCGGCCGCCGAAGCACACGGCCAGAACACGAAGGAGCGATAGCTTGACCACCTGGCTGAATACGCCCATCCAGATGCAGTTCCGGGTCATCGACGGGCTGACCATCCGCTTCGCGGAGAGCGAGAACCGCGACGATCACGCCCTGTTGCTGAACCCGTGGCCGGAAAGCCTGCTGGCGTTCGTGCCGACGTGGGTGCGGCTGGCCGAACACACCCATCTGGTGGCCATCGACCTGCCCGGGTTCGGTCATTCCCAGCGCCGCGACGAGCTGCTGTCCCCGCGAGCGATGGGCGAATTCGTCATCCGCGCTGCCGACGCCTTCGGGCTGGGCAACGCGCATGTCGTCGGCCCTGACATCGGCACCGCGGCCGCGCTGTTCGTTGCGGCCCTGCACCCGGGGCGGCTGCGCAGCCTGGTCGTCGGCAGCGGCGGCGCGGCGGTCCCGCTCCAGCTGGGCTCGGCCCTCAAGGACTGGGTTGAAGCCCCCGACCTCGAGGGCTACCGCAGTCAAGACCCGCGGCAGATCGTCAGCGGCGCCCTGTCCGGCATCGAGCGCTACCAGCTTCCCGACGCCATCCGCGAGGACTATCTGTCCTCCTACGACGGCGACCGGATGGTCGAGTCGATGCGCTACGTGCGCGCCTACCCGGCCGAGCTTCCCATGCTGCGCGATCTGCTGCCGCAGATCCAGACGCCGGTGCAGATCATCGCCGGCCGTCACGACCCGGCGGTGCCGCCGGTCAACGCCGAGTTCCTCCATGACCGGCTGCCGCACAGCAAGCTCGACATCATCGACGCCGGCCACTTCACCTGGGAAGACGCAGCCGACCGGTACGCCACGCTCGTCACCAGCTGGTGGAGCGGAGGCTACCAGGCCGACGCCACCTGAAGTCGCTTGCAACCACGAGAAAGAAAGGAAGGAAGAGAAGTGGGCAACCTGCTGGAAACTGTCCTGGACGCCCACGGCGGGCTGGAGCGCTGGAACCAGCTGGACGCCGTCTCGGCGCGCCTGGCCCAGGGCGGCGCCCTGTGGACTATCAAGGGCCAGGAAGGCGTCCTCGCCGACGTCTTCGTCCGGGCGAACCTGCATCAGGAACGGGAATCGCACCATCCGTTCGGTGCCCCTGAGCGCCGGAGCGTGTTCACTCCGCAGCGGGTCGCGATCGAGACAACAGCGGGTGAGGTCCTCGAAGCCCTGGACCAGCCGCGGGCCTCATTCGCCGGTCACGCCCTTGAGACGCCGTGGACCACTCTTCAGCTGGCCTACTTCGTCGGCACCGCGATGTGGACTTACCTCACCCAGCCCTTCACCTACGCCCTCGCGGGCTTCGAAACGACTGAGCTCGACCCCTGGCAGGAGAAAGGAGAGCGGTGGCGCCGGCTGCGGGTGACCTGGCCGGGCTACCTCGCCACGCACAACGCCGAGCAGACGCTGTACGTCGGTGAAGAAGGCCTGTTCCGGCGGCACGACTACAACATTGAAATCGCAGGCGGCACCGCGGGCGCCCACTACATCTCCGACTATACGAAAGTAGCCGGAATCATGATCCCCACGAAGCACAGGATCTTTCCGCGGTCGGCAGGCGGCCAGGCGCTCGGCGAGCCTCTCGATAGACGTCAGCGAGATCGCGTTCACATAACGGCCGGCATGGTCGATCCGGTCGGTATGGCTGATCCCGAGCATAGAACACAGTTACCGGCCGGTCACTTACAAGCGCGTCCCACGCCTAACGGCCAGGCGTGTGCCCTTGGCGGCCTGGCGGTGGACAGCTGGATAACCGGAAAAGGAATGGGAGAATAGCGATGGCGACAACATACTCGGAACTTCCGAACAAGCTGGTCAGCGCCGCGAATGGCATCGACTACACGTATCGCGACGTGGGCGATGGGGCGGTACCGCTGGTCTTGCTGCAGCACTTCCGCGGAAATCTCGACAGCTGGGATCCCGCACTGATCGACGCGCTGGCGTCGGCCCGGCGCGTCGTGACCTTCGATAACGCCGGAGTCGGCGGGTCAACCGGAACCACGCCGAACCTGATCCAGCAGATGGCGCACGATGCCATCGCCTTCATAACCGCCATGGAATTCGGCCAGGCCGACGTCCTAGGGTTCTCCATCGGCAGCTTCATCGCGCAAGAGATCGCGCTGATCAGGCCGGCCATCCTCCGGAGGCTGATACTGGCATCCTCAGCCCCGCAGGGCGCGGCCGGCATGCACGGCTGGGCCCCGGACGTCATCGGCGCGATCGGCACGCCCAAAACCAGCCCGGATGAGTACCTGGACGTGTTCTTCGCGCGATCATCCTCGAGCCGGCAAGCGGGTCAGGAAGCGCTGCAGCGCATGTACGCCAGAACCGAGGACCGGGACCGGGCAACAACCTGGGCCACTCGCGAGGCGCAGTACGACGCGGTCTGCACCTGGGGAATTCCCAATCATTCGCTGCTGCAGAGAGTGAGCTGCATAGAGATGCCAGTCTTCGTGGCGAACGGCGACAGCGACCCGATGATCCTGCCCCACTACTCCTACCTGCTCGCAGGCCTGATACCGGGAGCGCAGGTGAAGATCTACCCCGACTCGGCGCACGGTTTCCTCTTCCAACACCATGCCGAATTTTCGGCTGACGTCGATGAATTCCTTGATGGCGCCACGTGAACAGCAGAGGGACACTCTGAGGGGCAGTAGGCATGGCGATGTTGATTGCCGAAGGGAACTGGCGGCCGCTTGCCGCTTGCCGGTGGGCAGATCCCGATTTGTTCTTCCCGGTCTCGTCTTCCGGCAAGGCTTTGGAGCAGATAGCGGAAGCCAAAGCGATCTGCGCGCGGTGCCGGGTCCAGCGCGAGTGCCTCGCGTTCGCACTAAGCACACATCAGGTCCACGGGGTGTGGGGTGGCATGAGTGAGCAGGAGCGCTATCTGTCGGGGAGGACCAGTGGACCACGGGCCGATCCGGGTACAAGCGTTGGCTACACGCATCGCGCCACGATCTGCTCACCCTGACCGGAGGTGCGATGGGAATGGGGCTGCCCCTGGCGGCCGGGGCCGCGGTCGCCGCACCAGGCCGGCCGGTCATCCTTCTCGACGGCGACGGATGCGCGATGTACACGATTTCCGCGCTATGGACGCACGCCCGCGAGCACCTGAAGAGTCCCCTGATCAACTTGGGCGGAGCACCGCTCGACTTCGTCGGGCTGGCCCAATCCATAGGCGTGCCCGCGGCTCACCCCGACACCGCCGAAGAACTCGCCGGGCACCCGACGCGAGCGCTGACCGAACCCGGACCCCACCTGATCGAGGCTGTCGTCCCCGCCATCGTCTGAGGTTCGAGGTCCGCACCTCGATGGCCGCGCAGATTCGCGAGTCGGGCCGGTACCCGGGTGGCCGCCTGGCACGGCCGGGGCGTGCCGGGCGATCACTCGCCTCACGGTCTCGTGCCCGGTACCCGAAGGTGATCTTCTGCCAGCTGGAGATCGGTTCCGGGTTCCCTGGCGGCGGACTCGAGCGCCTGTCCCTGGCTACCGGGCGGTCAAGAGCGCCGGAGATCGTCGTCGGCGGCAAGGACTTTGACGCCGGCACCGCCGGGCTGGCACAAGAAGAAACGAAGGAGTAACCATCATGAGCAGCACCGCACCTGCGGCCACGTCATACTCCGTGAACCGCCTGACCGTCGACGTTCCCGCCGCACCGGAGGAGTTCCAGCGGCAGTACGAGCAGGCCGTCCCGCCCGTGCCC
>Ga0182024_10018321_pt1 | contig 13049 bp, 12 predicted proteins | sample P32metaG_FD_120480 | JGI IMG/M metagenome (GOLD analysis project Ga0182024, IMG submission 120480) | Permafrost microbial communities from Stordalen Mire, Sweden - P3-2 metaG (Illumina Assembly) | ecosystem: Environmental > Terrestrial > Soil > Wetlands > Permafrost | place: Sweden: Stordalen...
TCCTTGCTTGACCTTGATCGAGTCGGTCATATCTAATCCGAAAGCGTTGGTTTGTTTTTCGCGACGAAGGAGATGGCGGCATGCGAGTTGCGTTTGTGGGGTTGGGAATTATGGGACATGCCATGGCGACGAACCTGGTCAAGGCCGGCCATGAAGTGACGGTGTGGAACCGAACACCGGGCAAACTGGTGGAGGGTGCCGGAGTAGCTCCCACGCCCGCGGCGGCGGCGCAGGGCGCGGAAGTCGTCTGGATGTGCGTGGCCGACACCGATGCGGTCGAAAGCGTGATCTTTGGGACGGATGGTGTGGAGGGATCGCTCGCGGAGGGAATGATCATTGCAGACTCGAGCACGATTTCTCCTTCGGCGACGGTGAAGTTCGCGGCACGTGTGGGGGCAAAAGGCGCGGCCTGGGTAGATGCGCCGATGACGGGATCGAAGATCGGAGCGCGGGACGGGACGTTGGTGTTCATTGTCGGAGGGGATGAAGGTGTGGTGGAACGGTTGAAGCCATTGTTCGCCGCCATGGGGAAGAAGATTTTTCGGATGGGTGACACGGGCAAGGGACAGGCCACGAAGCTGGCGATGAATTTGCAGATTGCCCTGATCTTTGAAGGATTCGCCGAGGCGCTTACGCTGGCCACAAAGCTTGGCGTGGACACGCAACAATTGCTGTCGCTGATTGATGCCACGATGGTGCGCTCGGGAGTAGTGGATTACAAAGGTCCGTTCATTCTGCAGCGCGACTTCACGCCAAACTTTCCACTTCGGCTCATGCACAAAGATATCCGGCTGACGCTGGAGGCGGCAAAAGAGGCGCGAGTGAAGTTGCCGGCGCTGGAGACGGTGGAAGAAATTTACGAGATGGCCGCGGAAGAAGGGAATCAGGATCTCGACTATGCCGCCACGCTCACGCTGTTGGAGAAGTGGGCAGGTGTGCAAGTGAAAGGCAAGGCCGCGTAAGGAGCAACCGTGCGCTGGTATCACTATTTGGCGTACTTCTTCGGAGGCGCGTTCCTGGCGAACGCGCTGCCTCATCTTGGGAATGGGATCTCCGGGCATGCTTTCCAGAGCCCCTTCGCATCGCCACCCGGTGTAGGCTTGTCCTCCTCGACGGTCAATGTTCTGTGGGGCCTGTTCAACCTCGCCGTCGGCTACCTGCTTGTCTGTCGCGTCGGCAGTTTCAATCTGCGCAAGACGCAGCACGTCCTCGTCCTGGGGGCGGGCATCCTGATCATGTCGCTCATGCTTGCCCAGACATTCGGAAAACTTCACGGTGGCCGCTGAGGCTTGCTTCAACTGAGTCCGCCACGACTGCCTCAGTCCTGCAGCGCTTCGTCGGGGACGCGGCAGGCCAGCAAGAGCGCCGAGTACCTTCCCGTTACTCCGGTAATGGCGGAAAAATCGCTATTACACAAGTATTACAGTCACCCTATCCATTCCCTTGGTACGGTAGATGACAGGGGCAGAACGAACTCAAATTACCATGAAATGGGGACCTTCCTTGGATATGGAACTGCAAGATTTGGAAAGACCACAAGCGGCAAAAGATGAAGTGAACTGGATCACGGCGGCTTTTATGGCAGCGTTTCACGTGGGCGCCATTGCCGCACTTTTCTTTTTCACCTGGCCGGCGTTATTTGTCGCCATGTTTTTGTGGTGGGTTTCGGGCAGCCTGGGTATCGGGATGAGCTATCACCGTCTGCTGACGCACCGTGGGTATAAAACTCCGAAGTGGATGGAATATTTTCTGACGATTTGCGCCACGCTTGCGCTGGAGGGTGGACCGATTTTCTGGGTGGCGACGCACCGCATTCATCATCAATATTCCGATCTGGAAGGCGATCCGCACTCGCCCATCGACGGCAAGTGGTGGGCGCACATGGGCTGGATTCTCATGGGCAAATCGATGCACCATGACACGACCACGCTGGCGCGCTACGTCCCCGACTTGGCCAAAGATAAGTTTCACGTCTGGATTACGAAATATCACTATGTTCCGCAGGTTGTTCTGGGAATTGCACTTTTTGCCATCGGCGGCCTGCCGTGGCTTTTGTGGGGAACGTTTCTCCGCACAGTGGTTGGATTGCACGCGACCTGGCTGGTCAATTCGGCCACGCACTCGTGGGGTTCGCGGCGTTTTGCCACGCGTGATCTTTCCACCAACAGCTGGTGGGTTGCACTGCTGACCTTCGGTGAAGGCTGGCACAATAATCATCATGCGCATCCGACGGCAGCGCAGCACGGCTTCAAGTGGTATGAAGTCGATATGAACTGGTACGGAATTTGGGCATTGAAAACGCTGGGACTGGCGTGGGACATCAAGCGGGTGAAGCTGGACGAAGTGGAGCGCGGATTAGTGCCGACGCCGAATGGACGCCTGATTACAGCAGCCATGCCGGAAGTCTCGGTTGCGGGAGACTAAGAGGCAAAATCCCTTCAGCTCGATTCGTTTCAGGGCGAAACATCGGTATACCTCACGCCAGGCCTTGTGATCGGCCGATTCCGGATAAAGAACCGTCTCGCGTTGACCTTCGGCGGCGGATTTGAAATCGCTCCGACCTCATTCCATCCTACAGACCACATTCCTATCTTCTCGCTACGCTTGCCGTTCTGAAGTTAAGAAGCGCGTGCCGGATTAGAGACACCCTCACTCGGTGTTTTCGAACGCGCGGCCGCGAACGCGGTAAAATCGGTGCGAGAACGGTATGCGCATCTCGAGCCGCCGCGGAACGATCGTATTTTTTCTTTGCCTGGGCGTTGGCCTGGTGGCGCTGGCTGTTGCCCTGAACGTCGGATGGATCATCCTGAACTGGCGCGAAGGGGTGCTGCTGTTCTTCGGCATCGTCTTTTTCGCGCTTATTATTGCAGGCATGGTGGTAAACACGATTTTCCTGGTGCGGGAGCTGCGGCGCAGTGAACAGCACGACAGTTTTATTAACGCAGTGACGCACGAATTGAAAACGCCGGTCGCGTCGATCCGGCTGCATCTGGAAACTCTGCAGCGCCGGGAGCTGCCGGAGCGCCAGAAGCAGGAGTTCTATCGATTGATGCTCAGCGATACCGACCGCTTGACCGATACTGTGGAACAGGTCTTACGTGCTGGCCGGGCCGGAGACAAAAAGACCGGACGGGAAAAGGTGCAAGTCGATTTTGGCCAGTTGGTGCGCGAGTGCATGGAGGCCACGCGATCGCGCCATCATTTGCAACCTGAAGTCATGCGTTACCAGGAAGCCGCGAACGGCGGCGAGGCGCTGCGCGTGCGGGGTAACGCGGAAGACTTGCGCACGGCTGTATCCAACGTGCTCGACAATGCCGTGAAATATTCCGGAGAAAACGTTGACGTGCGCGTGCAGTTGGAAACACCGGACGAAGAACGCGTTGTCCTCCGCGTGCAGGATCAGGGCGTGGGAATTCCACCCGACGACATGAAACGCATTTTCAGGCGCTTCTATCGGGTTCCCCACCGGTCGTTGGCGCATGTAAAAGGAACGGGACTGGGTTTGTTCATTGTGAAGGCGATCGCTGAAAAGCATGGCGGCAAAGTTTTTGCCGAAAGTGATGGCGAAGGGCACGGAACTACGATCGTGATGGAACTGCCGAGGTGGGCGGAATGAGCCGTGTGCTGGTGGTGGAAGATGAAGCTCATTTGGCGCAGGGATTGCGGTTCAATCTCGAAGCGGAGGGTTATGCGGCGGAAGTGGTTGGCGACGGCGAAGCGGCCACCGATCGTCTGCTCGGCAGGAAAGAAACTTTTGATGCTGTGGTGCTCGACATCATGCTGCCGGGAAAAGACGGATTCAGCGTGGTATCGGAATTACGCGCCGCGCGAAATTATGTGCCGGTCCTGATGCTGACGGCGCGGGGACGCCCGGAAGATGTGCTGAAAGGCTTTGCCTCTGGAGCGGACGATTATCTTGCGAAGCCCTTTGAGCTTTCGATTTTGCTGGCGCGCTTGCAGGGACTGCTGCGGCGCAGCCAGTGGCTTCGCAGCGGGCAGGAGTCGGTTTCCGGGGAGTCGCAGGCCGATTCGAGTTCGACCGAGGACTTCGGAACATTTTCATTCTATGGCAAGACAATCGACTTCGGAGCGCTGGAGCTGCGATCTGGGGAAAACACAATTCATTTGACCCTCATGGAGTCGGAGCTGCTGCGGCATTTGGTGCGCAACGACGGCCGCATTGTCTCGCGCAAACAAATTCTGGAAGAAGTTTGGGGATTGCACGAGGATACCGACACGCGCGCCATTGATAATTTCGTGGTTCGGCTGCGTCGCTATCTCGAAGACGATCCGGCGAATCCGCGACACCTGTTGACCGTTCGCGGGGTAGGATATCGGTTTACGGCGCGACCGGAAAAAGAACAAAAGATGTGAGACAGATACGAAGAACAGAAGACGAGTTGACTCACTCACTCAGGCGCGGCACAATTCAGCCACCAGCGTTTCCCGGCGCTCAATCGCGATTCCGTCAATATGGCGGAGAACCATAAAGTAAATTGGAATCGTAACCGCTGCCAGCATCAGGAACAGCGGCGTAGCCAGCCATGGATTTTGGTAGAGCCGGGCGAGCATGAAAATCGCGACGCCGAGGCCCACCGTCACGATCTGCAATCCGAAGCTCGCCAGCACCGTTGTTTGCGAGGCATTCTGCCGCCCGAAGGTGGAAAAATCCCGCTTCTTAGGCGCGTAAATCGAAAGCAAATTCCCTGCGGCAAAGTTCAAGGGCGCCGCGAAGAGAAGTCCGGCGATAGTCGCAACCGAAACGGCAAGGTGCGGACGGCCGTAAAGATAGGAAACTGCAATCCACGCCAAAGCCGTGTTCACGGCGAGGATGCTGGCATGGGTTAAGTTTTTCGCCAGCACAATCTGGCGGAAGTTGATAGGAGACGCGTAGAAGAATTGAATGCCTCCGCCATCGCCGCCAAAGCTGTTGAAGAGCAAGTTGGTGAGGACCAGAATGGCGTAGGCAGCCACGCCGGGAAACGCCATGTCGGGCGTACGGCTGAACGATCGGCTGAAGGCACTCGAGTGCCGCAGAGAGTTCATCGGTCCCAGGCGAAAGATCAATAGCATGAGAATGGGCATGATCAGAGTGAGTAGCATGGGGCCGCTGCGGGCAAGGTAGCGCATCTCTTTCTCGAATACGGCTGCAACCGGCTGCGAGAATCCGGGCAGGTTCCATCCCACTCGCAATCCCTGTGTCTGCACCGAAGCGGGGCGAGCTGCGGCTTCGTTGAGATTCTCGCCGCGAAACTGCGCGCGCAGCCGCAGGTGCAGCAATATCCCGATGGCAAGTGTCAGTGCTCCCAGAAACGCAAGCGAGGCGAGCCCAGGCAGAAACCGTGCGTGGGAAAATTGTGCGATAGCACTGCCAGCCAGACCGGGTGGGAAGAAGGCCTGCACCCGTGCTCCCATCTCGAACGCCTGATTCAATTCGGGATGCGGTTTTCTTCCCAAGCGTCCCATCAAGGGACCGATTAACTGGAAGCTGAACATTGTCAGAATGAAAAGCACGCTTATGATTTCGCGTGTGCGGCGCTGAGCCAGCCAGCGCTCCAGCCAGGCGAAAATTGTCTGCATTAAAACCAGGTTCAACAGCGCAAAGGTGAAGAGAACCAAAAGTGTGTAAGGAAAGAGCAGGGGCCGCGCCAAAGTAATACCGAGCAGAATCCCTGATAGGCCCACCGTTCCCAGCGCGCTGGCAGGATCGAAAAATCCGTAGGCCAGACGAATCAGAAAATACGAACCGTAGGTAATCGGAAAGCGCAGCAACTCTGCCGAATCAGGATTGTTGGTGAAGGCAGTCGCCATTACGGGAAAAAGCTGCCAGAAGAGGAAAACGGCCCACAATAAAATCGCCAGATACTCGGCTTTGTTTTGTGAAACAAAGTACCAGGCAAAACCCGTTGCGAGGGTGAAGGCAAGCAGTCCGCCAAGCGAAAAGGCGAGCGTAACCAGGATGCGCGAGGCCAGTTCCATTTTGCCGCGCTTGCTGCGCAGGCCGTTGAGGAACATACGCCAGCGCAATTCGGCGATGGCGATCAACTGGGACGAAACTTCTGGACGTATCATTTCGTTCGGACTCGATTCGCCTACAGCTGTGGATTCATGCACGGAGAAGATAAGATATTGAAATCACGCTAACCTTTTCTCGAGATGCGCCGAAAATATCCGCGAAAGCTTCCTGGCGGGCACAGGCTAGCTGTCGTGATTGAAATCACAAATCATTGTAATGTAGCTCACGGTTCCTCTAATCCTTGCCGTTAGAACCTTGAGACGTCAGAATCAGGTGAAGATCATGGCATCTAAAGGAACTCCGTTATGGGACAGCGTTACGCATCCGTTAGCCAATGCGTTCGATTTTGCCTTCGGCTGTCACCATACGAAACTGAGTCGTGTTTTTACCCTCGAAGGCCACAGTTATAAAGTTTGCTGTGATTGTGGGGCACACTTTGAGTATTCGCTGCGAACCATGTCGATCGTGTCTCACAGTAAAATGTTCCCGGCTTTGAGACGGCTGCGCGCCGGTCGTATTCACCGCCGGAGGAAATTCCTGCGCGGATTAAACTCGAACTTGATGGCAGGTCTCGATAAATAGTTGCCAGAGGGATTCCGTTCGGCGACTGGCGCAGTAAAAACTGGCTAAGAGGAAGAAAAAACATGTCTTTGAGGTCCTTTGTGCCGGGAACCCCGAATCGACTTTACAAAATGTTCCTTGCGGAACATGTTATGTACAAGAATGTATGTACATTTACACAATTGTACGTACGAGAAAGAACTGGCATCGCATACAGAGCATTAGCCGAGCCAGGAAAGTTCCTGTTCGGCATGACCCGTTCCGCCCACGATGCGCAGGAAAAGCTGTTCCAGCGTGAGCTTTTCGCCGGCTGTTGCGGTGCCCTCCCTGGCGCCGGATGTTTGCGCTTCAACGCCCATGCGAAGTTCCTCGAGTGATCCCTGCGCGACCAAGCGTCCCTGATGAATAATGGCGACGTGACTGCACAGGCGCTCCACAATCTCGAGTACATGCGACGTGAGAAAAATTGTAGCGCCGCGAGCGATCATCCCTTGCAGCATGGATTTCAGAGTGCCGGCGGCGATCGCGTCGACGCCTTCGAACGGTTCATCGAGAAATAGTACTTTCGGACCATGAATGACGGCGGCGGCCAGCGCCAGCTTCTTCTGCATGCCGTGCGAATAGTCGGTGACGAGTTTTTTGGGCTGGTCGGCGAGTTGCATGAACTCAAGTAGTTCGGCCGCACGTTTGGCTGCCGTCAGGCGATCGAGGCCATACATCCGCCCGGCGAAACTGAGGAACTCCGCGCCGGTGAGGCGGCCAAATAGCGCCATGCCCTCGGGCACAACTCCGATCTGACGTTTCACGTCGACGGGGTCGGTGTTGAGATCAAGGCCCAGAATCTTGATGCGGCCGGAACTCGGCGCCAGCAACCCGGTGAGCATTTTTATGGTGGTTGATTTACCCGCGCCGTTGGGGCCGAGAAAGCCAAAGAATTGTCCCGGCGCTACGTTTAGGTCAATGCCGTCCACGGCTACAAGATCGCCGAAACGGCGTGTCAAAGCCTGCGTGGAAATCGTGGGTGCGAGGTCCATCAAACTTTCGAATCTAGCACACTTGCAGAGATTGGTCGCGCGGCTACCGCTTGTCGTCGAAGGGATCTTGGCTGCGAGCAAAGCCGGACACAGAACGGGAGATTCCTCATCCGGCTGAAGTGCGCCGGATTTCGGAATGACGCCCCGATAAAATCCTTGTACACAGAACCCTCAACATTCGCATTGAATCTTGGCCGGAGGCAAGCGCTTAGCGAAATCGAGTGGTCCGCCAAAGCGCAACTCCGCAGCTCGCCAGCAGAGCGACCATAGCGATCAAAAGGGCAAAGGCCCAACCCAAGGCAATGTCCACACGAGGAAGTCGTGCCATGACGGCGAGGACAACGAATAGAGCAGTGGTGCCGAGAATGAGCAGCCAATCCAAGAGCGTTCTGTTTCCGGGATTGGCGCCGAAATGCTTGCCTTCCATTCCTGCGCGCACATATTCGCCTTCGACGCGATAGCGTTGGCCCTCGCGCGCGGCGGCATCCTGCCAGTACGAATGTTCTCGCGCATTCGCAGATGATAGGGCGATTGCCACTGCGCCCAAGGCCATGAGTAGAGAACCTCCAGCGACTTGTGCGTAAATGGTTTGACTTCCTCCTCGTAATTCATGAAAAACCAGAATGCCCCATAACAATCCCCAGAGCTGATTGGTATTGGAAAGCGGGATGCCGCGACTGATGCCGACATATTTCGTGGCGTATTGCTGGAACAAATCTCCAATGACCCAGACGAAACCGCCGATCATCAGCCAGAACAGAACTGCGCGGGCGCTGATGAGTTCATGCCAGAGCGGCGTTGCTCCACGATACGCCAAGGCCACTGCGATCATGGTGGCGAGTTCACCCACGGTGAAAAAAGTAATGAACGACAGGGGATTCATGCCGGTGAGATAGGCTTTGCGGTAGGGAATGTACATGGTTCCCCAGAGAACGCCCGCGCCCAGAGCCGCGATGATTCCAAGCCTGGCCTCACCTGCCGCGCCCCGATGCGACAAAGCGACCGCCAGCAGTGTCGCTCCCGCGAACATGAATACAGCCCCGCCCAAAACGCCGAGCCAGCGCCTCCAGCCGGCATGACGCAATTCGTTGAAAAGCAAAAAGCCCCAGAAGATGCCGAGCAGGCTATTCGTGTTCCACAGCGGAAACGCGATGCTGAGGCCGACGTTGCGGATGGCGTAAATGGTAAGCGTGTTGGCGACGGCCCACATGCATCCGGCGAGCACGGCCCAGACGATGAGGTGCGGAGCCTGTCGTACGTCGTGACGCACGTGCGATGTGCCGCGGATAAGAGCTGGCACGCTCCAGCGTGCCAGGAAAACTCCAAAGACCATAATGAGGGAAATGGTGACAGGAGAAATATCGGGATTGACGAGCTTGATGGGAGCTTCGGCCCCGCCTAGCCACGCTCCGGCAGCGAAGCCACAGAAAATGCCGAGCGCCTGCAGGGAGCGCAGGCGGGTGGCATGCATCGGACTCGGTTCGGAGGACGGCACCGTCTGCACGATTGCTGACGATGAATTCAACGGAGCGTATCCAGGAGGATGAGACCGCCAACGAGGACGATCAGCGGAATCCAGAAGTGGACGTCGGTGGCGATGGCGCGAAAAAGATTTAGAGAAGCAATGCTTTCGTTTGGGCGCGACATCGGCACCTCAGGCTGTCCGGCGATTCTGCGGTGTCATCTTAGGGTCACTCGAGTCGGGAGTCAACGTTGCCCCGGGCTTTTTTGATTGCGCGCAAAAAATGCCCCGGCTTTCGACCGGGGCGATTGGCAGCACTGCAGCAATCTAAAACAGATTCCACAGAAACTGGTTGTAGACTTCGTGGTGAAACTGGACTTCCTGGGCTTTGATTAAGGTTCCAAGGGCGCGGGGACAGCGATCGGCGGAGGCTTGTTTCAAGTCTGCGTAACGGCCTTTGACATCTTCGCCCAGCAGGGTTGACGTCCACTCTGCCTTCTTGAAGTTTGCCAGCGCGTCGTAAATGTTGTCGGGAAGATAGCGCTCCGCCTGGCGTAGGTTCTTGATCTTCGCGGTCTCACCGTCCAGGCCGGTCTTGAAGATCGCGAGCATCACCATGTAAGGATTTGCGTCAGGCGCGACGGAGCGAACTTCGACGCGCATGCTCTTTTCGTTGCCGATGGGAATGCGGATCATCGAGCCGCGGTCGACCGCCGACGCCTTGATCTGGTTGGGCGCTTCGAAATGTGGATCGAGGCGGCGATAGGCGTTCACGCTGGGATTCAGCAGCAGGCAAATGTCGTTCCCGTGGGTAAGAATGCGGTCGACGAAGGACCACCCCATCTTGCTGAGTTTTTCTTCGCCCTTCGCGTCCCAGAATAAATTCTTGCCACCTTCGCTGATGGAAACATTGGTGTGCATTCCGCTGCCGTTCACGCCGATCACCGGCTTCGGCAGAAACGACGCGGTGAGTCCCATGTTGGTTGCTACCTGACGGCAGATCAGCTTGTAGAGCTGAATCTGGTCGGCGGCGGCTACGACTTCTCCATAGCCGTAGTTAATTTCAAACTGCGAGGGCGCGACTTCCGGGTGATCTTTTTCGTTCTGAAATCCCATCGCGCGTTGCACTTCCGCCGTGGTGTCGATAAAGGTGCGGAGCGGATCACCGGGCAGAGAATGGTAATATCCGCCGGTGTTGACGTATTCGAACTTTCCCGTCTCGTGGTAGTGGCGCTCGGCATCCGGTCCTTTGAAAAGAAACCCTTCAATCTCGTTGGCGGCGTTGAGCGTGTAACCTTTTTTCTTGTTGAGCTCTTCGGCGTAATTCTTAAGCACGCCGCGAATGTCGCCGGAATAAGATGTTCCGCCCTTGTCGATGACTTCGCCGAAGACCAGCACCTTGCCGGAACCGAAAACATCTGCCGGAGCCCAGTAGAACGCGCCCCAATCGATGCCCAGCCGGAGATCGCTTTCGCGCTGCGCGGTGAAGCCGCGGATGGAGGAACCGTCGAAAGTGAGATTGTCCCAACTCTTGAGCAGGAACTTTTTGTCGTAGTCGAGCATGTGCAACCGGCCTTCAAGATCGCTGAAGAGCACGGTCACGGCTTTGATCCGCTTTTCGTCGGTCAGATACTTGAGGCGGTCTTCCTGCACCTTGTGAGAGGCGACGCGGTTCCTGCGCTGGTCTTTGGCCTTAATGTTCAGGTCTTCCAGTTCATCGTATGAGAGTGCCAGGAAATTGCGCAGTTCGGTGGGCATGGATATCTTTCAGTCTCCTTCGGATAGAAACCTATGATTTGGGCAAAGCTGTTTCACGATACAGGGAAGTTGAAATGGCTGGTTTCAACACGCTGATTTTGGAACACGAAGGATAGCGCGTGACTCCTGCACCCGCCAATCGAAAAAGCTGATGAGACGCATAAAAGAGATTTATTCAAGAACGGGCTTGGAGGACGTGAATCATACGTTCGCGGGAACGACTGAGGCGACCATCCAATCGTGCATGGGACGCAACGCTCCGCAGTCCTGGCACTTGGTTTGAGTGAATTGGGTTCTGCAGTTCGGACAAGCCGCTCCGGTCTGGAAAGTATCGAATTGCTGGCCGCATTTCCCACATCGCCAGAACTCGCCAATCGGAGGTGCGGTTTTGCAGGTGGGACAGACGAAACCATCGCGGCGCGGAAGCTTTGCAAAACGCAACAGGACTAGCGCGTGTTTCAGCCCGCCCCAGCAACTCATCAGCATAAACAGCGCGATTGCCCCCAGCCAGAGGTCTTGCTTCCATACGGCGAGGGCAATGAAGGCGACAACTCCGAACAAACCGAACACCGTTGCAACAATTAAGCTGTGCGCGCGCCCCAGGACGAACCAAAGCAGCGAGCGAAGGATCTGACCGCCATCCAAGGGATAAATAGGCAAAATATTAAAGATGAGCAGGCCCAGATTGATATACGAGATAGCTCGCACTAACTGATACAGATTGGGCATGGTGTCGGGCCATCCCAAGGACCGGCCAACCATGACGGCGACAAACAAAACCGGGATGAGCACAACATTGACCAGCGGTCCAGCGGCGATGCTCCACAGAGTTGCGCCGGGTCGCTGGGGAGGGTCTACGTACGCTACGCCGCCCAGAGGCCACAGGACGATTTGATTGGCGATGCCTCCGACCTGACGACACGCGAGAGCGTGTCCGAACTCATGAATTGTCACAATCAGAAACAGCGCCAGATATTCGAATACGTTCCAGGTGACTGATGAATAACTTCCTTTCCGCATCTGGATTTCGATGGCGGCTACCAGAAACCAGGACCAATGCAGGAACACATCGATTCCAGCGAATCGAAACAGTCGAATCGATCCCTGGCGAGCGCTGGGCATGTGGGCAGTTTAATTCATAATCCCCACCAGCGTGAGAGGAAGAATTACTGGCGGTGTGCGGAGGCGCCTGCGGCCAATTCCCGCAAAGTAGTGAGGAATCCGGCGGCGGTCTTCGGATCGTAGAGTGCGTCGAGAGAAATGGTTGCGGAGAATTGTGGAGATTCCGGCCGAAAGTGAACCTGCAGCACATCCTGTTGACGCACCGTCATCAAGGTATTGATTTCTGGGGAGGAATCCTCTTTCCAATGAGTGCGCGTGGTCAGAACTACGGGGCCGGGTTCATAGACGTCCCACTGGCGTTCATCGCGGCGAAGCGCGGTGACTCCGCGACTGTGAGCGCACCAGCGATGCCGCACAACCTCAAGATGGAAACTGGGTGAGCCTCCCAGGTCAGCTTCGAAGGTCAACGTTTCTTTCTGTTTGTGCCAGCAGCTCAACAGCCAGTGAACCGGCATGGCCCGCGGCCGGAGCTTCACAGTGACGTGAGCGTTTTCAAAGTTGCGGGAAGGGAATTGAATACGAGCGTGAAGCCGGTAGCTGTTCAGCCATCGCCAGTCAAGGATGCGTCCTTTGCCGGCGCACGCTGACTGTACCCAGCGGAGTGCCTCGGTTCCTTTGCGGCGGTTATAGGCGGCGAAGAGAAAATACCAGATCGCCAGGACCGCAACCGCGCCGACGACGTCGATGACTAGAAGGCGTCCCACCACGTCTTCACTCAGTCCTCTGATGCTGATGGTACGTCCGAGGTTGCGACCCGAGCAAGGGGGCAATCACGGCAAACTGAATTTTTTCTGACCGACCACTAGCGGGCTGTGGAAAAGCAAGTCCGAATCGTTCCGCCAGCTTCGCGATGCAGCGGCGATCCCTCACCCCACCGCTACAATGTGGTCGTGCCCTTTGTCATTCGCGACTTTAAGCCCGAGGATTTCGAGCCCCTTTGGCGGATAGACCAGGAATGTTTCCCCCCGGGAATTTCCTATTCGAAACCGGAGCTAAAATCCTACATCCGGCGGCGAGGCGCGTTCACGCTGGTGGCCAGCGATGCGGAAGGTAAAGCGGCGGGTTTTATCGTCGTGCACTCAGGTTCGACGGGGCA
>Ga0182024_10018322_pt1 | contig 13049 bp, 6 predicted proteins | sample P32metaG_FD_120480 | JGI IMG/M metagenome (GOLD analysis project Ga0182024, IMG submission 120480) | Permafrost microbial communities from Stordalen Mire, Sweden - P3-2 metaG (Illumina Assembly) | ecosystem: Environmental > Terrestrial > Soil > Wetlands > Permafrost | place: Sweden: Stordalen...
CTCGCGACCTTGGCGCTGAAGCTGGGAAGCAATTTCGTTTTGCGAGCGATTGTTTTCGATAGCGCTGCGGCGGGCGGTGCGGCGCTCGCGCCCGATGTCTATCTGCTTTTGAAGAACTTCCAGAAGCCGCGCGTTGACCCAGGGCTTTTCAACGAAATCACCCACGCCGCGCTGCATGGCCTCCACAGCCAACCCAACGGTGGCCCATCCGGTCATTACCACGATGGGGGGCGCGTTTTCGGAAGCCTTCAGTTGATCCAGAATATCCAAACCTTCCCGGCCGGAAGTTGTGTCTCTCGCATAGTTCAAGTCCATCAAAATCAGGTCGAACTCCGCCCGCCCGAGGGCATCCAGCAAGCCGGCGGGGGACGTCACCGCCTCGGTGGTGTAACCATGGCCCTTCAGCAGCAGGCGTAGAGCCTCGAGGACGTCGGGCTGGTCATCCGCTATTACGATGCGCGTCTGAGTCGGCCCTGCTTGATTCATTAGATCAACCGCCATTGTGTCCATTTCGGTAGGCTCAATCGCTGAAAATCAGCTGCGACGCTATTGGGGAGCCTCCCATATATGGGCAGTTCAGATTCCAGCGCCACGCGCCTCTAACTGTATTGCTGAGAACACATTGCGGGAACTATGCGACCGACCACGAGCGCTAGATGACCAGTTACGGGAATGTTTGTCGCGATTTCGAACAGTGCCTATAATGGCGACGTTATTCGTAACGTAACGCGATCATCGGGTCCACATTCATCGCGCGACGCGCAGGTATATAGCACGCCGCGAGAGCTACAGTTGCGAGAATTGCTGAAACTGCAATGTAGGTGGGCGGGTCCATCGGGCTGACGGCGAGAAAGCTCCCAAATAAGCGCGCCGCTGCAAGTGCCATGGCAATACCCAGGACCAAGCCGATCACGATGATAAACAGGCCCTGGCGGAAGATCATTTTCAGAATGTCCATCGGCTGCGCCCCCAATGCCATGCGCACGCCAATTTCATGTGTTTTCTGGCTGGAGGCATAGGAAATCACGCCATACACTCCCACAACTGCGAGAATCAGTCCGAGGATTCCCAGTAGCGCCGCCAGAACCGCGCCAATCTGATAGAACAGCAAACCATTCAGAGTATTCAGCGCCTGGGTCATCGTGTTCACGTCGAACACGGGCAGGTCGGGAGCTAGTTCTCCAATCACACGTTCAATCTCAGGCGCCATCGCCTCTGGGGCAGCGAATGTGCGCACCTGCAAGGTTCCTAGCGAATTCGCGGCGTACCGCTGCAAGAACGGAAGAAAAAAATATGATTGAACGTTACCGTGCAGCCCCTGAAACCGCGCATTCTTGACCACGCCAACCACTTGTATCCAATGTTTCGGATCAGAACCCATCTTGAATTGACGCCCGATCGGATCTGTATTGGGCCAAAATTGCTTGGCCATGGCTTCGTTCACGATCGCGACGTACTGCGTGTTTGCGTCGTCGGTCGGTTTGAAGGTGCGCCCGCTCACCATAGGAATTTCCAGGGTCTCGAAATATCCGGAGGAAATTACGTTGAATTGACACGCCGGCGCGGGTTGATCGGGCGGTGGCTGATAACCTTCGATCGTAAGCGTATCACCCGAGTTGATATATCCCAGCGGGACCGCGCTTGCGATTGTCGCCGACTGCACGCCGGGAAGCGCGCGGACGCGCTCGAGCAAGTTCTTGTAGAATTCGCGGTACTGCACATCGTTGTAACCAATCTCGTTCGGATCCATGGTCATATTCAGTAAGTGGCTCGGATTGAAACCCAGGCTCGTTTGCTGCGCTTTTCCCAGGCTGCGGGTGAACAGTCCTGCGATGATCAGCAGCGTCAGAGAACCCGCTACCTGCGCCACGACTAGCGAGCTGCGCAGCCGATTCTTGCCGCCTACTACGCCGCGTCCGCCGGCATGCAAGATTGTGTTCAGATTTCCGCGCGACGCGCGAATGGCCGGCACAAGTCCAACGACAATTCCGGTTACAAGCGCGAACAAAAAGGCGTAGGCAAAGACGCGCCAGTCAAAATGAAAATCAAATCGAAGCGGCAACTCGGTTCCCAAATGAAGCGAGCTAAATGCCGAGCTCCCCCAATGACCGAGAAGAATACCCACCACTCCGCCCATCAGCGCCAACAGAATGCTTTCGGTAAGCAATTGCCGGATCAAACGAGTGCGCGCTGCGCCCAGTGCCGCTCGAATGGCCATTTCGCGCTCGCGGATGGTGGCGCGTACCAACAGAATATTGGCGACATTCACGCATGCCAGCAACAATACCAAGGCCGCCAAACCCAGGAAGAGGCTGGATACAACCAGAACAGTGTTGTTGGGATCGGGATTCGGCCGCGAGCGTAACTCCGGATAAGCTTTCACGCTTAAATCCTTGTCAACGTCCGGATACTGTTGCGAGAGACGTTGGGCGACCACTCCCAGCGAGGCGTTTGTTTTTTGAAAGTCGTTACTGGACGCCAGACGCCCGATCACGAAAATTAGATGATTCGAGCGATTGGTCATCATATCGCTCGGATAACCTCCCATGGGCGCCAGGCTTATTGGGAGATAACCTTGGATGGCGATTATGGGACTGACGCCATAAAAACCCTCAGGGGCTACACCGATGATTGTGATTGGATGGCCGTCCACAGAAACTTTTTTGCCCACAATTGCGGCATCGCCGCCAAAGTGCGTTTTCCAATATGCATAGCTGATTACCATTACCGGATCAGCTCCGAGTGTTTCGCCCTCCGACGGCAAAATGAGGCGCCCGAGAGCCGGCTTCAACCCCAACGTGGAGAAAAAATTGCCGGAGACATAGGACGTCATCATGCGCTCTGGTTTTGCTCCCTCGGAGCTGAGCCCGTCCAACCCAAACAAGTACGCGGCTAGTCCCGAGAACGATTCGCCGGTTTGTTTTTGAATGTCCTGATAATCAGGAATGGAGAATTGCGGTTGCACTCCGCCGTTTTTCTGCTGCATAGCGAGAACTGCGATCCGCCCGGGATCCTGCAGCGGGAGCGGCCGCAGCAATAAAGAGTCCACCATACTGAAAATGGCAGTATTCGCCCCGATCCCGAGGCCAAGCGTGAGAACGGCGATGAACATCAACCCAGGGTTCTTTAGAAGCATACGGACGCCATACCTAATATCCTGCATCAGCGTTTCCATGATTCACTCCTCATCCTTGTCACTTGGCGCGCCCTGCGCCCGCTGGGGCGTTAGCCCGTTCGCGTATCCTGTAGTACGTGGATTCCTCTATTTATGTTTCCCAATCCCAGCTTGTGTTGGAGGAAGTTATTCGTAACGCAGCGCGATCATGGGATCCACACGCATCGCTCTCCGCGCCGGAATGTAGCAAGCAAGGAACACCACGGCGAAAAGCATGGCGACCACCGCGGCGAAGGACACCGGATCCGTGGAACTAACGCCGAAAAGAAGGCTGGAGAGAAATCGCGTCAGTGCGAGTGCCGCCGCCAATCCGAGTCCGACTCCAAATAGCGCGAGGCGCATTCCCTGGCTTATCACTAAGCGGAGCATGTCATCGGGTTGCGCTCCGAGAGCCATGCGAATACCGATTTCGTGCGTACGCTGCGCCACTGTGTAGGAAATCACGCCGTAGAGGCCGACGGCTGTTAAAACCATCGCGAGTCCGGCAAAAATTGCGAGAAGAAAAGTATTGAAGCGCGGTACAGCGATGGTGCCATCCAAATACTGCTCTACTGTTTTGGGCGCGTACGCCGGCAAATCTTTATCGAGCGACTGTACCGCGGAAGCAATTGGTTTCGCCAAACCCTCGGGATCTTTCGACGAGCGCACGACGAGCGTTATTGAGCCAAATTGAAGTTGTCCATAGGGGATGTAAGATTCCGGGCTGAATTCGGTGGTTAGATCTTCAAACTTTACGTTTCCCACCACACCCACGATTTCACGCATGGGCGCCGTGCCTGGTCCAGAGTTGGAGATTCCGGCCCGGATGTGCTTTCCGACGGGGTCTTCGCCCGGAAAGAATTCTTGCGCGAAAGCTTGGTTCACAATCAGAACCTGCGTCGTGCCGGCTTCGTCGCGTTCGGTGAATTCTCTTCCTTGCAGCAAGGGAATTCGCATAGTGGTGAAATAACTGGGTGTGACGCAACGAACGGAAGTATGCGGTTCGTCACTTTTGGCCACCGGCCGGCCCTCGATCTGGAAACTCGTGCGGATCTCGTCTCCGCTCATGGGCAACGGGAACACCGCGGCAGCCGACTGCACGCCCGGTATCGCTTGTAGCTGGGGAATAAGCTCGCGGAAAAATTCTGCTTTCTTGGGATCGGAATATTTTGCGTCCGGAAGATCCAGGCTGGCGGTCATCACGTTGTGTCGGTCGAATCCCGGATTCACACCTTGCAGGCGAAGCAGGCTGCGAATCAGCAGCCCTGCGCTGACCAGCAAAATCAGAGCCAGCGCCATTTCCACAACTACCAGTGAACTGCGCAGCCCGTGGCGGCTGCGTCCCGCGGTTGTGCTCAGCGATCCTTCTTTCAAGGCTTCCACAATATTCGAGTGGGTCGATTGCAATGCCGGCGCCAGACCAAACAGAACGCCTGTCAGGAGCGACAAGCCTGCTGTGAAGGCCAGCGCCCAGCCATCGATATGAATCTCCGAAATACGGGAAAGATTTTCAGGGCTCAAGCGAACCAGAACGTCGCTTCCCCGGACCGCTAACGCCGTTCCCAGCACACCTGCCGTTATCGCCAGCAATAAACTTTCCGTTAAGAGCTGCCGGACCACGCGGATCCGGCCGGCGCCCATCGCCGTGCGAATTGCGATCTCGCGGCCGCGCGTAGTGGCGCGCGCGAGCAAAAGATTGGCTACGTTCACGCATGCAATCAGCAAAACAAGTCCCACTGCGATCATCATCACCAGCAAAGCCGGCCGGATTGAACCAGTCAGGCGCTCCTGCTCCGAGCTCAGGTGCACGGACATATATTTGTTACTGTCGGGATATTGCTTGCTCAGCGAACTTGCGATCACGTCCATGGCTGCTTGCGCTTGTGCCAGCGTGACGCCGGGTTTTAATCTCGCGATGCAGGTCAGGAAATGCGCGCCGCGGTGCTGCACCATGGGCGGAGAATTATCCGAAGTTTCATTCAGAGGCGAAAGCGTTGACCAAATTGCTTCCGGCTCGCGCTGCAGCGGAAATCGGAAATTTGCCGGCATCACGCCGACTACGGTAAATCCACTGTTGTCGATCGTGATTGTGCGTCCGATAATTCCAGGATCACCTTTGAACTGTTGCTTCCAGAGATGGTCGCTAATGACGACCACGTGGTGATTGGGTCCGTCCTCGTCCGGCTGGAACGTTCGGCCCAACTCCGGCGAAACCCCCAGTAAATCAAACGTTTCCGCGGAAACGCTCGCGCCCTCCAAATGCGCCGGATTTTCCTGGCCCGTCAGGGTAAATGTCGCTCCTGTATAAGCGGCCATTTTTTCGAAAACCTGATTCTGCGAGCGCCAATCCATGAAGTCGGGATAGGAGACGGAGCCATTCGAGGAGTGCATGCGCGAATTGGCGGTCGCCACACTCACGAGCCTCCCTGAATCGGGGAACGGCAGCGGACGGAGCAGTTCCGCGTTCACCACGGAGAAAATCGCAGTGTTTGCGCCAATGCCCAGAGCCAGAGTGAGCACTGCGATGATCGTAAATCCCGGATTTTTTGCCAGCATCCGGATTCCGTAGCGCATGTCTTGCATAAAAGTTCCCATTGTTTCTCCTCGTTTACTCGTACCTCAGCGCTACCATCGGATCCACACGCATGGCCCGCCGCGCCGGCAGGAATCCAGCCAACGCGGCCACCACCGCGAGCGAAATTGCCGAAACTACAATCGCAACGGGATCTACCAGGCCCAAGCCGAACAACATGCTCTTCAGCAAATGAGTCCCCGCGAACGCCACCGGCAATCCGACAGCCACTCCCACGACAACGAGCAGTAACGTTTCCCGCAAGACCAGCCACAGCACGCCGCCCGGCTGTGCGCCGAGCGCCATGCGAATTCCGATGTCTCGCGTGCGGCGCGCCACGGTGTAAGCCATGATGCCGTAAAGCCCGATACTCGCCAGCACCATAGCCAGCAAACCAAACACGCCCGCAAGCCTCGCGACGAACCGGTCGGTGTGCAGCGAATCGTCCACCAGGGCCGGCATCGTTTTAATTTCAATGGGCTGAATCGCAGAGTTCGTCTCTTGCACGATTTTGCGCAACACAGCACTCACACTTGCGGGGTCCGCCTGTGTACGGATTTCGAAGAACGCGTAAGAGTGTTCCCACATGGGATTGAAATATGGGGCGTAAATGCGCGTCGGAGTTTTCTCTCGCAAGCTGTTGTATTTTGCATCGGCGGCGACGCCCACAATCTCCATTTCCTGCGGATTTCCGGGATAGACGTCGAGCACTTTCTTGCCGATCGGATTCGTGGTTCCAAAATAGTGTCGCGCGAACTCCTGATTTATGACCGCGGCCCGGGGACCGTTGCCACTGTCTTGCGGCCCAATTTCCCGGCCGATCAGAATCGGAATTCCCACGGTGGAGAAATACTGCGGGCCGACATGGTCCATGCGGGAATTCGGAGCCTCGTCGGACTTTTCCGTGTATCCCTCTACCTTTACCGGGTCGCCCGATTCTGAATGACTGAAGAGCCCATCGCTGGAAAGGGTTGCTGCGCGCACGCCGGGGACATTAGAAAACTTGTCCAGCAATTCCTGTTGAAAACGAAGATTTGACGGACCTTTGTAACCGCCCGAGGCGCCGTCCACTTGAAATAAAATCAGATTCTCAGGCTGATAACCCAGATTCACCTGGCTCAATTTTGAAAGGCTGCGAACGAATAACCCGGCCGCCACCAGAAGGATCAGCGAGATCGCCACCTGCGCAACTACGAGCACCTTGCCGGCAGATAGACGGCGGTTTCCCGCTTCGCCAGTCGTTGCGCCCGCGCTCGATTTCAGAATTGGCGACAGATCGACGCGCGTAACGCGCAGAGCTGGAATCAACCCAAACAATATTGCGCTTAGAACTGTCACCGCCAGTGTGAAAGCCAGCACGCGCGCATCGGGTCGCAAGTTAATTTGAATGACCTGTCCCGTAGATGATCCTGAAACCAACTGCAGCAGCAGCGTGTCAACCCATTGCGCCAGCAAAATTCCGGCGGCTGCTCCCGCGAACGCCAGCAAAAGACTTTCGGACAGAAGTTGGCGTATCAAACGGCGTCGGCCCGCGCCGATTGCTAGACGCACTGCAAATTCCTTTTGCCTGGCTGCACCCCGCGCGAGCAGCAGGTTGGCAACATTGGCGCAAGCGATAAGCAGCACGAATCCAACTAAAGCCATTAGCAACTTGAGCGGTTGCCCGTACTCTCCCTGAAGTGTGGAAGGGCCGCGCGCTCCGCCTTGAAGATTGATCCGCTGAGACAGAAATTCTTTGCGCTCTTCGGCATTTGCTGTTGAACCTATATTGGATTCAATCAACCGCTGGAAGACCACGTTAATGCTTGCCTTGGCTTGCTCCGGGGTAACGCCGGGCTTCAAGCGCGCGATCACTTGTAGCCAAATGTGCTTATTTACCTCACCCGGCGATGGGCTCAAGAGATCGCGCCCAGGGTAGATTGCGTCTTGCATCGTGACGGGTATCCAAACGTCCGCTGCTTCTCCCGTGGTCTCGCCGAAAAATCCCGGTGGAGCAACTCCGATAATTTCGAAGGATGTCTGGTGAATCTGGATGGTCTTGCCGAGGATCGCAGGATCGAGATTGAAGCGCTGCTTCCAGAAGGCGAAACTAGCCACCGCAAAAGGCGCGCCACCGCGAACTTGGTCCATTTCCGGAGTAAACATGCGGCCCATAACGGGCTTCACCTGCAAGGTGGAAAAATAATCCCCGCTGGCCAGCCGCACACGAACCGCTTCTTCCCCGCTCGCCGCGCCGCTCGATGAACCTCGTATCGTTGCGGGCCTTTTTGCAAGTTCACTGTCGGAGGCAAAAATTGAAGAAAAAACTTCGTTGTGGTCGCGCAAATATTGAAATTCCGAATAGGCTAGCAGCGAACGGTCTCCCCCTTCACCGCCAAACGAGGAGCCATGTGAATCCGGATCGGTCAGCAGAACCAGCTGTTCGGGATGGGCAACCGGGAGTGTCCTCAGCAAGACGGAATCGAGCACACTGAAGATCGCGGTGTTTGCGCCGATGCCGAGCGCCAGTGTTAACACCGCGATCGCCGTGAAGCCCGGATTCTTCAGCAGCATCCGGATGCCGTAGCGAATGTCTTGTATTAAAGTTCCCATCTTCGCCCCCGGAGATTGCTCGTTATAAATCAGCGGCGCGCGATTCGTGCGCCGTACTGTTTTGTTTTTGCCGAAGATTCACAGGCACACTCGTACCACGGCAGCCGAATGCTTTTCTCGCCTGCGGCATTCATAGAGTTTTTCGGAATTCTTGTACGAAACGGCTTAAACGGACGCGGCGTGCGTGCCGACAGTTTCCTCAACGATGCGGCCGTCGAAAAGATGGATGGTGCGGTCTGCCACGCTGGCGTAGCGCGGATCGTGCGTTACCATGCAGATCGTGGCGCCCTCGCGGTGCAGTTGGCGCAGCAAATCCACCACCGCTTCGCTGTTCTTCGAGTCCAAGTTTCCAGTCGGCTCGTCCGCCAGCAGGATGGAAGGAGAACCGACCAGCGCTCGCGCCACGGCCACGCGCTGCTGTTGACCGCCGGAAAGCTGGGAAGGATAGTGCTTCATACGGTGAGCCATTCCCACGCGCTCGAGAACCTCTTGAACGCGCTTCTTGCGCTCCGCCGAAGCCATGCTGCGATAGGTGAGCGGCAGCTCGACGTTTTCGAAGACCGTCAGGTCACCGATCAAATTAAACGCCTGGAAGATGAATCCAATTTCGCGATTGCGAATGCGGGTGCGATCGGAAAGGGAAAGATTCGCCACCGGCTGGGTATTGATCCAATAATTGCCGTCCGTCGGCGAATCGAGCAAGCCGAGAATGGAAAGCAGCGTGGACTTGCCGCATCCAGAAGGCCCGGCGATGGAAAGAAATTCGCCGTTCTTGATATCGAGATGCACGCCGCCCAGGGCGTGGGTCTCCACTTCATCGGTATAGAAAACTTTCGTCACGCCTTCCAGACGAATCATCGATTTCGGCGCTGCGGTTTCCATGTTGGCTCCTTCAATCTTGCCGGCGAGTCTCTCGCCCAAGTTTAGTTACGTTCCCAGGGCTTAGAAAAGTTCCCTTGATTACTTCAGTTGCACGCGGTCGTAATTGTCCCAGGCTGACATATCGGACAAAATCACTTTGTCACCGATTTGCAGGCCTTTCACGATTTCCACGGTGTTTACCGACGTGCGGCCCAGCTGCACTTGCACGCGAGAGGCGCCGCCACCGTCATCTACAACCTTGAACAGGCCCACCGTGCTATTGGCTTCGCCATGCACCGGGCGGCCGACGTACAACACATCCGCCAGCCGTTCGAGTTCGATGGTGCCTTCCACGCTCAGGTCCGGCCGCGCACCTTGCGGAAGCGCGCCGTCCAGCGCCACGTCCACGGTGACCGTTCCATTTACGACGGCTGGATCGATGCGCATCACGTGTCCAGCGATTACTCCGTTGTGGGTATCCACCGAAGCTTTTTGTCCGATGGTAATGTCTTTCGCCTGCGTCTCGGCGATTTTAAGCTGGGCTTTCAAATGCGTGGGTTGCGCCACGCGCGCCAGCACTGTTCCCTGCAGGACCTTTTGCCCTACTTCCACGTCAAGCTCTTGCAACACGCCATCGATGCCGGGACGAATCTTCAGTTGATCCAATTGCGATTTCTTCAGATTGTACATCGCGCGCTTTTGATCCAGGCTGGCCTGTTGAACGGCAACCTGAGACGCGATCGAGTTCGAGAAGGTTTCCACTTCCTTCTGCGCTAGTTCATCCTGCTTGGCGAGTTCCTGCGCAACCACTTGCGATTTCTTGTAAATCAAATCGGATACCAGGCCGTTGGCCGCAAGCTGCTCGTTGGTGTCCTTGTCCAGCACTGCAGTGTGGTACGCCGAACTGACCGAAGCGGCCTGCGTGCGCTTGTCCATCAACTGATTTTGAAGAAGCGCCTTGGTCTGTTCCAGATTTGCTTCAGCGCCCTTCATCTGATACTCGGCATCAAGCGCAGTTTGCTGCAACTCAGGATTGTTCATTTCCAGGATTACAGTGTCGGCTTTCAGCGGAGTGCCGGGCAGCAGATTGCGCTGCACCACTTGGCCGTCGGTGGCTGCGGGGATTAAGCGAATCGTTTCGGGGACCAGGGTACCCAGGCCGCGAACCTCGCGGAGCATGGGGCCGCGCTTCACCGTGTCGGTCCAGACCGTGGCGCTATCTACCGTCGGCGCGGCGGGCTTAAGTTTGGAGAGCGCGTAGGTGACGAGCGGAATCAGGACAACCGCCGCGGCGATATAAACTATGCGGCGGACCTTCTTCTTTTTCTTAGCGTCTGGGCGAGCGATGTCCATTGCTACCAACCTCGACTATATACATCGCAAATTGAATTCCGGTGCGATGACAATCGTAAGTACCATGTAGTCTTTTAGTTACGGGGAATTTGCTACCGTGAAACGCGCCATTTTGCCCGCTCATGGGAATCCTCCATCCCGCTAGCGAACACTCAAACAAACCATAAACCAGTCTAGTACCGCCCCGCGCCGCGAATAGCTCAGGAGGCTGACTCCACGCTTGCGCGGATTTCCTGCCAGCGCTTGGGGCGCTTCTTGGCGTCCAGAACCTTCTTGCGCAGGCGTATGGACTTTGGGGTCACTTCGACGAACTCGTCATCGGAGATAAATTCGATGGCTTTTTCCAGGGTCAACTCGCGCGGAGGAATCAGGCGAATGGCCTCGTCCGCGCTGGACGAGCGCATGTTGGTCTGCTTCTTTTCTTTGGTGATGTTGACGTTCATGTCGTCTTCGCGCGCATTTTCACCGACGATCATGCCTTCGTACACTTCGAGGCTGGGGCCAACGAACATTTCGCCGCGCTCCTGAATGCCCCAGACGGCGTAGGCGGTGGAAACTCCGGCGCGGTCGCTCACCAAAGCGCCGGTTAGGCGCGAAGCCATGTCGCCGGCGTATTCGGTCCAGCCTTCCAACATGGAGTGGATCAGCGAGGTGCCGCGCGTGTCGGTGAGAAGCTGTCCGCGAAGGCCGATCAAGCCGCGAGAAGGGATGCGGAATTCCATGCGAACGCGGCCGGAATGGTGGTTGACCATTTTCGCTAGTTCGCCGCGGCGATGGCCTAACGTTTCCATCACGATGCCGATGAAAGATTCGGGACAATCCACAATCAGGACTTCCAAAGGCTCGAGGCGCTTTCCGTTTTCGGTTTTCACCACGATTTCAGGCTTGCCAACCATTAGTTCGTAGCCTTCGCGGCGCATGGTTTCAATCAGGATGGCGAGTTGCAGTTCGCCGCGAGCGAGTACGCGGAAAGAATCGGTGGCGCCCATGTCCTCGATGCGAAGGGAAACGTTGGTAAGCAGCTCGCGGTCGAGGCGTGCGCGCAAATCGCGCGAGGTGACGTATTGTCCTTCGCGGCCGGCGAACGGCGAGGTGTTCACTGTAAAGACCATGGTCAACGTGGGTTCGTCGATCAGCAACGGCTCAAGCGGCGCGGGATTTAAGAGATCGGTGATGCTTTCGCCGATTTGAATGCCTTCCACGCCGGCAATGGCGACGATGTCGCCCGCGGAAACTTCTTCGGCTTCATCGCGTTCGAGGCCGCGGAAGGTAAACAATTTTGTGATCTTGGTAGCCTGGATCACGCCGGAAAGCTTCGCGATGCCGACTTCGGTGCCACGCTTCAGCGTGCCCTGAAAAACGCGGGCGATGGCGAGGCGGCCAAGATACTCGCTGTAGTCAAGGTTGGTAACCTGAATTTGCAGCACGGCTTCGGGATCTCCCGAGGGTGGCGGAGTGGAAGCGACGATGGTTTCAAACAGGGGCTGAAGATTTGTGGACGCGTCACCGACAGCGCGATGCGCCACTCCAGTGCGGGCGTTGGTGTAAAGCACAGGAAAATCGAGCTGGTCTTCGGTAGCGTCGAGGTCGATGAAGAGATCGTAGATTTCGTCGAGGACCTCGGCCGGGCGCGCGTCGGCGCGGTCAATCTTATTCAACACGATGATGGGAGGCAGCTTGGCGGCCAGCGCTTTTTGCAAAACGTAGCGCGTTTGCGGGAGCGGGCCTTCGCTGGCGTCAACCAGGAGGAGTACGCCATCCACCATGCGGAGGGCGCGCTCAACTTCGCCGCCGAAATCGCTGTGGCCGGGCGTGTCTACGATATTGATTTTCGTGTCGTGATAGGTGACCGCGGTGTTTTTCGCCAGGATGGTGATGCCGCGTTCGCGCTCGAGGTCGTTGGAATCCATCACGCGTTCGACGAGATGGGCGTGCTGGCTGAAGATGCCGCTTTGGCGGAGCATGGCGTCGACGAGGGTGGTCTTACCGTGGTCGACGTGCGCGATGATGGCGATGTTGCGAATATTCTTGGTCATTTTTGTGCCGATACGGTTAGACGGACAGAACGGCAATCGCGATCTTGCAACCCGATAAAATTGCGGGGAGACAGAAGCAACGAATGCTCGACTATTTTAGCACGCGGCGGGGAAATTCGGGGCGGTTTTCCGGTGTCGAAGTTGCGCAATTTTGTGTAACGGCTGGGGGTGGTTGTGGCCCCGGGTAGAAATTTCTTCGGTGATTGTTTTCTAGAAGTTACGTCGCATTCTATATTTTGGTCAGAACCGGGTAGAAATGCGCTTGGCCAGGCCGAACCTTTCTCGAAAATCGCTCTGGGCAAGACGGGTAGAAATGTCGATTCTCGGCGATCAGTGAAAGGCGAGTTAGCCGGCAAATTTCTAGAGAAGAAAGCAGGGTCTGTGGCGGCGCCGATTGCGCGCTCAGTCACGGACGGGTTGCGCACCCCGCGTTTTCGCTCCGGCTGCGAGTCGCAAAACTTTTCAATAATAGTCACAAAAA
>Ga0182024_10018323_pt1 | contig 13049 bp, 10 predicted proteins | sample P32metaG_FD_120480 | JGI IMG/M metagenome (GOLD analysis project Ga0182024, IMG submission 120480) | Permafrost microbial communities from Stordalen Mire, Sweden - P3-2 metaG (Illumina Assembly) | ecosystem: Environmental > Terrestrial > Soil > Wetlands > Permafrost | place: Sweden: Stordalen...
ATTCAGGAGGAAGGGCTTCGTCAGTTACAACGGCGGAATGAAAATACACTGCGAACTGATCGTCAAGTTCCTCCAAGCTCGCCCTATGTCCGTCAAAAAAACGTAGACGCGGCCAGACATCTTTGGCTTTCGTAATCAAGCGACTGGAGGCCCATCTCCAAGCTAACGGATGGGCCGCACTCGGCACGGTGCGCTATGGCCCGATCTCAAAGTAAGAAGCGGCACTTCCGCGCGTTCTATAAAAGTGGATGTCAGAAACTCCCCTCCCACGCATGCGCAGGGAGAAGAGTTTTTTTGACATATCCTTTAATAGAACGCGCCCGTTGATAGAAAACTAGCGACTCCAATCTTTCGATTGGCGTTCCCCAAAAAAAACTCGGACTTTTCAAAAGTTACTTTTCCTTTTCAGGCAGGGCAAAAACAAAAAGCGTGGAAGCGGGTTGCGCGATGTGGGCCGCGGAATCCGGATAGAGTTTTGCGAGTCGGCCTTCTGTTTCCGAGCCGCCACCAGAACCGACAGCGATGAACTGCCTTCCGTTGACCGAGTAGCTGACTGCGGCGGAAGCGATTCGTCCGCCCGTGTTGAACGACCAAAGTTTTTTTCCTGTGCGAGCATCGAGGGCGAAGACGTTGCCTTCCAGATCGCCGGCAATAATTAAATCGCCTGCGGTGGCCAAGAGGGAAGACATGTTGTAGTACTTCGTGTTGAAGGTCCAGGCTTTCTTGCCGTTGGTGGGATCGAAGGCGCTGATGTTCGGCGGAACATTGGGATTGACCAGATCGCCTTTGTCTCCGCCGTCTACGAAATGGGTGCAAAGTTCGAAGTCGGACGTGTACCACAATCCGGTGTGCGGGCTGTATGCCGAGTGTTGAATGCCGCGGCCGCCGGTGTGAATGCTGGGGCAGACAAGAGCATCTTTTTGCTCTTTCGGGACGATGGGGTCGATGGGCTTGCCCTGCTCGTCTATTCCTTTATTCCAGTTGGGCGCACTGTAGGCGAAGGCGCGGAGAAATTTTCCTGTTTCGCGATCATATTCGTATGTGTATCCATTTTTTGTGGGGTGCACGATCACTTGCCGTTTGTGTCCGTCCACATCCATGTCGATAAGAACAGGCTCAGCCGCGGAGTCATAGTCATATAAATCGTGCGGCGTCTCCTGAAAAAACCATTTCAGCTTTCCGCTATCGGCATCGAGCGCGAGCAAAGAGGCAGTGTAAAGATTCGGGCCGGGGCGCAAATTTCCATTAATCGGAGTCGGATCTCCTGTTCCCCAAAAAATCGAGTTTGTATCCGGATCATAGGTGCCGGTAAACCACGCGCCGCCGCCTCCCGTCTTCCAATAATTATTTTCAGCTCCGGCCCAAGTTTCCGCGCCCGGCTCACCCGGCGCGGGAATCACTTCAAAGTGCCAGACAAGCGATCCTGTTTTCGCGTCATACGCGTTGATGTGGCCCCGCAGCGCTTGATAGCCGGAGCCCGCATTGCCAGTCAGCACTTTTCCTTTTACGTAAAGCGGCGGCGCCGTGATTCTGCATTCACACTCGGAATTTTCTTCCACAAGAATATTCCAGATTTCCGCGCCGGTTTTCGCGTCGAGCGCAACGACGTGATTATTTTGCGTTCCCATGTAGATGCGGCCGTCTCCGTAAGCAAGCCCGCGAGCGCCGCGGATGCTAAACGTTTTAACTTCCGGCCATTTATATTCGTAGGTCCAGATTTGCCGGCCCGTGGCGGCCTCGACCGCATAGACATTGTTTTGCATTCCTTCCAGATACAGGACGCCATCGACCACCAACGGAGCGGCCTCAAGGCCTGGCCTGAGTCCCGCTGCGCCGGAAGGGAATCCAGCCGGGAAAGCCCAGACCGGTACAATATTTTTAACATTCTCGCGCGTGATCTGATTCAGCGGACTGTAGCTCCAGCCGCGATAATTTCCATAAAACGTGAGCCAGTTTTGCGGCTCCTTATCGGCGTGCTCGATTCGCGTGGTGGTCGCATCTTGCGCAAAGGCAGCGTTTCCCGCGCTGAATAAAGCGCAAGCGGAAAATAAAATCACGAACTTGCGTGTGCCGCTGAAGCACTTGAAAATACCGCTTACAAAATTCATTGCTCGTCTCCGCCTTTTGGAAAATCAAATTGCACTTGCGAATATAGAAATGGAATCGGCTCAGTTATCGCTTCGCCAGCAAGAGTTTATTGCGCAGCTGCGGCCTTTTTCGCGATCTCCCTCTCAATATGCAGGACGCGCAGCCACCCGCCATTTTGCTTCACCCAAACATCTGAAAAATTGCTTTCCCTTGGCGTAACCTTTCCGTTTCGTTCGAGAACGCCGAGGGCGTGGTACGTCACGACCGCTACATTTCCGTTGTCATAGACGCGGATGCGGTGCCCATCCTGTTTCATCGAATCCATTTTGAATACGCCAGGCTGCAACCCGGCTTCCACTTCGGCCTTGGTCGGAGTGCTTCCGTCAATATTGGTTTGTGCAATATCCTCGGCGTCATACTGCTTGATCCAGTCGACAGGCTCAGAGCCGCCCCGCAGCAACCCCGCCACTTTCTCATCTTCAATCTTCATGATTTCTTTTTTTACGGTTTCAGCTTTCTGACCGGTGATCGCTTGAGCGGCAATGATTCCCGCGAACGAAGCCGCCAACAGCGCTGCAAAGAAATACTTTTTCATTTTGAAGATTCTCCGTGTCCAAATCTTTTAAAGTAAATTGCGGCGAACGTGCAGGGCCCGGCTATGCCAACCGGCGTAATATTTAATGTAAAACGCCTGACTCGCAACATATAACTAACCAGGGTAGAAGGCAATGCCGATGCTGGCATGAGCATGATTGTCGGATGTCATTCCGTTTTTTTGAAATGCCGACGGTTGCATGTCGCCCCTGGGATTTGATTTGAGGGTGTCGATGATGTGCCATCGGTTGCGGATTTGTCGTTCTGTTTGGGGTCCTCATGAGCAGCATCCGAAGTCGTCCCGGACATTGCGCCGAAGCTGGGCCATTCCCGGCGCGGGCAGCATGTGTATGCACCTCACTGTGCGAAATGTGCCACGCGGACGTTAGCCGGATGCAACGGATGACGAACATGAATCAGTTATTTTATGAGTGTACCTTCTCCGTGGTTCACAAGCGGAACCGTAGCCTCGTTGTGTCCACTCAAATATTTCGTATCCAGCACTCGCACGCTGATGTAGACGCCGATGTTCGTCTTGAGAATCTCATTTTCGGCAATCGTGGTGGCTGACATCGTTCCATAATTATTTTCAAGCATAATCCCGCGAGTCGCGCCACCGCCGTTCCCCTGAATATGGTTTCCGACAATCTTGTTGCCGGAACAATTCACTGAAATATGGTTGCACTGCACCCATATTCCGTAGTGGCGATTGCCCGAGACATCCGGGAATACGATTGTATTGCTTGAGATTGTGTTGTCACCGGCCCGCCCGAGACTTCCCCCGTAAATCATAATTCCAGCTCCATTCGTCTTATTCGAAAAACCGAGGCATTCATTTTCCGTGATGGAAGACGCGGAAAGCATATTGACGGAAAAGCAGTATCCAGGCCCCGTCAGATTTCGCGCGATATTGCGCGATGCGAATGCGCCGGTTCCGGACAATTCGTACGCGGCTATGACAGTTTGTTGGTCCTTGGCATCGTACAGATTGTTTGTAACCCTGTATCGGCTCGGCGGCGTCCCAGCCAGAGAATACCCTCCGTTCACTGCCGTCGTCGCTGTACAAAGATTGCCGTTCACAACAATGTCCGTTGGACCGGGTCCGCCAAAACCTCCGACCTCTACGCAAAAGCAGCCTCCTTTTGCGCAAGATGCGGGACCATTGGACATGACATTATCGGAAACCTCCACGTTCGAAAGAGCCGCGGTCGAAATGTTGGTGAAGAGCATAATGTCGTCTTCGCTGGTTCCTCCGAACGTCGCAATGCGATTCATATGTATCTGCCCGTTTTGAATGGACGTGTTCTGGAGATTGGAAACGACGTAGATAGGTCGCCCAGCCATTCCAGTTGTCATGGTGTTGTTCTCGATTTGAAAATCCGTCGTGCCCGCTCCCATGTACACGCCAAAGTTTTCGCTCGCTACGTTCTCCAGCGTATCGTCCGAGATGTTTACACCGACGACCCCGGCCGCAAAGAGCAGTGCCGAATTCGTCGCCGAGCTGTCGCCCCGTACCGTACACCCTGTAACGGTCGAGTGATTTCCAGTTATCGTAATTAAGTGCGCGCTGTGGTATCCGCTGCCCTGTTGAATGATCGCTCCGGGTTCGCAGCGCAGTGTCGTGCCTGAAGTTCGGATAGTCAAATGAGAAGGGTAGGTCAGTGTGACGGAATAGCTGGCAGGCACAACGCAGGTCCCAGCATCGCCGGCAGCGTCGATGCATGATTGGATCGTCGTGTGCGTCACGCCATCCAAATAGACAGTCTTGACTGAGGTGGAGGAATTACAGCCGCCGACGTCGCAGGTCTGCGCGATGAATCGAGGAGCCGCGAGAGTGAACACCCACAACATAGTTGCAAGTGCCAGGCGCCTCAGCGGCCCGACGGTCTTCATGGCCTTCTCCGATTGCATCGACTGGCTCGACTGTGTTGCTTCACTTTCACTCATAAATCAAATTCGCAGCGCAAATGTCGCGATTCTTATAATGTTCGAGATCCCGGGCTGCTTACTCGGATTTGCGTAGACCTAAAAGATCGAGAGTGACCCAGAAAAGGAATTCGCTCCCATAAAGAATGTAGCGGCGCCAGAGTCTTTTGGGTTCCTGGACAAGTCTGAAAAGCCATTCCAAGCCATTTTCGCGCATCCAGGCGGGCGCTTGCTTTTTCAGGCCCGAATGAATATCGAACGCTGCGCCTACGCCGACGAGGACAGGAACTGTAAGGAGTCCATGATGTGCGTCCATCCAGCGTTCTTGTTTGGGAGTGCTGAGGCCGACCCAGAGCACATCGGGCTGCGCAGCTGAAATTGTTCTCATTATTTCTGTGTCTTCTTCAGCAGTCACAGGACGAAACGGCGGCGAGTACGTGCCTGCGATTACAAGTCCGGGAAATTGATTCGCGAGTTTTCCAGCAAGTTTTTCAGCGACACCCGGCGCGCCTCCATACAGAAAATGTCTGTACCCTTTTTTCGCGCTGATTTCACAGAACGATGTCATAAGTTCAGGGCCGTATACCCTGCGTTTTAAATTGTTTCCTTTTAGACGCCCGAGCCACACAAGAGGCATGCCGTCAGGAACCACGAGGCTCGAGGAATTTAGAATCTTTTTAAATGCAGGGTCGTGATGCGCTTCCATAATTCCGTGCATGCCGGTGACGGCAATCGTGCGACATGGGCCGCGTTGCGCGATCCATTCCTCCATGCGCGCAACCACGTCGCTGATTTGCAGGGCATTTACGCCGACGCCGAGAACGCTAAAGTTTTCTCCAGGTTGCGCCATTTTATTCTTCCATTTACAGCGGGGTCGACAAGTTCCGATAAGCCACTAGATTATTTGGGAAAAAGCGCATTCCCATTTTACGGACAATCGCGCCTGGAAATAGAAATTGCAAATCGCCAGCAGAAAGCAAATCAATTTGTTCATATTCTTTCATGTAACCCGGAGAAAAACGGCATACCTTGCGCTGCAGTTGAGGGCTTAGGAATTGATAGAGGGGAAGCAGCGTGTGCGGATCGACCGGAAAATTACGGTTGGGTGTCGCCACGAAATATCCCTTGCGCGCGACACGCCTGATTTCGGATGCGAATAGTTGCTGGCGGGCAGGGCCGCCCACATGCTCAATCACGGCATTGGAAAAGACCCAGTCGTAGGACTGACTGGCAAAGGGGAGGGCGCAACCATCCGCGGTAGAAACGGTGACATGCGCGTGATTGTCATCGCTCATGGTCTGCGCATCCATGTTCACAACCTGGACGGACCGAAAATATTTATATAAGGGCTCGAATTCACCAATAATGCCCAAGCCGCCGCCGACATCGAGCAAAGTGTCGTCCTGACTCGGGCGTAGCGCGACAAAGAAACAATCCAATTTCTGCGTTCGATATCGCTTGTGCAGCGGGCCTATAATTTTTCGAAGGTGTTGACTAAAGCTCATTTCTATTTGTCCTTACGAAGATGCGTTGATACCTAGATGTTGCCAAAGACGAAGGATATGTTCGTAATTTCGTTCCGGGCTGTATTTCGCCTGATACTCGGCCCGCGCCAGGCGGCCCATCTTTTGGATTTCAGTTGGATGTGCCCAGGCCCACTCTATCTTTTTGGCGAGATCGGTCGCATCGGCTGCGCAAAAATGCAAGCCGGTGAATCCATCCTGGATAATTTCCTCCATAGAACCTAAGCGGGAAGCGATTACAGGAACACCGCAGGCAAAAGCTTCGGCTATCGTAAGGGGGAAACCCTCATACCAAACACTTGGAAAAATGAGGAACCGAGCTCCATGCATGACATGGAGAGTCTCTTGAGGAGATAGTTTCCCCAAGACTGCGACGGATGACAGGTTATTGGAGCTAACGGTATTCTCGACTTCACATTTCATGGGGCCATCGCCAACAATACGCAATGGAATATCTACACGTAGAGAGGACCATGCGTCGAGCAAAACGCGAATCCCTTTTTCTTCCGTAAGGCGCCCGACAAAGAGAGCGTAATCTCCAATGTCGAGTTTTGGGCCAGGGTCGGGATCCACGAAATTCGGCTTTACGAAGATGCGATTTTTTGGCAATCCACCGGCAATATATTTCTGCCGCGAAAATTCGGAAAGTGCGATGTACAGGTCCACATCCTTCTGCCAGGTTCCCAATATGCGATGAGTTGTGAGCATGGCTGCTATCGCGGTGGTAGCCAAGCGGTTCCCGCGATAGCAGCCGTGCACGATACCGGGCCAGGCAACGCTTCGCCCCAGGCAATCTTCACATACCTTTCCTTCTCTAAAAAAGGTGGCGGACGGGCAAAGCAGGCGGTAGTTGTGAAGAGTTTGAATGACCGGGATTCCGGACTCGACACAAGGCTTATAGACGGCAGGAGAAATCAAGGGAAACGTATTATGAAAATGGCAAAGGTCCGGTTTTTCATTTTTGATGATGGCTGTGATCGCTCGCAAGGATTGTTCCGACCAGACCGTCTGGATTCCTGCCTTAATCGCGCCGAGCCCTCCCTGTTCTTTCAGCTCGTCGTTATGTCGATTGTAGTAGACAACCGTATGTCCGCACGACTCCAGCAACCGTGCCTCGGCTTCCACCACGGCATCTTCGCCGCCGCGTTGCTGGTACAGGTTGTGACCGACCAGAATTTTCATTTGCGTTTCACAGCCACGCCAAGAAGTGCGTCTTTATTTTTCTCCTGGATCACGACAGAACGATCCAGTTTTTTGGACAGCGCCAATTGAAGGAAAGCCGCGTTTCCTTCAATGTCATCGGAAATCAAAACGCCACCGACGCGTAAGTCCGGCCAGACAGTTTCAAACTCATGTTTCATATTTTTGTACGTATGCAGGCTGTCGTGAACGAACAGATCGATGGCGCCAAGTTCGGCGATCAGCGGACCCAGGAGCCGTCGGGATGTTCCCCTGCGCAGGCTCCACCGTTTTTGCAATTCATTCGGTACTAACCATCCCACATAGTCGTCGCCGTTTTTTCCGAGGGGCGGCAGGTCGATGCTATATAGATGGCCCTGTTCATTCGCCTCGAGCGCTGCAAGAATATAGGCGGACGTCACGCCATAACAAACCCCTGTTTCGATTATGGTTCTTGGTCGAATCGAGCGCGCCACCGCATAGCATAATCGGCCAAGCCGGGTATCGCCATTGTGAAATTTCGCAAACGGTGCGTTCTCGGGCAACTCGGCTTGTCTTTCGCTGATCCGTTTTTCAATCTGCGTTAAGTTCGGATCATCAAGAGCTTCCGCGAATTCTTGTCCCAGTGCTTGGAGCAAAAAGTCCATGCCTTTTTCTGCCGCCACGGCCTGATAATTCGGCCGCCTGTAAAAGGATGATTCCCATCGTACCGACAGGATGGCGGACAATCGGTCCCGAAATTCGGAGGGGTTCCGCCGTAAATTCGAAATTAAATCGAATGTTTTCATGATCGAGATTTCATTTGCGATTGCGGAGAAACGGTCGAATATTGCCCAGATCCCTGAGGTATATCGAGAGTTTCTCGATTGATGCCAGGAATCTGTTCCGAATCTTCGTGTGCCTGCCTGCACAGGAAGAATAATCCGTCCGAAATTCGCAGGGCAAAGCAAAGGTCGTACAACCAACGCCGCACCGTGCCGTGTTGCGGATAAATCAGCTTCAATCTCCACTCCGAAAAATTCGCGAATCCTGCTTTGCGAATTGCCTGCGCAAGAGAAATACGGTCAAAATAATACAGGTGGGTGGGATTTTCGTAGTTTTCCCACTTCCCGCGCTCTATGCGTGCCCGCAGACAATCGATATCCATTGTGGAAATCAGGAGCCACCCGGCAGGCTGGAGGAGCCTGCGCAGCTGAGCCAACTCGGCCCAGGGAGTTCGCAAATGCTCGATGACAGTCCACAGAATGATCACATCGAACCGAACATTCGGTTCCACGCTTTGCAAGTGATCAACGCTTGAATAAACTAAAACATTGGGGATCTCACTTGCGGCGACCCGCGCCTGTGGATCGGATTCGATGCCGGCGACCTGCATTCCGAATTCCTTTGCGACTTCGAGAAGCGCACCACGGCCACAACCGTAGTCCAGCAACCTTAATCCGTGAAGGCTTCCAACACGATCCTCTAGTTGTCGAAAGAAGTCATGAAGGGTGGGCTTCGGAGTGTTTTCGAATTGCGGGGCTTGCGCTGCATCGCGGCCGGGATAATAGAGATTTGAGTAAGCGGAGGCAAGCGCCTCTTCGGTCAGCTGAGGATGCGCGAATTCCAAACTGCACGCGCTCGAACCGCACTGCCAAACCGTGGAATGGAGCAGGGACAGCCGAACTTTCGCGGGTTGGCCGCAAAGCGGGCACTCGACCTCATGATTCGCCATAGATCTTAGCTTCCCTCCTGATTGGCGGGTACAAGCGGCCGCACGGCGACCGGGAGTTCAGCCGGTGCGTAGAAAAGGGACGCGCAAATCCCTCCGGCGAGAAGATAGAAAGGGATTGCTCCCTGCGGTGTTTCGAAAAACGGAGTAAAGAGAGCAAACGCTATCATGGCAACAAAGAAAACCATTCCAAAAGGCTCACCGGTTTCTTGGCGAACTTCTCTAAAAAGCCGCAGGAGTTCCCATTGAAAAGCCGCGAAAATCGCGACTCCCATCCAACCGGTATAAGCGAGAACGTAGAAAAAAACATTGTGAGGAGTTCGCGTGGCTTCCTCCTCCAGGTTGGGAACCAGTTCGTTGATTGGATAACCATATCCAAAACCAAGTAGGGTCCGCATTTTCGTTTCATGCACGTTGTCCCAGATTTGCAGCCAAAAAATGGTTCTCCAGACAACGTTGCCTTCGTACATATGGGTGTCGGATGTATAGTCCGAGGCAGCGTCCGCGTTGATCGGTGCGAGCACACGGCCTATCATGTCCGTGGCCGAGATTGTGCCTCCTCGTGTTTCGGGTGCTTGGAAGCTGAAATTGGTGATGTACATCAAGAAGATGAGCGATAGGACCAAGGCACCGCCCCAGGCTACCCGTTTGAAATTTCTGCTTGCCCAAGCCCAGACGAGAAGCCCCATACCGAACGCAAGCCACTCGGCGCGGATCAGCATGCCTAGCAACACAAAGGAATTCAACGCCAGCAGAGGCCAAATACGCCGCAGATCCTTTTCGAATACGAGGAGTCCAAGCAGAATGAGCGCAGAATAGGACGGCTGGCCAAAAATCTGAACAGGCAGCGTATTGTCGGAAAATCCACTGAAAGACCAGCTTACCCTGCTCAGCAAAAGAATGAACAAGATACCGTAAATTCCATTGACCCAGGCGACGAGGCGAAAGAAATTCGGCAGATATCGATCGTCGTGTAAAGCAACCCACATGCCCATAAAAAAATAAAGCGGGTAGTAGTGCATCGATAAATCGCGAAGCGCAAACATCAAGGGGTTGCCTGAAATGGCTCCCCGGATCACTTCAAAAATTCCAAACACAAGAAAAACGACAAATGCTTTCTTGAATCGGCGTAAAACGGGTTGCCGGAGGGCCAGCCAGAGAAAACGTTCGCCGCCAACGAAGGGGCCGAAAAAAAGAAACAGAAAAAGCGCTCCTTCCCCAATGAACAGGTGCCACGGAGGGATCCCCCAATAGGCAAAGGACCGGCCCATGCACAAATAGCCGATCAGCAGGAAGGTTACGAGTTGTTTCCACATTTTTGTATCGCATTCAGCGGAGTCAATTTTTCACCGTGAAAAAAGTAGACGTAGATGGTAACCACCGAATAGGTTACAAATCCGGCTACCAGGCTAATTGCCGCCCCTGTTAGTCCGAACCAGCGGATCAAGACGATTGCCGAAATCACAGCGACAGGAGCGGCGATCCCGTTCGCGACGAGATCGAAGTGCGGCGTTTGCGAAGCTCGCAAGGCCATCGAAAAGCCTAGCGAAAATCCCTGTGCTACCGGTATGAGCGCCAGGATCCAGATGAGTCCTGCATAGGCGCTGTACTTATCGCCGAAGAGCAGGTGTTCGATAGGCATCGCAAACGTGGCCATAAAGGCGACAAAGCAGAGAGCTGCGGTTCCCAGCCCCAGACTGACAAGGGTAGCTTTACGCCGCATTCCCCGTACCGCGCCTCGACCGAAGTCATAGGAAAAGGCAGGCAGAATTACCGGGCCAACCGCGAATACCACCTGGGTCATGACCAGCATGGGAATTTGCACCGCTCGAAAGACGCCCGCGGCGCTCAATCCCAGAAGTGCGGCAACAAGAAACGTCTGCATTTGGCTTGACACAGAAGACAACACCGTTCCACCGGCAAGCCAACGGCCATAGGTCCAGTTCTCAAGCAACACCGTGCGCCATGAAACATTTTCCTCACCTGTGGGGTCGCGCTTCAATCCCAGCAGCCAGGCCAAGATTATTCCGGAAAACATGCTTCCGCCGCCTAGCAGTAAGAATCCCGCGAATGCGTCGAGATGCCCTAAATGCTGCAGCAAAAACAATCCCATGACAACAAAGGCGAGGTAGCACGCACTTCCAATAACCGCTATTTTGGGTCGCTGAACGACGTAGCACATTCTCCGTGTCAGCCAGAGAAACAACAGGAGTGGAAGCGTTATTCCGGCCCCTAAAATGGCACTAAGTAGGGGACTCTGTGGCATGAACTCCCACAAGATCAAACCTGTGACCAGTGCAGCCATGGACAAAATGCCGGTAAGCAGAATATGCAGTTTTACTTGCACTAGAAAATACGACGGCAGATTAGCGGAATGGCGCGACGGGCCCATGACGCTGAGCGGTTCCAGCAGTAGCACGTTATAAAATCCCGTGACAAACAAGTAGGCAGCAAAAGCGACGGCGAAGGCCCCGTATGCCTCGCCGGGGAGCCACCTCGCGAGCAGTAGATTAACCGCGAAACTCGCACCGGAAGTGAGTGCCTGATCGGTGAGGGAAAGAGCCGACTTCTTTCCCCAAACGAAAAGGCCAGCGGATGTGATCCTATAGGCAGGGGCTTGCGCAAGCGACCGCACTGAGGAATTCGATACGGCGGAAGATTTGACCGCCGATGCGGGAATAGAACTCATGGGTTCGATTTCTAACTTCCTTCCGCCCGAAAAACCGCAGGGATGGTGTTGGCCAGAATTTTACAATCGAGCCAGAAGCTCCAGTGCTCAATATATTCGAGATCCAGCCTCATATTGGTTTCGAACGATGGATCGCGCCGCGCGGTCGTTTGCCACAGGCCCGTGATGCCCGGCTTTACTTCCAGTCGCCGCAAATGATTTAACTCATACTGCTCGTAGTCATCCACGGGGTGAGGTCGCGGTCCCACCATGGTCATGTCGCTGCGAAGAACATTCCAGAGTTGCGGCAATTCATCAAGACTATATTTGCGGAGATATTTTCCGAGCCGGGTGACGCGAGGATCCTCTTTTATCTTGAAGAAAGGACCCGAGCGCTCATTTTTACAGCGCAGGGAATCCTTGAGATCGTCAGCGTTGGCAACCATGGTTCGAAATTTGAAACAGGTAAATGGGCGGCCTTTCTTGCCTATCCGCAGGGATTTGTAGAGAGCCGGACCCTTCGAATCAAGCCTGATCGCTATCGCCACAAGGACGAGAATCGGAGAGAGCACCAGAAACCCCAATAAGGAAAGAACGATGTCGCTGACTCGTTTGACAAACAGGCCCAAAGTCGGAAGCGTCCGCCAGTGGACTTCCATGACCGGAAAGTCGCCAACGTGCTGGATCGGAGCGTTCCAGCATAGTCCATCGTACAGTTCGGGAATGACCTTAACGTCCAATCGTTGAATGCGAGCCTCTAGCGCGATCTTTTTCACAAGTTCGCGATCCGAAGGAATAGTGATAAAAATTTCGTCAAGGAATTCCGATCTTGCGACTCGAGGGAGATCTTCGACATTGCCGAGAACGCGCGGGTCCGCCGCGAGGTTCCTATCCAGGAAACCTTTAAATTGATACCCGAGTAGTTTATTTTCCTCGAATTGGCGCGCCAATTCCTTACCAACCGCTCCCGCACCAATGATGACCGCGTTACGCATTCCTACTCCGTTTATTGCACGGCGAATCACGATCTTTCGCTTCGCATATCGCCAAGCCACCAGCGAGATTGCATTTGAAATCAAGCACCCGGCAACGACAAGGCGAGAGATTTCCTTGTTACCGGAAATGTAAATAAACGTTATGAGCAGTAGAGTCGCGAAAAAAACCGCCTTAACAACGGCAATGGACTCTTCGAACGCGGACCTCATGCGGGGAGTTCGGTAAAGGTCCTGCCAATCGCAGAAAAGAAGGATAAACCCAACGTATAGGAATAAAAATCCCTCGTAGCTGAGATACGGCTGGCCAGCGATGATTCCGAACTTTCCCTTCAAATAGTTAATGGGATCGCCATGGGAAAACCGCA
>Ga0182024_10018324_pt1 | contig 13048 bp, 10 predicted proteins | sample P32metaG_FD_120480 | JGI IMG/M metagenome (GOLD analysis project Ga0182024, IMG submission 120480) | Permafrost microbial communities from Stordalen Mire, Sweden - P3-2 metaG (Illumina Assembly) | ecosystem: Environmental > Terrestrial > Soil > Wetlands > Permafrost | place: Sweden: Stordalen...
GAGACAAATGTCCACATCCTGTTGGACATATTGATGACAATCAATGTCATGTTGACATCATGAATCAACAATGTCAACATCATTGACATAATGTCTAAGATTTACCGTGTTTTCGCTATGTAGTACTAGTACACTAGTACTGTGCCAGTGGCTCCATTGTCACCAGTCTACTACCTTGAAGCTACAGTCCTACTAGTATGATCATTTTCAATATTTCAATCTTCATTCACTTGAAATAGTACTGAAAGGGTAGTACCCTTTCAACTTGAACATTGATCTCAAAATTGATGTTTTACTAAGTCATTCCATTGCCATTGGTCTTCAAGTTCCACTGGTAGCACTAGTACTGCAGTAAGCAGCACTGGCAGTACTACTCTTGATTTTTTAACCTGAGTATGTGTAGTACTAGTACTAACTACTAGTACTACTACTACTACTACTGATAGTAGTAGACATCTTTCTTCCCACTGCAGGCATCACATTCAAGTTGAGATTATTTTGACATCCTGATCAACTTGAAGTTGATCACTACTAGTAGTGGTTCATTGAAAATCATGTCTTTATTCAAGTTTATAAGACTCAGAGTCTGTGGGAAAGACTTGTCTGCATTCAAGTTCAAAGTTATAGCACTACGAGTAGTAAATACTAGTACTACTACTGGTGCTAGTCCTATCAGCTGCCAGCGGATAGCAACCTCAGGCTCAGCCTGAGGCTGTTGCACAGTTCCACCCGCTGGCAGTTCCTGTGGTGGCAAAGTCACTCAGTTAAAGTTCAACTTACTCCGAGTCAGTATGAGTTACTACTACATCCGGTGGGTCTCAATACTAGTACTACGAGTACTACTAGTAGTAGTAGTACTAGCACGAGTAATACTCAGGCCAGTCAGTCATAAATAGTAGTAGTTCGTTCCCCTGGCAGGCTCCAGTTCCAGCCCAGTGGTACTACTACAGCTGGTTGAGATCGCAATATTGTCCTCGAAAATCCGCACGCCATCTATTTAGGAGAGCCTACTACCTCATGGCTTAAAATCGTATTTACCATGATAGTCAACCTCTTCAGGCATCCACTACTAGTACTACCAGTACGGGGAAGTTCGAGGGCAGCAAAGTATAAGCTTCATCGGCGGCAATTGGCATCCCTCAGGCATGTTACATATTCAACGAAATCGGCCCCCCTGGAGGAAGTTGCTCGCGAGCTGTACGTGTCACCAGCATCCCGGTCCCGACATATTTTAGCCTACGTCGGTGCAGCAACACAGATATTGTTCTGGGGTAATTTAGCGCAATGGGCAGCAACAGCATACGCTGTCAAAGACAAGTAAGATTTGGATTGACATCGAATCTAATATTTGCCAAGGGAGACTAGTGAGTACGAAGTCGCTCCGCCCACCACCCGGTACATTTATGCCGGGTGGCTGACTGGCATGGGCGTAGCTTTCGCGTATGCATTTCTCTTTTTCCCTTCAAGGTAACAGAAAGAGCGGAGGCCGGCTAATGTGGACAGGGTCGCCACTAGGGCGGTTCTTCTGCCCAAATCGAAGACTGTGCTCGTAGAGACTCCACATATACTGTTCCCCTTTTCGAAGGTTAGAGTCATGTCTGCACCGATCAGCAGGCTCACTCTTTCAAGCTCTCTATACACAGGGAAAGGTATAAGGGACAACGTTGTATGTCTGCTGAGCATTCAGGTCCGTATGGTGCCTCGCCTTTACCTGGACAGTTCCGATATCTAGCCTTGAATGTAAAGGGCAAAAGGCCCGGGTACGCGATAGATCGAGAAGGACAGTTCCCGGGGTCCGCAAAATCGTTCGATTCTCTCTTCCGACCGTAGGAGGACCCAAAGACTACATAGCTAGTAGACTAGTAGCATTTACGTAAATGATCTCCATAAATCACGAAACTGTTAATTCTGCAAAATCGAAAATCCCAACCCTCAACCAATTTCGAGGCTTCTTCCCCCATGCTCTAGTCCGCCATGAACTCCAGACAGCTAGCAAGAGCAATCTGCAGACGATGTCATCTGTGCTGGCCGCGCAATTCCCTGCCATGGACGATTCAACGTAGCCATTGACCCAATCGCTCTTGCTAAGTGACAGGGATGGGGTTTTCCCAAGCACAAATTCTCAGAGGCACCAGCTCGTTCAAAATGCCCGCGATGTCGCCAACGATGACCGAGGGCAACATTGCGTCCTGGAAAATTAAAGAGGGTATCACACTGCCGGTATCTCCATGACACTGGCTGAAAAGATAGGCGAGCCGTTCAATGCCGGAGATGTTCTGCTCGAGATTGAGACTGACAAGGCCCAAATGGACGTCGAGGCTCAAGATAATGGCATACTTGCCAAAATTTTAGTCCCAGACGGTGCGCAAAAAGTCAATGTTGGAAAAGTGATTGCTGTCCTAGCTGAGGAAGGTGACGATATCTCATCAGTGGAAATGCCCGCGGAGACACAGGAAACGTCCACCCAACCCACCGGCAAAGTTGAAGAGAGTTCTCGCGACGCCGCTGAAACTGGTCATGACGGACACAAAAACCACCTGAAATTCAAGGAGACGTATCTACCAGCGGTATTACGATTGCTGCAACAATATGGCATCGAAGATCCAAAAACCATTCTGGGCACTGGTCCTCATGGACGGCTTCTCAAAGGTGACGTATTAGCTCACGTTGGAACTATCAAAAGTGATGTCCCAAAAAGCCTACAACGAATACTGGAGGGAAAGCAACGGCTTGATTTAACCAATGTCGTAATACAGCGACCCCAAGATGCTCCACAACCAAATGCAATGCATCCTCCGGAAACCTCTACAAAACCTCCGCCCTTTGCGTGCGTCAAACAGACAGTTGCATTTAGTGAAGTGTTGAGAGTTCAAAAGAAAATATCAGGTCAATTCCGTATTTGACATTTTGTTTAATTGCAGATTTGTTATCGGCGGATGTATCTTTGGATTCACTATTAGAAAAAGCTAGCAAACAAGCTCTAGCAGATGTTCCTCAGTTTGGGCGACGCAAGCCGTTGTCGACAGATCTCATTTTCGCTGAGCTCGTCGGCGGCCATCGCTTTAGAGCCGCTAAGCCATACAAAAATGCGGTGATACCAACAGCTCATATCAATGGCAGAGGAGAGAGTAGTCATTCACCCTCGTTACCAGAATCTATCTATGGACAAAAGAGGCAAGACCCAACAAGATTATACAGTAACAGATGTAGAATTGCGGATATCGTCGGTGAAGCGATTATGCATTTCGAGCCTGCGAATATGTTCCAGTCTGATCAGGGTAGCGAGGTAGACCCGTTTGACGAGCTGCTAGGCATTGCTTGTAGTTCTAAACCAACACAAACAAGCATACCGAGCCTGTCGCCATCACAAATTGTCGATGTCAAACTTGAATTTGATGATGCTACAATTGATACGGAGGCGGCATCTGCATATTTAGCTAGATTCAGATATCACGTTGAGTATCCCGGTCAGCTTGTGCTTGGATTATGAGAACGCTAGGTACAAAAGGATAATAACATAATATCGATCTTCATTTCTCAGCACCATTACTTTCTGCAAGTGCAAAACTACTCTCGAAATATTGATTCGGATGGTTAATGCTTTCCGAGAGGGATCCGTTGGTGGGGTGGGTTGCTTCGAAAACTTTAGTGCATGCGATATGATAATGTTTAGAGAGGACAGCCTCCTTGATCTCTCTTAGAATTTTTGGGTCTCGAATCTGTAAGTCGTCTTCCAGGGTGGCAATTAGACTTTCGGTAGAGAAATGCCGAAATGGACATCCATGCGAATCTCCCGGTCCAGGCTGAGGGCCAGTTAAAATCTGCTGGCAACTGAGACATCAGATCATGTAGTAAGGATGCAACCTTAAGGGCTTGTAGTTCCGCCTGCCGCCTTCTAGACCGTAACTATGCCGCACATTATACTGGTATTCCTTTTTAAACTTGTCGTCACTCATAGTTGAGAACGATGCTCGCCAAAACACCAATGCTTCTTCAACATCGAGGCCAATACCCTGCAGTATCAGTACTGAAGGGTTGCCAAGAATTTCACCTTCAAAAATAAACCATACTGCAATCGTCCATAATGTCGGAGGTGTTTATCGCGGCGAAGATTTTTATGGAGATTTCGCATGCACATCGGATAGTGTTTAACAAGCTACATAAAGTCAGAAAATCCGTAGAGGTAATAGAGGACTCCAACCTGATCAACTTGTGCTGCGTTTATTACCCCTACCGCCGAGGGGGAACCGGTGTATTCAGGCGCCGTGAAACCGAGACTTAGATGATTAAGAATTGGAATCAATCGATCATCTTCATCCAGCCGAGGCAATGCTTTGGCAGTTTGCTAGAATATGTCAAACTCCCATCCGTAGGTACTTACTTCAAGGGCGATCTCTAAATTAGCAGAGAACTCTGCCACGATCAAGCTCTGCTGTTCTGACATGGGAAGATATGCTTTTCCATTTCGTAGAAAGACTTTTCGTTTCTCCACAAGGTCGCATACCCGTTCAAAATCAACCTGATTGTCAGATACCTCAAGAAATATTAGCTCACCTTAAAGAACTGTTCAGCATCAATGTTTCTCTGACTGGACGATCGTAACTGCTCAGATAATGGACTTTTCTCAGCCTCAGAAACCTTGGGATTAGTTCAAGCACGGTGTACGCAATCACCATTTCCCAATCAACGTTTAGACTTTCAATAAATTGCTGACGTTCCCGGGCATCATCCTGAGCATACCGGATCCTATATAAATAATCAGAAAACAACGCTTAAAGCAATAATCCGTGAAGTACCTGAATAGCATCGTTTCAGCCCGCACGAATCGACGTCGTAATTCCTCTCTAACAATGAGCATAAGTTGGTTTTGTCAGATGGTAAGTACGAGCGGCAGAATGCTAAGCGAAGGATGAAGTGACTGTAATGGTCCTTCCTTCTCTCCTCATCGAGCTGGACGCCTCGACCGGCATGAGCTGTATTGCTGTTCAGCGGCATGAATTTCTCGAATAACTGCTTGAGAGTAACCTCCATGTCCTTTTGTGTCTTATTGCGATATAGCGACGACTCTATCTCGCCAAGCACTATCACAGTCAGTTCGAAGCCGATCTCGAGGTGTAGCATACCGTACAGCCGATCAATGGCCCATAACTCAAACTCTTCGAGCGTGATTTCATTGCGCGGGGGGACTGTGTAGAAATTCAGCCGGTGTGGATACGATGCATCATGTTGTACATCGATTTGGAAGTTCTTGAGAACGCTGCGCTTCTTTGTCTGCTGCCGAAACATGCGGACCTTGGATCGACACTCTTGGGAGAGAGACGCGACAAACGCGTCGTAAATTAAGTTGCCGGCAGTTCCTGAAAGCCGGGAGTTTATTCGCACACATGGAACTTGAGAAAGTTTCTGGGCACCAGAGAATGAGCGATGCGGTTGTCCAAGCGTCCGAGTCTGTGAAAACGTCTTTCGTCGGCGATATTCTTGCTTCAAATCCCTATTTTAGTGCTGGTTTCGGTCTCATTGGGCTCGGCGCCGGGCTTGCCATAGCCCGACGGGGGTTTATTCAATCGGTATCTCTTCTACAGCGTCAGTTGCTCGTAACGCTCGAAATCCCTTCCCACGACCATAGTCATGCCTGGTTCTTGCACTGGATGGCGCGACATCAGGCGTCTCGCTCCACGGCCTTGTCCAGATCCCATCACCTTGCCGTAGAAACGACTTTCAAGCAACATGAAAATGGCAGCGCTCTCACCACGTTCGAACTTGTTCCGGGTCCGGGCCGACATCTCATCAAATGGAAGGGCGTGTGGATACAGGTACATACACAACCTGCTCTGCTATGTCGCCGCTAATAATCCCCTGTAAAGGTACAAAGGCAACGCAATACCCGAATGGTGGATTTGAAAAAGGGATCGCCTTGGGAATCTGTGACGCTGACCACTTTGTCTCGCGATCGTGCGGTCTTCGGAGAGCTTTTGAATGAAGCTCGACAGCTCGCCGTCGACTCACAAGAGGGTAAGACGGTCATTTATACCTGTTGGGGTCTGGAATGGAGACCTTTCGGACAACCAAGGCGGAAACGACCTCTAAGCAGTGTCATATTAGATCGAGGAGTAAAGGAAAGAATTGTCACCGATGTGAAAGATTTCCTTTCTGCGAGCAAATATTATTATGAACGAGGTATCTAGCAAATGTTTCTCGGATAACCAACAATAGGTATACCGTATCGAAGAGGATATTTATTACATGGACCGCCAGGCAGCGGAAAAACCAGTTTCATTCAGGCTTTGGCTGCCGAGCTAGATTATAATCTCTGCATATTGAACCTCTCCGAGCGAGGTTTAACCGATGATCGTCTTCATTTGATTCTCAGCATAATTCCAGAACGATGCATCATGGTACTAGAAGACATTGATTCGGCTTTCACGGGCAGAGATCTGTCAAGCGAGAAAGGGTATGTCTGCTGTTACGATTTGTGTAATTCCTAGATTTCAGTCGTCCATTACCTTGTCAGGCTTCCTGAATGCCCTTGACGGTGTTGTTGCTTCCGAAGAACGTATTATATTCATGACCACCAATCATCCTGAGCGACTTGATCCGGCTCTGATTCGACCTGGACGGGTTGATGTAAAGGAATACCTCGGGTATGCTTCTTCATATCAGATGAAGGAGATGTTCCTACGATTCTACGGCGGGTCGGAAGATAGCGCTGAAAAGTTCGCAGACGCATTTTCGTTGGGACCACCAGTTAGCACCGCTTTCCTTCAAGGTCTGTTTATCTCCAATAAAGCACAACCAGAAAAGGCTTTAGAAGAGGCAAAGGCTGTAAAATCTCACAAGATATAACTTCTGAAATAGAGTCATAATTCAGAGGCATGGAATAATACTTCTCCAAATTATCTCTAAAACTACACACTAACCGCTAACAGTCCAAGAGTATTCCTGGATGTTAACTGTTTTGCCATGGCGGCCATGGCCTCCACACCAAGTCCCTTCTTTTGATTCGAGCCGCTTGGATCCTCCTTCTTTTCGCGCCGATGATGTCTCTTGTGGTCCATGGATTTTGCAATTGCGATAGCAGCGCACCTTGGATGATCGGAATGATTGATTCTTGGAGGAGGACGCTTTTGATTTGGTACATACCGTTTCTGGGTCCATGGCAAGGAATTCGTACGACTTAGCCCCCTGGAACGAGCCTGCGAAGCTGAAAACGCAGACTGTACAGGAGGAGAGCCACGTTGTCTCGAAATAAACCGTACAGGCGACACAAGTACCGGGCGGGCTTGTTCAGATTGTAGTGCGGCATCCTCGTCGTCTTCCGATGGATAAGTAGGGTCAATATCGTGAACTGACTGGGGCGATACAGGAACTTCTAGAGTATCCAATTGATCTTCATCGAGTGTTCCTGGTACAAAATTATCAACGACATCCCGTGACGGTGTATAAATATTATACGGCGAAAGTGTGCAATTGGCGACGCTGATGTCGATCTCCAAGTAATTTCGTAAATGAGAGCGGCCGGTTAGTGTTGCTTTGTCCGGCTTTTCAGCTCTGTCATCATCCTTGTGTCGCTTCTCGGAGTAGTCCTCGTCAGTCTCTTCTTCGTCATTAAATTCATATGAATTGTCACCCTCGTCCTCCTCTTCATCTTCACCGTCGTCGTCGTCGTCGTCGATGTCTGTGCCAGAATTAGATGCATCATCTCTGAACGAGTTCTCTCCTTCCTCTGAAATAGTGGGGATGCGCAGTTCCATCTCCTTCTTCAAACAATCATCAACGAGCTTTTTAGGCTGTCCAGAGAGGTAGTAGTCGTGGAAAACAGGGCTCGCATTACTGTCGCCGAATTCATCAAAAACACTACCCAGGACAGGTCGCCTGTCAGATGTCGATTGGTTTTCTTTCGACGGACTGCCAGTGATCGGATTAGAAGCAGGCTGAAGAGCAGCAGTCCGCAATCTTTGGGTTGGAGATCTTGCTAGAGGTGGGGATTTTGGCGGTTTCGGCCTTGAGCTGACAGGAGAAGACTTGGGTTGAGCTGCAGCGAATGAGACGCACGACTTTCGAGGCGGGGTCCGCGCTTGAGGACTTGGGCTGTTACTCCGAGAACCGAGATCGTACTCAGAAAAGACTTCGGACGGCGACGTAAGATCTGGCGACGAACACGTGGTCTTGGGCGAGGAGAGAAGAGATGTGAGAATCGATGTGGCAGGCGGCCTGTTTACCGTCTGCTTTTTGAAGAGATCCTGGTTGGCTGACATCGTGTTTGTAGTCATGACCGTCATATCGCAAGGAATGGAGGCGAGGCAACTGTTATAGATCCATTTTGGTTTACGAGTTGACAGCTTCGGGCGAAAACCTCAGCAGGGGGATGAGTGAAGAGTGGCAAAACGCACACAAAGGTGCAGTGAGCGCGGTGGACGTCAAAGGCCCGCTAGAAAGCGCTGTATGTCTGCTTGTGGTCCTCTCTGTGTTGCTCTTGCAGCGTGAATAATGCGGAGAATTTTCCCGAGGCGAAAATATTGGCATTATGTCAGCCACATTCCGAAACAAGTGACACACGCTATCTTCAGCAGCGTTTGAAATTCGAGTCACTGAAAGTGCTCGAAAGTCCCTTCATGGCGCCGAGCTTTCCGGTTAAGGCTACTGCAGTACAAGGCTGAGGAGAGAAACTGGTTGCAGTCGCAGGCTTATGTCTCGGCGGCTATCCCCATGTCACCTTATGTGTTCAATTGGCGCACAAACTGCCTCCCGGCAATTTCCCTCCCGGGTTCTCACAAATTGCTGTCGAGCCCGTTTGACAACCCGATTCGCATCTCATAAAGTCAAACCACGTCAATCCTCTCTGCATCTAAACAGGCCTGTATGGGGACTCGCAAACATCACTCGTACTGTCCGCAAGTACCTTGGTGCCGGACAGGATGAGCTGTCGGTACTGCAATCGAACCCATCGTCAGGTACGTATTCTCAGCCATATGTCGCAACTTGCTGATCTTGATGTCTTAGACAATATAGCTATAGCTGTTCAGCACTGGAATAGCCTCAATCAAACACTCGCCCAGTCCCGCGCTTCATACACAACCTCCGCCGACCTCTATGAGACCCTCCGCGAGTTGCAAATAAAGCGCGAGGCCAGGACATTAAGCTCAGAAAGTGTACGGGCGGCTCTATATGTACTCGGTTCTTCACCGAATGGCTCTTATCCCTTCGGTGGAGGTTATGCAAGAAGATTGTTCAGTGATCTTCCTGATGTGTGGGGATCAGAGTGGACTAACGACGACTTCAATGCAATCTTCGAAACTTTGCGGTGGCACGGGACATATGACGATCTGATTACCACCATGAAGACAATACACCAGAGCCGCGACTTGCATCAGTATCCCGGTGCCGATTGCTGGTACAAAATTTTGACTAGCCTAGGTAACGGCGACGACAGTGAGACACTTTTCAAAGGCAAGGACGTATGGTCACTTATGCGTCATTACGGTACAGAGCCAACGATAAAAACATTCAATGCCCTTTTCAGCGCTTTATGTCGTCTGCCCGATGCCACATCTTATATAATGGACATTTACCGACAAGAGATGCTGCCTTCCAAATGCGCTCCCACCATGATCACGTTCCGAACCCTCCTCGAAGCGCTCATGACCCAAGCCCCTACACGGAATACTATTGAAGAAGGCAATGCTCTGTTTGAGAGCCTGTTGGATTTCAAATCTTGTACCTCTTATGAGCCCAATTTTTGGGATCCAATAATCAAATGGATGCTTTTCCGGGGCGAGTCATTGGGTGTTATCCAGCATACTATGTTCGAGCAAAACTCTGCTCTCGGTGGAAAATCCTCGACCCCGTCATCCGAGAACTCGCACGGGAAGTCGTTGTCCAGACGTTTGCTGGACACAAAAACTGCGACTGCCATAACATCGACACTTGACCAACTCCTTGAAGTGGCTCTCCACATCGGCAATTTAGATGCCGCACATACGATTTATAATGATTTTTTTCCGACCCTCGGCGCGTCTCATAGTATTGCGTCAGATGAGTTGAGACTATCCACGCTGATACGGGCAGGGGATCCTCTCGCTGCGAAGTCTCTCTACGATGACCTTCTTCTCCAGGGCCATCGGGTCTCGTCTACGACTGTCCTTCAACTAATTCGACTCCTAACGCGCTACGAGAACCCATTGCCTGCAGAGGCCCAGGCCGTCTTCTTCGAGCTCTTAGATACTCCAGATGTTCCAGCAGAAACCCTGTCTGTGTCATTTGCGATGCTTGCCAAGCTGCTCCTCCGTACATGTGATTATCCAAGGATGAGACAGACATTACACGACAGATACATCGAAAGAGTTCCGGCTTGGCGAAATAACCTGTCGAGCATCTGTCTAGACATGATATCAGACCCGAGTAATGTCAGACTGGAGCCCCTTCTCCCGGTGTACCATATTGTTCAACGATGGGCACCTGAGACAATCACCCTGTCCCATCGCCATAATTTAATGCAAAAGCTGCTGTTTCATGGCAGATCCGATCTGGGTTTAGAGTTATTTCATGATATGCGACATTCTGATATCTCTCAGCCGACAAATGAGACTTATCGGATCATGCTTTCAGGCTGCGCGAAAACTCGAGATCCCCAGACACTGGAACATATCCACAATGCTCTTCGACTGGACAGCAGTATTGAGCCTGATACCACGCTTTTCAACTCTCTGATGCTTGCTTACAACCGCTCTCGACTGCCTGAGAAAGCGTTGGCTATCTGGGAGGTTCTGAGCGAGTCCTCCCGAATTCCCGATGTCGAAACTGCGTCGTTGGCATTGGACGCTTGTGTCCGGCTCCCCCGGTTTGGATTAATCAGGGCACGGAAGATCTGGACATTTATGGAGGATAACCATATCGAGCCGTCGTCATCATCATACGCCGCTCTTTTGTCAGTGTTTGCAAGTGTCGGAAAATGGGATGGTATAGTGGGGTTACTGGAACGGATGGATAAGGAGAAAGTCAACGCGCAAGTTCTTGGAACCGCGTATAATTGCATGAGGAGAGACCGGAAAAGTGAGATAGAACAGTGGGCCAGGGCAAATAGGCCCGAGGTTTGGGATTTCCTGGAAAGCATTCGATAGAAAAACGGCGACCTGTACCATAGAGATCTGTACTATACTATTGCTACTACTACTAGACCGCACAGGTTCAACTTAACCGGGGTTGAATCAATTCCGGTGATTTCTTGCAATGGCATGTGAGTGTGGGGGTGCAACCAATGTCCAACAACTTGAAAATTCAGTAGTAGTACTTTGAATGTCGATGCCGCATGATTGGTGGATGTCCGCATTTGAGACTTTAAATTTCTGAGGGCAAGACATCAACTTGAAGTTGTTCTCAATAAGAACCCTGCGGTGTGACCAGGATCATGAGGGATTGTCTTCCCTGCCAATGGCCATCAATTATAACTGCTTTATAATCGAATTAGGACGCAGTAAGCCCTTGTCTCCCTTGACAAGCTGCAGCCTTCCATGCCACATCCAACCTTGTGGGATTTAGTTTCAAGTTCCACTGCATCACTGCACTGCTGTGCATCTAGAGCCAGTACTAGTACTTACTTACTAGTAGGTGGTTCGCAGTCTAGCTATTTGATTACTAATTATCTCATGCTACTACTAGTACTTAGAAAGCTCCGCCACGGCGGAGGTTGGCCCAAAGCGGGACACAGAATCAACAGCCCCCACCCACACACACACCGCCAGCAGTGAATTTATTTACTGTAACACATCCGGCCGCTAAACTTCCACTCCCTTGCCAATGATGATGACAATGACTGACTGTCCGAGTCCTAACAAGTAGTGTGTTACTAGTATATGAAAACACAGAAACCATGGAAATTAGTATGAAACAAGCCAGATCCAACAGCGCAAGCGTATAATCTCTGGCCAAACCTAGTCTCGAAACCAGACCCTACTACCATGTAGGAGTGTTGACAAGTTAGACTAATGAGCGACGAGGGGCTGGCCTCGAGCCCCTTTTCGCCAGATTGGGCATGAAAGTCAAGACAATAAACCATTTCTTAGCGCGGCTTAGGGGAAAAACAATAAAATATGAGAACAACTTAAACCCTACACACACTAAAGTGCGCTTCAGGCACTAATACCAAAACCAGGCTATTTCCTAGACACGATTTGCTATGTCCGCACCATGTCCACAGGAAACCTTCAAGTTTATGTGGACATGGTGTGAACATGGTGTGGACATGACAAGATATGTCCAGGAGGAAATAGCATGGTTTTGCTATTAGTCGTAGTGTGCATCAGCAAATTGTGGAGCCAGATACAGCAATTTAATTGACCAAAGGCTTTGACTTCAATCATATCTCATTTTCAAACTTGAAGAACAAGCACTAGCATTTGAATTCAAGAGGTGGAAGTTGTAAGAGACCAGGATCAACTCTGATTACTAGTACTACATAGGCATACCCCTAGAGTTCTGGGACACGTCGTGTACATGACTTCAACTTGATAATTCCATAAATGCGTGCACATACATCACTTGTTCACAGCATTTTCGGTTTGTGTGGAAAGCAATTAAATATGCAGTGGACACGTTGTAGACGCCGTAACTGAAACGATTGAATTGCATGTGAGACAGTGAGGTGTGTTTACATCGTTTGCCACATGATTCCATTAGTATTTCAAGTTCATGTACTACTACTACTAGTCCTACACTATACCCCGGGCCGCTGGCAGTACTACTACTCACTCAGCAGCCGATCTCGATCCCGTTTCGCTTGAGCTCGAGCCTGCCAGTGAGTTACTCGTCGGATGGCGTCAGACGTGTCTGCTGGGGCGCGGTGGAGCGGAGCGCGGTGGAGAGATGTGTGTCCTGGGGCGCGGAGCGATCTGTCTGCTGGGGCGCGGTGGAGAGATCTGTCGGCTGGAGTGGGGAGAGATGTGTCTGCTGGAGCGCGGTGAGATGTGTCTGCTGGGGCGCGGTGAGATGTGTCTGAACGGAGCGATCTGCCAGTGTCTGCTGGGGCGCGGGGGAGAGATGTGTTTGCTGGAGC
>Ga0182024_10018325_pt1 | contig 13048 bp, 13 predicted proteins | sample P32metaG_FD_120480 | JGI IMG/M metagenome (GOLD analysis project Ga0182024, IMG submission 120480) | Permafrost microbial communities from Stordalen Mire, Sweden - P3-2 metaG (Illumina Assembly) | ecosystem: Environmental > Terrestrial > Soil > Wetlands > Permafrost | place: Sweden: Stordalen...
ATCGACGAAATCGTCGGCCAGCAACTCGATGACCGTGTCAAAGTCGCCGCTGTTGATCCGATCGTAGAAACGCCGCGCTGAGGCCGCGTGATCCATCAGGGCACCTCCTACGTTGGGTGGCAGACCTGCCCGCGAGCATCCTCCCCACCCAACTGTATGCGACTGCCTGATGCCGACGCAACATCGACCCAGCGATTCGAGCTCTCCCGTCCGGGCACCCGACGATAGCCGCCTCCCGCGAACATGCCCTCTTCTTGACCTGGACTGGCCGGCCGCGGGTCGCGCCGACGATCGAGTTCGCGACAACGCAGGCGCTAGCAGCTAGCGCCGGCACGAGCGCGCGGACCGGGGTCAGGACCCGGCTGGCGGTTCGCCGGTCGCCGGCAGCCGCGGGGGCATCTTCGGTTCGGCGAGCTGGGCCTTCATCTTTGCCAGCTCCGCATCGACGCCGCCGTCGTCGCCGAGCTGCGCGAGCTGGCGATCGGCGTCATCCTCGCCGCCGCCAAGCTGCGTGAGGTCCCCGAACGTGCCCGCCTGCTCGAGCTCGCCCATCGCGTCGGCTCGGGCCTTCATGTCCTCGGTCTTCTCGATCGCGCGCTGCGCCGCCTGACCGACATCGGCCCCCTGGTCGCCTACGCCCGTGGTCGCCTCCGACATCCCCACCTCGGCCTGCGCCGCTGAATACTGCGCCTTGACGACCTCCTTCTGGGTCCGGAAAGCATCGAGCTTGGCCTGGAGCTTCCGCTGGCTGTCGGTCAGCTGCTCCCGCTGGCGCTCGAGATCGGCGACCCGCGCATCGATCGAGCCGATCTCGTCCTGGACGGCCTGCTTGCGCTCCAGCGCCGCGCGCGAGAGATCCTCATTACCCGCCGCCAGCGCCTGGCGCGCCTGCCCATCGAGCTTGACCACCTGGTCCCGCAGGCTGTCCTGCTGATTCTGCAACCGCTTGCGAGAGGTCGCCACCTCGGTAATCCCGTTCTTGACGTTCGCCATCAGCTCGAGCTGCTTCTCATAGCTGTAGTCCAGCGTCTCCGCCGGATCCTCGGCCCGATCCAGCGCCGCCGAGGTCTTCGCCTTCATCAAGGTGCTAAACCGTCCCCGAAGTCCGGGCATCACATCTCCTCTCGTCCTGCGCCGTCGGACACCAGGCCGGTGACCGAGGAGCCGGCGAGAGACGCACATTGCCCCCGCGCCGGGCCCCGGGTCCGTTCGACCCGGAAGACGTGTCCCGTAGGAGGCCGGAAATCCCCCGCCATACGCCAAATCTTACGCCGATCTCGGGACATATTGGGGACATGATTCGGAACCGGCACACCCCCAGGGAACACGAAAGCCCCGTGTCAGGGGGCTTTTCAGTGGGCCGTGGAGGAATCGAACCTCCAACCTTGGGATTAAGAGTCCCCTGCTCTGCCAATTGAGCTAACGGCCCTTCAGCGCGTCGATGTTAGCCAGCGGACTGCCCGGGCGTCAGCAGATGGACAGCACGACGGAGGGCTGTGTCTTGGCGGCCGAGATCTCGGACTTGAGCTGGGTCCGCTCGGTTTTGGGAGCGAGGCTGATGGTCTTGGCCTCGGCCAGCGTCCCCACCCGGGTCTGCTTGGCCGCGTAGGCGTTGGCGGCCAGGCACGCGAAGGCATTTATCTGGTTGGTGTTGACGCTGGTGATCGCCTGCCAGGCGTTGGCGGCGTTGGCGTACTGGCCCAGGTGCTCGTAGGCGCGGGCGGCCAGGATGGCGATGTCAGGGTCCGGCGTCTTGGTGAGCGCGATGTAGTGCTGCCACGCCTGGGCGAGCGCAGCCAGGTCCTTCTGACCCGTCGCGTTGTAGGTCTGGGTGCTCGAGTTGTAGCCGGTGCTCGAGGCGCTCTGCCACTGGGCGCTGACCAGCGCCGACCAGGCCGCCGGATTGCTGGGGTCCTGCCGGGTCTGGAGCTCGGCGGCCTTGACCTGGGCGCTGACCACCTGATTGGAGTTGCCGCCCGAGCCGCCGCCCGTGAACGCGCCGAGCAGGCCGCCCCCGCCGCTGCCCGTGCCCACGCCGAACAGGATCAGGCCGCCGCCGATCAGCAGCGCCAGTCCCAGGTATACGACCTGCACGGTACGCCGGCGGCCGCGGCTGCGGAGATCGAAGAGCACCCGTCAGGACCCGTCTGGATCGATCGCGCCGGGCTCGTCGGCGACCGCCCGGGCGGCACGCGCGGCATCACGACGGTCGGCGATCTTGAGCATGACGATGCTGGCCAGGAAGAGGATCACGAGCGGCGCCGTCTCCAGGCCTGTGGTCACCGGATCTGCGCCTGGCATCGCCGCCGCTATCACAGCGATGATGACCGTAGCGTAGCGCCAGTGTCTGGTCAGCGTGCTGCCATTGATCATGCCCAGCTGGCGCAGGCCGAGCAGGCCGAGCGGCAGCTGGAAGGCCAGGCCGATTGCCCCCATGGTCAGCACCTCGAACGAGTACAGGGGCTTGGCCTGGACCAGGGCGTTGAACTGGGAGCTGTTGTAGCCCTGCAGGAAGCGGATTGCCGCCGGCAGGACGATGATGTAGGTGAATATCACCCCGATCACGAACAGCACCGGCGCCGCGATCATGATCGGCAGGGCCACCCGGCGCTCGTTGGGGCTGAGCGCCGGAATGACGAAGGCGTAGGCCTGATACAGGATCACCGGCAGCGAGAGCAGCAGGGCGAAGTAGGCGCACACGGTCAGCGTCGTGGTGAAGGGCTCGCCCACACCGATCGTGATCGGCACGTTCTTGGGCGTGGTCTGGGGAAGCGCCTTGCCGGCCGCCTCGAGCTGGGCGGCTGCTCCCGCGACCGTCGCCCGGTCAGTCAGCGACAGGCTGCCCGAAAGCGAGAGCTGACGAAACAGGCCGGCAGCCGACTCGATGTCCAGGGCGGCCTTGACCGAGTCGTTGGTCAGCCCGCCCAGGTGGTTGGCGGCTGTCTTGGAGGGCGCCGGCAGCGGTTTGTTGAGCGCCTTCAGGAGCAGGCTGTTCTGCCAGAAGCACAGTCCAAAGGCGACGGCCAGGACGGCGCCGCAGATGAACAGCCGGCTGCGCAGCTCGTCGAGGTGATCGACAACGCTCAGCCGATCCTCATGCCCGATGGGCCGGAGAACCTTCGGCATCGGTGACGCCCGCTGGCGCTAGGAGGAGTGCTCGGATCCGGCTGAGCCGGATCCGGTGCTCGGAGCCGACTCGCTGGGGGTCGGCGTCGACGACGTGGAGGACGCGGTGGGGGTGGGCGGCGTGGGCGGCGTGGGCGGCGGCATCGTCCTGGACTCGGTGAGCGACGGCTTCTCCTCGTCCTTGGATTCTCCCGTGATCCCCTCCTTGAACTCGCGCATCCCCTGGCCGAGCCCCTTGCCGATCCCGGGCAGACGCTTCGGCCCCAGGATCAGGAGGACGATGATGAGGACGACGATCAGATCAACTGGTGGGCTGCGGAACATTGCTCAGGGGCCTCTCCGAAGTGGGGGACACAAGCGTAGCGGTCAAATGCGTTTGCAGATGAATACAACCCGTAGATCCGTCCAGGCTGCTCAAGCTGCCGCGCGGGGCCGCCGATACACGCCACAAGCCATGAGCGAGCAACCGAATCATCCCCGCACCCAGCGCATCGTCCTGCCGAACGGCCGGTCAGTCGAGGTGGTGCGCGTGCTGCTTCGAAGCTTCCCGCCCCGGGGACTGCATATGTGTCCCGCCTGCGATTCGCACCTCGTACAACCCGTCAGGTGGGGCGAAGCGATCCACGGTCTCTGGGAGCTCGGGCTCAGCTGCCCCAACTGCGGCTGGCTGCACGAGGGAACCTTCGACCGCGAGGAGGTCGCCCTGCTCGAGGATCGGCTCGACGAAGGCCTGAGCCAGATGCTCTCAGACCTCAGACGGCTCACCGCGGCCAACATGGCCGACGAGGTGTCGCGCTTCTCCGAGGCCCTCCAGGCCGACCTGATCCTCCCCGAGGACTTCTGACCCGCTACACGTAGCGCTCGACGACCCCGTCGGCGACCAGCTCGAGCGCCCAGCGCTGGCGCTCCGACAGGGTGGCCAGCAGCTCCTTGGCCCCGCCGATCAGCGCCAGGGCGCGCCCCCTGACCACCTCCGGGGCTCCAGTGTCGGCGATCCGCGCGCACACCGTCGCAGCCTGCGCCGTGGACACGATGGACCGCAGATCCAGCGCTCTGAGCTCCGGATCGCGCTCGCGGGCCAAGATCATCGGCAGCGTCACCGTCCCGTCGAGCAGGTCCGCGCCCTGGGGCTTGCCGGTGCGCTCGGGCGGCCCGATGACGTCGAGCACGTCGTCGAGCAGCTGAAAGGCAAGCCCGATCCGCTCGCCGAAGGCCCCCAGGGTCTCGCTCTCGCCGCCCCCCTGCAGAGCGCCGAGCTCGCACGCCGCCCGGAACAGAACCGCGGTCTTGAGCCGGCAGCGCTCGAGATATCGCTCCGTGCTCACCACCTTCCAGGAATCGGCGCGCTGCATGAGCTCACCGGCGGCCAGCTCCGAGCTCGCCTGGGAGAGAGAGCGCACCGAGGCCGGCGAGCGCGACCGCACGAGCTCGGCAAAGGCCCGGGAGAAGAGCAGGTCACCCGTGGCCGTCGCGGCCAGCCGTCCCCCCGCGGCCACCACCGTCGGGCGTCCGCGGCGCAGCGGCGAGCCGTCGAGCACATCGTCGTGCACCAGCGTGGCGCTGTGCACCAGCTCCACCGCCACCGCGGCTCCGAGCAGTCCCTCGGTCTCAGGCGGAGGCGCGCCCGCCGACAGGAAGACCAGCAGCGGCCGCAGGCGTTTGCCGCCGGCCGCGATCGTGTCGCCGGCGTGGCGGCCCAGGGTCACTCCGTGGCCCGTGGCCAGCTCCTCGAGACGCTGCTCGAGCGCGATCATGAGCCGCCGGGCGGGCTTGCCGCCGGCCTCCACGACCGCCCGCACCGAGGCCGAGGCGACGCTCACGCCGGCACCTCGCCCACGTGCAGGGCGATGATTCCGCCCGCGGTCAGCCGATAGCTGACCGAACGCAGCCCGGAGGCCCACATCATGGCCGCCAGAGCGTGGGGCGGGGGGAAGCGCCGGACCGAGCTCGGCAGGTAGCTGTAGGCGTCGGGATCCCCGGCCAGCCGTCCCAGCGCCGGGACGATCTGGTCGAACCAGAGCTCCAGGAAGGTCGACAGCGGGGGCGTGGTGGGGGTGGTGATCTCGAGCACCACGACCCGCCCGCCGGGACGCACCACTCTGGTCATCTCGGAGAGGCCCCGCTCGAGGTCTGAGAAGTTGCGCGCCCCGAACCCGACCGTGGCCGCGTCGAACTCGCCGGCGCGGTATGGGAGCTCCAGCGCGTTGGCCTGCTCGAAGCGCACCTCCACCTCCGCGGGCGCCGGGGAGACCGCGGCTTCGGGCCTGGCCTGGGCCTCGGCCGCCTTGCGACGAGCCAGCTCGAGCATGCCCTCCGAGAAGTCCACTCCGATCACCGATCCGGACGGGGCCACCCGGCGGGCGAGCTCGAAGGCCAGGTCGCCGGTGCCGGTGGCCACGTCGAGCGCACGGTCCCCCGGGCCCACGGCGGCCAGGTCGGCGGCGCGCCGGCGCCAGTGGTGGTGCAGGCCGGCGGTCATGACCGAGTTCATCCGGTCATAGACGCCGGAGATACGGTCGAACATCGCCCTCACCTCGGGCTCGGCCAGGGTCCCGGGGGCGGTATCCGATCCGCCCACACCAGCCGGCGCGCGGGCGAGCGGCGAGGCGCTAGCCATCATGGCAATGAGGTCCCGGGGTGCGACTACTGCAACTCGGAGAGGAAGTTGACCAGGTTGTTGAACTTGTCCGGATACTGCTGGGCCAGGCTCGTGAACGAGGGCATCGGCGCGGTCGGGTTGCGCAGCGTCGAGGCGATCGCCTGTGGGCGAAGGGTCGCTCCGATGTTGGTCAGCGGCGGCCCCGGTCCATTGTTGCCGTTGTCGCCGAGCAGGTGACAGGCCAGGCACCCCGAATCACCGACCACGATCTCCCCGGCGCGGAAGGTCGCGGCCTCGGACGCGCTCAGCGTGGACGGTGGCTTCAGATCGACTGAGTTAGGCGAGCCGGTGGTGGCGCCCGAGTAGGTGAGAAAGGCCATCGCGAAGATCGTGGTGAGCCCGGCCACCAGCGCCACCGGCCGGCGCTCGATCCGGCGCTCCGGGCTGCGGTCATAGAAGGGCAGCAGGAAGAGCAGGACCATGCAGATGGTCGGCACCCCGATGGTCGCCATGTCCGTGAACTTGGGGACGTTCCTCATCACCCGGAGGACCTCGAACAGGAAGAAGTAGTACCAGTCGGGGCGCGGCACGTACGTGGTCGTGGTGGGGTTGACCTTGGGCCCCAGCTCGGCGCCGAAGTAGAGCGCCAGGAAGATGATCACGATCATGACGATGACCGCCATTACCGAGTCCTTGGCGACCGCGTAGGGGAAGAACGGCTTGCCCTCGTTCTTCAGGATCGAGTATTCGCGAAGGTACTCCTCCTTCTCGGCCTGGTTCATCGCCAGCCGTCCGCACTCATACCTGGGCCTCGCGGATCTCGGGCTCTTCCTCGGCCTTGATCCATGGCGGAGCGGAGATCCCCAGCTTCGTGATCAGGTACAGGTGGGCACCGATCAGGGCGGCGATCAGCCCCGGGATGAGCATCATGTGGATCGCGTAGAAGCGAGATAACGTCGTCGCCCCGAACTCGGGCCCGGCGCGCAGGAAGTCAGACAGGTAGGGGCCGATGAACGGGCCCGTGCCGTTGATGTTGACGCCGACGATCGTCGCCCAGTAGGACTGCTGGTCAAAGGGCAGCAGGTAGCCGGTGAAGCCCATCGCCAAGGTGAGGATGAGCAGCACGACGCCGATGATCCAGGTCAGCTCCCGCGGATACTTGTAGGCCCCGAAGAAGAAGACGCGGGCCATGTGCAGGAAGATCAGGATGATCATCACCGAGGCGCCCCACTTGTGCATGGCTCGCACCAACTGGCCCAGGAAGGCGTCGTCGGTGATGTATCGGATCGACTCGTAAGCTCCGCCCGAGGCATCGGGGCGGTAGAACATCGCCAAAAAGACACCGGTGACGGCCTGGTTGAGGAAGGCGAACATGGTCGCCGAGCCCAGCGTGTAGAACCAGTTGATCCCGCGCGGGACCTTGCGGAACATCAGCCAGCGGATCCCGCCCGAGAGCGAGGTTCGCTCGTCGATCCAGTCGACGACGGTGATCCCGGCTTCGGCCGCCGCGTCGACGGGCGAGACAGTGCCGTTGCCGTTCTCGCCGGGGCGCTTGGGCGGGGGCTGGAGAGCCTTGGGAAGGGGAGGAGCGGGAAGCTTGGGCATCGCGGATCAGCTCTTGGGGAGCACGGAGGTGTCGAACCGCGCGGGGTACAGGTATTGCCCGATGCCGTCCAGCGGCTGAGCCGGGTCACGCGGGGAGAAGCGGTGAAGCTCGGAGTTGACCGAGTACCGAGGCCCGAGCTCGACCAGGCCGGTGCTCTTGTTCAGGCGGGTGTAGAAGCGGTCCAGCGGGCGCACCGGGGGTCCGCCGGCGACCATCCCGCGGAAGTCATAGACGCCGCCGTGGCATGGGCAGATGAAACGCTCGGCCGCGGCCACGAAGCGCACCGGGCAGCCGAGGTGCATGCACCGCGAGGAGAGCGCGACCCAGTGGTTGTACTGATCCTCGGGCTCGGTATCGATCGCCGGGTCACGAGTGCGCACGTAGGCGAGCGACTCGCCGGCCTCGCCGATGCCCTGGACGATCGTGATCACCTTGGTCGCGTACGTGGTCTCGGTGAAGTCGCTCGGGGTGCCGATCGGCTGCCAGTTGAACGGCTCGCGGCTGAAGATCGGGGCGACCGCGAAGCCTAGCGCCGGGAGCGTGAAGGCCGCGGCCGCCACCAGTCCGGAACCCTGCGTGACCAGGTTCATGAACCGCCGCCGCGTGACCGTCTCGCCCTCAAACGCGCCGGGCATCCGCCGGTCAGCGGTGTATTTGGATTTGCGCCCTTCCTGGTGACGGTCTGCCAAGTCTGCCTTCTTCAACGGCGGCTAAGCCAAATTGAATCCTTCATAAATCGTACAGTCAACAAAGAGTCGAGCGTCACGAGACCGACCCCTCAGGCGGCGCTTGCAGGGCTTTTTGGGGCGCTCCTGACGTTTCCGTGGGTGGGGTGAGCGGCTGAAGATGGGGCGCACGCCGCGCGGCTCCTAGGGTTTCCGGCTTCTCGAAGGCTGGAACTCCATGGAGGCGATGCGGCGTGCGCGGTATCAGGGTATGGGCGCGGCTGCTCGGGCTGCGCCGAGCGGTGGTGGAGGACGTCAGGCTGGGCAATGAAGGGGAGGTGATCGTGTCGGTCCGTCCGTGCTGGCGGGAGCGGGATCGCTGTGGGGTGTGCCGGCGCCGATCGCCGGGATATGACCTGGGTGAGGGCCGTCGGCGGTGGCGGGCGCTTGATCTCGGGACGACGCTGGCGTTTGTCGAGGCCGAGTCGCCGCGGGTGCGCTGCCGGCGCCACGGCGTGGTGGTGTGCTCGGTCCCGTGGGCCCGGCATGACTCCCGGCTCACCCGCGCGTTTGAGGATCAGGTCGCGTGGTTGGCGGTCAACACGTCAAAGACCGCGGTCGCCGAACTGATGCGCATCGCGTGGCGAACGGTTGGCGCAGCGATCGAACGGGTCGCCGCCGAAGCGATGCGTGAGGTCGATCTGCTCGACGGGCTCAGACGGATCGGGATCGACGAGATCAGCCACCGCAAGGGCCAGCGGTACCTGACCGTCGTCGTGGACCATCACACCGGCCGCCTGGTCTGGGCCGCACCCGGCCGGGACCGCAAGACGGTGCTGGCGTTCTTTGACGCGCTCGGCGAAGAACGCTGCAAACAGATCGAATTGGTGTCGGCCGACGTGGCCGCGTGGATCTCGGGTCCGATCACCGAACGCGTTCCCGACGCCATCCGATGCGTCGACCCGTTCCACGTCGTGATGCTCGCCACCGAGGCGCTCGACGACGTTCGTCGCGAGGTCTGGAACCAGGCGCGCCGCCAGGGCAACATCGAGCTCGCCCGCGAGCTCAAAGGCGCCCGGTTCGCGGTCTGGAAGAACCCGGAGAACCTCACCGACCGCCAAACGGCGAAGCTCGCCACGATCCAGCAGACCAACGCCCGCGTGTACCGCGCGTACCTGCTCAAGGAGCAACTGCGCCAGATCTACCAGCTCCCGGCCGCCGCGGCGAGTCGCCTGCTCGACGGCTGGCTGACGTGGGCGCGTCGAGCACGTCTGCCGGCATTCGTCAAGCTCGCCCGCACGATCACCGAGCAACGCGACGGGATCCTCGCCGCGATCCAGCACGGCCTCTCCACCGCCCGGATCGAGCAAGTCAACACACACATCCGGCTGATCGCACGACGCGCGTTCGGGTTCCACAGCCCCCGGGCGCTGATCGCGCTCGCAATGCTCAAACTCGCCGACCTCTGCCCGCCAACTACCGCGGTGACACCACCCACGGAAACGTCAGGAGATTCCTTTTTGGGCCGCGTCCAGGAGCGCCTCCCGGGCCTCGGTCGCGCCGACCCGAGCCAGCGCCTTGGCCGCCTCGTGCTCGGAGCCGGTGCCCCAACCAATGGCGACCGCCCCCGCCTCCCACACCGCCAGGGCCAGCTCCGGATCAGAGGCCGCCTGGGCCTGGGCGAGCAGCGAGATCAGGTCCGCGAGCTCGGCCACCGCGTCGAGGTCGTCCAGCTGGGCCAGACGCGAGAGCCCGAGCGCGTACAGCTGATCGCCGAGCAGCAGGGCCAGGTCCGGATCCTCGCAGCGCACCACGCGCGGCGCACCGTAGTGCAGCAGCGAGCCCTCGAGGATCATCTCGAGCAGCAGCTCGTACTCGCGCTCGGCCCCGGCCGCGCGCGGCCCCCGAGCGGCCAGCTGGGGCGGTCCCGCGGGTGGGGCGAGCGCCTCGTCGGCGGGGCCCAGCGCCTCGCCGATCGTCCCGCCCCGCTCGCGCAGCGCCTCGCGCAGGTCGGCCAGGCTCACAAGCTGACCTCCGCGAAGGCGTCAGCGGCCGCCAGGAGCGTCCTGCGCACGTGCTCCTCGCCGTGGGCCAGGGACGGAAACCAGGCCTCGAACTGTGACGGCGGCGGATAGACGCCCCGGTTGAGCAGCGCCCGGCACCAGCGCGCGTAGGCGGCGGTGTCGCAGGCGGCCGCATCGGCGTAGCTGACCACCGGGTGCTCGGAGAAGAAGACCGTCATCAGCCCGGGAAGACTCTGCACCTCCACCGCCACACCCGCCTCCTCGGCGGCTTCGCGCATCCCGGTGGCCAGCCTCTCGGTGGTGGCCGCCAGCTGCTCGTAGGCGGAGTCTGAGAGGTGCTCCAGCGTGGCCAGGGCCGCCGCCACCGCCAGCGGGTTGCCCGACAGCGTGCCCGCCTGATAGACGTCTCCGGCCGGGGCGATGTGCTCCATGAGCTCACGCGAGCCGCCGTAAGCGGCCGCGGGAAGCCCCCCGCCGACGATCTTGCCCATGATCGTCAGGTCAGGCAGGACCCGGAAGCGGTCCTGGGCGCCGCCGCGGGCGACGCGAAAGCCGCTGATCACCTCGTCGAAGATCAGCAGCGCCCCGCAATCGTCGGCCGCCTGGCGCAGCAGCTCCAGGAAGCCGTCCTGCGCCGGCACCACCCCCATGTTGGCGGGCACCGGCTCGGCCAGGATGGCGGCCAGCTCGTGCCCGGAGGTGGCCTCTGACAGCTGGGCGGAGTCGTTCCAGGGCACGATCACGGTGGCGGCGGCGGCCGCCGCGGGTACCCCGGGGCTGGCCGGGATCCCCTGCGTGGCCAGGCCCGATCCGGCCTGCGCGAGCAGACCGTCGACGTGGCCGTGATAGGCGCCCGCGAACTTGAGCACCTTGTCGCGTCCGGTCACCGCGCGGGCCAGGCGAAGCGCGCTCATCGTGGCCTCCGTGCCCGAGGAGGTCATGCGCATCATCTTGACCGACGGGATGCGCCCGGCGACCTGCTCGGCGAGCTGCACCTCGCCCGCGGTGGGCGCCCCGAAGCTGGTTCCGCGCGTCGCCGCCTCGGTCACGGCGGCGATCACCGCCGGATGGGCGTGCCCGAGGATCAGCGGGCCCCACGAGCACACCCAGTCGATGTACTCGTTGCCGTCGACGTCGCGGATCAGCGCTCCCTCGCCCGAGGCGATGAAGATCGGGTCGCGTCCGATGGAGCGCATCGCCCGCACCGGCGAGTTGACCCCGCCGGGGAGCACGCGCTGCGCCCATTCGTAGAGCTCCGAGGAGCGCCGGGTGTCAGCCGCGAGACCGCTCACACGCCGGCGTGCTCGCGCTCCCAGGCCCGATGGTCCCCGGTGAAGTAGAGCAGGCGGATCTTCTTGAACTCGGTGGAGGAGTAGAGCGTGGCCCGGTCCTCGATCCCGGTATCGGACGCGATCGCGTCCAGGATCGCATCGCACTCCTCCTTGGAGCGGCCGTGGGCCATCGTGAACACCGAATAGGGCCAGTCCTGGTAGGTGGGGCGCTGATAGCAGTGCGAGACGCCGCGGAAGGACGCCATCCGCTTCCCGGTCTCGAGGATCTGATCGTCGGGCACCTTCCAGACGCCCATCCCGTTGGCGCTGAACCCGGCCCGTCGGTGAAACAGGATCGCTGCCACGCGGCGCAGCAGCCGGCGCTCCTGCATGCCCTCCAGGTGGCTGAGCAGCTCGGACTGGGCGATCCCGAGCTCCTGCGCGGCCGGGGCATAGGGCTCGGGGATGACCGGCATGTCGCCCTGGAGCGCCCGGATCACCGAGCGGTCGAACTCGTCGTAGGGCTGGGCCTCGGTCTCGGCGGGCTCGACGGCCTGGGCGGCCTTGGCCAGCGCGTCGGTGCCGCCCTCCATCTCGAGGTCCATCCGGATCTTGAACAGCTTCAGCGTCGGGAGCTGGCGGACCGACTCGGCGCCGGCGATCCTGGCCAGCACCTCGAGCGTCCCCTCCAGGCCCAGCGCGGAATCGGGCTCGGTGGCGATCGTGAACCAGATGTTGAACTCGTGGTTTCGCAGGTAGTTGTGCGACACCCCGGGGTGGGCGTTGATCACGTTGGCGGCGCGCCACGGGTTCCCGGTGTCGACCTTGGCGGCCACCAGCATCGAGGAGTAGCCCAGGGCGCGCGTGTCGAAGATGGGCGTGACCTGGCGGATGATCCTCTCCTGCAGCAGCCGCCGGACCCTGGCCAGCACCTCGTCCTCGGTGACCTCGGCTTGGCTGGCCACGTGCTGATAGGGCCGGGGGGCGATCGGGAACTGGCCCTGCATCAGGTTGAGCAGGCGCTTGTCGAGATCGTCGAGCGCGATCGCCGCGCCCTCCTTGCGGGAACGGAGCTTGGGCCCGTGCTGAGAGCCCGGGGGCTCCGCGCGACCTTCCTGCTGTCGAGTCTTGGCGGTCCCGGGGGTGTCTATTGCAGCCATTGGGCAGCGTCCTTGGCGTGGTAGGTGATGATGATGTCGGCCCCGGCCCGCCGGATCGAGGTCAGGGCCTCGAGCACCGCGGCGCGCTCGTCGAGATACCCGGCGGCGGCGGCGGCCTTGAGCATCGAGTACTCGCCGCTCACGTTGTAGGCGGCCACCGGTAGCGAAGTGTCCTGCTTTATGGCACGGACGACGTCGAGATAGGGCAGCGCGGGCTTGACGATCAGGATGTCGGCGCCCTCCTCGACGTCGAGCCTGGCCTCCCGGACCGCCTCGGTGCCGTTGGCCGGGTCCATCTGGTAGCCGCGGCGATCACCGAACGCGGGCGCCGAGTCGGCGGCCACGCGAAACGGCCCGTAGAAGGCGGAGGCGAACTTGGCGGAGTAGGCCATGATCGGGGTCTCGGTGAACCCCTCGTCGTCCAGGGCGGCCCGGATCGCGCCCACGCGGCCGTCCATCATGTCGCTGGGGGCGATCACATCGGCGCCGGCCCGGGCCTGCGAGAGCGCGGTGCGCGACAGCAGCTCGAGCGTGGCGTCGTTGTCCACCACACCATCGCTACGGAGCACCCCACAGTGGCCGTGGCTGGTGTACTCG
>Ga0182024_10018326_pt1 | contig 13048 bp, 13 predicted proteins | sample P32metaG_FD_120480 | JGI IMG/M metagenome (GOLD analysis project Ga0182024, IMG submission 120480) | Permafrost microbial communities from Stordalen Mire, Sweden - P3-2 metaG (Illumina Assembly) | ecosystem: Environmental > Terrestrial > Soil > Wetlands > Permafrost | place: Sweden: Stordalen...
CACTGCATCGCCGCGCTCGCTCCCATGAAGTGCGGGCTCGGGACGGGAGTCGCGCCGAGCGAGGAGCAGTAGCCGAGGGGGTAAATCTGCGTCGGGTTCCCGCTCACCATGCTGGGGACGCCCGTGACACAGGACAGCGCAGAATTGATAGTGCCGCAGTTGGTCTGGATGTTCGTGTACGCGTTCGTCATGTCCGTGACCGGCAGACCGCCGATCGAATCGAACAAAATTCCATACTGGAGATACGTACTGCCGTTAACGTTAGGCGAGGCCATGACGTAATTCCCGCTGTAGCCGACCCCGACGAGGTGGCCGAAAACTACGCCCTTGGTGACGTAGATCGCAGCCGACTTCTGCGGGTTGCTTCCATCGACGCCGACGCCGTCGATCCGGTTGCCGGCAATCGTCAGGGCGTCCAAGTACAGCGTCAGATAAAGCGCGGAGTCCGTCGTGCCGGAGATGATGTTGTCCACGATGAACAAGCCGTCGCTGGAATCAGGAGAAGTGTTGCTGACCACCACCGCCCGGCCCTTCACGTTCGAGAACCTGTTTCCCTGTACGATCAGACCGATGATATTCGTCGCCGAGATCACAGAGGTTTCGCTCGTCTGATTCGCATAGTTTCCGTCGGCGAACACATCCCGCATCGCAAAATCGGTCGTCGAGTTCAGAGTCAGCATCGCGGTGTTCAGTCCGTTCTTCACGGTGAGCTTGCTTCGAGCCTCCAGACCCATGATGGTCCACCCGGTCTTGCTGGAGATCGAGAGCCCGTTTTGCAGCGTGTAGGTATTCGGTCCCATCATGAACGCCACGTTCTGTGCGGACCCGGCTGCACTGAACGCGCCTGAGAAGCAGGTGTCGTCATAGGTCCCCGGCACGCTGCAATACTGATCGATCCAGGTTGTGACAATCCCTTTCGGGAGTCCACCTATATTCGATAGCGCTGTCGTTGGACTGCCTACGTCGGACAGATTGTTCGCCGCGGCGAGCTTCGCATTGAGCTGGGCTTGTGCATCGCTCGTCAGGTTGGCGACGTATCCGAAAGCCGTATTCCCGACGGTGCCTCCTCCGATATTGGCGGTTGGGATTCCTGTGGGCAGTTGGCCGACCGAAGCCGCGCCCGCAAGCTGATTGAAGTTGTAATCGTTCGCTGCAGGCGTGACCCCCCCAGTCCTGCCATCGAACGAAGTGACGCCCGTCGCCTGCGGATTGCACCACACCGCAACACCACTGCTGTCGCAGATGAGCTGCCCGTTCGTGGCGCCTTGCGTGGAGAGTTGCGAGAGCGCGACCGTCGTCGTCGGGCCGGGCGTGTAGGGCGTCGTGACTTGCACGATGGTGCAAGTCCCCCTGGGGCAGCGGGACGACGGGAGCGTCGGCACCGACCAGACGCTCGTGGAAGTCTGCCCGTTTGAGACCGTGTTCACCGTGTAGACGATAGCCGGGCTCGCGTGATCCGTCGGGGCAAGCTGAATGTTGACGACGCCGTTCGTGATCAGAAAGGCCCGCGCCCCGCGCGCGATCGGCACGCCTCCGACTGAGAAGGCCGTATTGGTCACAATGATGTTGCCATCCATCAGCGACCCGTCGATGTTGTAGAGCGTGTCTTGGATCGTGGTCAGCGTGGGTTGCGCCCGGCACAGCGGGGCGCACAACAGCCAGAACGCAAGAAGGAGAAGCAGTTTCCGCATGATCGATCCTAGTTGTGGGGTGATGAAACCGGTATTAGGACACTGTCAAACCGGGCAGTTGCATATTGGCCGACTGCTGCGTGCGCCCGTAGCTCGAATACTGCGCCGCCATCGCCTGGTCGGTCACGAACTGCGGCGTCACGAACTGGCCCGTCATGAAATTCGCGGCATCGTTGCCGCTGATGTTCAGCGACATGTACGTCGCGCCGGTGCCCCCCGAGGTGTTCGGGCCTCCGGGAGTCGGGTAGGTTCCCGATGCGATCCCGCCGAGCGTCGGGATGTTCGAGGCGTAGGTGTGAGCCTGTCCGTCCTGGTAGCTGGCTTGTTGATAGACCTTGCCGCCTTGCTCCACGAGACTCCCTGCGTACGGCGTGGTGGCCGACAGCGGCATCTTCTGGCCTGTGGCCTCCGAATACAGCATCACCAGTTGACGGACGCTAGGCGACCGCACCGCGACGGCGATATCACCGCCGAACTGCGACTGTGCGAGTTGCACCACCTGCTTGATCGTGCCGCTGTTCTGCGGAATATTCACACCGTAGATTTGCTGGATGTCTTCGTGAGCTTTCTTCTGCGGAGACTCGAAAAACACCGAACTTATGACTCCAGCGAGTACACCGGCCCCTGCACCAATCGCCGCACCCATCGGACCACCGAGCGAACCAATCTGCGAGCCGAGGGAAAAGCCCGCGAGAGCGCCGCCCAGACCGGCCTCGATCGTTCCTCCCACGCCCTGACGCTGGACTCCGTTGATGCCGAGCATCAGCCCTGCCATGCCCGCCGCCGGGCTGGAAGCAACGCCGGCAACTGTGCCCAGCGGACCACCGATTCCGGCTGCGGTGGTCCCGACGCCAGGCCCCATGATGATACCGCCGGAGTTGTAGACGGAGTTCTTCAGATTTCCAAGCATGCCGGTGAGGCCACCGGGCTTGAAGATGTTTCCCGCAATCCCGCCCATCCCTTTGCTGGAACTTGGAAACAGCAACCCCAGCGGATTGAATCCGGCGCTCCCTGAAGTGGAACGCATTGGAAGGTCATGAATATCGGGCGCGGCCGTCGCTGAAACCGAGCTTCCACCGCCGCCGACTGGCATCGACGTTCCGCCAAGCGAGAGGCCGCCCCCGAGGATCGCTGGCAAACTCAAGCTGGCACTCGCGCTCGCCGGAGCCGAAATCGACGGGATCGAGATCGATGGAACGCCAGCCGCGCCGCCCGACATGGACGGTGCCGCCACTCCCATGCTGGCGGCAAGAATCGCCGTCAAGCTGGCCATCACGGCGCTGTTCTGCATGGTCGCCGATGTGTTCATGTCGGTCGAGACGCGCACCGGATCCTGCGACGTGCCGCGCAACATTCCACTGAGGCCGCCGCGCCCGTCAGACCCGTAGATGATCGGATGCACCACGTTCGCCACCGCGCCGCCCAGTGTTTCCGTGACAGGCTTAAGCACTGCGGCGTGAATCGTGCTGAACAGATCCTTACCGAAATTCTTTGGCTTGGTGAACAGCACATCGAACAGCCGTTCTGCCTGCTTTTGTAGCCCGTCGATCTGCGACTGTATTTCCTGCTGGCGCTTCTGCTGGATCTGCGCTTGCTTTTCCTCGAACTGATCCTGAGCCAGGGCAAGCTCCGTGAACAGATCCTTCTGCGCCTGCGCCGCCAGCACGGAGCGCTTCGCCGCATTCTCCTCTTTCGAGATACGCTCGGCTTCGATGCCGGCCAACTGGACCGCTAGGTCGAGCCTAGTCTGGTATGCCTGCTGCGCAGCCGCCACTTCTTTACGATCTGCCCGGTCCCGCTTTTCGGCTTCGGACATCGCCACGGGCGCTTCCTGACCGGCAGTCAGTTCCGCCATGCGCCCGGATCGCGCCGCGCTCCGTCGAGCCTCTTCGCGCTGCGTCTGCACTCCGATGTCCTCGATCTTTTCCTGCGCGGCGAAATATTCCTCCCACTCCTTCATCTGGTCTTTCGACGGCCCCATCAGCGCGAGCATCCTCTTACTCCGCGCGGCCATCTGCTTCTCGTCGTACTTTTCAAACTCCTCCCACGACTTTTTGTAGATCACGGACGCCTGCTCTTCAGCAGACTTGCGGATCGCAGTGATCTCTTTTTCCGACGCCTTCACCTGCGCGGCCTGCTTCAGAAGCTGGTCCCGCTGATAGTAGATCTTGCCGATCGCGTCCAGCTCAGCTTCATCGCCCTTCTTCTCGAACTCTGCCGCCTGGCGTTGGAACTCCTTGAGCTGCTCCGCGCCCTTCGTCACCGCATCCAGTGCCGATTTGCGGCGAGTCTCATTCGCTTGCGCCGCGTGGAGTTGTTGATCCAGGTCCTGCGCCTGCGATTTGGTCAAAGGTTTGTCGGGTTCAAGTAATTGCTTCTGCAGCCGCTCGACATCCTTCTTGGCGTCGGCGTATGCCTTCTCCATGCCATCGTGCGTGCCGAAGAACCGGGCGCGAATCCGATTCGTCTCTTCCTTGCCCGCATGCAGATCGCTCCGCTTGGTAGATGCCTCCGCATCCGCCAGCATCTTCTGTAACTGCTGGATTTGGTCCTGGATGTCGCTCGCCTTCTTCGAGCGAGTTTCCTCGTCGCGCGTGGGAGCGATCGCCTGCAGCATACCGAAACCGGCGGTCAACCGTTCCTGTTCGGCCCGCATCTCCTCGATGCGCTTCAATGTGGCGTCGCGATTCTTCATGATCTCCGGCGCCTGACGATCCATGTCGGCCACCTCGCTACGATGGGCGCTGACCGACGCACTCGCGCCATAACCACCCACCAACTTGATCTGCGCGGCATCCTGAAGCGCCTGCTTTTCTTCGTGGTGCTGCCGTTCGTCATCACCAGCCGTCCCGATGTTGTTTAGGAACCAGTCAACGCCCTTCCCGACCAGCGTCACGGTGACAACCAACCCTTCTTTGAACTTGCGGACCAGCCCGTCCCATTTGGTTTCGAGCACTGTTATCTGCCGCTGGTATTCGGAGAAACGGTGAATGTCCTCCTCCGTCGGCCCGAACCCCTGCTCGTGAGCGACACGCAGGTTCTCATTCAGCTCCGTCATGAACGGAATCGCCTCGACGCCGACCTTTTTAAATAGCGCCATCGCAGCGGCGTCCCGCTCAAACCCCGCCGGGAGCTTGTTCAGTCCCTCCGAGAGCTCGATCAGGATCTCGGAAGTGGGTTTCATCTCTCCGGTAGCGGTGTGAAACTCGATCCCCATCGCGCGCATCGTTGCCCGCGCTTTTTCACCTTCGTTGGAGTTGTCGTTCGCCGCCTGGGCCATGCCGCGCATGAGGCGCTCGACAATCGATATGTCCTGCCCGACCGCGCGCGCCGCGAAACCGAACTGGCCGACCTCCTTCGCGGTCAATCCAGTTCGCAACTCCGCATCCTTCACGCGGGTGCCGTACTCGCCGAGACTCTTCGCAGCCTCGAATGCCGACACCGCAATGGTGCCGAGGACGGCGGCGCCGGTGGTGACCGCGATTCCGAACGGTCCAAGAGCAGAAAGCACGGACGAGACTGCGCCCTTCGCTCCCTGAAGCGGATTCTCCATGAACTGGCTGACACGTTCCCCGAACCCTTTGATGGCTTCCGATTGCTTTAGCAGCGCCTCTTCGGCTTCCTTGGCGGCCTTGAGCGCGAGCGATTCGCGCGCAGCCTTCTCCTCCATCGCGATCATCTTCTCGTAGGATTTGGTGATCGCATCGATGGCCTGCGGCTCGCGGTTGTACCGCTGCAAGAGCTGATCCCGCTGCGTGATCAACCGGTCCACGCCGCTCTTGCCATAGGTCTCAGCCTGCTTTTCGAGCGACGAAATCAGACGCTGGACGCTGGTTCTGGTCTGATCCGAAATCCGGATCACCTTCCCGTGCGACGATTCCGCTTGCTTCTCGAAGCGATCCAGGCCGGCGTTGGCCTTGTCCACGACTGGACTAACTTGATCCTCGGCTTCGAGAATTACGCGCTCTGCCTGGTCTGCCATTTCACGCTGCCTTGAGCATCACGAAGGGACGCGCCTGGAACGCAGCGAGTACCACCCTGCGATCGTGCGGCGAAACGCCCCACTGCGCCTCGCGCCGGTTGTTGAAAGCGGCGATCTGCGAGGCGGTCTGCCGACGGCCCGAAAGAGCTTCATCCAGAAATCCAATCGCCGTGCGGTTTTCGTTCGCCGTCAGGACCTTGAGGCAACGCAAGGTGTGCCCGCTCCAGGTCCAGTCACGGATAGGCTTCAGTCCACGCGCCGACTTGTAATCGGGATAGCCGCGGCGGCCCGACTGGCCGGGTTTCAGCGGCGCTGCAGCCTGATCGTAAATATTCTGCCCGCTCTGGATGCGCGCGCGGATCGAGTCGGCCAGCACCTGCGCGAAGCCCTGCATCTCGGTCGCGGTATAGGGCGAATAAACGAAGCGAGCGCTTCTGATGACGGTTTGGAATCGGGACATGGTTTAACCTCTGCGAGAAGCATGATCCCTAGGGGATAATGCGGTGGTCAGTCTCCGGAATGGGCGTTTTCGCCCAAGCGCCGGTCTTCTGTGGGCTGGTAGACGATGCTTATCGTTCTAATAAGATCTGCCCGGGGAACAGCAAAAGGCGAAGGGGCTGACCCAGGAGACTCGGTTTCGGACAGAAGCGTCAATATAGGATAAGATCGTCAAATTAGATGCGACTCGCACGACCCCTCGCCGCCGCCCTGTTCATAACCCTCGCCATCTCCGCTCAGGACATCGCCCACGAATCCGAGCGAGAGCTCTGGCAGCACATCGACGATGTCTTTGCCGCCATGAACGTCCATCCCGGGAGCGTCGTCGCCGATATCGGCGCAGGCGATGGCTTCCTGACGGTTCGTCTCTCGGCTGTGGTTGGCAGCTCCGGCCAGGTTTATGCGGAAGACATCGACGAAAAGAGATTGGCCCGCTTGCACAAGCGCGTCGATGAGGCTCACCTTTCGAACGTCTCGACGATCCTTGGCGCCGCCGCCGATCCAAAGCTCCCCACCGGCCAATTGGACGCTGTTGTAATCCTGAACGCCTATCACGAAATCGAGTCCTATCAAGAGATGCTCCGGCATATTTACGACGCGTTGAAGCCCGGCGGCCGTCTCGTGATTTCGGAGCCCTCTCCGCTCGCCGGTGAGGAAACGCGCGCACAGCAAACCGCGAAACACCACATCGCTTCCGGGTTCGTCCGCGATGAACTCACCAGCGTCGGCTTCACGATCGTTGAATCGCGTGAAAAGTCGGCGCACATCCCTGACGGTCCAATCTATTACTTTCTGGTCGCCGCGCAGCGGTAGTTCGAAAACAAGCACTGCGCCGCGACTCTCGGCGCGAGCCCATCACCATAGCCTGATCCCGCTAGGCCGCAGTTGTTATGATCGTACGTATGCGATGTATATCCGGCGGCGTTACTTTGCTGCTGGTGGCCGCGGCAGCGCTCGCCTTCCAGGTTCCGCAAAATGCCGACGATCGCTCGACAATTCAGAATTTCAAAGAAGGGGACGCGCGGCGCGAGCTGGTACAGAACCCGACTGGCCTTCTAGAACACCTGAAGATCTCACGGGGCGACTGGGTCGCCGACGTGGGCGCAGGCAACGGCTACTATTCGATGCGCATGGCGCAGCTCACTTGGCCGGATGGAAAGGTTTTGGCCGAAGATATCGACGATATCGCCATCGGCAGCCTCAATCTTCGGGGACGATTGTTCAATCTCGCTAACGTCGTTGTCGTCAAAGGCGAACCGGAGGACCCCAATCTTCCGCAGAGCCGTTTGGCCGCGGTTCTGGTTCTCGACAGTTATCATCACTTCAAAAGCTACCAGGCGATGCTCGACAAGCTTCTCCACGCGCTCAAACCCGGCGGAAGACTGGTCATCGCCGATTTTAGCCTGACCGAACATCGATCGCTGTCGCGCGCCGATCAGCTCAAGCAGCATGAGATCGCTCCCGCGTTAGTCCGGGCCGAGGCTGTCGAGGCGGGCTTTCAGGTGTCGAGCATCGAGGACCCGTTCGTCAAATGGCGCCCCGAAAGCTGGAGACCGAACTCCCCAGATATGTGGGTGATGGTGCTCGTACGTCCAAATCCATGAACTCAGAAGGCCATTGGGAGTCCGTGTATAAGAGCAAGCCAGCCAATGCGGTGAGCTGGTATCGCCCGCATCTCGATATTTCGCTCGGCTTGATCGAACGCGCGGCCGGGTCTGTGGATGCTTCGGTCGTCGATGTCGGAGGGGGCGAATCCACGCTGGTGGACGACCTGATCGCGCGTGGCTATCGGAACTTAACGGTCCTGGACATCTCGCGGACTGCCTTGGATGACACCCGACGTCGGCTCGGAAGCGCGGCAGAACACGTCCGTTGGATCGCGGCAGACATCACCAAGGCCTTACTGCCGAGCCATGGTTTCGACGTTTGGCATGACCGCGCCGTATTCCATTTTCTAACGTCGCCGGAAGATCGCAGCGCCTATGTGCGTGCGGTTAGGGGAAGCGTTCGTCCCGGCGGGTACGTTATCGTGAGCACCTTCGGGCCTGATGGTCCCGCCCGTTGCAGCGGTTTGGATGTTGTCCGGTACGACGCCCAAGCGTTGCACGGCGAGTTCGGCGCTGGATTCCGCTTGATGGATGCCTCCCAGGAGTTGCATTACACCCCTTGGGGGACGGCGCAGCAGTTCCTGTACTGCTACTGCGTTAGAACACCCTTCGAGGATTGAAATCGGGCCGACGCCGAACCAATCGCTGATTCTGCGCGTCTCGAAACCTACCCTTTCGGGATACGGCGAAAAGCCCAGCCAGCTTCCGATATTCCGGCGCTATGTTCACTTGGCTGGTTTGTCGCCAAACCGCTAGCTGACTCGTGACCGGCGATCCTGAGCGCCGGCGTCCCCTCTCCCGATCTGTTCCTGCCGCTCGGCTTCGATCAGCTCTAACAAGCGGAACTCCTCCTCTGTGATATCCGCCAGGGTGATCGTTAGTCCGATGCACTTGGCGTTCAGAATCCGGAAACAACGGCGGACGAGAGCGCCGTTGGGCGTGTCCATCGCTTCTTCGAGCCGATTCTTCGGGCAGGCCGAACCGTGACTGACGTCGATGGCCTTCCAGTTCGCACCGCACGCGGGACAGCCATCCAACTCCGACCCAGCCGAGTATCCGCATTTCCGGCAACGGAAGACGCGGTCGGGGCAATCTTCCTCACGCGCGCACAGCCCGCCCTGCTGCAGCACGGACCGGATCAGGAAACGAACGCCCGGCTCTTCCGGCCAATCGCCGGGCGCAGCTATTCCGGGTCTTCGTCGGCCTCAATCGCCAGTTGCGCGATGACTTCGGACACCGTCGCCGACTTGTGCACGATCGGCACCGCGGCGGCGTAACCGTCGTGCGAGACATGCAGCTTGTCATAGAGAGCGCCGCTTGGCTCCAGGAACGCGCGCGTCTCGACGGACCTGCGTGCGGCGACGACACTGGTCGAACCACGTTCGTGGTCCTGCATCTCCTTGGCGGTGGGCATCCGCAACACGTGAACCACACGCGCGCCGGGGACCTTCATCTCGATCCGGTAGTTGATCCCCTCGCGTTCGACGCTGGCCACAGCGCAACGCTCGATGCGTCCGATCACCATGCCGGCCTCAGCATCATCGAACTCGGGACCGTGTTTGTCGATGCGAATCTTGGCGAACAATTCGGCGTTGATCTTGGGCAGGTCCACGTCCTCGCTATGCGATTTGCCGCGCCCGAGAAAATGCCGCACCGTCCGCTGTGCCCGCGCCCAGGCGCACCACTCCTCATCCGTTGGGAACCGCACTTCGCAGCTCTTCTCGCCGCCCGACAGGATCGGCACAACAAACGGCTTCGTTGCGTCGAAGCCAGTCTTCTTTTCAGTTTCCATGTGAACTCCTATTGGCAGATGCCCGTTATCGGCGTGACGATCGTCATCGTCACCAGCCCGTTGGTGGCGTCGTATAGTTGAACGCCGGTGATCTGAAGCGTCACGATGCCATCCGTGTTTCCGAGTTCGGCGACGCTGAAGCCCATCTTCTGGATGAGCATCGAGAAGGAATTGTTGGCGTCGCGGGTCACCGTGAACGTGGCCGTGCCGGTGGTCAGGTTGATCAAGGTCGCGTACTCGGTCGAACCGGCTTGGACGCGCACCACGAACTGCACCGCGAAGGCGCGGTCGCCCCACTCGAAGCGTCCCTGGATCTGGTAGCCATCCTGCGAACCCGAGCCAGGAAAGAAGCCGGGACGGAAATTGTTTTCCCAGGAAGCGTCCATAGAGACGAACTGCTTCGCGCTCCCGCCCGAGAGGTAATTGATCCCGTTGAACGTCAACGCGGTGATCATTCCAGCATTGAATTCATGCGGCGTCGAAACGGCGGGCAGCGTAATTCCACTGGGAGCCGTGTACTGGCCAGTGGTAACGCATTCGACCGAACACATCGCGCTGGCGCGGCCCGGACTGTTTTTGATCGACAGCTTCCAGGATTTGACAGCGCAGCCCACCAGCATTTCATCGAGCACCGCCGAGCCGCCGGGCCGGATCTGCTGTACGAACGAGAAATACGGCAGCTCGAGGCCGGTCGCGTTCGTGGCGCCCAAGGCCGGAACGATCACATACGTATAGGGTCCGCTGCCCGTCAGGGTGACGTTGCCCAGAGAGAAGCACATCGCCCATGCGAGGAATTCCGACGAGGCGTACTTGGAGAGCTCAAAAGGCGGCATGTTGTAATGCGACCTGAAGAGCTGTGTCGGGAACTCATGGCCTTTGCCGATTTCCGCCCGGTCGTCCTCGTTCACCGGAACCTTCGCCCAAGGCTTGGTATTGAGGTTGGTGTGACGCCAGATTGCCGTTCCCGCGTTCGCCGTCCCGATGGCGGTCTGTTTGCCGAAGCCCCAGCCCTCCATCAACTCGTTGATGTTTGCCATGCTACTTTTCCTCCTCAGTCGGGGCTACCGGCTTCTGGGCGACCGGCACCGGGCTTGCCGCCGGAGCGGGAACTTGATGCCATCCCGCGACCATAAGCGGCGTGAGCGCCTCGGTGGTCGCTTCAACTTCCCTCAGTTCGCCCTGGGGCGATTGCATAAGAACCCAGTCCATAACGTTCTCCTTCATTCCCCGCCGGGGTTGCCTTGTTCGACCAGCGTTGCTTGCACTTCGAAGTAATCGAGCGTTGCGCCGTCCGCGCTCACGACTACGGTGTTCCGTTGAGCGGACGGAAGATCCATGTCCATCGGGTAGCAATCGGGATCGATCTGGAAATGTAAGAGCGACGACCAGGATGGAGCGCCCGTTGGTATTGCGCTGACCAGCAGCCAGAACAGATCGGCGTACGTGGCGGTCGAGTTGAGTTCCGGCGCACGCAGGTAAATCGAGAAGCGATGCGCAAAGTGCAGCGCCCCGCCCGTGAGACGACGTGGCGTGGTGCCGTTCCACGCGACCAGGATCGAGCCAGGCGGCATTTGCAGAATGGCAAGCCGGAGATTGTTGTCGTCGGCCAGCCCTTCCATGAACGCGCGGATGTGGTCGGCGTCGCCACCGATAGCGGTGACCAAGTCCGGGCACGATTGGAGCGCGGTCACCCACTCGCCGAGTATGATTTTCGGATTGATCACGAGCGCTGAAGAAGTGCCAGATTGAGCATGCCGTAGGCGTCGGGCTGGCGCACTGTCGTCACCACGTACTGCGTGCCCCAGGCGGTCACCCAATCGCCTTTCGCCGGCGGATTCGAGAAGTCGGATGGGTTCACCGAAATCTCTTCGAAGCCCGCCGTCGCGCCCGACTCCTCGCGTTCGCGTGCATGGCGAATCGCCGTGATCGTCAACGGCGAGCCCACCGCCGCGCCGGACTCGACCGGTTGATACACGACCGGCTCCCCGAACGTCTGCTGCATGACGGCGGTCGCGGCCGCGTCGATGGTGGACCAGTCCGACATGGTTAGAAGGACTGGTTCAGCCTTACGCGAACGGTGGGATCGCCCGACAGACCGCCGGGCGCGTTCACTCCGCTCGGCGTGGTGAGCGCGGCCACACCGATTTTTGTATTGCTGGTCGCGGTCGAGGTGCACAGCTTCGCAGTGTTGTCCCAATACACGTAGTCGCCCTCAGCAAAGGTGCTCGTGTCCTTGGCGAGATCGAACACCCCTTCGGTCAGGACCTCGGTGCTGTCGCCGCTGCTCTGGTTGTTGACCGCCACCCCGAAAATGTGGCCAGTTCCAGCGACAAGGAGGCCGCCGCCCGACAGCACCGTGTAGGGCGCAGTGACGGTGACCGTTTCTCCGCGTTGAATGTAGTTTTTCATGTTGGATTCTCCTCTTCTCTTTAGCTCCCCGCGTTCTTTTGCAGCCCGCGATAGTCGATCGCCGCAGCCGCGAAATCCATGCGCGCCTTCATCTCGATACCATCCACCTCGAAGCCTTGGCGAGTTTCGAAGTACACGCCCGCCTGCCCTTCGAGGAAGCAGTACTCGATGGTGTCGATCTGCGTCGGATCGGCGACCATATACCAGGCGGTCGTGCTGTTCACGTCGAGACGCGGCTCGACGATCGGCACCAGCCCCTGAATCCACTCGGGCACCACGCCGGTGATCTGGTTGGCCGCCAACTGGATCGGGTAGATCAGTTGCAGCGCCAGCGTTTCCAGCGCGGCGGGAACCAGCAGGTACCGCGGAATCAAATTCAGCGGCGTGCCCTGCGGACCTGTCTGCGTGCGCATCTCGACGCGCCCGGCAGCGATGCCCGTCACTGGGTTGCCCGCCCCGAGCGCCAACGCGCTGTTGGCCCCGGTCAGCAAGTTGTTGTGGGCGGTGGCGAACATCGCGGTGTTGTCGACCTGCATCACCTGGTTGCCGGTGATAATCGCCCAGACCACATCCGACTGCTTGCGCGCGGCCGCGACACCCAGGACCGCCGGAATCCGCGTGAACGCCTGCAGGTCGTCATTGATGATGGTCTTGCGAGTGAGCGCTACCACGCCGCCATACGTCGCGAGCGAATAGTTCTGGTTCGTGTCGGTGAGAGTCAGGCGCGTGTACTCGCCCTTTTCATTCAAGGGCCGCAGCGCGGGCGAGTCCGACAATTGCACGCGGTTGATCGGTTTGAAGTCGGGCGCGGTGACCTGGCGGCAGAACGGTTTGAAGGTCTGCGGGTACGCTTCATAGGACTGCCGCAGCGTCTTGTTCGCGACGTTCGCCAGAATCGACGGAAGTCGCTGGTCGATTCCGCGCCGCCGCCGAAGAGTTCCACCTTGCCGTCGTACTGGATCAGCGCCTTGGTCGCGATGGTCATCTTGTCCATGCCGCGCGTGTTGACGCCGCGCAGTTCCAGGCTCTCGCGCGCCATCTCCAGGAGCGAGAAGCCGACGTACTCGCG
>Ga0182024_10018327_pt1 | contig 13047 bp, 14 predicted proteins | sample P32metaG_FD_120480 | JGI IMG/M metagenome (GOLD analysis project Ga0182024, IMG submission 120480) | Permafrost microbial communities from Stordalen Mire, Sweden - P3-2 metaG (Illumina Assembly) | ecosystem: Environmental > Terrestrial > Soil > Wetlands > Permafrost | place: Sweden: Stordalen...
CCTGTCCCGGCCGGAAGTCCGCAAATCCGAAGGTCTGCTCGAGGACCGCGCGAGCCCGAGGCGAGGGCTCGAGCGGCATCAGCTCGCTGACTTCTCCAGCTTGAGCGCGCAGGAGTTCATGCAGTAGCGCTGGCCGGTGGGCTCGGGTCCGTCCGGGAAGACGTGGCCGAGGTGCCCGCCGCACTTTGCGCACCGGATCTCGGTGCGTGGGATGAGCATGCTCCAGTCCCGATGCTCCTCGACCGCCCCGCTGCGGAGCGGCTCGTAGAAGCTCGGCCAGCCGGTGCCGGAGTTGAACTTCGTGTCGGAGCTGAACAGTTCGGCGCCGCAGCCGGCGCACGTGTAGACGCCCTTGTCGTCCACGTGCACGTACTGCCCGGTAAAGGGACGCTCGGTGCTCGACTTGCGAAGCACGTCGTACTGCTCAGGCGTCAGACGCTGACGCCACTCGTCGTCGGTGAGGGTGACTTTCTCGTCCATGGTGATCAGGTTTTACCCCGTTTGGCAGGACTCGACGCATACAGTGCGGCGGCCGCCGCGTGGCTCTCCGCGATGTGGCGGCGCAGCGACTCGGGTTCGAGCACCTCGACGTTCGGGCCCCATTGCATCAGCCACGGGCGCATCTCGACCTCGCCGGCGACGTCGAGGCGCACCTCGATGCCGCCTCCGGGAAGATCGGTGCGCTTGGCGTGCGCCGGCCAGGGGCTCTCGTCGACCCATTGGCGCGCCTCGGGGGTGAAGCGCAGCACCACCCGGTCCCCGCCGGCTCCCTGCCAGATCGCCCAGGAGGCTCCGAGCACGGTGTCGATGTCGAAGTCATCGGGAACCGCGAAGCTCGACGGGAGCAGCCGCGCCGACCGGATCCGGTCCAGCCGGAAGGACCGCACCTCGTGCGACACCGAATCGCGCGCGAAAACGTAGATGTGCCGTCCTTCGGCGGTCGGCTGGATGAAGTAGGGGCGGAGATCGCGGCGCGTCTCGTGGCCCTTGGCGTCGACGTAGCGCACCTCGATCTCGCGATGCGTCACGAACCCGTCGATGACGGTGCGCTCGACCTTGAGGCGCTCGGAGTCGGCAGGCCGTCGCTCCGCCGCCGCCAGCGTTCGGCGGAGGTACTCGCTGACCACCGGCACGCTCAGCGCTCGCGACAGATGGGCGAGCGCACCGACCAGCGCCGGATCCTGCTCGGGGCGCACCTGCTGAAGGAGACGCACCGCCACCAGGAGGAGCGTCGCCTGGTAATGGTCGAGCTGCAGAGGTGGAAGCAGGCTGCCCTTGCCGATGCGCCAGCGACCGCCGGTTTCCTCGACGTCGATGCCGGCGTTGTCGCGCAGGGTCGCCACGTATCGCTGGACCGTGCGCGTGTTCACCTCGAGCTCCTCGGCGAGCTGCCGCGTGGTCAGGCCGACCTCGGTCTCGCACAGGCGAGCGAACAGCTTGATGACTCGAAGCTCCTTCTCTCCCTTCTCGTAGGCGCCTGGCACGCAACGAGCCTAGCGGGTCGCGTGGGGTTCCGAGTCGAGCTCGAGCGCATAGCCGAGCAGGAGCGGCCCTCCTTCTCGCTGCTGCGTCCCGGTCGGTATGAAGCCGAGCTCTTTGTAGAGCTGCCGGGCGCCGGTCATGTTCGATTCGGTATCGAGGGTCATCACGCGCTTGCCGTGGCGGCGAGCGGTGTCGATGGAGGCGAGCATCAGGCGGCGGGCGATCCCGCGGCCGCGATGCTCGGGGCTGACGCCGAGCATGCGGACATGCGCCTCCCCGGCTGCAAGTGGCTCGCCCGGCGCGGGACCGATCCGCGATTCGAGCTCGAGGGTGACTGAGCCGGCGATGACGCCGCGGTTGACGGCCACCAGTACGATCGCCCGCTCGGCGCGGCTCTCGACGTCGGCGATCCGCGTCAGGTAGGGCTCCCAGCCGGGTTTGTCGGGTGTCGAGTACTCGCGAAACGCGCGCTCGGTGGCCGTCCCGGCAGCCGTGTACTCGGACGCCAGGAGCGGTCGGATCTCGATCTCATCGGCCACAACTAAAACCGTACGCGACAGCCATCTGTCGCCGCCCCGGCGCATCGTCGGGGCATGGACACACAGACATCCGGTGGCGAGGACGTCGGGCTCCCAGGCGATGGGCCCTACCTCCGGCGCGCACAGGCCCTGCTTGCCGCGCGGGCCGAGCTCTTCGTCGCCGGCCCGGCGCGTTCGGTGCGGCTCGCCGGCATCGCCGGCCCGCCGCAGGACCGGGCCGCCACGCTCGCGCGCCCGGGGCGGCAGCTGAGGTTGCCCCTGCCGCGCGAACGAACCCGCCGCCGAGCAACGATGGTGCGCTGATGCGATTCCTTCAGGACGGCTGTCCGGTGTATACGGCAACGGATCTGTGCGACTACCTCGCCTGCGGTCACCTGGTCGCCCTCAAGCGACGTGTCGCAGCCGGCGAATCGATCCCGAGCGACCGTTCCGCGCTGAGCGAGGTGCTCGCGAATCTCGGCGCCGGGCACGAGCAGCGCCATCTCGAGAGCCTCCGGGCTCGCGGCCTGCGCGTCAGGGCCTTCGACGACGAGCGCGACCGGTACGCAAGCGCCGCCGCCGAGCTGCGCGCTCTCGAGGCGGAGACCGTCGCGGCGATGGAGGAGGGGTACGACGTCATCTACCAGCCAGCGTTCTTCGACGGTCGCTGGATGGGCCGTGCCGACTTTCTGCTTCGGGTGGACGCGCCCAGCGCTCGATGGGGGTGGAGCTACGAGGCGGCGGACGCGAAGCTTGCCCGCCGAGTCCGGTCCGAGGCGATCCTCCAGCTCTGCGAGTACTCCGCGCACCTCGAGCGGCTCCAGGGAACTGCGCCCGCCCAGTTGCACGTGGTCCTCGGCGACGGCACCGAGCATGCGTATCGCGTTGACGAGTTCTCCGCATACCACGCAACCGTGAAGCGCGATTTCGAATCGGCGATGCTCGTCGACGGGGCGACGACGTACCCAGACCCCGTCGAGCACTGCAACACCTGCGGTTTGGCCGCGCGCTGCGCTGCGCAGCGAAAGCGCGACGATCACCTCTCGCAGGTCGCCCGCATGCGCTCCGGTCAAGTGCTCGCATTGCAGTCGGCTGGGATCACCACCATGACAGCGCTCGCGGAGTCGTCCCTTGACGCCTATCCGCCCGCACGCATGAGCATCACGAGCTTCCGCGACCTCCATGCACAGGCGGCACTGCAGCACCGGGGTCCGCACGCCGACGGTGTCCCGCGACACGAACTGCTCGATGCCTGGGAAATTGGGCACGGTCTGTGCGCGCTGCCGAGCCCATCACCCGGCGATGTCTTCTTCGACATGGAGGGCGACGGTCTCGCGCGCGATGTGCCGCTCGAGTATCTCTTCGGCGCGGTCGACATGCGCGGTGAGTATCACGCCTGGTGGGGCCACGACGAGGCTGGGGAGCGGCTCGCATTTGAGGGCTTCGCCGACTTCGCGATCGAGCAGCTCGAGCGCTACCCGGACATGCACGTCTACCACTACGCGGCGTACGAGAAGACGGCGCTGCGCCGGCTGATGAGCCGCCACGGCACCCGGGAGGAGGAGGTCGATCGCCTGCTCCGCAACGAGGTGCTCGTCGATCTCTACCGGGTGGTCCGGCAGGGGATCCGGCTGTCAACAGACTCGTACTCGCTCAAGAAGGTCGAGCGTCTGTACATGCCCGCTCGCGAGGAGTCGATCGCCGACGCCGCGGGAAGCATGGTCATGTACGAACGCTGGTTGACCAGCCGTGAGGATGGGAGCCAGGGCAACGCCACGCTGCTCGACGAGATCGCGATGTACAACCAGCGCGACTGCGTCTCCACTGCGCAATTGCGCGACTGGCTCGAGGCGCGTCGCGTTGAGGAGGAAGCACTCCGCGGCGCTCCCATCGACCGTCCACCGGTCATCGAACGCGCTGTGAGTGACGCGCTGCAGGGCAAGCTCATCACGACTCAGAGGGTCGCGGACGCGCTCATCATCGACGTGCCGGTGGATCCCGAGGTGCAGACCGACGCCGAACGGGCGAGATGGTTGCTTGCACCACTGCTGTCGTACCACCGGCGTGAGAACAAGGTGAATTGGTGGCGCCATTTCGATCAGATCGCGATGAGCCCGGAGGAGCTCGAGCGCGACACGTATGCCCTCGGACCGCTCGAGATGATCGGCTCCCACGAGGACGGCCGCCGGCTCATCGAGCGATACCGGTTCGAGCCGCAGGAGCACCGGATCGGCATCGGCGACAAGCCGCTCGATCCCGAGGCGGACGTGCGCTGGGCCCCGGTGGCAGGCGACGTCATAGACCTTGACTCGGCGAGAGGGGAGATCACGCTGTCTCGCACGGCCGGCCAGGCGGATCGAGGTTCCGTGCGCTTCCTCATCCCGTCGACGCCGCTGCAGACGGAGGCGCAGGAGGAGGCGTTGCTGGACCTCGGTCGATGGGTCGTCGCCAACGGGCCCGATACTCCAGGCCCCAATCGCGCTGGGCGCGATCTGCTGATGCGCCTTCCGCCACGTCTGAATGGCGGCACCGACTGCGTGTTTCGTGACGTCGGCGAGAGTGCGTCACGGGCCGCGATCCGCCTGATCCTGAGCCTGGACCGAGGGTGCCTGCCGGTGCAGGGTCCACCCGGCGCGGGAAAGACTCACATGGCTGCGCTCGCTGCTCTCACGCTCGTCAAGAACCGTCGAGGGCCGGTCGGTGTCACCGCGGTGACCCACAACGCGATTCGTACGCTCCTGGACAAGATCGAGGAACTCGCGCCGTCTCTTGGAATCCAGGTCCGCATGCAGCACCGCAAGGGGGACGGAACCGGAACGGCATCGATCCAGATCGCGCGGAGCAACGACGTGGTCGAGGCCGCCATCGCCGGTGAGACCGTCGACGTGGTCGGCGGGACGTCGTGGCTGTTCACCCGCCCCGAGTTCGAGGGGTCATTCGACACGCTGATGGTCGACGAGGCCGGTCAGATGTCACTTGCCGACACGCTTGCGGTGTCCCGCGCAGCGCGCAACCTCGTTCTGGTCGGCGACCCCCGGCAACTTGCGCAGCCCCTGCAGGGGAGCCATCCGCGCGGCGTCGGTGTCTCGGCACTGGACCACCTGCTCGGCGGCAATGTGACCATCCCCCCGATCGTGGAGTGTTGCTTGACCTCACCTGGCGCATGCACCCCGACGTGACCAGCTTCGTCTCACGGTCGTTTTACGAGGGGCGGCTGGGATCGGAACCGCAGTGCTCGAGTCAGGCGGTGGTCATCGATGGTGTCGCGGTGACTGGACTGCGCGCGTCGTTTGTCGAGCATCACGGCGACCGGGTGCGCTCCGATGCCGAGGCCGGGCGAGTGAGCGATGTCATCGACCAGTTGATCAAAGCAACATGGCGGGATGACGCGGGGCACGAGCGTTCGATGACGCTCGACGACATCGTGGTCGTCGCACCGTACAACGCACAGGTCGCCTGTCTCGTCGGCGCGCTGCCGGCCGGCGCACGGGTCGGCACCGTCGATCGCTTTCAGGGACAGGAGGCCGCGGTGAGCATCTTCTCGATGGCCACGTCCAGCGTCGAGGATCTGCCCCGCAACCTCGAATTCCTGTTCAGCCTCAACCGCCTCAACGTGGCGGTGTCGCGGGCGCGCGGGCTCTCGATCCTGGTGTGCTCGCCCGAACTGCTCCGCGCGCGCTGCCACTCGCCGGAGCAGATGCGGCTCGTCAACGCGCTCTGCCGGTTCGTGGAGATGGCCGGCCCGTGGATCGTCGCGCCGTTGCCCGCGGCTATGCTGCCGGCGTGAGCAGCGATTCCCTCAAGGACCGCCTGGTGCAATCGCTCCTTGCCGCGCGCGAGAGGGAGGCGGTGCTCGTCGCGCTGGTCGACGACGCGCCGCCCAGGGAGGATGGGCGTTGGAGCGCGAAGGACAGCGTCGCGCACCTGAACACCTGGCGCGAACATGCGGTGAGCACACTTGATGCGGCGCGACGTGGGACCGCCTTCGAGGGGCCTGCCTTCGACACCGACGTCGACGCGCGGAATGCCGAGATTTACGAGGCCCATCGCGCCGATACCGCGGCCTCCGTACGTGCAACCGCCGCCGAGACCTACACGGCACTGATCGATGCTGTCAACGCGTGCTCCGACGCAGATCTGCTGCGCGAACGCCCTGACAACGGTGGCCCCGTGTGGCGGGTTGTTCCAGGCAATGGTCACGGGCACGTCGCGCAGCACCTCTCGTACTGGGCCGTCGACCACGACGCTCCCGCGGCAGCGGAGGAGGCCGCGAGGTGGAGCTATGCGATCGACTCGGAGCTGTTCCCCGACAACCAACCGGTCGCCGACTACAACTTCGCGTGCTTCTACGCGCGCAACGGTGACGCCGACAAAGCCCTGCCGCTGCTGAGCACCGCGCTGCGCGCGCGGCCGGACTTGCGCGCCTTCGCGCTCGAGGACGTGGACCTTGAGCCCATCCGCGACGACCCACGAGTGGAAAGCCTCCTCGGCGCCTGATCGGCCCGGGACGGTACCAATGGGGCCAACTCGGGTATTCGAACGATTCGGAGAAGCACGGGCTTCTATTGACAATCGGCCCGCGAGCGCCGTACATTGTCCGTACATGGACAACCAACGCGGCGAATCGAGAGTGGCATCGCAGCGCATTGAAGTGCGCCTGCGGCCAGATCAGAAAGCAACCCTGACCAGGGCGGCCGAGCTTCAGCATCAGAAGGTCGCCGACCTCGTGCGCGATAGCGCGCTGGAACGAGCGGAAAGGGTCATTCGGGAGCAGACCACGATGTTTGTCCCTGAGCATTACTTCCAGGAAGTCCTGGTAGCCCTGGACACGCCGGTCACGGCAAATGCAGCCCTGCGCCGGGCCATGGCCGCGGCTGCGGGCTTCGATAGCCGCTGACTTTGTCTCCGAAGCACTCGGAGACGCGCACGATGTCGCGTCCTTCACATGCGGCGAGGATGTCCTTGACGACTGGCTCAAGAACTCCGCACGCACTGCTGAGACGCGACGTACGGCTCGGACATTCGTCTGGTGCACCGGAACCCGGGAGGTTGTCGCGTACTACAGTCTGGCCGCCTACGCGATCGCGCCGGATAACGTCTCCAGGAGCATGGCCGGAGGAGCCCGCGAGCAGATCCCCGCGATTCTTCTTGCGCGCTTGGCGCTCGATCAGAGCATGCATGGAGAGGGGTTGGGCACCAGGCTCCTCGGACATGCCCTCGACAAAGCCGTTGCTGCCAGCTACCTCGCCGGCGCGCGATTCGTTGTCGTCGATGCCCTGAACGATGCGGCTCACCAGTTCTACAGGCACTTCGGGTGTAGCGACACCCCGATTCCGGGTCGTTTGATCATGAAGGTGAGCACCATCGTCGACGGCCTGCCGTAATGTCGTTACTCGGCTGCCAGTAGCGAGAGCTGACTCAAATGACCGGTGTCTTGGGTGACAACGCCGGCAGTACGCAGCAAAGAGGTCGGTCAGACGCCGGGTGGGGTGACCCGGAGCCGATCGATGAACAAGCCCTGCAGGGAACGACCGATCGGCCCACATTCGTCGTACAGCCGACTGTGGGCGACGCCGACACCGTGCCGATCGACGTCGGTGCTCGCATCGAGGCAGATCCACTCGCCCTCGGGCTGGCGATGGAGGTAGACCGTGAGGTCGGTGTTGATGAAGAGGTACTCCCCCCACGGCACCGCCGCCGAGACACCGTTGCCAAAATCGGCCGCCGCGAGCGCGCGCTGCAACGGGGTTGTGGTCTGGCCGGCGACGACGGGGCCGGTCAGGCGCATCCACACCGTCGCCGGCCCCTGCTCGATGAACGAGCCACGCGCGTAGCGCATCTCAACACCGGTGCGATGAAACGCGGGGTCGTCGCTCTCGGGCGTGTGCGCGACTGAGCCCGCCGGCCCCGCGAATGGCACTTCGAGCGGCGGCTGTTCGCCGAGGTCGAGATCCGCGATGCGCATGCGCCAGGCTGTGGCACGGCAGAGCTCGGTGTTGCCGTCGGTGAGCGTTGCGCTGAGCATCTGCACGCGCCGGCCCTCGCGTTCGATGCGCGCCGCAACCTCCACAGGTCGCAGTGGCACCGGCCGGAAGATCTCGACGGTGGCTCGAACAATCGCCATCGGCGCCTCGGTGGGCAGCGCCTCCATCACGCCCGCCATCAGCGCGGCCGGCGGGCCGCCGTGCATCGCGCCGCGATCCCACGTCCCGCGCGCGTGCTCGCTCGGGACGTAGCCGCGCCGGTTGGGCGTGAACAGCGCTTCGGACATGGCGGCATGGTGCATGAAGCAGGCGCGCGAGCGGAATGCGCCACTCGGGCAGCCTGCTACGCTCCCATGCAGTGGCGGTCAGGAGCACGACCCTAGCGGCACGGGGCATGCGTTTCGACGCGCTCATCGGCGGACCCGCGGGTGGTGAGCTGGTCCTGCTGCTCCACGGATTCCCGCAGACCGGCACCTGCTGGCACGACGCGCTCGATGGTCTAGCCGCCGCCGGGTATCGAGCCTTCGCCCCCAGCCAGCGCGGCTACTCCCGAGGCGCGCGTCCCGTGGGTGTTGCGGCGTATCGCGTGAGCGAGCTGTGCGAAGACGTCCTCGCCATCGCGGCCGCGCTGGGGCACGACCGCTTCCATCTGGTCGGCCATGACTGGGGTGGCCTGGTCGCCTGGGCGCTTGCCGGTGACCGTCCCGACGCGGTGGCGTCACTCACCGCCGTCTCGACGCCGCATCCGGGGGCGCTGCGACAGGCGCTGCACGGCACGCAGCAGCGCCTGCGCATGGCGTACATCCCCGTGCTCCGCCTCCCGCTCATCCCCGAATCGCTCATCGAGGCCGCGGGCGGCGTCGTCGCCGAGTCGCTCCTGACCGCGACCGGTCTCAGCCCCGCGCACGCGCATCGCGATATCACCGCACTGCGCGCCGTCCGTCCCACCGGCCCTCTGAACTGGTATCGAGCCCTGGGCACGGAGCGGGGACATTCCGCGCCGGTGAGCGTTCCCGTGCTGCATGTCTGGGGCGACCAGGACCCGATCTTCACGCGTGAGGCAACCGACCTGACGGCCGAGCACTGCACCGGCGACTATCAGCTTCTCGAGCTCGAGGGCGGATCGCACTGGATCCCCGACGAGCATTGGAGTGACGTCGAGGACCTGTTCCTCGAACATCTCGCGGCCAACCCAGCCAACGCCGGCCGCTGAGGCCGGCGCGTGGGCGGCATCGAGGTCACCGGCACCGCTCAACGGCGCTCGTGGGAGTCGGTGGGACTGCCCGAGGTGGAACGGGTCCGTCCGGGACTGTGGTCGATCCCCGTGCCGCTGCCGAACAACCCGCTGCGCTACGTGCTCGTCTACCTGCTCGAACTGGACACCGGCGTCGCGGTGATCGACACCGGCTGGAGCACGGAGGAAGCCTGGACGGCGCTGGTGGCCGGGATGGCGGTGGCCGGGTACGCCCCGTCCGACGTGCGCGCCATCCTCATCACCCATATCCATCCCGATCACTACGGACTTGCCGGCCGGTTGCGCGAGGCGTCAGGCGCGTGGGTCGCCCTCCACCCCGCTGACGCCGCGCTGCTTCCCGCGCGCTACGGCCTCGGGCTCGACGGCCTGCTGGCGAGCATGGACGCGCTCCTCATCGATGCGGGCGTGCCCGATGAGACGCGGGCCGAGCTCACCGGCGCGTCGATGGGGATTCGCGAGTTCGTGGCGGCTGCCGAGCCCGATGTCCTTCTCCAGGATCGAACGCCGGTGCCGCTGCCGGGCTGGGACCTCGTGACGCTGCATACGCCGGGCCACTCACCTGGCCACGTCTGCTTCCTCGACCGCCGCGGCCGTGTGCTGTTCAGCGGCGACCACGTCCTTCCACGGATCAGCCCGAGCGTCGCGTTCCATGCGCAGCAGCCGGCGAACCCGCTGGCGGACTTCCTCGACGCGCTGCGCGGGGTGCGCGACCTCGATGTCGACGAGGTGCTGCCTGCGCACGAATGGCGGTTCCGAGGGCTCGATTCGCGCGTCGACCAGCTCCTCGACCATCACCGCCGGCGGCTCGACGAGACCGAGGCGGCGATCAGCAGCGCCCCCGGGCTCACCTGCTGGGAGACGACCCTCCGGCTTCGCTGGTCGCGGGACTGGTCACAGATCGTCGGCTTCATGCGCCGGGCGGCGGTGGGCGAGACCCTCGCGCACCTGGTGCTCCTCGAAAGCACCGGGCGAGTGCGCCGCGACGACTCCCGCCCGGTCCACTGGTACCCGGCGGACAGCTCAGGCCACTGAGGTCACTCGGCCGGGCGACCCCGACCAGGTCACGCTGATGGCGGCCGTCAGCAGCGCCACGACCAGGAGCAGAAGGGCGACCGACGTGATGCCGCGGCCCAAGGCGAACACGAGGGATGGCAAGGCCACGCCGAGCGCCGTCCCCAGGCCGCGCGCCATGTTCAGGAGCCCCCCGGCCGCGCCCGCCCGCTCCTGGGGCGCCGCAAACATCGTCGCCGCATTGTTCGCGGCCACGAACAGGCCCATGCCCGCGCCCGCGATGGCGAGCGCGACCACGGTCAGATCCATCCGGGTCGCCGAGGCGGCGAGCAGCGCCATGCCGGCGGCGGTGACGACCATGCCGGCGCCGGTTGGCACTCGAGGCCCGATCCGGTCTCGCATCGCCCCGCCGAGCGGCGCCACCACTGCAAGGGATACCGGAAGCGCGGTGAGTTCGAGCCCCGCGGCGAGCGGGCTGACGTGAAGCGTGTTCTCGAGAAAGAACGGGACTGCGACGAGGCATCCGAAGAGGACGACGTAGGACAGCATCGCCGCGGTGATGCCGGCCACGAAGGGAGGGGTCCGGACCAGAGCGGCATCGACGACCGACCCGGACGCACTCCGCTGGCGTGCGACGGCGCCGATGACGAGCGCACAGGCGAGGACGACCAGCGCCGGCTCGGTCCATGACGGCGTCCCCGACTGCGCGGCGAACGACAGGGCCGCAAGCACGGCGGCGGGGATCGCCGCGAGCAGGAGGGTCCCATACGGGTCGATGCGGCTCGTCGGGTCGTGATGGGTGCTTCGCGGCAGGAAGACCCAGCCGAGCACGAGCCCGATCAGCCCGATGGGGATGTTCACGAGAAAGATGAGCCGCCAGCCGCCGAGCGCGGTGAGCGCCCCGCCGAGCGCCGGCCCGACGCAGAGCCCCACGGCCTGGGCGGCCCCTTGCACGCCGAGCCCGGTGCCCAGCCGCCCGGGGGGAAGCACGTCGCGGATCAGCGCGTACGAGTTTGCCTGGAGCATCACCGCGCCAATCGCCTGCACGAGCCGCCCCACAACCAGGAGGCCGAGGGACGGCGCCAGCGCACACGCGGCCGAGCCGGCCACGAACATGCCGAAGCCGTACGTGTAGAGGAGCTTGCGTCCCACGCGGTCGGCGATCCTTCCCACCGCGGCAACCGTGCCCGCGAGGACGAGCACGTAGATGAGGACGACCCATTCGACAGTGGCGATGGATGCGTGTAGGTTGTTGCGGATGGATGGAAGCGCGGTGGCAACGATGCTCGCGTCGAGCTGGCCCATGAACGCTCCGACGCAGACGGTCGCCACCGCGAGCCAGGGAGCGGAATGGAGGGATCGGATGCGTTCGGGCCGGCGAGGCTCGGTGAGCATCCTGCGAGCGGTTCGGCGCGGCCCCTCCGGGTCAGACACGAACGTCCGAGCCTCGCTGCTCACCGTGATCAGGGGCGACCGCCATCACCACATCATCCAGCACGGCCGCGCATTGGACCCGGTTCGGCGGCTGATGTCTCCACCCGGTGACGGAACGATGGTCAGCGAGATCGGATCGATTCCGCACTCGATACTGCGATGACGCACCTGTCCACGCGCCCGGGAGGCCGCAACCGTTGACCCAGCAGCGCATCCTTCTTGCTGACGACGAACCGCGCCTGCTGCACGTCGTCGGTCTGTATCTCAGCATGGAAGGCTTCGAGGTCAGCGAGGCCTCGGACGGCAGTGAGGCGATCTCCATGCTCGACACCGAGCAGTTCGACCTCGCCATCCTCGATGTGATGATGCCCGGCGTCGACGGGATCGAGGTGTGCCGCTACATCCGCTCGCAGCCTGCGACGCAATCGATGCCTGTGCTCGTGTTCACCTCGCTCTCCGCTGACAAGGATGTCGAACGTGCGCGCCTGGCCGGCGCCAACCACCTGATCACCAAGCCCTTCAGCCTGCCGGGTCTTGGGGCCGTGGTCCGCTCCTGCTTCGAGGACGCGCCCGCCCTCGCCGGCTGACCTCCGCCGCGCGGTCGCCAGGCCCTGCCTCAGGCGATCGCCCGGGTGAACCGGCGTGCACCGATCAACACACCGACCACCGCCAGCGCCGCCATGATCGCCAAACCCTCGAACACGGCCTGGTCGAAGCCCTTCCCGTTGAAGAGATCGCGCGCCGCGTTCACCGCGTAGGAGAGCGGATTCGCCTTGGCGATGTCCTGGAGCCACCCCGGCGCAAGGTCGAGCGGCAGAAGCACGCCGCTCAGGAGCAGCAAAGGCAGCGAGAGCGTGAAGATGAGCGGCGCGTACGAGTCCTCGCTCTTCAGCGCGAGCGCGGCGGCGTACGCGAGCGACGACATGCCGAGGCCGATCAGCGCAACCAGTCCGAGCATGACGATGACTCCAACCACGGTCGGCTTCAGTCCGAAGGGGATGGCGAGCAGCAGCAGGATGAGGGACTGGACCACGAGCGTCAGGATGTCGCGCAGCGCGCGGCCGAGCAGCAACGCAAACCGGCTGACCGGGGTCACGCGGAATCGCTCGATGACCCCGGCGCGCAACTCGGCGATGAGCCCGAACCCCACACCACTGGCACCGAACAAGCCGAGCTGGATGAGCAGTCCTGGGACGAACACGTTGTACGCGCCGCCGGCCGGAAATCCTGGCACCTGGACGAGCGATTTCAGCAGCGGCGCGAAGAGGACGAGGTAGAGCAGGGGCTGGATGACGCCGATGGCCACCCATGCCGGGTTGCGCAGGAACACCAGCAGATAGCGCTGGAACATCAGCCACGTGTC
>Ga0182024_10018328_pt1 | contig 13047 bp, 4 predicted proteins | sample P32metaG_FD_120480 | JGI IMG/M metagenome (GOLD analysis project Ga0182024, IMG submission 120480) | Permafrost microbial communities from Stordalen Mire, Sweden - P3-2 metaG (Illumina Assembly) | ecosystem: Environmental > Terrestrial > Soil > Wetlands > Permafrost | place: Sweden: Stordalen...
CCGCCGACGGTAAATGTGTCGGCAACTTATCCGGGTGCCAACGCGGAAGTGGTTGCGCGTGCCGTAGCAACACCTATTGAAGAGGCCATCAACGGTGTGGAAAACATGACCTACATGACCTCCACATCGGGGAATGACGGGACTATGTCGCTTAATGTATATTTTAAACTGGGCACCAACCCGGATCTCGCTGCCGTGAACGTGCAGAATCGGGTATCCAAGGCCGTTAGTCAGATACCGCAGGAAGTTGTGCAGGCGGGAATCTCTACCCAGAAGCAGCAGAACAGCATGATCATGGTTCCGCTTTTGTACAGCACAGATAGCGCCTATGATGAAAAATTTCTCCAGAATTATACCAAGATCAATATCATTCCGGAAATCCAGCGCGTTCCCGGGGTCGGACAAGCTTCCGTATTCGGAGCAAAGGATTATTCCATGCGGATTTGGTTGCAGCCCGACCGGCTGAATGCAAATAACCTCGGAGTGCAGGATGTTTTAAATGCCATCCACGACCAGAATGTGGAAGCGGCTCCGGGAAGATTCGGCGAATCCAGCACGGCCTCTTTTGAATATATACTCAAGTATAAGGGGAAACTTTCCCGGCAATCGGATTATGAAAATATCATTGTCAAAGCAGGCGCGGACGGATCAACGGTCAGGCTGAAAGATGTGGCACGCGTGGAGTTCGGTGCTTTTTCTTACAGCTCGAACTCGCTGGTTCAGGGACTGCCAGGAACAGGCCTGGCGATTTTTCAGACGGCAGGTTCCAATGCGAATGATATCCTGATTGCTGTGGATCAGGTCCTGAAAAAAGCGGCCGCGGATTTCCCTGTGGGAATACACTATTTTACCATGTTCAGCGCCAAGGATTTCCTGGATGCATCCATCAGCCAGGTTGAGGAAACACTCATCGAAGCATTCATCCTTGTCTTCATTGTTGTGTTCATATTTCTTCAGGATTTCAGATCAACCCTGATCCCCGCAATAGCTGTTCCCGTTGCGATTATCGGCACTTTCTTTTTCATGCAATTATTCGGATTCACAATAAATCTGCTAACTCTTTTTGCCCTGGTTCTGGCTATCGGTATCGTGGTGGATGACGCCATTGTGGTGGTTGAAGCCGTGCATTCCAAAATGGAAAGAACGGGCATGGAAGCCAAAGAGGCCACCATCAGTTCCATGAATGAGATCTCGGGTGTTATCATTTCGATCACACTGATCATGGCGGCTGTATTTATACCAGTCGGATTTATGCAGGGCCCCGCCGGTGTGTTTTACCGGCAATTTGCATTTACACTCGCCACAGCAATCCTCATCTCCGCCCTCAATGCACTTACCCTCAGTCCCGCTCTTTGCGCCCTCTTCTTAAAAAATATTCAGCATACTGAAGGGAAAAAAAGAGGATTTGCAAGAAGGTTCGGCAATGCGTTCAATGCCGGTTTTAAATCCACCACCTTGCGGTATTCTCATGCCGTTCACTTTCTAATACGTCGCAAATGGGTGGCAATCCTGGGTCTGGCCACCGTCATTATGGCCATGGTTTGGATGATGAACTCAACGCCTTCCGGCTTTATTCCTACAGAGGACCAGAGCTTCGTAATCCTTTCCATAAGCCTGCCTCCGGGAGCATCGCTCGACCGGACGGCTGCCGTTTCGAAAAAAGTCGACAGCCTCCTCAGCCAGGTTGAAGCTGTTGATAAGAGAGGAATTGTTACCGGTTTAAGTATTGTGGCAAATTCAAATAGTTCCTCTTATGCCACAGGATTTATTAAACTTAAATCACCCAACCAAAGAGGAGCTATAAAACACATTAATGATGTGATGACGGCCATCAACCGGAAATTGTCTGTCATCAAGGAGGCCAGCGTGTTTGTATTTACCGTTCCAACCGTGCGTGGATTCGGAAACACCAGTGGCTTTGAATTCATTGTAGAAGATCGCACGGGCGGATCATTGGAAAAACTCGGTTCCGTTGCAAATGACTTCGTTGGCAAACTGATGCAGCGAAAAGAAATCGCTTATGCATTGACCACTTTCAATACTGCTAATCCGCAATACATGCTCAACGTAGACAATGCCAAGGCAAAGCAGCTGGGCGTGTCAGTTAATGATATACTTGGAACCATGCAGGTTTATTATGGAAGCAGCTTTGCCTCAGATTTCAACCGGTTCGGAAAGTATTACAGGGTGATCGTTGAGGCTGATATTCCCTATCGTTCCGGTCCGGGTTCCCTCGACGGTATTTATGTTAAGAATGATCAGGGCCAGTTGGTTCCGATGACAACACTTGTCCAATTACAAAGAGTGTATGGCCCCGAAACTGTGAACCGGACCAACCTGTTCAATTCAGTTACAATTACCGGAACAGTAAGGCAGGGATTCAGTTCGGGCGATGCGATCAAAGCCATCCAGGAAACCGGGGACCGGTATTTACCCCGCGGGTATTCTTTTGAATGGTCGGGAATGACCCGGGAAGAAAAAAGTGCTACCACTCAAACCAGCCTCATTTTTATTCTGAGCGTTGTGTTTGTTTACTTTCTGCTGTCTGCCCAATATGAAAGCTACATCCTGCCTTTTGCCGTACTCCTCTCCATACCGACAGGAATATTGGGCGTGTTCGTTTTTATTAACCTCGTGGGTATCGATAATAATATTTATGTTCAGGTGGGTCTGATCATGCTCATTGGTTTGCTGGCGAAGAACGCGATCCTGATCGTTGAATATGCCGTGCAGCGCAGGCGTTCCGGCATGGAGTTAACAACCGCAGCATTGGAAGCAGCAAAACTTCGGTTGCGTCCTATACTGATGACATCCTTTGCATTTGTTGTGGGCCTGCTTCCATTAACCTGGGCTACTGGCGGATCCGCCCTCGGTAATCGTTCTATCGGTGCAGGTGCTGTTGGAGGGATGCTTATGGGAGTGATCCTCGGCGTATTTATTATTCCGGTGCTCTTTGTGATCTTCCAGTTCCTGCAGGAAAAAGTGGTCGGAAAACCAAAACCACTCAGAACGAAATATGAACTTAAATCAGAATGAAGCGTGTGCCTCTAATTAACTTAAATGTGCGTGGATGAATAGGACTTTTTTTTTCAGATACACATTTTATATTTTCCTGATGCTGTTTAGTCTTTCCTGCATTACAGGAAAGAATTATCATCGTCCTTCGGTTCCCCTCCCAGGACGATTCAGTGAGCAAAAAAGTTTTTCTGATACGAACAGCATAGCCGATATCAGCTGGAGGGATTTTTTTACTGATCCTGAATTGCAGCAGTTGATTGACAGTGGCATCGGCAGGAATTACGATTTGCAATACGCAATGCAAAGGATCGGCATTGCATACGAACAAGTGAAACAGGCGAAATTATTGTGGTATCCCCAGGTTGATTTGCAGATAAGCGGCCAGATTGACCGGCCTTCAGCAAATAGCCTGAATGGAATCAGCACGAATAGTTTTTTAGGAAAAAGTTATATTGAAGATTATCTCAGCCAGCTCAACCTGAGTTGGGAAATAGACATCTGGGGTAAGATCAGCCGCCAGAAAGAATCCACACTGGCTTTATATCTTCAATCTTATGAAGCGGCAAAAGTTGTGCAGACCCAGTTGGTAACCGATATTTCACAGGGATTTTTTAACCTGCTGATGCTGGATCAGCAGCTGAGAGTAACCAAAGAAAACCTTGACCTGAATGAACATTTTGTGCAGATGACCAGACTGCTTTACGACGCAGGCGAAGTCACTTATCTCGCCGTACAGCAGGCGGAATCCCAGAAACAATCCACTTCACTGCTCATACCGCAACTGGAACAGAATGTCTCGATTCAGGAAAACGCACTGCAGTTGCTGACAGGAAACCTGCCAGGTCCGATCCTGCGGCAGGATTCGCTGAATGATATGCACTTCCAGGATACATTGTCCGCCGGTCTTCCAGTAGCCTTACTCAGCCGCAGACCTGATGTGCGGTCGAATGAAATGGCGTTGGTTTCTGCAAATTCCCAGATGGGCATCGCCCAGGCCAATATGTATCCGGCAATTAATCTGACGGCGGGCGCAGGCCTGGAATCTTTTAAGTCCAGCAACTGGTTTAATATTCCGAATTCATTATTCGGAATTGCGACGGGAACGATTATTCAACCCCTGTTCAGAAGAAGGGAATTAAAAACCCAATATGAAACGGCGAAGTTGCAGAGGGAAGAAGCCGTTATTCAATTCAGGCAATCTGTGCTCACTGCCGTTTCGGAGGTAAATAATGCCCTGGTGCAGATCGATAAACTTAAAGAACAGGAAGTGCTTGCAAAATCCCAGACCGATACCCTGAAAGCTGCCGTATCCAATGCACAATATTTATTTCAATCTGATATGGCCAATTATCTGGAAGTGGTTACGGCACAGCAGAACGCTTTGCAGGCGCAATTGAATCTGGCCTCCATCCGTCGGCAGAAATTAGATGCGGTAGTTGAATTGTATCGGGCTTTGGGCGGAGGATGGAGATAGGTTGACCATCAACACTAGCTCAAAAACTCCTGAAAGCTCAAAAACGGATGCAACAATCTTCCGTACAAATAAACCAGGGGAGCAGCAAGTGGATGGTGATTTTTCCAGACCTTGTATTCATCCTTTAAAAAACGATTCCAGTTTGTGCCATTGAGTTGTGCGCGTCCAAGCGTTATGCAGGGCTCATGAATTTTGGTTGTATGCCACCATCCGCAGGGAAAGAATAAAGTTTCTCCTTCATTCACCGTAACAACAACAGATCTGGCTTCGCGGAATAATGGGAATTGCGTATAGTCGGGATTCCATACATCCACGGATGAAAATTTAGGATTATTCTTTTGAGGGTACATATATTTATTCTGGTCCGGGCCGTAAAGAAAAAATTCCTTTGATCCATACACCTGCGTGATCTGCGTATTCATGTAGAGCGCATCAAAATGCAGAAAAGGGAAAGCGGATCCGCGGCCGCCCAAAAAAAGTTCATAAATTTCCGTTCCGTATATCATCGACCGCGGAACGAGCGGGTGATTGATTCGGTCTACTTTTCCGTATACAATTTCCGGGCGCATTTCTTTCAGCAATTCCGGAAAACTCTTTTCCACATTGAAGCTGAAAGGATAAGGCGCAGGATTTTCTGCGGACGCATTTAACATCCGGTCAACAAAATCAGCCATATTGTAAGTAACGCCCTTGACTTCCTTGGTGAGATGCCCATATTTTTCTTTGAAGAATGCAGGTGTGAACTTTCCCATGGCATTCCATTTACTCACAGCATCTGTTAGCACTACCGGAATTGCCGGCTTGACGTATTCTTCGATCAACTCTTTACGTGTAAGGTTTGACCGTTTGTCAATGGCAGCAAGTGTTCTGCTATCTGTAGAGGGTCTGGACATACTTTTCGGTTTAGGTATTTACACGGCGGCTTTCATCTAAAGAATTGGATTCTTAATTTTTAAGAATAGTTCTGCGCCGCAGATGCGGAGAAGCGTCCACAACGGCTAAAAGTAATTTTTTTGCGTGAAATTTAAAAATTTTTCAGCTACATCTCTGCCACTTAAAGAGTTATATTCCACACTACAGTGAATCGGTCAAAGAATCTATGCCAACCGGATCTTCATGACAGCGCCTGATTTTTTCTAAAGAAGGCAGCCAGTTCAAATTCAGGATCTACTTTCATTAGCTTAATTTTATTCAAACAACGCTTATGAACAGAAGAAAATTTTTGCAAACCGGCTCACTGACGGGGATTGGCCTCACTGCGGCCGGCCTCGGATCACTTCAGGCATCCGGAATGCACCAGCGGGATAATTCAAATTCCCGGATTCCGCCAGTATTTAACCTGGAGGAAATTTCTATCACCGATTTGCAAAAAAAAATGCAGCAGAACGAAGCGACTTCCGTCTCGATAACGAAAGCGTACCTGGATCGCATTAAACAAATAGACAGGCAGGGGCCGAAACTCAACACAGTGATTGAAATTAATCCAGACGCCATTAGCATTGCAGAACGAATGGACAGTGAAAGAAAGCAGGGAAAGATAAGAGGCGCATTGCATGGAATTCCTATCCTGGTAAAAGACAATATCAATACCGGGGATCAGCAAATGACAACGGCAGGATCGCTGGCGCTGTTGGGTAACCGGGCAAAAGAAGACGCTTTTATTATGCATCAGCTTCGCGAAGCCGGTGTTGTTTTATTGGGCAAAACAAACCTAAGCGAATGGGCTAATTTCCGTTGCTCCCATTCTACAAGTGGATGGAGCAGTCGTGGAGGCCAAACAAAGTGTCCTTATATCCTGGACAGAAATCCTTCTGGATCCAGCGCCGGATCCGGTTCTGCTACAGCGGCTAATCTTTGCACCGTTAGTGTAGGAACCGAAACAGACGGCTCGATCGTTTCGCCGGCATCTGTTAACGGATTGGTCGGTATAAAACCTACGGTTGGTTTATGGAGCCGTACGGGGATCATTCCCATTTCTGCAACACAGGATACTGCCGGTCCCATGGCCCGTACCGTAAAGGATGCTGCCATATTACTAGGCGCCGGTACGGGTGAAGATCCCCTCGATGCGGCAACACTTAGCAGTAAAGGAAAAGGGTTAAGGGATTATACTTCTTTTCTAAACAGTGACGGGTTGAAGGGAAAAAGATTAGGACTGGAAAAATCCCATCTGGAAGGGAATCCATTTCTGGTAGCGCTGATCCGGGATGCTGTAAAAATATTGGAGTCGCAGGGTGCAACGGTGATTGAAGTGGATGTGCTTGGCCCGCTAAAGGCTTTGGGAAATGCTGAATTCCAGGTATTGTTGTATGAATTCAAGGACGGGTTGGATCGTTATCTGGCTTCGTCTCAGGCCCATGTTAAATCCCTGAAGGAAGTTATTTCTTTTAACGTCGCCAATGAATCGGTAACTATGCCTTATTTTAATCAGGATACGCTGATTGAAAGTAATGGCAAGGGAAATCTTGATAGCAAGGAATACCTGGATGCTCTCGCAAAAATAACCGGTTTCCGGCAGACTGTCACAAACCTGATGACCACCAATAAACTGGATGCTCTGACCGGCATTACCAACGGGGCCGCATGCTGCATTGATCTGGTGAATGGCGATTATGACAATGGGCCTTCATTATCAACGCCGGCAGCAATCACCGGCTTCCCCCATATTACAGTCCCCATGGGATTAGTGCATGAGCTGCCCATCGGCATCTCTTTTTACGGTGATGCATACACGGAGCCGGCATTAATCTCCATGGCATTCGCATATGAGCAGGCATCCCTTCAAAGAAGGAAGCCCGCTTTTCAACAGGACCTGCTCAGCTAGCGTACTAATCTGATCGCAGGCTATACTCCGGCACCTGACCCGTTTTTCCGATATTTATTCTGGGGAATTTCGTATTTCCAAAGGAATTTTGGCTGCCTCCGGAGGGCATTTATTTATTTTCATATTATATCTAAATTTTTTGTGTAAAATGTTAATTTGTATTACTTTATATATGGGAGACGACATCCCGGGCAATGTTTGATATTGGCCCGAAACCCGGAGGAAATGGGTTCCCTGAAAATTCCATTGACTATTGGTTTCTAATTCTATGATTATCTGAAAAATATGTTTAATTTGGCTCTGTTTGTTTCGATCTTAAAACCCCTTTTCCATGGAAGTTAAAAGAGTGGGGGATATCTCCCAGGAAGAATTCATGAGTGAATTTTATCTAAAAGGTATTCCGGTAGTATTTGAAAATGCATCAAAGGTTTGGAAAGCAAAAGACCTATTTACTCCAAACTGGTTCCGTGAAAATTTTGGCAACCGTACTACAGATGTGAAAGGAACAACCTATAGCATGCGCGAAATCATGGATATGGTTGAATCCAGTTCCGAATCCAATCCCGCGCCCTATCCCTGCATCTTCGATATTCCCGAAACACTTCCCGAACTGCTTCCGCTGCTTGAACCGCTGGATTTGAATTATGCAAAACCAAACTGGCTAAGAACAAAATGGTTTAGCCGCGGACATTGGGGAAGTGCCACCGAGGTTTTCATAGGGGGACCGGGCGGGAAGTTTCCATATTTGCATCTCGACTACTATCATCTGAATGCCTGGATAACCCAGCTTTATGGAAATAAAAGATTTACGGTTTTTCCACGCGGCCAGGAGCATTTGCTCTATCCAAAAACGGATGATCCCTGGCGTTCAGAGCTTAATATTTTTGAACCCGATTATGAGAAATTTCCGCTATATAAAGAAGCAACCCCGATTCATTTTACCGTAGGACCGGGAGAAACTCTATTTATTCCATATGGCACCTGGCATTCGGCATATTCTTTAACAGCAACCATTTCTGTTGCTTTTGATCAGCTCAACCGCAAAAATTACAAGGACTTTTTGAAAGACGTCTGGGAATTCAGAAAAAAAGAAAGTAAGCTGAAGGCGGTGGCCACTTATTCTTATGCCTGGCTTGCCGGTCAATCCTGCAGGATTACTGAAGGCTGATGATGATCCCCTATCCTGAAAAAACCAGCTTTATATAATATCGCTCCTGGCTTGCCGGGCAGTTCATTCATCCATAACCCAATGAAAATGCTAAATTTTCGTTTCGTTCTAAATAATAACCTTATACCTCCGAGCAATGCGTGTGATTGAAAATTCTTTCCGGGATAAGGAGGGTGGGGCAAAAGAATTTGTGCAATCGCTTTTTTACCCCCTCCTTGACCGCAGACCCAATACAGTGGCAGTTCGCCATGGAAAAAACATACTCACTTACGCGCAACTTGATCAGCAATCCACTACGCTTGCGGCAGAAATTCTGAAACAATCCCCTGGTTCTGCTATCATCGGGGTAAGCACTACCCGGAATACGCAGATGATCGTGGCCGTGCTGGCAATTTTGAAATCAGGTAAAGCTTATTTACCTCTGGACCCAGATTATCCGGCAGATCGTTTAAAACAAATGGTTGAGGATTCCCGTATTGATTTATGTATTTGTTTGCCTGAAGAAACACCCCTTTTTGAAGCGCAGGGTCTTCATGGTCTGGATCCCTCTTCCAGGCCCGGAATTCGGTTGTCCGGTACAGATACTTTCTCCCAGGGACAGCTGGCTTACATCTTATTTACGTCCGGGTCCACGGGCAGGCCCAAAGCCGTGAGCATGGGTCATGCAGCTCTGGTCAATCTCTTACACTGGCAACAAAAGAATTCAAAAGCTGCTGCAGGAACCAACACGCTTCAGTTTGCACCTCTGAGTTTTGATGTTTCTTTTCAGGAAATTTTTTCGACGCTCTGCACCGGAGGAACACTTGTACTTATTGATGATGACCTGAGGCTGGATCCACAACAGCTGCTTCATTTTATCAAAGATGAATCCATTCACCGCATTTTCGTTCCATTTGTTGCTTTGCAGTATCTCACAGAAGCCGCAGATGCCATAAATTTATTTCCCGGTTCCTTGCAAGAAGTGATTACGGCTGGTGAGCAACTCAAAATTACGCGCCAGGTGATCCGCTTTTTTAAAGCATTGCCGGGTTGCGTTTTATTTAACCAGTATGGGCCTACGGAGTGTCATGTGGTTTCGTCTCTCAAACTGGAAGGAGATCCCGAACGCTGGCCCGCGCTCCCTTCCATCGGAAAACCAATTGATCATTGTTCAATCTATATTTTAGATGAAAAAGGGCGGCAACTTCCTGCCGGCGAGATAGGTGAACTTTGCATCGGTGGCGTATGCGTTGCCGAGGGATATCTCAATCGTCCGCAGCTTACGGCTGAAAAATTTGTTCCGTATCAGGATCCATATTCAGGCACCATACGCATTTATAAGACCGGCGATCTTGCAAAATATACGAATGAAGGCAATATAGAATTTTTAGGCAGAAGGGATGACCAGGTCAAGATCCGCGGCTATCGGGTTGAACCCGGCGAAGTAGAGGTTTTACTGAGCACAAATGCTGGCATCCGACAGGCCATCGTGATGGCCAGGGAAGATTTACCGGGTCAATTGCGATTGGTCGCCTACCTCGTTTCATCGGACGGCCAAAAAAATACCGGGGCACTTAGGAAAGCCTTGCATGAGCAGGTGCCGGATTATATGATGCCCTCGGCTTTCGTTTGGCTGGATGAATTGCCAAAAACATCAAGCGGTAAAGTTGACAAACGGGCATTGCCAAAACCGGATAATAAAAGGCCCGACCTTCAGGTGTTGTTCAAAGCACCCGTCACGAATACAGAAAAAATAATCAGTTCTGTGTGGCTCGGCCTTTTGCCATACGACCGGATTGGAGCAGATGACAATTTCTTTGAGTTGGGAGGTAATTCCCTGTTGGCTGTAAATACCGTTTCCATTTTACAACTGCATCATCAACTACGCTTGCCCGTTACCAGGATCTACCAGGACCCAACAATTCGCGGCATCGCGGCTTTCCTTGATGGCTCACCCGAAACTTCCGTTAAGTCCCCCAGGAAAAAATCCCTTTCAGTAACCGCGCCGCAGGAATCCGGGGTCGGTGATATTGCGGTCATTGCCATGGCAGGCCGTTTTCCCGGTGCGCAAACCATTGATGAACTCTGGGACCTTTTGAAAGAAGGCAGAGAGACCGTTTCTTTTTTCACTAAAGAAGAATTGGACATTGCAGTTCCTTCATCCCTGGCTAACGATCCGGATTATGTTCGGGCGCGCGGAGTCATTTCCGATGCGACGAATTTTGATTCTTCTTTTTTCAATATAAATCCCAAACTGGCTGATCTGATGGATCCCCAGCAAAGGGTATTCCTCGAAATTGCCTGGGAAGCGCTGGAAAAAGCGGGATATCTTCCTTCGATATATCATGGATCCATCGGCGTTTTTGCAGGATCTGGAAATAATTCTTATTACCTGAATAATGTACTCAGCCGCCGCGACCTGGTAGAAAAAATGGGCGCGTTCCAGGTAATGACCTACAATGAAAAAGACTATGTAGCGTCCCGCACGGCTTATGCCCTGGATCTCAAAGGGCCCGCAGTAAGTGTTCAGTCGGCCTGCTCAACTTCTTTACTGGCTATTGCAGAAGCAGTGGACAGTCTGCGTAAAGGCCAATGTGATGTTGCACTTGCGGGCGGGGCTTCCATTACAGTACCGCTTAAAAGCGGACATGTTTACCAGGAGGGCGCAATGTTCAGTCGCGATGGCCATACCCGGGCTTTCGACGCCGATGCGCAGGGTACCGTTTTCAGCGATGGGGCAGGCATTGTATTATTAAAACCAAAACAGGAAGCGGAGCGCGACGGAGATAAGATATGGGCCCTCATCAAAGGCGTTGGTATCAACAATGACGGAGGTGGGAAAGGAAGTTTTACAGCGCCCAGCGCTTCGGGCCAGGCCGGTGCTATCCGCATGGCATTGGAAGATGGAAACCTGGACCCTTCCACGCTCGGTTACGTTGAAGCACATGGAACAGCTACGCCTCTCGGTGATCCGATCGAGATGGAGGGATTGAATATGGCATTTGGGAGACAGGAGAAATCGGGGTATTGCGCTCTCGGCTCCATCAAAAGCAATATGGGCCACCTTACCGCGGCAGCCGGCGTTGCGGGGTTAATAAAAACAGTATTGTCCCTGCATTACCGGCAACTTCCACCATCAATTAATTTCAGCAAGCCCAACCCTGAAATAGATTTTAAGAACAGCCCTTTCTTTGTGAATGATAAATTCAGAAAATGGGAATCAAAATCGATCCGAAGGGCTGGTGTGAGTGCCTTCGGTGTCGGAGGCACGAACGTTCACGTGGTTCTGGAAGAATATGAGAATCCGGTGCGTGTTTCAGATTCAGGAAAGCCCTTTCAGCTGATCAGCTGGTCCGCCAAAACAGATGCTACCAGGGATGCCTATGCGCAAAAGCTGGCTGTTTGGCTCGGAAAAAATACTTCCGTAAATCTTGCGGATCTTGCGTTCACGCTGCAGATGACAAGGGCAGATTTCAAGAGTCGCCGGTTTGCCGTTGCTGAATCAGCAGCCACACTTCTGCAGCAATTGCAGGTTCAAAAACCATTGCCATCCGAGGCCGCCAGGTTGGAAGAGGCCCCGGCAGGTCCCGTATTTGTATTCCCGGGTCAGGGCTCCCAATCCGTCAATATGGGACTCGGACTCTATCAGTCCGAAAAAGTTTTCCGGGATGCGGTGGACGAATGCGCCGAATTACTTAAGCCCATATTGAAGGAAGATATACGCGAAGTGATTTATCCCGCAGTTGCCGACGGGGCTGCAGATGAAAAGATCAACAACACGATTTATACCCAGCCTGCCTTATTCGCGATTGAATATGCCACAGCGCGGTTGTGGATGAGCTGGGGCGTCCATCCGAAGGCGTTTATTGGCCATAGTATTGGGGAATTTGTGGCCGCTCACCTCTCCGGGGTATTCAGTTTGGCTGACGGTCTGAAGCTAGTAGCCATGCGGGGCAGGCTGATGGGTTCTCTGGAACGCGGAAGCATGCTGGGTGTGCGTGGCCGTCATGATCAGGTAAGCATACTCATGCCATCAACGCTTTCGCTTGCTGCCATTAATAGCCCGGGCCTTTGCGTTGTTTCGGGCCCATCGGAATCCATTCAGTCATTCTCAAAATTGCTGGAAGAAAAAAATATTCGCAATAAACTATTATTTACGAGTCATGCCTTTCATTCCGCCATGATGGATTCCGTTATAGAACCTTTCCGGAAAGTGGTTGAGACTGTGAACTTACATGCACCCACAATTCCCATTGTTTCTACCGTAACGGGAGAATGGTTGGGCGTTGCTGAAGCTACCGATTCCGGATACTGGGCCGGACATCTGCGCAATACGGTGCGCTTTTCTCCGGCAGTGAACCGCGCGCTGGAAGAAGGATTCGGACTGATGCTGGAATCAGGACCACGGAATGTGGCCAGCACCCTGATCCGCCAACATAATCAATCAAAAATTCCGGTGGCGGTCAGCAGCCTTGAATCTTTGGAAGGACAATCAGATTACGCTTCGATGATGAAAGCAGCAGGACAACTGTGGTTGCACGGTGTGGAGATTGACTGGCGTGCATTTTATTCCAGGCAGGAGCG
>Ga0182024_10018329_pt1 | contig 13047 bp, 10 predicted proteins | sample P32metaG_FD_120480 | JGI IMG/M metagenome (GOLD analysis project Ga0182024, IMG submission 120480) | Permafrost microbial communities from Stordalen Mire, Sweden - P3-2 metaG (Illumina Assembly) | ecosystem: Environmental > Terrestrial > Soil > Wetlands > Permafrost | place: Sweden: Stordalen...
CCGTAGCCGCCCTTGATGGCCGCGCCCAGGTTCGGAATCGCCATCAGCGTGCCGAGCAGGAAGACGCCGCCGATCACGAACGCGCCCACGATCGAGAAGAGCACGGCCCGCGGCGCGGCCCGGCGCGGATCCTTGGTCTCCTCCGACAGCGTGGATGCGGTGTCGAAGCCGTAGATCACGAACAGCGACATGAACATCGCGACGAGGAAGGTATTCGTCCCGACGTGCAGGCCGCCGCTGTTGGTCACGACGTGGAAGCCCTGGTGGTTGTAGACCGCCATCATGATCAGCGCGAAGACGAACATGCCGAGGATCTCGAACACCACGCCGGTGTTGTTGATCAGCGCGACCAGCCGGACGCCGTAGATGTTGAGCACCGTGATCACGACCAGCGCGATCAGCGCGACGACCAGCTGAGTGTGCAGGGCCGAGCTTCCGGCGCCCAGGCCGTTCCAGCCCAGGCCGTTCAGCGCGGGAATCAGCGCCAGCGGCAGCGTGGCCACGACGGCGGTCACGGTCAGGATCCCGGCGAACAGGTAGATCCAGCCGGTGAACCAGGAGAACGTCCGGGTGGACAGGTACTTGGTCCACTGGAAGACCGAGCCGGCCACCGGGAAGTGACTGGATACCTCCGCGAAGTTGAGCGCGATGATGAACTGGCCCAGGGCCACGACCGGCCAGGTCCAGATGAAGACGCCGCCGAGTGTCGTCAGGCCGAGTGCGAACAGCGTGAAGATGCCGGTCGACGGGGAGATGTAGCTGAAGGCGACCGCGAACGAGCTGAACGTCCCCAGCGAGCGCTTGAGTTCCTGTTTGTATCCGAACTGGGCAAGGTCGGCGCTGTCGCGCTGCTGCCCGCCGGTGACGTCCGTTTCGGCGCCCATGACCTGGCCTCCTGCTCTGCCCGGGACCCGCGGAATGAGGCGTAGCGTAGGGCTCACTTCCGTTAACTGTCCAGACCCATTGGCTGCGATCGCCGGCCGCCATCCCGGTTTATTCCGGGGCGAGCCCCTCGGCGCGGAGCGCGATCGGCCTGATGGTGTCTAGACCTTTTGGGCGCCGGCCTCGTAGCCTGCCCCGGAGGGCCGGACGGGAGACGGCGAAGGAGGCGACCCTGGTGGCCAGTGCAGAGCGGGCGGGCCCGGCTCCCGCCGACGCCCGGGAAATCATCGGGCGGGTGCCCAGCCTGGCTGGCGCCCCGCGGGTCATCGCGGAACTGCCGGGCGGCCTGACCAACCGGAACTACAAGGTGACCACGCCCGCGGGCACGTTCGTCGCGCGGATCTGGACTGCCGCCGGCGACCTGCTCGCCATCGACCGCGACCATGAGTACGAGAACTCGGTTCGCGCGGCGGCCGCCGGCGTCGGGGCCCCCGTCGTGGAGTACCGGCCGCAGGACCAGATCCTGGTCCTGCGGTTCCTGGCGGGCCGCACGCTGCGCAACGAGGATGTCCGGGCCGCGGGCAACCTCCCGCGGATCGCCGCCGCCGTCCGGCGGCTGCACCGCGCGCAGCGGTTCGTGAACGACTTCGACATGTTCGAGATCCAGCGGCGCTACCGCGCGGTGGCGCGGTCGGCCGGGGTTACGGTGCCGGGCGGCTACGACGGCCTGGCGCCCGCGTTCGAGGCGGCCCGCGCGGCCCTGGCGGTGCGCGCCGAGGGCACGGTGCCCTGCAACAACGACCTGCTGGCCGCCAATTTCATCGACGACGGCGACCGGATCGCCCTGATCGACTACGAGTACGCGGGCAACAACGACGCCTGCTTCGAGCTCGGCAACATCGCCGCCGAGTGCGGCCTGCCCGCCGCGGGGCTGGCCGACCTGGTGACCGCCTACTACGGCCGTCCGCGGCGCAGCCGCATCGCGCGGGCGGAGCTCTTCGGCCTGGTCGCCCGGTACGGCTGGACGCTGTGGGGGGTCATCCAGCACGCGACCAGCCCGCTGGATTTCGACTTCTGGTCGTGGGCGATGGAGAAGTTCGAGGCCGCCGCCGCCGGCTTCGCGGGCCCGGACCTGCCCCGCCTGCTGTCCGACGTCCAGGAAGGAGACTAAGCATGCCGAGCGTGCCCGCCCGACTAACATCCCGTGCACAAATCGTGATTATCGGGGGCGGGGTCATCGGCACCAGCGTGGCCTACCACCTGACCGCGCTCGGGTGGACCGACGTCCTGCTCCTGGAGCAGGGCCAGCTGTCCTGCGGCACGACCTGGCACGCGGCCGGCCTGGTCGGGCAGCTGCGGGCGTCGGAGGCCGGCACCAGGCTGGTGCAGTACTCCACCCAGCTGTATGACCGGCTGGAGGCAGAGACCGGGCTGGCCACCGGCTTCCGGCGCTGCGGCGGCGTGACGGTGGCCCGGACGCCGCCGCGGATGGCGGCCCTGGCGCGGACGGCGGCCACCGCGGCGGCCTATCAGCTGGACTGCGAGCTGATCAGCCCGCAGCGGGCGGCGGAGCTGTACCCGATCATGGCGACGGCCGACCTTGTCGGGGCCATCTGGCTGCCGGGGGACGGCCGGGCGAACCCGACCGACCTGACCGCGGCGCTGGCGCGCGGCGCCCGGCAGCGCGGCGCCGTGATCCGCGAGCACACGGCCGTCACCGGGATCTTGACCGATGGCACCAGCGTCACCGGGGTGCGCACCGATCAGGGCGACGTCGAGGCTGAGGTCGTCGTCAACTGCGCCGGGCAGTGGGCCAAGCGGGTCGGGCAGCTGTGCGGGGTCACCGTGCCGCTGCACTCGGCCGAGCACTTCTACGTGGTCACCGACCAGATCGACGGCGTGCACCCGGACCTGCCCATCCTGCGCGATCCCGACGGCTATACCTACTTCAAGGAGGAGGTCGGCGGGCTGGTCGTGGGCGGCTTCGAGCCCGAGGCCAAGCCGTGGGTGGCGCCGGACGCCATCCCGGTTCCGTTCGAGTTCCAGCTGCTGCCCGAGGACTGGGAGCACTTCGGCGTGCTGATGGACAGCGCGCTGGTCCGCATCCCCGCGCTGCGCGAGACCGGCGTCAAGAAGTTCTACAACGGGCCGGAGAGCTTCACGCCGGACAATCAGTTCATCCTGGGCGAGGCGCCGGAGCTGCGGAACTTCTTCGTCGCCGCGGGCTTCAACTCCGTCGGCATCGCCTCCGCCGGCGGCGCGGGCCTGGCGCTGGCCCAGTGGATCACCCGCGGCCAGCCGAGCAGCGACCTGACGACCGTGGACATCCGGCGGTTCGCCGCCTTCAACGGCAACAACCAGTGGCTGCGGGACCGGGTCGGCGAGATCCTCGGCCTGCACTACGCGATCCCGTGGCCGAACCGGGAGCTGCAGACCGCCCGGCCGTTCCGCCGCTCGCCCGCCTACCATCTGCTGCGCGCGGCCAACGCCTGCTTCGGCTCGAAGATGGGCTGGGAGCGGGCCAACTTCTTCGCCCCGCCGGGGGAGCGGCCGCAGATCGAGTATTCCTGGGACAAGCAGAACTGGCAGCCGTGGTCGTCGGCCGAGCAGCTCGCCACCCGGCGCGCGGTGGCGGTCTTCGATCAGACCTCGTTCTCCAAGTACCTGGTCACCGGCCCCGACGCCGAGGCCGCGCTGCAGTGGCTGTGCACCAACGACGTGGCCGTCGAGCCGGGCCGGACCGTCTACACCGGGATGCTGAACGACCGCGGCACCTACGAGTCCGACCTCACCGTCACGCGGCTGTCGCCGGAGGAGTTCCTGCTGGTCGCCAGCGCCGCCACGACCGAGCGGGACTGCGATCACATCCGGCGGCGGATGCCGCCCGGCAGCCGCGCCACGCTGGTCGACCTGACCTCCGCCTACGCCGTCTACGGGGTCATGGGCCCGCGGTCGCGGGACCTGCTGGCCCGGCTCTCCCGGCGAGACCTCAGCAACGCCGCGTTCGGCTTCGGGACCAGCGCCCTGATCGACCTGGGCTACTCGACCGTCCGGGCGACCCGGATCACCTACGTAGGCGAGCTGGGCTGGGAACTCTTCGTTCCCACCGAGTTCGCCGTCGGGGTGTATGAGGACCTCATGTCCGCGGGTGCCGGCCTGGGCGCGGTGAACGCGGGCTATTACGCGATCGAGTCGCTGCGGCTGGAGAAGGGTTACCGCGCCTTCGGCCGCGAGCTCACCCCCGACTACAACCCGGTGGAGGCGGGTCTGCAGTTCGCCTGCAAGCTGGGCACGGACGTCGGCTTCCTCGGCCGGGAGGCGGTCGAGAAGGCAAAGGCGGCCGGGCCGCGCCGCCGGCTGGTCTCGCTGGTCCTGCGCGACCCCGACGTGATGATGTGGGGCGGCGAGCTGATCCTGCGCGACGGCATCCCGGTCGGCCAGGTGACCTCCGCGGCCTGGGGCGAGACGCTCCGCGCGGCGGTCGGGCTGGGCTATGTCCGCGACCCGGCCGGCGACCCGGTCACGGCCGCCTTCGTCGCGGCGGGCAGCTACGAGGTCAACGTCGGCGGCCGGCTCGCGGCCGCCACGGCGGGGCTGCGGCCGCCCTACGACCCGGCCGGTAGCCGGGTCCGGGCTGGGTAGCGGGCAGGTTAAGCGATGTCCGAGGGAGCGCATCAATGACGATCAGCGTCTTCGATTTGTTCAAGGTCGGTATCGGGCCTTCCAGCTCGCACACCGTCGGTCCGATGCGGGCCGCCGCACTGTTCGCCCGGTCCGTGGCCGATGACGGGCTGCTCGAGTCCGTGGCCGGGGTGAGCGGAGTGAGCGGGGTGCGCGTGGAGCTGTTCGGCTCGCTCGGCGCGACCGGGCACGGGCACGGCAGCGTCAAGGCCATCGTCCTCGGCCTGTCCGGCGAGCAGCCCGAGCTCGTCGATCCGGCCGCCGTCCAGCCGCTGGTCGACGCGGTCCGGGCCAGCGGCGTCCTGCCGCTGCCCGGCACCGCCGGGATCCCCTTCGACATCGACGAGGACGTGATCCTGCACCGGCGCAAGCGGCTGCCGTTCCATTCCAACGCGATGCGGTTCGCCGCGCTCGGCGCGGCCGGCCAGGAGCTGAGCGCGCGGACCTATTACTCGGTCGGCGGCGGCTTCGTGCTCGGCGAGGACGAGGCGGGCCAGCCGAAGATCGTCCCCGACACGACGCCGGTGCCCTACCCGTTCGCCACGGGCGCCGAGCTGCTCGCGCATACGGCGGCGACCGGCCTGCCGGTCAGCCAGATCATGCTCGCCAACGAGCTAGTCCGCCGGGACCAGGCCCAGGTGCGCGAGGGCCTGCTGCACATCTGGGCGGTGATGCAGGAGTGCGTCGAGCGCGGCTGCGCGGCCGAGGGGGTGCTGCCCGGCGGCATGAAGGTGCGCCGCCGCGCCCGCGATCTGCGCGAGACCCTGGAGCGCGCCGGCAATACCGGTGACCCGCTGCACGCGATGGAGTGGATCACCGTCTACGCGCTCGCCGTCAACGAGGAGAACGCGGCCGGCGGCCGGGTCGTCACCGCGCCGACCAACGGCGCCGCGGGGATCATCCCGGCGGTCCTGCATTACTACACCCGGTTCGTCCCCGGCGCCGACGATGACGGCGTGGTTCGCTTCCTGCTGACGGCGGGCGCCATCGGAGTGCTGTTCAAGGAGGGCGCCTCCATCTCCGGGGCCGAGGTCGGCTGCCAGGGCGAGGTCGGGTCGGCCTGCTCGATGGCGTCGGGCGCGCTGGCCGAGGTCATCGGCGGGACGCCCGAGCAGGTGGAAAACGCGGCGGAGATCGGCATCGAGCACAATCTCGGCCTGACCTGCGATCCGGTCGGCGGCCTCGTGCAGATCCCGTGCATCGAGCGCAACGCGATCGCGTCGGTGAAGGCGATCACCGCGGCACGGATGGCCGTGCGCGGTGACGGCGAGCACAAGGTCTCGCTGGACAAGGCGATCAAGACCATGCGCGAGACCGGCGCGGACATGAAGGATAAGTACAAGGAGACGGCCCGCGGCGGGCTGGCGCTCAACGTCGTCGAGTGCTGAGTCGCTCCGGGAGGGGGCGCGCAGCGTGGACGGGCGGGACGGCCGGCCGGCTCCGGGCGAGCGCGGTCTGCTGCGCCAGCGGGCCGGCGGCCAGCAGCGGGTCACCAACGTCGAGTTGTTCTTCGACCTCGTCTACGTGTTCGCCGTCACCCAGCTCTCCCATGACCTGCTGAGCAACCTGACCGTGGCCGGCGCGCTGCGGGCCGGCCTGCTGCTGGTGATGGTGTGGCTGTTGTGGGTCTACACCACCTGGGTGACCAACTGGCTGGATCCAGAGCGGATTCCGGTCCGGCTGCTGCTGCTGGGCCTGATGCTAGTCAGCCTCGTCATGTCGGCGGGGCTGCCGCAGGCCTTCGGGGACGGCGGCCTGCTGATCGGCGCCGCGTACGCCGCCATGCAGGTAGGCCGCAGCCTGTTTGCGGTCTGGGCCCTGCGCGGTGCCGCCCAGCGGCGTAACTTCCAGCGCATACTGTGCTGGTGCTCCGTCAGCGGCGCGCTCGCGGTGGCCGGCGGCCTGGCCGGCGGGGCGGCCCGGGAGGTGCTCTGGCTCGCAGCCGTCGGCGTCGATCTGCTCGGCGGCGCGGTCGGCTTCGGTGTTCCCGGCCTGGGCCGGTCCAGCACGCAGGAATGGGACATCGAGGGCGGCCATTTCGCCGAGCGGTGCCAGGCCTTCGTGCTCATCGCGCTCGGTGAGTCCATTGTGGTGATCGGGGCCACGCTGGCCGGGCTCTTGCGGGGTCCGCTGGCCGGCCCGCACGCTAACGTGGCGCCGACCGTCGCCGCTTTCGTTATCGCGTTTGTCGGCAGTGCCGGGCTGTGGTGGCTGTACTTCGATCGCAGCGCGGAGGCGGGCGCGCAGACTATCGCCAGGTCCGCCGATCCCGGTCGGCTGGGCCGGTCCGCCTATCACCTCATCCATCCCATCATGGTGGCCGGGATCATCGTCGTGGCCGCGGCCGACGAGGTCGTGGTGTCGCATCCAGCGGCGGAGGCCAGGGCGACGACGTCCTGGCTGATTCTCGGCGGTACGGGCCTGTACATCGCGGGCCACGCCGCCTTCAAGGCCGTGGTGTGGCGGCGGATCTCCTGGCCCCGCATCGCGGCAGTGCTGGTCCTGGCGCTGCTCGGCCTGGTCGCGCCGCACGTATCGGCGCTGATCCTGGCCGGGTGCGCGGCGGTGGTCGTGGTGGCGGTGGCCGCCGCCGATTACGTCACCGCCGATGGCGCGGGGGCGGAAGGGGGTGCCGGGAACGGCGCCGTCGATGACTTTGCCTAGCGACGGCCAAGAGTCGGTCATGTGTTGGCGCTGATCAGTCCGCAGCGGTATCCGCCGCGGCGATGGGGGAATAATCCCAGGTAGCCGAAGGGGGCCGGCAATTTCGGGCGGGACTTCCGGCCGCCTTTGCGAATGGTCCACGAACGGGCGACAAGGCCGTTACGATCGAGACGTCGCCATAACACGCTCGCGCCACTCGCTTGAGCCCGGCGGCTGGGATTTCCGCTCAGTTGTTTGACGCCCAGGTGTTTGACAATTCGGCTTTACCGAGTCATGCCCGGCCCCGGCGTGGTCGCGGCACAAGACGGGAGATTGTTACCCATGACCGAAGTGCTGCACGGGCCGACCGGGCCTGGCACCGTGGTGCTCGACATCGGGCCCGGAGTCGGGGCGCTCATCCTGCACACGCCACGGGAACTCGCCGGACACGAGATCGAGATCAGCCCGGCGGGCGCCCAGGGGGCACGACGCAGCCACGCCCAGGTCCGTGAGCGGCCCGTCGACAGTGGCACCGGATACGCCGCGATCTACCCCTGCCTGCCGGCCGGCCGGTACACCATCTGGCGCGACCGGGCCACCTCCGCCGGCACGGTCATGATCCCGGGCGACAAGGTCTCCCGGTTCGACTGGCGCTAGGGATCGGCCCGGCCGGTATGCGCCGGTCTGCGCCGGGCCGGCCGCCCGAGACCGGGGGAGAGCCCCGGCCGCGCGGTCGCGCCGAAATCCCGGTAAGCTGAATCAGCCCCCGCGCTGGGATAGGGGTTCTGGGCGCCCGCCTGCGCCAGAACCCGGTTACCAGTGGCGGGTCAGCGTGGCGGAGTAGCTCAGTCAGGCAGAGCAAGCGGCTCATAATCGCTGTGTCGCCGGTTCAAGTCCGGCCTCCGCTACGAACCTGTCGGCAACCGGGGATGCCTCCGGGCGGCGGCAGGGCCCGCGGCCCCCTGCGCCGGTTCCCTCGGTCTGTGTGGGAATAAGCTCAGCCGGTCCGCGCGCTCCACTGGCCGAAACCTGTCCCTTCGACAGACCTGTCCGTCCGAAAGAAAGGCACTCCCTCGTGGCTGCCACAGATGTCAGACCCAAGATCACGCTGGCCTGCCAGGAGTGCAAGCACCGCAACTACATCACGCGGAAGAACCGGCGTAACGACCCGGATCGGCTTGACCTGAGCAAGTACTGCCCGAACTGCCGTAAGCACCAGCCGCACCGCGAGACTCGGTAACACCGAATTGCCCGGGGGGTAACCCCCGGACCCCCAGACCGGGGGGCTTCGCCCCCCGGAGCCCCCTTGCCGTCCGCTCGGGCCGGCTTTGCCGGCCGTCGCGGACGACCCTTTTGGTGGCTGGCGTTGTGGGCGGCCCTTGTGGCGCTCGCGTTCCGCATCGCGGGGCCGCGTCGCGGGCGACATCCTCGATGGCTCGTGCTGGGGACGCTTCGCCGGATCAAATCTTTGGGCAGGAGTCGGATGGCCATTAATCGTGAGTATGTTGGCCGGACTTATCCCGCGACCGATCCGTATGAGGTCAGTCGCGTCAAGATCGCTGAGTTCGCTGACGCCATCGGGGATCCGAATCCCGTGTACCGGGACGTCGCGGCGGCGCGGGCGGCGGGGCACGCTGATGTGATCGCGCCTCCGACGTTCGCGATCGTGATCAGCATGGCGGGCAGCGGCGGCGCCATCGCCGATCCGGGCCTGGGCCTGAACTATGCGATGGTGGTGCACGGGGAGCAGCGGTTCGAGTACTCCCGGCCGATCATGGCCGGCGACGTCGTCACCGCGCAGGCGACCATCAGCGACATCCGGGGCGTCGGCAAGCTGTCCATGCTGACCACCCGGACGGAGATCCGCACGGTGGCGGGCGAGCACGTCTGCACGGCCCTGTCCACCCTGGTCGAGCGCGGGGAGTAGCGGTGAGCGAGCAGATTAGTTACGACGACGTCGAGGTCGGCGCCGAGCTTCCGGCCGTCAGTTACCCGGCCACCCGGCTCAGCCTGGTCAAGTACTGCGGCGCCTCCGGTGACTTCAACGTCATCCACTGGAACGAGCGGATCCCCCGCTCCGTGGGCCTGCCGAACGTCATCGCCCACGGCATGTTCACCATGGCGCAGGCCGGGCGGTTTGTCACCGACTGGGCCGGACCGGGCGCGATCGTGGCCGAGTTCGGGGTGCGTTTCTCCGCCCCGGTCGTGGTGCCCGACGACGACGCCGGGGCGACGATCGAGGTCACGGGCAAGGTCGAGGAGAAGCTCGGCGACAACCGCGTCGCGCTGGCGCTGACGGCCCGGTCAGACGGCACCAAGGTGCTGGCCCGGACCCGCGCCGTGGTCAAGCTGCCCTGACGGCTCACAGGCGGATGCCAAGACCGCTGACCAAGATCACGATCAGCGTCCCCGCAAGCAGGAACGGACCGAAGGCCAGCTGGGACTTCCGCGACACTCGCCGCGCGGCCAGCAGGGCCAGGCCGACGATGGCGGCGAGCAGATAGCCCAGGAACAGGCCGGCTACCAGGGCGCCGACGCCCAGCCAGCCCAGGAACAGGCCCAGGAGCCCGGACAGTTTCACGTCCCCCCAGCCGATGCCCGCCGGGTAGATGAGAGCCTGAGCCAAGAACAGCAGCCACGCGGCGGCCAGCCCGATCAGCGCGACGAGGAAGTGCCGGATGCCGCCGGCTGTCGTCAGCGCGGCCACCCCCAGCAGGAGCAGGGCCACCGGGTAGGACGGCAGGGTCAAGACATCCGGCAGCCGCTTGTGCCGCGCGTCGATAAAGGCCAGCGCCACCCCGACCGCGCCCAGATAGCAGAATGCGGGCAGCACCGGGCTCGGCCCGAAGCGAATCGCGAACCCGGCGAACACGGCCGCCGTGAGAAGCTCGGCGCCTAGCCAGCTGCCGCCCAGCGAGCTAGCGCACTCCGGACAGGACCGGCGCAAGCGCAGCCAGCCGGCCGGGGGCACCAGGTCCGCGGGCCCCAGCCGCGTCGCGGCATGCGGGCAGCGCGCCGCGGGTAGCCGCAGACCGGACTCGCTACCGGGCAGCCAGGCGATCAGCACGCTGACGTAGCCGCCGATTAACAGCCCGGCGAGGGCCGCGACGGCAGTCGTTGCCCAGGCCAGCGCGTCCATGAGTGTCCAGTATGCGACCCTTCGCGGCGCCCCGGGGCGCTACGCCTCTGGAGGAGGGTCGCCGGCCACGGCCGCAGGCGCGTTTCGCGGGGCTGCCGGACGGCCTGGCCGCCTTCGGGTCAGCTATCGTCTGGTGCTTGACCCGCGGGAAGCACGGGCCAGATCGGGAAAGCCCAGATCGGGAAAGCGGAGCAGCGTTGTCCACAGTCCGAGCGCAGGCCGACCTCAGCGCGTACACGACGCTGGGCCTCGGCGGCCCCGCAGGCCGGCTGATCGAGGCCGGCAGCGATGAGCAGATCGTGTCGGTGGTCCGGGCGGCCGATCAGTCCGCGGAGCCCGTCCTGGTCCTGGGTGGCGGCAGCAACCTGGTAGTCGCCGACGAGGGCTTCCCCGGCACGGTCGTCCGGGTCACCAGCCGGGGCATCGCGGTGGACGCGGCGCGCGGCGACGGCCCGGCCGCCACGGTCACCGTGGCGGCCGGCGAGTCCTGGGACCGGCTGGTCGAGTGGAGCGTGCAGGAGGGGCTGGCCGGGCTGGAGTGCCTGTCCGGGATCCCGGGCCTGACCGGTGCCACGCCGATCCAGAACGTCGGCGCCTACGGGCAGGATGTGTCGGAGACGATCACGGCTGTCCGCGTCTACGACCGGCAGCGCGGCGAGATCGCGGAGCTGACCGGCGCCCAGTGCGAGTTCGGCTACCGCACCAGCATGTTCAAGCGTGCGGCGGCGGGCACGGCGACGGGCCGGTTCGTCGTCCTGGAGGTCAGCTTCCGGCTGCGGCGCGGGCCGGCGCCGGGGGCGCCGGCGCTGTCGGCGCCGGTTCGGTACCAGGAACTCGCCACCCGCCTGGACGTGGCGCTGGGAGAGCGGGTCCCGCTGACTCAGGCCCAGTCGGCGGTGCTGGCGCTGCGCCGCGGCAAGGGCATGGTGCTCGACCCGGCCGACCCCGATACCCGCAGCGCGGGCTCGTTCTTTACCAACCCCGTCCTGACCGCCGCGCAGTTCGCCGAGCTCCAGCGGCGGGCCGCCGCCCGCTGCGGGCCGGCCACGCCGGTTCCGCATTTCGACGCCGGCGGCGGGACGGTGAAGGTTCCCGCGGCGTGGCTGATCGAGCGGGCGGGCTTCGGCAAGGGGTACCCGGCCGGCGGAGCGGCCCGCATATCGTCCAAGCACACGCTGGCGCTGACCCACCCGGGCGGGGGCAAGACGGCCGACCTGCTGGCCCTGGCCAGGGAGATCACGGCGGGCGTCCGGGCCGCGTTCGGCGTGGACCTGGCTAACGAGCCGGTGCTGGTCGGCGTCAGGCTCTGACGGTGCTGGCTGGCGTGGGCCCGGACGGCAGCCGGGCTGGCTGACGTCAGGCTCTGACGACGGCGGGCTGGGTGGACGCGTCCTGCTCATCGGCGGCCAGCCAGGCATCGATGCCGGCCAGCATGGCGGAGCGGAGCTGGACGGGCGCCGCCGACCCCGTGACCGACATCCGGGCCAGCTCGGCGAGCTGCGGGTCGCTCATCCCGTGCACCTGGCGCGCGATCTCGTACTGCGCGGTGAGCCGGGGACCGAACAGCAGCGGATCGTCGGCGCCGAGCGCGATCGGCACCCCGGCGTTATAGAGCCGAAGTAGCGGCACGTCGGCCGGGGCGGCCGAAACGCCGAGCGCCACGTTCGAGGACGGGCAGACCTCCAGGGTCGTGCCCCCGGCCGCTAGCCGCCGCAGGAGCCTGTCGTCCTGTGCCGCGGCCACCCCGTGCCCGATCCGGTCCGCGTGCAGGTCGTCCAGGCAGGCCCAGACGCTCGCCGGGCCGCACAGCTCGCCGCCGTGCGGGACCGAGCACAGGCCGGCGCCGCGCGCAATGCGGAAGGCCGGGACGAAGTCGCCGGTGATGCCGCGGCGCTCGTCGTTGCTGAGCCCGAACCCGGTCACCCCGCGGCCGGCGTAGGCCGCCGCCAGCCGGGCGAGAGTCCGGGCCTCCAGCGGATGCTTGGTGCGATTGGCCGCCACGATGATGCCGATGCCGACGCCGGTCATGGCGGCGGCCTGCGCCGCGTTATCGAGCACCAGCTCGAGCAGCGGGGTCAGGCCGCCGAACCGGGCTGCGTAGCCGGACGGATCCACCTGGATCTCCAGCCACCGCGAGCCGTCCGCCTGCTCGTCCTGCGCCGCCTCGACCAGCAGGCGGCAGAGGTCCGCCTCGGTCCGGACCACCGACCGCGCGATGTCATACAGCCGCTGGAAGCGGAACCAGCCCCGCTCGTCGGCCGCGCTCAGCCGGGGCGGCCAGTCGGCGACCAGCGCCTCCGGCAGGTGAATTCCGTGCAGCTGCGCCAGGTCGACCAGCGTGGCGTGCCGCATCGAGCCGGTGAAGTGCAGATGCAGGTGCGCCTTGGGCAGCGTGGCGAGCGGTCTAGCCATCAGCTAAGTCTGGCAGAGCCGTCAGCTAAATCTGGCCGAGCCGTCAGCCAGGGCCGCATGCGCTGACGCGATTGCCTAACGTGCCTCGCCGAACAGCTTGGCCAGCCGGCTGATGCCTTCCTCGAGGTCAGCGTCACCCAGGGCGCAGGATAGCCGGAAATATCCGTCCGTTCCGAACGCTGCACCGGGGACCACCGCCACGTCGGCCTCGTCCAGGAGCACCTCGGCCAGCTCGCTGCTGGTGGCGGGCCGGCGGCCGGCGATCTCCTTGCCCAGGACGCCCTCCACCG
>Ga0182024_10018330_pt1 | contig 13046 bp, 13 predicted proteins | sample P32metaG_FD_120480 | JGI IMG/M metagenome (GOLD analysis project Ga0182024, IMG submission 120480) | Permafrost microbial communities from Stordalen Mire, Sweden - P3-2 metaG (Illumina Assembly) | ecosystem: Environmental > Terrestrial > Soil > Wetlands > Permafrost | place: Sweden: Stordalen...
ATGTACATCAGCTCGTAGTCACGCACCATGCGTGGCACCTCCTTTCCTCTGGGCTTGCGGCGCCCGGGGTGCTGCGGCTGCCGAGGTGGTCAGGCAGTCGCGATCCGGGCGCAGGAAAGCGTTGTGTGGAAACGCTCCTCAGTGAGAAGCGTTCGCAGTGTAGCAGGACCCGTTCTCAGTCCAGGCGAAATCTCTTCGGTAGGGTGGTGAGATTGCGGCAGCCGGTCTCCGTCACGACGACGAGATCCTCGATGCGAATGCCGCCGAAGTGCGGGTCGTACAGCCCCGGTTCGACGGTGATCACGTCGCCGACCTCGAGGACCACATCCGCCTCGCTGATCCGCGGATACTCGTGAATCTCGAGGCCCAGCCCGTGGCCCGTGCCGTGAATGAAACGAGCATCGCTCTGGACGTCCCGGTATGGCTTGGGGAGGGACCCGTAGCCGTGCTGCTTGAACACCTCGCAGCACGCGAAGTGGACGTCGCGGCCGTTCACGCCCGGCCGCACTGCGTCGAGGCCCGCCTGCTGCGCCTCGAGCACGGCGTCCCACATGCGCAGCACCTCCGGCGGCGGCGTCCCCCGGGCGACGGTTCGCGTCATGTCGCCCCAGTACCGGGTGCGCTTGTCGACGGGATAGATGTCGAGCACGATCGGCAGACCGGCGCGGATGACGTCGCTCATCGTGCGATGCGGGTCCGCCGACTCGGGGCCACCGCAGCAGATCGAGTCCACCGTGCTGTTGCCATTCTCGAGCAGGTTGCTCTCGACGGTGAAGACAAGGTCTGCGCTGCTGAGGTTGCGACCCCCGTGGACGAGGAGCCCATCGCGGATCTCAGCAGCTGCGATCACATCGATCGCCTTCTGGAGCGCGGCCATGCCGGCGTTCTCCGTCGAGGTGATCCACTCGACCTCCTGAGCGGTCTTGATCCGGCGCCGCTGTTGATAGATGTCGGTTCGTGAACGCACGTCGACGTCGTTGTGGCGCAGGTGGTCCGCGAGAACGGTGGGAAATTCGGCATCGACATCGACGGCGCTGAGGCCGTGCTCGCGGCACACGGCGACAACCAGGGAAGCCCAGCCGTCGAACTCGTTGCCGCCGGAGCGCGCTGCCGGCATGTCGAGCTCGACCGTGCTGCGGACCTCGCCGACGGAGGCTTCCTTGCGGGCACGACCCTCTTCGAGCGCACTCGTCCAGAGCACTGTGTCGGTGCCGCCGCGGTCGACGACCACCACCGGGTCGGGCACGAGGAATCCGGTGCGATACAGGATGTTCGGGTGGTGATACGTCTCACCGAAGAGCAGTACGGGACGGTCGTCACTCATGTGGCAGAGCCTACCAGTCAGGTGTCACGCTCTCGCCGTGAGCGTGGTGCCTGAGCAGCGCAGCCGTGCTGACGGCATCGGATGGTTCGTGGCGGGCTACGCCGGCGTCATCGGGTTCTTCGTCCTCGAGGCGTCAACGCGTCAGCGCGGTGCTGCATCGAGCCTCACCGCGTCGCGAGACGACCGAGGCACGACGCGAATGATCGTTGCCGCATATGCGACTGCGGCGGTGTCGGCGCCACTCGTGCGGCTCATGCGGAAGCCACAGCTCCCCCAGGCGGCAGCGCCGATGGGCCTGGGACTCGAGGCGGCCGGCCTGTGCCTTCGGGCATGGTCGATGCAGACGCTCGGCCGTTCCTATTCGCGCACGCTGCGCGTCGCGGATGCGCAGCACACCGTCGAACGTGGACCGTATCGATTGGTGCGCCATCCCGGGTATGCGGGATCGCTCTTGATCTGGACAGGATTTGCACTAACATCGCGCAGCTTCGTGGTGGTCGAGGTCGTCGGCGGACTCCTCGGCTTCGCGTATCACCGGCGGGTCGCGGCTGAGGAAGCGCTCCTGCGACGCGACCTTCCCGGATACCGGGCATACAGCAGGCGGACGAAGCGGCTCATCCCGTTCGTGTGGTGACGGGTGACGGCCGACCCAAGGAGTACGACCGTCGACAACCCGGTGGCGGCTACGGCCTCGCAGCGCCGGCGGTAACGGCCCGCAGCTCGTCGTACGAATCTCGGATCAGCTGCGGCAATTCTCGTTGCTCGGTCTCGTCGACCCAGGCTGCAAACGCAGCTTTGAAGATCGCGATTCCCGTGTCGGCGGTCAGCGACGCGGCAGTGCTCGCGACGCCACGCGCGCGCAGGGCGTCGGCGATTGCGGTCGAGAGTAACGCGAGCTTGATCAGGTCACGCTCACGCAACTCCGCATTCGCCGTGATGACGGCCTGACGCTGCCGGGCGGCATCGCGTCGCTCCTGGAGCACGCCACCCGCGGCCTCGAGAGCGGCCACCACCGCATCGATGGGCGCGGCGGTATCGGGCGCGCCGGTCACTGCGGTGACCAGCAACTCCTGCAGCGCACCCGCACCCCAGAACAGGACCTCGCGTTTGTCGGCGAAGTACCGGAAGAAGGTTCGCTCCGTCAATCCAGCCCGGGCGGCGATCGCCGCCACGGTGGTGTTCTCGAAACCGCGTTCGCCGTAGAGCGCCAGCGCCGCCCGCTCGAGCCTGCCCCGGCTATCCGGCTCCCAACGTGCCATCCCGCGATTCTAGAGGTCCTTGATGACAGTGGCTGACATTCCTGGTAGAGTGATGACAGCAACTGACATCAAACGGTCCTCGGTACTCGAGGAGCGGTCCGCCAAGGAGTCTTCTCATGCGTGTCTTCCTCACCGGCGCATCCGGCTGGATCGGCTCCGCCGTCGTTCCTGACCTCCTCAAGGCAGGTCATCAGGTCGTCGGCCTGGCTCGCTCGGACGCGGCGGCCGCTGCGTTGACCGCCGCCGGGGCAGACGTGCGTCGTGGCAGCCTCGACGACCTCGCCAGCCTGGGGGATGCAGCTGCCGCCTCGGACGGCGTGATTCATCTCGCCTTCAAGCACGACATCGCCTTCTCAGGCGGATTCCAGGCCGCTGCCGATGCCGATCGCCGCGCCGTCGAGACATTCGGCGAGGCGCTCGCCGGCTCTGGTCGAGCGCTCGTCATCGCGTCTGGGACCCTCGGTCTCGCACTCGGCCGCGTGGCGACCGAACGGGACGGGCACGGCTCCAGCCCGGTGGACTCGCTGGGCGGCGGTCCGCAGACCCGGAGGGCCACTGCCGAATTGGTGCTCTCACTCGCTTCGCGCGGCGTCCGCTCGTCGGTCCTCCGACTCCCCCCGACGAATCACGGGGAAGGAGATCACGGTTTCATGGCGACGCTGGTCCGCATCGCCCGCGAGAAGGGCGTCTCCGGCTTCGTCGGCGACGGGACCAACCGCTGGCCCGCCGCCCACCGGCTCGATTCAGGGCACCTGTTCCGCCTCGCGCTCGAGCGGGCTCCGGCGGGGTCGACGCTCCACGCGGTCGCGGACGAGGGTGTGCCGTTCCGCGACATCGCCGGGGTCATCGGCCGCCACCTGGATCTGCCCGTGGTTTCGATCGCTCCCGAGGACGCAAACGAGCACTTCACACCACTGGGCGGTTTCGTCGGGATCGACAGCCCGGCGTCCAGCGCGCTCACTCGTGAACTGCTGAAGTGGGAGCCGACCCAGTCCGAGCTCATCGACGACCTCGACGAGGGCCACTACTTCCGGCAACCGCCCGCGTGAAGAGGGCGGCGCGCACCGCGACCATGCCTCGATAGAGTCACGCGCATGCCGGAGCTGGATGAACAGGGACGGCCGAAACCGCCGAACGCGGGTGATGAGGCCGCGACCCTCGTGGGCTTTCTGGAGTTCCAGCGCGCCACCTTCGCGTGGAAGACCGCTGGGCTGGACGCGACCGGCCTGCAAACCAAAGTCGCCGCTTCATCGATGACCCTCGGCGGGATGATCAAGCACCTGGCACTGGTCGAGGAATACTGGTTCTCCGAGTGGCTGGAGGGGCGAGACGCCGGGCCGCCGTGGGACAGCGTCGACTGGGATGCCGACCGCGACTGGGAATGGCACTCGGCCGCCCAGGACACCCCGGAACACCTTCGAACGCTGTGGGCGGACGAAGTGGCGCTGGCCCGTACCAATGTCGCAAAGGCTCTTGCCGATGGCGGCCTGGGGCAGCTGGCCAAGCGCACCGAGCCGGACGGCGAGGCTCCCAGCCTGCGCTGGATCCTGTGCCACATGATCGAGGAGTACGCCCGCCACAACGGGCATGCCGACCTCATCCGAGAAGCGGTCGACGGCCAGACCGGGGAGTAGCGCCGATGCGGCCGGCGTGGTGGTGGTCAGCGGGGGACTCGAACCCTCGACCTCGCGGATGTGAACCGCGCGCTCTAACCAGCTGAGCTAGCTGACCCCGGCCAGAAGTCTAGGTCAGGCGCCGACCAGCTCTGCATAGCCGGCCTCGTCGAGCAGGTCGCCGCCGTCATCGCTCGCGCTCTCGAGGCGCAGCATCCACCCTTCGCCGTACGGATCGGAGTTGACGAGCTCGGGGCGATCGTTCAACGAGCCGTTCACCTCGGCCACCGTGCCACTCACCGGCGAGTACAGGTCGGACGCCGCCTTGACCGACTCGATGGCGCCGAATTTGGCGCCGGCCTTCACGTCGGTCCCCACGGCCGGGAGCTCGAGGAAGATCACGTCCCCGAGCTGCGCCTGGGCGTGATCGCTGATCCCCACCGTCGCGCTGGAGCCCTCGGCGCGAACCCATTCGTGGGTGGCGGTGAACCGGTAGTTGGAGAGATCGGCCACTTCAGGCTCCCTTGGGGCGGCGGTAGAAGGGCAGCGGCACCACCGTTGCCGCGGCGACGGTGCCCCTGATGTCGACGGAGAGATCGGCGTCCGCCGGAACGTCGCCGTCCAATGATGCGGTCGCGATCGAGTGATCGAGCGTGAAGCTGTAGGTCCCGCTCGTGACTTCACCGGCGGGTGTGCCATTGGCGAGCACCTGCTGGCCGTGGCGAGCGATCGTCCTGCCCGCAAGCTCGATGCCGGCGAAACGCCGCGGCGGATGCGAGGGGTCGAGCCGGGCGAGCGCCGGCTTCCCGATGAACTCGCCCTTCTGCATCTTCACGGTCCACCCCAGCGCGCAGCTGAAGGGGTCCGTGTTCTCGTCCATGTCCTGGCCGTAAAGGCGCAGGCCGGCCTCGAGGCGCAGCGTGTCACGTGCGCCGAGACCGCACGGCACGAGGCCTTCGGTGGCGCCCGCTTCCAGCAGCCTGTCCCAGAGGGCGGCGGCATCGGCGGCATCGACGTAGAGCTCGAAGCCATCCTCGCCGGTATAGCCGGTGCGCGACACCGCCGCCTGGACTCCCGCCACCTCGGTGTCCGTGGAGTGGAACGGGCGGAGCGAGGCGACGTCGGTGATGGTGAGGCCGCTGACGAGCCCGACAGCTCGGGGTCCCTGGACGGCGAGCAGCGCCACCGCGTCTCCGACATCCTCGAAGGCGCACTCGCCGCTGTGCTCCCCCATCCAGGCCACGTCCTTCGGCCGGCACGCCGCGTTGATCACCACCATGTAGCCGCCCGTCTCCCGGTACACGACCACGTCGTCGACGATCCCGCCCGAGTCGTTGCACATCACGCCATAGAGGGCCCCGCCGACCTCGAGGCGGGCAATGTCATTGGTGACCAGCCGCTGCACCACGTCGAAGGCCCCGTCGCCACTGAAGCGCACCTCGCCCATGTGCGACAGGTCGAAGAGGCCGCAGCGGGTCCGGACGGCGATGTGCTCCTCGCGGATGGTCGAATACTGCAGCGGCATGTCGAAGCCGCCGAACTCGACCATGCGCGCCCCGGCTGCGACGTGCCGGTCGTGGAGCGGAGTTCGCAAGGCCATGGGCTCGCGAGTGTAGTACGTTCCCAGACCGCTTCCAAATGATCATTGCCCTCATCGTCGTGGCGGCCCTTGTGGTCGTCCTCTGCATCGCCCTGCTGGTCGTGCGCCACCGCACCTTCGGCGTGTCCCTGCCCAAGGTGAGGGGCCGCCTCGACATGGCCGGCCTCGCCGCGGAGGTCACCGTGGGCCGGGATCGATGGGGCGTTCCCCACGTCAACGCCGTCTCGATGGAGGATGCCGCGTTCGCGGTCGGGGTCGTGCATGCCCAGGACCGCCTCTGGCAGATGGAGGTGACCCGGCGGGTGGCGACCGGCCGGATCAGCGAGTTGATCGGCCCCGACGGCGTCAACATCGATCGCTTCATCCGGCGCGTCGGCCTGCACCGCGTGGCTCGCGAGGAGGAACTCCGCCTCGGCCCCGAGGCGCGACGCATGCTCAAGGCGTACTCCGCCGGCGTGAACGCGATCGCGCAGTCCGGACGAGCCCTCCCCCTCGAGTTCCGGCTGCTGGGCGTGACCCCGGAGCCCTGGGAACCGATGCACAGCCTCGCCGCCTTCAAGCTTCTGGCGCTCGGGCTCAGCATGAACTGGGACGCCGAGTTGCAGCGACTCGAACTGCTGCGCGCGATCGGCCCCGAGCACGCCGCCCGGCTCGACATCGTCTATCCCGAGGCCAACCCGACGGTCCTCGCGAGCACGGTCTCCGCCGCTGGGGGGACGGAGACGCGGACGCAACTCCTGATGATGTTTCGTGAAGCCGCCCGTTGGATTCCCACCGCGGGGGGCATGAGCAACTCCTGGGTCGTCTCCGGCGAGCGGACCACCTCCGGCCGGCCGATTCTCTGCAACGACCCGCACCTGGTCCCGGGAGTGCCCTCGATCTGGTACGCGGCCCACGTCCAGGCAGGCGAGGACTTCGAATCGACCGGCGTGACCATGCCGGGCATGCCCTTTGTGATCCTCGGCCACAACCGGCGCGTCGCGTGGGGGTTCACCAACTCCTTCGCCGATTGTCAGGACCTCGTCATCGAGGAGTTCGACTCACCGGCCGCCGATCGATTCCGCACCGAGCGTGGATTCGAGCCGACCCGGCGGCTGCGCGAGATCATCCACGTCAGGAACTCGTCCGACGTTCTCGAGGAGGTGGTGGTGACCCGCCACGGCCCTGTCGTCGAGAGGATCGAGGACCCGGAGCGTTCCATCTGGCGGGGTCTCGCCCTGCAGTGGACGGCGCTCCAGCCCGGCGGCGCGGCCGAGGGGCTCCTTCGCCTCCAGCGTGCGGGAGACTGGAAGAGTTTCAAGGAGGCCTTCGCGCCCCTCGACGCGCCGTCCCAGAACGTCGTGTATGCGGACGTCGACGGCCACATCGGCTACCTCCTGTCCGGGCGGATCCCGGTTCGAAAGGCGAAGCCGAGCGGGCTCCCGGTGCAGGGATGGACCGGCAGCGCGGTGTGGACGAGGTACCTGACGCCCGACGAGGTGCCGCAGATGTTTGACCCTCCCGAGCACCAGATCATCACCGCCAACAACCGCATCGCCGGTGACAACTTCCCGTTCTACATCGGCACGGACTACATGTCGGGATACCGCGCCCTGCGCATCGGAGAACTGCTCTCCGAGCGAGTGGTCGACCTCGCCTATATGGCGCGGGCGCAGATGGACCTCGTCTGTCCTCCGGCACGCGAGGTGGTCCGGCTGCTCGGATCGATGCACTGCGCGAATCCCGCTGCCGAGGCGACGCGCCGCCGCCTGGCGCAGTGGAACGCCGTCATGGATCCGGGCCGTGTCGAACCGACCATCTACGAGGCGTTCATGGCCCGCCTCGCCGAGCATTCGCTGAGTCCGGTCTGCGGCAACGCCTGGCGGATCCTCGCCGGCGTCGACCTGTCTCATCCCGTCTTCCAGTACCCGGTCAATCTCATCGGCCGGCTCACGCCGTCGCTGATCGAGCGCTGGGAGCTCGGTGACGACGGCCTGTTCGAGGGCCTCACGACCTGGGCGGAGGTGGTCGCGAAGTCGTTGGAAGACGCGATGAACGACCTCCGAAACCGCTACGGACGCGGCTCGCGCCACTGGGTTTGGGGGCGCGTCCACCGACTCACGCTCATCCACGCGTTCGGACGCCGTCGCGGCCTCGCCTGGTTCTTCAATGCTCCGTCGATCAAGGTCGGCGGCAACACCGATACCGTCTTCGCCACGTCGCAGGTTCCCGGCGAGCCCTTCGAGACCCGCCTCTCCGCGCCGTCCTGGCGCCAGGTGCTCGATGTCGGCAACTGGGATGCGAGCGGCGGAATCCACCTTCCCGGGCAGTCGGGCCAGCCGGGATCCCGCCATTACCGCAATCTGTCTCGGCGCTGGCGGACGAACCGGCAGTTCCCGCTGTACTGGACGGCGCCGGAGGTGCGCCGCCACGCCAGGACGCGGTTGATCCTGCATCCGGTGCCGGGGACGCACCCGACGGAGCCCGGCGGGCGAACATAGGGTGGTGACCCTCTCCGACCAGCGCGGCATCGTGCGCGGGTGCTGCCTCGGGCTGCTCGCGCTGCTCATTCTCGTCGGCGGCTCGTTCTTCCTCGCCGATCGGGCCCTGGCGGCGCCCGTCCTCGGCGCGGCGCCGGCAGGTCCGTCGCACGGAGCCACAGAGGAGGCGATCGCGGTGGCGCTCGGCGAGGACATGGCCGGCCAGCTCATCCAGGGTCCCCACGGCGTGGTGGTGCTCAGTGAGCAGGACCTCACCGTGCTCGCCGTCGCCAACAATCCCCATCCCAACGCGTTCAGGGACCTCCAGGTGCGGGTCCGCAACGGGCTTCTGGTCGTGTCGGCGCGCGTGTCGGCCGGCCCCTTCACGCCGACGGCGGTGGCGCACATCACGCTCACCCTCCGCGCCGGTGCGCACGGACCGGTCGTCGCCGCCCAGGTGCCGGACATCGACATCGGCATGCTGGGACTCCCGGGCTTCATCGGTGATGGTCTCGTGTCGCAGATCGACGAGGCGCTGTCTCTGGATCGTCTCTTTGCGATCGCCCCCAAGCTGAGCGCGTTGCGTCCGGACATCGAGTGCGTCGCGATCGTGCCGGGAGGGGTGGCGGTCGGCGTGCACGATCCCGGTGTCGCGCCCGTCGCGTCGTCCTGCGGGTGACCTAGCGAGAAGCCTCCGGAGCGACGACCGCAAGGACGAAGGCCGCGTGGCTCTGTACCTGCGGGTAGTTGCCAAGCGGGGTGTGATCGTCGGGATCGGCAACCTCGCCGAAGAGCCCGAGACGTCCCCTCGTCCCGAGCGCAGCCTCGAGCCAGGGCGAGCCGTCGCGACCTGTTGCGGCGAGGGCGCCGGCCAGCCAGAACGTCGGAAAGACAAACGGTGCGCAGGGATCCGCGAGCGTATCCGCCTGTGCCTCGTGACGATCGATGAGCCCCCCGCGATCGAGCGCTCGATGATCAGGTCGAGGGTGGGACCGGTCCGTCCCGCCACATCCTCGAGCCCGCCCAGGAGCACGGCCTGCGCAAGCGCGGCGTCTGCCCCGCCGCCGCCGAGGTGGATCTCCAGAGGCCCACCGCTCACACCGATGTCCCGCACGATGGCCGAGGCGCCCCGCCGCCACGCCGAGGCGTCGCCGCGAGCGGCACGCTGATCGACCAGCGCGGCGGCGCCATGCAGCCCACTCACCGCCGTGACGAGGGAGTGGGTATAGCGCGCCGGCGCGCCGCGGATCTCCCAGATCCCATGATCCGGCTCGCGCCAGTGCTCGACGAGCCATTCAGCGAGGACCGGCACGGCGGTCACGAGCTTGTCGGGCAAGGCGGACGCTCGCTGAAGCCCGGTGGCGAGTTCGATCACCTCGCCGGAGACATCGAGTTGCGCCTGCCCCGCGGCGGCGTTGCCGATCCTGACCGGACGAGCGCCGCCGTAGCCGGCCAGGTCGGGCACCTCGGTCTCCTCGGGGGGTGCGCTCCCGTCCAGCCGGACGAGCGGGACCGGCCCGGAATCCGTCACCACGTCGCCGATGAATGCTCCGAGCGACCGCGCCGGCTCGACGAGCCCGATTCTGAGCATGGCAAGGGCGGCGAGCGACGAGTCGCGGAGCCAGCAATACCGGTAATCCCACGTCCTGCTCGATTGCGGCCACTGCGGCAACGACGTGGTGGGGGCGGCGACGATGCCACCGCCGTGCCGGCGCAGCCCGAGGAGCACGGCCGCGGTGGTCCCGAGCAGAGCGCCGTTGGAGGCGGGGGCGGCGAGCCCGGTGATGCTCACAGGGATCCGCTGCCGCCACGTCGAGAGCGTCGAATCGATCGAGGCCGGGCGCGGCGCTGCGTCCGCGGCGCAGAGGGTGACCGTCTGCCACCCTCCCGGTTCGATCGTGAAGCGGCATGTCGCGGCTCCAGCCGCGTCCTCCCACTTTGATGGTCCGCGGGCGACCACGCGTTGCACGCCGTCAAGCTCCAACGAGTCATCGAACCTGCGCAGCGAGGCACGAGTGCCCTCCCACACCGGAGCGCTGACACTGACGCGCATCTCCACGGCGTCGCCCTGTGCGCGCATCCTGCGCACCAGCACCGGACCCTCACCGAAGTCGAGCGCGTCGTCGACGGTCAGCCGCGCCGCACCGACCTCCCAGACGGTCTCGAGCACGAGCGAACGCGGGTGATAGCGGCGAGACACCACGCGCGCATCCGGTCGTTCCGGGCGCAGTGAGAAGCCGCCCCCGCGTTGCGCGTCGAGAATCGAGAAGAGCAACGGCGTCGAGTCGATCCACGGCCAGCAGAGCCACGCAACGTTGCCGTCGGGATCGATGAGGGCAGCGGTCCTCGAGTCGGCAAGCAGCGCGTGCTCGCCGATTGGAAATGGCATTTCAGTGAGCCTAGCCGACGTGGTTCGATCAAAATGAGCTTTGTTATCGAAGCTCAGGAGTGGAGAGGAAATGTTCGGACGCATGAAGGACCCGGTGGAGGGGACTGCGACCCTGGTGAGCTACACGGAGACGGGTGGGCGGCATCACTCGGGAACACGCGTGACTGCGCAGGTGGTCCTGCACGCGCCGGGCATGGACCCTCAGCCGGTTGAGGTCAATGTCAGGATTCCCAGTCCGGAGATGCCGCTCGCAGCAGGCGAGGTATGGAACGTCGCGTTCGACCGCGGACAACCATCGCACGTGAAGTTCGCCTGGGCGGTGAGCGACGAGCTTGACAACCAGTCGCAGCGAGAGGTTGACAGCGAGCTGATGGCTGACGAGGTACGCGTGCTGAAGGCCGGCCGGCGCCGCGCGTCGAAGTGATCCCTGGCCTGTCAGAGCGCTGCGGGCGTCAGGTCACCGCGAGCGGGGGGATCGTGTCGGCGATGCTCGCGATCTTCTCCGCCCAGTTCGGGTCACTCGCGTAGTCGACGTTCATGCCGCGAAGGGTCGGGCCGTGGTAGAACTGGCCGCCCACGGTCAGGTAGTTCCCCTCGATGAACTGGGCGACGTACTGGATGCACGCGTCGAAGCTCGGGAACGTCATCGCGTCACCGTTGGGATTCGCGTCGTCAGCGCCGAAGCCGAACAGGTTGTGCTTGTTCACCGCGATCCAGCTCGCGCCCCAGGCGGATTCGAGGATCGCGTGAGCGACGAAGTAGCGTGCGCTCACGTGGTACGTCGTCTCGGCCTGCATGAAGCTGGCCCCGAGTCCGGCGAGCGGTGATCCGTTCAGGAACGCATTGAGGCTTGCAGCCGTCTCGCCGCTCGGCAGGGTCAGATTGGTGTCGATGGTGAACAGCGGCCCGGGGATCGCCTGGTAGATCGCGTCGCGCGCGCGTGCTGCGGCGAGTGCGGCCACCGCTGCGGCGAGCGCCTTCTGCGCCTGTGAGACGTGGGCGTGCGCAGTGATGTCCGCAGCCAGAAGAGTCTGCGTCTGCACCTTGATGATCGCTTCCTGGGTCCGGGCCTGGGCTTCCTCGGCGGCGAGCTGCGTGAGGGCAGCCGTGTGCTCGGCGAGCGTGGTGCTTGCCTTCTGTTCCTCGGCCCCGATGCGCGCAACGAGCTGCTGGCTCGCCGATGAGATCTCGTTGACCTGCACGTCCCGCTCAATCGCGGCCGCGATGGTGTTCGCCGAGATGATGTAGGCGAGCATCGCCTGCGAGCCGCCGTTCTCGTACGACTGGCGAAGGTACGCGGAGAGGTGTCCGCGGTCGCCGGCGAGCTGCGCGTCGACCGTTCGGAGGGTCGCCGTGTCGGCGGCGATCGTCTTGTTCAGTGCGCCGATCTGCGTGTTGAGCAGCGCGAGATGCGCGTTTGCCGAGGCGAGCGCGGTCCGCGCGAGCGCGAGCGCGGTATCAGCGTTGTTGGCGGCATCCTTGGCGTTCTGCGCATCCTGCGCTGCCGCCGCTGCCGCGGCCTGGGCTGCGGTGACTCCAGGCGTGGGCGTGGTCGTGGGCCCGGCAAGGGCCGGCACCGCGATCAGCGTCAGCGCCAGCGCGAACGGCAGCGCAAGGGCGAGGCGGTGATGGGCGAGCCGAAACCGGGGGTGAGGCATCGCGGCCAGTCTCCCATCGGGCGCCGCGATCGCTTCTCCATGTCATCGCGCCGTCACGCCCCGTCACGCCGGCGTGACACGGCCGCTGGCGGAACATCCGAGGAAGCCGATTCGTGAGGTCTCGATGCCGTGCGCCAAGGCGGGGCGCTCAAAAGTCCGCAAAAGTCCGCAAAAGTCCGTTGGAAGATTCCGTCGGAGATCTACGAGGCCTTGCGCTCCAGCAGGCGGCGACGGATCTCGTCAGGTGCGCCGATCTCGACAGCCGTCCGGGGTCCGCAACCGGGGCAGATCCGGTGGCCACCGACCGACTCGCCGTCGGCGCCGTAGTACAGCACGGAGAGCATTTCCCCCTTGCATAGAGGGCACCGGTCGGACGTTTCCGGGTTCGTCTCCATCGCTCCAGTGCATGATCGCACGGAGAAGGCTGGTGGGGGAGGCAAACGGGCCAACGTCACGGACCCGGCACGCTTGGGGACGGGCGCTACGCTCGGCGCCATGAGTCCGCTTCTGCGCGGCGACATGAACGCGACTCTCGACGGATATCTCGATGAGCTCGACCGCTGGGCGGCGCGCCTCAACCTGACAACGATCCCGCGTGAGCAGATGTGGACACGCAACATCGAGGAGGTCGAGGAGCTGCTCGACGTTGCCGCACCGCCCGAGCACTGCAGGGTCGTCGACATCGGATCCGGTGGCGGCGTGCCCGGGATCGTCATCGCCATTCTCCGTCCGGACCTCTCGGTG
>Ga0182024_10018331_pt1 | contig 13046 bp, 6 predicted proteins | sample P32metaG_FD_120480 | JGI IMG/M metagenome (GOLD analysis project Ga0182024, IMG submission 120480) | Permafrost microbial communities from Stordalen Mire, Sweden - P3-2 metaG (Illumina Assembly) | ecosystem: Environmental > Terrestrial > Soil > Wetlands > Permafrost | place: Sweden: Stordalen...
AAAACTCCAGGACGACCCCCTTTGGTACAAGGACGCCATCATCTACCAGCTTCATGTAAAAGCGTTCTTCGACTCCGATGGCGACGGCATCGGCGATTTCCGCGGCCTCCTCTCGAAGCTCGATTACCTCCAGCAGCTCGGGGTCACCGCCATCTGGCTCCTCCCGTTTTATCCCTCCCCGCAAAAGGACGACGGCTACGACATTGCCGATTACTTCTCCGTTGATCCCCGCTACGGCACGCTCGACGATTTCCGCGAGTTCCTCACCGAGGCCCACCGCCGCGGTCTCCGAGTCATCACGGAGCTGGTCATCAATCACACCTCGGACCAAAACCCCTGGTTCCAGCGCGCCCGGCGCGCGCCCGCCGGGTCGCCTCACCGCGACTTTTACGTCTGGGGCGATAACCCCGCCGCATACCCCGAGGCCCGCATCATCTTCAAGGACTTCGAGCACTCGAACTGGGCCTACGATCCCCTCGCGGGGCAATACTTCTGGCACCGGTTCTACTCCCATCAGCCCGACCTCAATTTCGATAACCCCGCCGTCCACCAAGCCGTCCTCGAGGTTCTCGATTTCTGGCTCGATATGGGTGTCGATGGCCTCCGCCTGGATGCCGTCCCGTATCTTTACGAGCGCGAAGGGACCAACTGCGAAAATCTCCCCGAGACCCATGCGTACCTGAAGACTCTGCGCCATCACATGGACACCCGCTACCGCAACCGGATGCTCCTCGCGGAGGCCAACCAATGGCCCGAGGACGCGGCCGCATACTTCGGCGCCGGCGATGAGTGCCACATGAATTTCCATTTCCCCCTCATGCCCCGCCTCTTCATGAGCCTCCAGATGGAAGACCGCTTCCCGATCATCGATATCCTCGATCAAACGCCGGCCATCCCGGAGAATTGCCAGTGGGCCACCTTCCTGCGCAATCACGACGAGCTCACCCTCGAGATGGTCACCGATGAGGAGCGCGACTACATGTACCGGATGTACGCCTCGGACCCGCGGGCGCGCATCAATCTCGGCATCCGCCGCCGCCTCGCCCCGCTGCTCGGCGGCAACCGGCGCAAGACGGAGCTGATCTCCATGCTCCTCCATTCCCTCCCCGGCACCCCGGTTCTCTACTACGGCGATGAGATCGGCATGGGCGACAATTTCTTCCTCGGAGATCGCAACGGCGTCCGCACCCCCATGCAATGGAGCCCGGACCGCAATGCCGGCTTCTCCCGCGCCAATCCCCAGGAGGTTTACCTGCCCGTCATCATCGATCCCGAGTACCACTTCGAGTCCGTCAACGTCGAGAACCAGGAGCGCAACCTCTCCTCGCTGCTCTGGTGGACGCGCCGCGTCCTCTCGATGCGCAAACGCTTCCGGGCATTCAGCCGCGGTTCCGTCCAGTTCCTTCCCGTCGAGAACGGCAAAGTCCTCGCCTACGTCCGTCAGTTTGAGAACGAGAGGGTTCTCATCGTCGCGAACCTTTCGCGATTCGCACAGGTCGCGGAGATCGACCTCTCACCCTTTGCCGGCCAGACACCCATCGAGGTATTCAGCCGCAATCATTTCCCCGTCATCAAGCCCCAGGCCCCGTACGTTTTCACCCTTGGCCCGCAGGATATCTATTGGCTCTCACTCGAGGTCGAGGACGCCGCCGCCGCGCCTGGCGACGAGTACGCAATCCCCACCCTCAGCGCCCAGCCCAGCCTCGAGATCCTGCTCGACGGCGCTCTCGCGGACAGCTTTGCGAATCGCATCCTCCCCGCGTACCTAGCCACCTGCCGCTGGTTTGGCGGCAAAACCCGCGCCATCCGCGCATGCCGCATCGCCGACCAGATTCCCGTTGGAGATGGCGGCAGCCCCGCCCGGATCATCCTGGCGGAACTCACCTACTTCGACGGCGGAGCGGAAACCTACCTGCTCCCTCTGCAGATCGCCGCCGGCGCCGCTGCGGCCGTCATCCAGCAGGAGGCGCCGCAGGCCATCATCGCACGCTTCCTCGCCGGTGAAAGTGCTGACGAGACCCTCCTTTTCGACGCTGTCCACGACGAGAGATTCCGCGCCGCTTTATTCGATTTGATCGCCCGCCACCAGAGCCTTCACGCGGACGCAGGCATCGCCGCCGGCTTTCCCGGGCGGCTCCTCACCGCCACGCCGGAAACCGCTGCCCCCGCCTCGCGCGTCCTGAAAGTCGAGCAGAGCAACACCTCCATCGTCTATCAGGACCACTGGTTCCTTAAGCTCTACCGCCGCATCGAGGAAGGGGTAAACCCGGACGCCGAAATCCTGCGCTTCCTCGGCGAGCGCCGCCAGTTCGAGAACGTCCCGCCCTTCGGCGGCTCCATCGAGTACCGCCGCCCGCGCGGCGAGACCCGCGTCCTCGGTCTCCTGGCCGGCCATGTGCCCAATGACGGCGATACGTGGTCCCGCGCCCTTGATTCCCTCGGCCGGTTCTACGAGCGCGTCCTCGAGGCCCGCCCGGATCCCGCGGCCATTCCGCATCTATCCCTCTTCATCCCGAATGAAAGCGCCAGTGCTCTCCTCTCGGACCTCATCGGGGGGGTCCATCCGGAGCGGGTCCGCCTGCTTGGGGAGCGCACCGCCCGCCTTCACTTCGCCCTCTCCTCGGAGGAGACCGATTCCGCTTTTTCCCCGGAACCCTTCACGTCCCAATACCAGCGGTCCATCTATCAATCGATGCGCGGCTCCCTGCGCCGCACCATGGACCTCCTCCGCCATCGCGTCCCTCATCTCCACGACGATCAACGGCTCCTCGCCCTCGAAGTCGCCGGCAGCGAGCCGGACGTCCTCTCACGCTGCGCCGATCTCTTGCGCCGCAAAATCGTCTGCTCGAAAATCCGCACCCACGGCGATCTTCACCTCGGCCAGATATTAAGCACTGGGAAGGACTTCGTCTTTATCGATTTCGAAGGCGAACCGAGCCGCTCGTTGAGCGAGCGAAAGATGAAACGATGCGCCCTTCGCGACATTGCCGGCATGATGCGCTCCTTCCATTACGCCGCTTACACCGCCCTCTCCTTGCGCAGACAAACTGTCCGCCCCGAGGATGTCCCCCTCCTCGAGCCATGGGCTGATCTCTGGGCGAGCTGGATCTCGAGCGTCTATCTCCAGAGCTACCTCGAGACCGCCTCCACCGCCCCCTTTATCCCCACGCTGCGCGAAGATACGGAGACCCTCCTGGAAGCCTTCCTTCTCGAGAAAGCCGTTTACGAAGTGGCCTACGAACTGAACAACCGCCCGCATTGGCTGACCATTCCCCTCCGCGGTATCCGCCAAATACTGAGTGACCGCAGGGTATAGCCGTGAGCCGGTCGAAGGACGTTGGCCGGCACATGAGCACGGGCAATAAGGTTGCCGCGGAAAGGACTCGCCAGCGTCTCGGCGTCGATCCGGTCGGTCTTGACCGGCAGGGGATTTGCAGGCTGGGCGATGACTTGCCTTCGGAACCGGGATGCGGTACGCTTCGCCCATGACGGATAAGCAAGCCGTATTGGACGCATTGGGCAGGCTCCCGGAAGGAGCTTCCCTTGAAGAGATCACCGAGGAGTTGCAGATCATGGCGTCGATTCGCCGGGGTCGCTCGGACATCGCCGCTGGACGTTCAAAGAGCCAGGAGGAAGTCGAGCACCTTGTCGAGTCCTGGGCGACTGCATGGGCTTCAAGGTAATCTGGTCTGATGCGGCAACGCAAAGATCACAAAACCAGAGACTTGGGGCTCTTCCCGAAGCGGTACAGGGCGGTTATATGCGGCGGTGAAACATCACCGGGCGACGCCCGCGTATTTTAGGTTAGCGCTTTTGCCCCGAGGGGTCGCGGAACCAAACCTCTCTTGCCCGCATCCCGCCACTTGCCTAACGTGCCCCATGACGGCATCCCCTCGCGCGCTCATCATTCTCGCGTTCCTCCTCGCGGCGTTCTCCTTCGCGCGGGCGCAAAGCCCCGCCCCCAGCGCCACTCCCGATCTATCCGGCACCGCCGCGGTTCAACCATCCCCCACCCCGCCGGACTTCTCGCAGTTCAAAACCGCCGATGCTCTCTGGGCTCAAATCCAAAAGCTCGAAGAAGGCCCCGGCAGCCCCGATGCTTCCCCGGATCAAGTGCTGGACATCCTCCACCAGCTCACCGCCGCAAGCGCCGAGTTCCAATCCCGCTACCCGACGGACACCCGGCGCTGGGAGGCCCGCCTCATCGCCCTCCAGTACAGCACCATGCTCCAGTCCTCGCAGGGCCAGCAACCGGACCCTGATAAAATCGAGGCCGAACTTAAAGCCGTCGCCGCCGCGAAAGACGCCCCCGTCGAGGCGCGCGAAGAAGCCCGCATCAACCTTATCGGCATGCACGCTTCCGGTCTCGACATCCTCACCGCGGCCGTCGAATCAGAGATGCTCGCCTTTATCCACGATTTTCCAGACGACCCCGACGACGCCCAACTCCAGAAATCCCGTCTCGACTCCCTTAGAAAAACCGACATCCCAGCCGGCGAAAAGCTTCTCGCCGCATTGCTAAAAGACAAAAACCCCGCCGTCGCCGACATGGCCAAATCAGAAGTCCAGATGCGCGATCTCATGAAAAAACCGCTCGATCTCCAGTTCACCGGCGAGGACGGCGCCAAGGTTGACCTCGCAAAACTCCGGGGTAAAATCGTCATGATCGACTTCTGGGCTACATGGTGCGCCCCTTGCATGGAAGAAGTCCCCACCGTCGTGAGCGTCTTCAAGGAGTTTCACTCACAAGGCTTCGAAATCATCGGCATCTCCCTCGATCAGGACAAAGGCCCGCTCGAAGGCGTCACCAAGGCCCAAGGCATGACATGGCCTCAATACTTCGATGGCAAAGGCTGGCAAAACGCCATTTCCTCCCGCTTCGGCATCTCCCAGATCCCCACCGCCTGGCTCATCAATAAGAAGGGCATGGTAGTGGACACCGAAGCCGCCGACGGCCTGGAGGAAAAAGTAAAAGCCCTCCTCGCGAAATAATCGCCGGTTCCTGATCCCATAAGTCCCATCAGGTCCATAAGCCTCACCCTGCTGGGCTCGCAAAAGTTCCCAGCCCCCTTCCGCGCCGCTCGTTTTTCTCCGTTTTCTTACTTCATCCTTCGCCCTTCATCCCTCATCCTTTGCCCCCATGTCCTCCGGTTACCTGGCGCTAGTCCTCCACGCGCATCTCCCCTACGTGCGCCATCCGGAGTATGACGAGTTTCTCGAGGAAGACTGGCTCTTCGAGGCCATCACAGAGACCTATCTGCCGCTCCTCCAGGTCCTCTGGCGCATGGCGGATGAAGGGGTGCCCTTCCAGCTCACCACCTCGCTCACACCCACCCTCATCTCCATGCTGCGCGATCCTCTCCTCCAGGATCGCTACGTCCGCTACATTGAGCGCGCCATCGGGCTCGCCCGCACTGAACTCGAGCGCACCCGCCACGACACCCGGCTCAATGAACTCGCCCGCATGTATCTGGAGCGGGTCATCCCCTGCCGCAATCTCTTCGTCGACGGCTGGCGCCGCGACATCGTCACCCCCTTTGCCCAGCTCCAGGACCACGGCGTTCTTGAGATCATCACCTGCGCCGCCACGCACGGCTTCCTCCCGCTCATGGCCACCTATCCCGAGGCCATGCGCGCACAAATTCTCATCGCGCGCGATCATTACCGCGACACCTTCAACCGCGATCCCGTGGGCATCTGGCTGCCGGAGTGCGGCTACGTCCCCGGCATCGAGAGCATCCTCCAGGAGGCAAACCTTCGCTGGTTCATCATGGATGCGCACGGTTTCATGTTCGGCAGTCCCCGCCCCCGGTACGCCATCTACGCCCCCGTTTTCACACCCTCCGGCGTAGCCGCGTTCGCGCGCGACCGCGACTCCTCCCGCCAGGTCTGGAGCGCCGAGGAAGGCTACCCCGGCGATCCCGCCTATCGCGACTTCTACCGCGACATCGGGATGGACCTGCCCATCGAGACCATCCGCCCATGGCTCCCGCCGGATGGCGTCCGCAAATTTACCGGCATCAAATACCATCGCATCACCGGCCGGACCAAAGAGAAGGACATCTATCATCGCCCCTGGGCGATGGCCGCCGCCGATTCCCACGCCGGTAATTTCATGTGGAATCGCCAGCAGCAGATCCGTCATCTCCGCGAGAGTTCCGCCATGGACCCGATAGTCGTCAGCCCATTCGATGCCGAACTCTTCGGCCACTGGTGGTTTGAGGGCCCGGAATTTCTGAATCTCTTCATCCGCAAAAGCGTTTACGATCAATACGACTACCAGCTCACCACACCGGGCCGTTACCTCGCCACGCACACGACCTTGCAAACATTGGTCCCGAGCGCCTCGAGTTGGGGCCACAAAGGCTACTGGGAAGTCTGGCTCGATGAGAGCAACTCCTGGATTTATCCCCATCTCCACGCCGCCGCGCGCCGTATGACGGAGATCGCGCGCCATTACGACGGTATAGCGACCCCCTTCCACGAGCGGGTATTGAAACAACTGGCCCGCGAGCTTCTCCTGGCCCAATCCAGCGACTGGGCCTTCCTCATGAAGACCGGCACAGCCAAAAACTACGCCACCAAGCGGACCCGCGACCACTTGCTCCGTTTCACCCGCCTTTACGATCAACTCCGCTGCAACGACGTGGACGAAGAATTCCTGAAAAACTGCGAGTGGCGCGACAACCTCTTCCCAAACCTCAACTGGCGCTACTACGTGTAACTTCGGCCGCTCCCAACCTTCATGCTCTTCATTGCCTTCATGGTGAACCTGAACCCAGCCTGCCGCAGGCCCTGAGCCTGTCGAAGGGCACTATAACTTGAACTTGAACTCTCTGCCTGGTTCATCCCCGGCAAATCTCGGCAAGCTATGCCTGCTTTGCGTGCTTTCCCTCCCCGCGTTCGCCCAAAGTCCCACTCCAGGCACCACGCCCCCTGCACCCGTCACCATCTCATCCGTAGTTTCCCCAACCCCCGCTCCCACAGCCACTCCAGTCCCCGCCGCCACAGCGACTCCCACCCCCTCCCTGCTAAAAACCACCGGCGTAAAGATCCAATTCCTCCCTCCTCCCATGGAGGGCGCCATCTCGCTCGGCATCTACGATCATACCGGCAAGCTCGTCCGGGTCTTGCACCGCGCAGCCACGGGCGAGGAGTTCGTTGCCGCCCTGGATGGTTACATCACCCACTGGGACGGCCTTGACGACAACTCCAAACCGCTCCCCCCCGGCCATTACCACGTCAAAGGGTACATGGTCGGCGACATCACCATTCGCGAGATGGCTTTGCCGGCGCCCGGTACCAGCGGCTCGAATCCAGCTCCCGACCAACCCACGTGGCTGGACCTGGAGGTGGAGAGGACGGGTACCAGCGGCTCGAATCCAGCTCCCGTCCAATCCCTCGTGGATGGTACCGTCGCTTTGTCATCGCTTCCCATCTTCAAGTCCGGCGATAAGTCGGTCGATGGCACGGCCGTCACACCCCCGGCCGAAATCCGCGTCGGGCTCGTCCCCAATCCTCTCGACCGCGACCGGGCTGGCAGCGCCGAATTATCCGTCGGTCTCGACTCAAACAAGAATGCGTGGCTGCAACTCGCCGATGGCCTCCCGCTGAAGCAAATAACGTCCACCCAAAATGTCTCCCTAACCGTAATCGGCCGTTCCCCGAAAGGCGACGGCCTGATCGTCTTCCTGACAATGTCAGACGGCTCCCCCGAGGCATTCGTCATCACCAAAGTCGCAAACATGATGGCATTCGACTGCGGCGAAATCGACCTCCCGGTCCCGTCAAACTAGTGTAGTGTCATCAAAATTCAGTAAAGAAATCTGGCGCCCCGCCGGGGCTTTGCCGCGTTAATCGCGTTACCCCGGGCTTACGCCCGGGGCTACTCTCGGGCTGCCCCCGCCGGGGCAAAAGGCGCAGCGCTTTATTTAAGAATCTTGAGTGACACCACACGCGAGTAGAGGAGGCGGTAGGGCGAAGTGGTGGTTGGAGGGCGGGCGAGATCGGCAGAGATCTATGTCCGGCGCTACGCACTCCGGACTTTAACCAACCGATACCTCTCATGATACCGCCCCCCGGCGTACGCCCTGCAACACTCCAGGCACGCGACCGCCCGCCGGAACGCCCTTACCCGCCCATATTCCCTCCCGCAATGGGAACACCGGTACCGGTGCCGCTCCCTCTGCTTGACCCGTGGCAAAGGCAAATCGTGACACCGCTTCTCCCCCGCCAGCCCCAGTTCCCTGCAAGCCTCCTGCCACTCCGCCCCATGCGGCGCGATCCGTCTCCCTCCCGCCCGATAGCGCGCCACCAGGTGCGCCAACTCATGCCGCAAGGTCTTATCCACCTCCTCCATCCCGAATTGCATCAACTTCGGATTCATCCGCACCTGATTCTTCCCATAGAACGCCTGCCCCGCCGTAGTCCGCAGCCGCGGATGCCACACCACATTCACCCGCCGCGCCAGCTTCTCGCACCCGATACCCCGCAATAACTCGCGAGCCGTCTCCTCCAACTCCGGCAGCCCATTTGCGGACGGCATCTTCTCTCCGGCCTCCGCGCGCTTCCAGAGAGGCGGTATCAGCCCCTCGAGCGCCGCAATGAAATCAAGTTGCCGGGCATTCACGTTGCCAAAAACTTTCACCCATCATCCCGCCTCTCGTCAAACGATCCCCGTGCCACTATAACAACCCAGCCCTCATCCGCCCCAGGATCCCCGGCAAAGCGCCAATCGTCTCCCCGATCTCCGAATCAGTAGTCCACTTCCCGAGTGAAAACCGGATCGTCGCCTGCGCCACCTCCGCCGTCCGCCCCATCGCCATCAACACATGCGACGGCACCACGGACCCCACCATGCAAGCCGAGCCGCTCGAAGCGCAAATCCCCTCGAGGTCCAGGTTGATCAGAAGTCCCTCCCCATCCAGCCCTGGAAAACTCACATTCAGCGTATTGGCCAATTGCCACTCAGGCCGTCCATTCCTCACCGCCTCCGGATACGCGCATCTGACCCCCTCCCAAAGCCGCTCCCGCATCCCCGCCAGCCGCTCCGGCTCCATCTCGCGCACCGCCAGCTCAGCCGCCGCCGCCATCCCCACAATCGCCGCCACATTCTCCGTCCCCGGCCGCCGTTCATTCTCATGCGAGCCCCCATGCTGAATCCGCTGGATCGGGACTCCCGCCCGCAGCCAGAGCATCCCCGCCCCCACCGGCCCATAGAACTTATGCGCCGCCAGCGAAACCGCATCGTACAGCCCCGTCTCCAGCCGCTCCTTGCCAAAAGACTGCGCCGCGTCCGTATGCAGCACCACCCCGCGCTCCTTGCAAATCTCTGAAATCCGCCCCATCTCCTGCACGACCCCCGTCTCATTATTAGCGGTCATGATCGAGACCAGCGTCGTCTCGCCTGTAATCCCCTCGCTCAATTCCTCCGGATCAATGCGGCCTTCCGCATCGACCCCCAGATACGTCACCCGAAAGCCCTCGAACCTCCCGAGGTGCTCAAACGCCCGCAAGACAGCGTGATGCTCCGTCGCCGCTGTAATCAAATGCCGTCCCCGCCCCGCGTTTGCGCGCGCAATCCCCAGAATCGCCAGGTTATCCGACTCCGTCCCGCCCCCCGTAAAGATAACCTCATGCGGACGCCCCCCCAGCAAACCCGCCATCCGCTCCCGCGCATCATCGATCGCCGCCCGGGCCACCCGTCCGGCCGCATGAATGCTCGAAGCATTTCCAAAATGGGCGCGCAAAAACGGCAGCATTGCCTCCATCGCTTCGCCCGCCAGCGGGGTAGTGGCATTATAGTCGAGATAGATCACGGTAGAACCTACCGCTATAAACACTTTGTGCTCAATTCCCTCATGCTGATGGGGACGATTTGCAAAGTCTCGCGGCGGTATTACTCGCTTATTTCGGACGGCCGATTGGACGAGGGCCTGCCGCTCTCCATCTTCTCGCGTTGTTCCCTGTTGCGCTTGAATTGCGCCAGCTTCTCTTCGTACGTCGAGGGCGGCTGCCTGGAGAACACCTCCGCTGCCTTCCGGAAGTATTCGAGTCCCGTCAAGGACCGCTCTTGCCTCTTCTGGGAGTCCTGCATCCCGCTTCTCATCGTCCCATTCCGCCGGATTGTCAATGTCCATACGGCAATCGTCCCGTTTAGATCGCCCCTCCGCCAATTAGCAATTTTACATTAGCAATTATCAATCCCTCAGATGTCCCAATCCATCTCCCGCCCCCCGGCATCCCTCTTATCCTTGTCCAATATCTGCAACTGCTTCTCCTCATAAAAAACGAGCGACCGCGCCGGCACGGAATGCGTCAAAAATACATTCGCGCCGATCGTGCTTCCCGCCCCGATGACCGTGTCTCCGCCCATGATCGTGGTTCCGGCATAGATCGTCACGCCATCCTCGATGGTCGGATGCCGCTTGGTCCCGCGCAGCGCCTGCCCGCCGGCCAGCGATCGCGCGATCAGCGAGACCCCCTGGTACATCTTCACACGCGCCCCTATCTCGCAGGTCTCCCCGATCACCGTCCCCGTGCAATGATCGATGAAAAAATACTCCCCGATCTTCGCCCCCGGATGGATGTCCGTTCCCGTCCGCGAATGCGCCCATTCCGTCATGATCCGCGGCAGGAGCGGCAGGTTCTTTTTATAAAGCACATGCGCCATCCGCTGGATCGCCACAGCCTCCAGGAAGGGGTAGGCCACAATGATCTCATCCCGGCTCCGCGCCGACGGATCTCCATTGAAGGCTGCGTCCACATCCGTGCGCAGCAGCTCCCGGATCGCCGGCAATTCGCGCAGGAATTCACACAATATCCTCTCCGCCTCCAGCTTCGGGCAATCCGGTGAGTCCAGCCTCAGGCTCTTGCAAATCTCATCCTCGAGCCGGTCGGCCACGCTCTGCACACGGTAGCTCGTGGCGCGCCGCAGATGGTTCGAGTGAATCGGCTCCTGGTCATGAAACCCCGGGAATAGCAGTTGCAGAAGATCCTCGCAGATCGCGGCAATCGCCCGCTTCGATGGGAGGTTCGTCCCATCGATATTATTGATCCCGCCGCCCGCCTCGTAAGAGGCGAGAATCGCGTCCGTAATCTTATCAAGTCGATCCATGGGTCGATGGGAAGAGGCTCCAATTATACGCTCCTCCGCCCCGCGCGCCAGCGCGCACTTGAACCCGCCGAAGGACGGGTAGTCCTCTGGCTACTTACTCTATAACTTGAACTCCCCGCTCCGTCATTCCGCCTTCCCCCGCACCCTTCTCACGATCCGCACCCCCGCCACCACCAGCCCAATCGCCACCAGCCACGGGGCGAAAAACGCCAGGCTTACGCCTATCATCCGCACGCTCCACATCACGGCTCCAAACGCCTCTGCCAGAGTGCGGCGGATCGTCGCCCAGACTCCGTCATCCGCCGCCACGATGCGCGGCTGGCTGAAAATCTGCACGGTCATCTCCGCCGGCGCGTTGTCAGTGACAGTCGCCCCTTCCTGTTTATTGACGGCGAGGCTCTTTACATCGCCCAGCCCCTTTACCGCAGCCAGCACTCCCTTATACGCGCGCAGCGGCATCCGCAGCTCCACCTGCCCGCTTTCGCTCCCGGAGGCATCCCGCTCGAAGGCCGCGCCCTTCACCTCCGCTCCCAGCGCGGCGGCCTTTGCCTTCAGTTCATTCAGCCGTCCCTCCACATCCGCCGCCTGCACGCTTACATCCGCATGCTGCGCCGCGGTCTCCTGGTCCTGCAGCACCGTCAGATGCGCCTCCACCTTATCCTTCTCCGTCCGCGCGGTGTCCGATGTACCGCTTCCATCCTGCGCCACACGCTGCGTGGCAGAGGTGAAATTCTGGATCCGGCCCAGGCCCTTCAGCCGCGCGATTGCCCCATCCGCGGCATCCGGGTCTATCAGCAGACTTAGCGTTGCCGTCGTTTCCCCGTTCCCATTCCGCTCGACATTCGAGTCGAGCACCTGCGCCTTCACGCTGGCCGCGATCTCCCTGGCCTGCGCGAATACTCCGTCCACATCCCCGGCATAGATCGCCAGGTCCGCCCGCTCCTTTAGCAGGAATTGCGCGGGCGCGCTCATATCCTTTTCGGACAGGCTCAGGGTCACGGTCGCATACTGCACCATCGTATTGTAATACTTCAGCGTCCCCTGCATCTCCTCGACGCTCTGCCGCACCCGCGCCAGTTCCCGTTCCACTTGGAGGATGTCGGAGAGCCGGCCCGTATCCTTGTTCAGGATATCCTGGAGCCGCTGCTCCTCGAGTTGGGCATTGCGCATCCGGGCGTCGGTGTCGAAGTAATCCTTCGTCACATCCTCCGTCGTCAGCGTCTGTCCTTTCAGGTCCCCCAGCACACGCAGCTTCAGCAGGAACGCATCCATGTGTTCCGGCGGCAACTTCACTTCGACGGTTCCCTCCAGCTTCCCATTCGCTCCCCGGTCGGAGTTTTGCGTGGAGACATAGCCCTGCTCCTCCGCGATCAACCCATTCACCGTATCCGTCGCCTTCGAGTAATCCGCCACCTCGTATTGTACGGAGGCATTTCGGATCAGCTTGCGCTGGTCATCAGGTGCTGGCGCCGTGGTGTCTGAGTCCGCGAGAGATGCCGATGCATCCGCCCCTTTGATTATGCCAGCGGCGTCAGGGATATCCTTCGAGAGATACCGACCCACGACTGTATCCCGGTCTGCTGTTTGATCTGCCATTCGTTGCTGGATACCATCAACGGGAGCTTGCATGGGAACCGCAAAAGACGCGGTACCCAACCCCCCGAGCGCTTTCTGCGGTGCCCGATCCCGCGCGATACCGAAATTATCAAGCTCAGGCGCGGCCTTTGCGTACGCCAAATCCCGGTCCGCGGTCGCATGCTTTAGCTGATCTTGCACTTGGGCCATCGCACGGGTGCCGTCGTTATCTGCAATGCTATTCGACATATCTTGTCCAAACCCTAGCTCTTCACTCTGCTTCTGTGCAGGAGATGCCGGCGCCGTAGGGTTTCTCAAATACATCGCCGCCCGAAGGTGCTGAATCGGCATCCCA
>Ga0182024_10018332_pt1 | contig 13046 bp, 11 predicted proteins | sample P32metaG_FD_120480 | JGI IMG/M metagenome (GOLD analysis project Ga0182024, IMG submission 120480) | Permafrost microbial communities from Stordalen Mire, Sweden - P3-2 metaG (Illumina Assembly) | ecosystem: Environmental > Terrestrial > Soil > Wetlands > Permafrost | place: Sweden: Stordalen...
GCAGGGATGCAACGTCACCCGCAACGCGTGGGTCGCGGCCGGTCTGCCGTGGAGTGTGCCCGCCACGACCGTCGACCGTCAGTGCGGTTCGTCGCAGCAGGCCGCACATTTCGTCGCGCAAGGCGTCATCGCAGGGGCGTACGACATCGGTATCGCGTGCGGGGTCGAATCGATGACGCGTGCGCCGATGTCGTCGAACGCACGCGGTGGGATCGGCCCCTTCAGTGGCGACTTCCTCGCGAACACGAACAACACGCTCGGTATCCAGTTCTGGGTCGCGCAGGTGCTGGCCGACAAGTGGGGGATCACACGCGACGAAATGGACGCGTTCGCGTTGCAGTCGCACCAGCGTGCCGCCGCCAGCACTGACGACGGCTTCTTCTCCGGCGAGATCGTGCCCGTGCCGGTCAAGGACGAGGACGGGCAGGTCACCGAGGCGGTGCTGGCCGCCGACGAGGGCATCCGACGCGAGACCACCCTCGAGCGGCTCGCGGCGTTGCCGCCCGCCTGGGTCTCCGACGACCAGCCGGCGCCGGCGATCACGGCTGGGAACTCGTCGCAGATGACCGACGGCGCATCGGCGATGTTGATCGCCGAACGCAAGGTGGCCGAGCGGCTCGGACTTCCGATCCGGGCCCGTTTCGCCCATTTCGCGGTCGCGGCCGAAGATCCGGTGCTGGTGCTGTCGGCGCCGGTGCCGGTCACCTACAAGTTGATGGAACGGTCCGGGATGAAGCCCGAAGAGTGGGATGCGGTCGAATGCAACGAAGCGTTCGCGTCGATCGCGTTGATGTGGGACAAAGAGTTCGGCTATCCGATCGAACGGTTGAATCCGCGCGGCGGCGCGATCGCGGTCGGTCATCCGCTCGGCGCGTCCGGCGTTGCCTTGTTGACTCGCTTGTTGCGCCACCTCGAGGCCACCGGCGGCCGGTACGGATTTCAGACGATGTGCGAAGGTGGCGGCCAGGCCAACGCGACGGTGATCGAACGCCTGTAGCTCGGTCAGCCGCGACGCCAGCACGTCGAAGAATGAACGCGATGTTTACGCGGTGATGTCTGCCAGTGCGGCCAGTTGTTCGCAGTAGTGCGCGGGGGAGTGGTGCACGAAGCGGACGTTGACTCCGGTCGCGCCCATCTCGACGAACCGGGCGAACGCTTCGGCGACACGTTCGGGTTCTGCGATCGGATCCAACGGATGTTCGTTCTGCACGACGACATCGGGTGGCTCCGGACGGGTGACCCACGTGGGGGTGTCGCGGGCGCGTGCGAGCATGTCGCCGAGCTCGATCGTTCGGAGCCCGAACGGCACCCAGCCGTCGCCGAGCTCCACCGCACGTCGAAGTGAACGTGCGGTGCGGCCACCGACCCAGATCGGGACTCGCGGCTGTCGGGCCCGCGGATCGATGACGAATCCTTCGAAGTCGTAGAAGCGGCCGTGATATTCGGGTTCGGGTTCGGACAGTGCCGCGCGCAGCGCGCGCATCGCGTCGTCGGCCCGTTCTCCGCGGTCGGCGAACGGTGCGCCGAGCAGCTCGAACTCTTCGCGCAACGATCCGACACCGACACCGAGGATCACGCGTCCGTCGGTCACCTCGTCGAGCGTGCCGTACCGTTTCGCGATCGCCAGTGGATGGTGATAGCCGAGCACGAGCACATGGGCGGCGAACCGGATCGTCGACGTGTGGACGCTCAACGCTGCGAAGGTGGCGAGCGGATCCCAATAGCGTGCGCCCCGGATCGGCGCGACGTCGACCGGGATCGCGACATGCTCAGAGCAGGTGCAGTGGTGGTAGCCGAGCCGGTCGGCTTCGCGAACGATTCGTACGACGTCGGCGAAGGTGCCCGTCTCCTCCCAGGCCGCATGGGCGCTGGGAAGCAGGGTCAGGACCGGCGTGACGATGCCGATTTTCAGCACGGTTCTCGGGCCGGGCGCGGCCGGTCAGTCGGCCGGTGCGAGCATCCGCTCGACCGCGGTGACGAGCGCCGGAATGTGCGATGGCGCTTCGTCGAGGCGGCCGCTTTCGACCAGGTGCAGCATCGATTCGAGCAACAGGCCGAACACGCCGACCGCGACCGCGGCCGCTTGCGGTGCTGACGCGGCCTGCGAGTCGAAGTCGGCCCAGATTTCGCGGACCTGCGTGGCGACTTGGCAGCGCACCCGTGCACGCAAGGCGTTGACTTCAGGTGAGGTGCCGATGCCTTCGAGTAACAAGATGCGCGCCGCCGCCGGATCGGACACGAGGTACCCGACGAACGCGGTCACGCCGACTTCGAGGAGCGACTTGTCGGATCCGACGTTGCGGAGATCCTTGCGTACGGAGTCGAGCAAACCGAGCAGCGACGCTTGCAGCGCGGCGTACATCGCAGCTTCGCGATTGTCGAAGAACAAGTAGAACGCGGTCCGGCTGGTGTGCGCGCTCCGTACGATGTCTTCCACCGATGTGCGATGGTATCCACGAGCCGAGAACTCGTTGATCGCGGCGCGCACGAGACGTTCGCGTTGATCGGCTCGCCGCTGTTCGGCCGACAGCCCCCGGTAGCGGCGACCCGACGCGGAGATGGTGGCAGTGGGCATTCGTGGGAGACTAGCTGGATCTTTCCGGGGTGTCTCGGGGAGCAAATTCGGCCTGGTGTGGCCGCCTGACTACGTTTCCGGCATAGGTCGAGAAGGTTTCCAACTTGGACGACAAACGAGCCTCGCTCGCCGACGCCGTCGGCCAGCACGTACATGCCGGAGACGCGCTGCATCCCGTGGTCGGCCATGCGCGCTGGTCAGCGGCGACGCGTGAAGTGGTACGTCAATGGTGGGGCCGCGATCCCCAGTTCACACTCGTCATGCTCTCGTTGTCGAGCCTCGGAGCGCTGTTTTTTCGCGGACGGCTCGTCCGGAATGTCATCACCGGTTATTCCGGTGACACGTTCCCGAATTTCACACCCAATCCCATCTTCGCAGGTGCGTACGAACGCGGCGAGGTCGCGGTCGAGCACTGGTCGTTCCTCGCGTTCTCGCAGCGACTCGAAGCCGCGGCGCGTGGCCTGCCCGCGATCGTGACCCGATCGATCGCGGGCTCGTCGATGGAAGCGAACGACGGATACGCACGCGTCGATTCGCCGTTCGGGGAGGTCGGACTGCTCGCGCCGTTGCAGGCCGATGTCGCGCTGGTGCACGCACCGATCGCCGATCGGGCCGGAAACGTGGCGTTGCAACCACCGCTGCTCGAGGGCGTGTGGGGCGCGCTCGGCGCACGGCGCGGCGCGATCGTGACCGTCGAACGGATCGTCGACGACATCCGGCCATGGTCGCATCTGGTGCGGATCCCGGCGCATCGGGTGCTGGCGGTGGTCGAGTGCCCCATGGGCGCCCACCCCGGAGGTTGTTACGCAGGCTCACTGCCGGTCGCCGGGTACGGCGAGGACTACGAGTTCTGGGTCGAGGCGAGGGCCGCGACCCGCAGCGACGACTACGACGCCTGGATCAAACGTTGGGTGCTCGATGTCGAGTCCCAGCAGCAGTGGGTCGACCAGCTCGGCGCCGAACGTGTCCACGCCCTGCGCACCAAGGCCGCGCCCGACTCGTGGCGGGCCGATCAGACCGCCTACCCGCCCGACCTCGACAGCCCGACGAACGGGTGGGAACGTGCCGCGGTCTGGGGTGCCCGCTACCTGGCCGGACGGGTCGTCGCGCTCGACGCCGACGCCGTCCTCGCCGGTGCCGGGGTCGCGAACCTGTCGGCGTGGCTCGGTGTCAAACTCGCACGCGACGCCGGTTCCCACGTTCAGCTGACCGCCGAGATCGGACTGTGGGGTTACGACGCGACGCCGGCCGACCCGTTCGTGTTGAACCACCGGAACTTTCCGACCGCGACGATGCTGGGAGACGCCGCGATGGTGCTCGGCACGCTCGTCGGCGGCGAGGGCACCACCACGATCGGATGTCTCGGCGGCGCCCAAATCGACCGGTTCGGCAACGTCAACTCGACCCGCATCGAGCCGCGGCCGTTCCTCGTCGGATCGGGCGGCGGCAACGACGTCGCGAGCACCGCGACCGAAAATGTTGTCGTCGCAACATTGACACGCCAGCGCACCCCCGCCGACTGCTCGTACATCACGTCACCCGGCCGTGTTGTTCGCGCGTTGATCACGGATCTTGGCCTCTTCGAAAAGCTCGGCGACCTCGCGTCCTCCGAACTCGTGTTGACCGCAGTGCCGGCCGGTGATGCGCCGATCGCTGATCGCATCACCGCCGCGAAAGCCGCATGCGGCTGGCCGGTCGAGGTCGCAACCAATGTCGCCGAGCTCGCCGCGCCAACCGCCGACGAGATCGGGACGTTACGCCGCTGGGACCCTCGAGGTTGGTTCCTGCGAGCCCGATAGCTCCGATTCGATCACGTCATCGAGTTTCCGCGCGGCGGCGGGCGGGCGCATCGGCTCGCGCCGAGGCCACACTCTGGCCGATGACAAAGCGGGAAATCACGCGACGCGTCTCGGGCGACATGCTCATCGCGCGGACACCGGCGACATAGATGTCATCGGTGCACCAGGTGTGCACGACCTGACCGGCGAGCCGGATCCTCGTGCCGTCCAGGTTGCAGTCCAGCTGTACGACGTCTCCCCCCGAGAGGGCCGCGTCAGCGCGCAGTTGACAGCCGCCTTCGGAGACGTCGACGACTTCGGCATCGACGACCTGCGGTTCGCTTCCTGGTCGCGTGACGGTCACTCGCGTCTTCTGGTTCAAGGCCACGCGCACATGCCCACGGCGTTGTATCCGTTCGTCCTGGCCGACGAGAAGAATCTTCAAGCTGCGCGCTTCGCGCTCGAGCACCCGGCCCCGCGCCTTGGTGAGCCAACGCTGTTCGCTGAAGCACACGCGTACCGGTGTGTTGGGCTTCAGGTCGACGGAGGGTCCCTGCTCATCCGTGACGACCAACAGATTCCCGCCCGCGCGCGAGACGCTGCCCTGCCAGACGACGACACACCGAAAGTCCTCGATTACGACTTGTTCGCCTATCGCAAGTTCGCGCATTGTGTGCTCCGACGACCGATCGTGTCAGGGCAAAGGTCGCCAGCCCTTCGACGTATCCACCGGATTTGTCGGCATTCGGGCCACGCTCCATTACGAATATGGAGCCGTGAACCCGGCGCCGATCTCGGTCCGCCCTGCTGTGCGACGCACCCCCGGGTCCTTGCGAGCGACAACGCGCGTGTTGTCCGGCGACGCCGTCGGATTCGGACGCCGAGAAACTGCGGTTGCGACCGAAGGCAATCTGCCGGCGACGCCGGCAGCCCCGCGCCCGTCACCGGTTCGCTTTCATTGGCCTTTCATGTTGGGCGGATCGCGCGGTCTCTGACGAACGGGGCACCCAAACCTGCAGGCAGGTCCGTGTGGACCGCACCGCAAGCCGGTGGCGACGACGACCCTTCAGCCCGCGACGGCCGGAGCGGGACATGCCGGTCGCACAATGGTCGCCGGCGTTCGCCGGGCGGCGCTCGTTCCTGTCAGTGGCCGTCGTGACGGCCCGACACGAGGTCGACGATGTAGGCGGGGACCGCGACCGGATCGGCGGAGCTCGGATCCGGGATCGGCGCCTGCGCGACGAGGCTGACCGGAACTTCACCGGCCCATACCGGCAGCCGGAGATCGTCGCCCTCGTCGAGCGGTCCGCCGGTGCGGACTTTGGCCGCGCCTTCGCTGATCGGCAGTCGGAGGATGAGCGTGGACCGGAACTCGTCGGCCGTCGGTGGCCGCGCGTCGCAGCTGCGACCGGGAGCGAGGTGGTCGACCAGTCCGGCGGCGAAGCGGCACATCTCGCCAGGATCGGTGACTCGTTCGGCTCGGCCGAACAGCACGACGGATCGGTAGTTCATCGAATGGTGAAAGGCCGATCGGGCGAAGACGAGCCCGTCGAGCAACGTCACCGTCACGCACACGTCGACGCCGTCGGCGAGGTGGTGGAGCATGTCGTTCCCGGCCGCGCCGTGGATGTACAGATCGTCGTCGATCCGCACGTGCGTCATTGGGAGCACGACAGGTCCGTGTTCGGCGACGAAGCCGACGTGACAGACGAGCGCTTCGTCGAGCACCCCGTTGACCGACGTCCGATCGTGACTTCCGCGTTCGCGCCGACGTCTGGGTGCCGATCGGGGCGTCGGAACGAGCGAGTCGGCGTTGTGATCGGTCGGCATGCGCCGAGGTTCGCATACCGAGGCGGGGTCCGCTCGGATTTACGGAGACGTCGCGGTGAGGGCCGAGTCGAATGCGATGAGCGCCTGGTCGATCTCAGCTTCGCTGACGACCAGGGGCGGCATGAAACGCACGACGTTCGAGTCCGCACCACATGACATCAACACGAGGTGGTGTGCCTGCAGGCAGTGCGCCAAGATGTCGTTCGTCCGCGCGGTGCCGGGCGAACCGTCCGCGTTGGTCAGCTCGGCTGCGACCATCAGCCCCAATCCGCGTACGTCGCCCACTCCGGGATGGCGCGATTGGAGGTCGCGCAGCCCGTCGAACAGCTGACGGCCGCGGGCCGCGGAACGGATCACCAGCTGCTCGTCGAGGATGACGTCGATCGTCGCGAGCGCGGCCGCGCATCCCATCGGGTTCGCGCCGTACGTGCCGCCGTGCGCGCCGCGATGCCAGCGTGCCATCAGGTCGGCGCGGGCGCCGATCGCCGCGATCGGAAATCCTGACGCGATGCCTTTGGCCATCACCACGATGTCCGGTTCGACCCCCGAATGTTCGACCGCGAACATGCGGCCGGTGCGCGCGAATCCGGTTTGCACCTCATCGGCGACGAACAGAATCCCGTGCTCGGCGCAGACGTTGGCGACGCCCTGCACGAACGCGACCGGTGCCGGCAGGTATCCACCTTCGCCGAGCACCGGTTCCATCACAAACGCGGCAGTCTCCGACGGCGCGGACTGGGTTCCCAACAACAGACGGAAATCGGCGAGCGCCCGTTCGACGGCGGTCGTCTCGTCGACCCGCCACGCGTACGGGCGCGGAAACGACGTCGCGAAGACGCCGGCCGGCAATGGTTGGTAGCCGGCGCGTACACCGACCTTCGATGTTGTCATCGCCATCGTGAGATAGGTGCGGCCGTGGAAGCCGCCCTGCACGACAATCACATTCGGCCGGCCCGTGGCATACCGGGCCAGCTTGACCGCAGCTTCGGTCGCCTCGGCGCCCGAGTTGGTGAAAAAGAACGTGTCGATGCTGGACGGCGTGATCTGCGCGAGTCGGGTCGCAAGTTGTTCGGGCCGCGGATTGCGGTAGCAGTTGGCCTGTGCGTGCATGATCTGGCCGGCCTGTTCGCGGATCGCGTCGACGACCCGCGGGTGACTGTGGCCGGTGCTCGCGACGGCGATGCCCGCCGTGAAGTCGAGGTATTGCGCGCCGTCGGCGGTATAGACCATGCAGCCCGAGCCCGACACGACTTCGAGATCGGTGGTGCGGAACCAGACGTCGCTCAGATGCGACCCCATGATCGATCCTCCTGTTAGCGCGTGAGCACCACGCAGCATGCGTTGGCGCCGCGTCCGACGGTGTGCGCGAGCCCGACGCGTGCGCCTTCGACCTGTCGAGGGCCGGCAACGCCGCGAAGTTGGCAGACCAGCTCGATGACCTGTCCGAGCGCGGAGGCGCCGAGCGGTTCGCCTTTTGACAGCAGTCCGCCGCTCGGATTGACCGGCCGGGCCCCACCGACCGAGGTGGTGCCCGATGCGAGCAGCTTCGCCTGTTCGCCAGGCGCGCACAGGCCGAGTTCCTGGTAGGCGAGGAGCTCCCGTGCCGCGTCGGTGTCTTGACATTCGACGACGTCGACGTCGTCGGGTCCGATCCCAGCTTCCTCGTAGGCGTCGCGGGCGGCGAGCGTCGACGGCGGGACGATATCGGTGTCGTCGATCCCGGACAGGGGAGTGGCCTCGCCGAGCACGCTGCCGGGCAGGTGGGAACGCAGACGGGCCGACGCCAACGTCACCGACCCTGCGCCCCCGTCGGCAGCACGCCGAACGACGATCGCTGCGGCACCCTCGTTGGGTGAGCACAACATCCACAGGTGCAACGGTTCGCACACGACCCGCGACGCGAGGACGGCTTCGGCGGTGACCTCCTTGCGGAACATCGCGTTGGGGTTGTGTACCCCGTGTCGGCGGTTCTTGACGACGACCTGCGCGAGGTGTTCTTTCGTGAGGCCGGACTCGCGCAGCAGCCGTTGCGCCCGCAACGCGAAGTAGGCCGGTGTGGCGGCGAGGCCGGCCTCTTCGCGCCACGGCTCGAAGAACGACGAGCGGATGATCCCCTTGGGCATCTTTTCGACGCCGAACACGAGCACGCAGTCGTACTGTCCGGCACGGATCGCGCCCGCCGCGAGCTGCAGCGCGGCGCCGCCGCTCGCACAGCCCGCCTCGACGTCGACGATCGGCATGCCGGTGCGGGCGAGTGCGCCCAGCACCTTGTGGCCCGAGGCGACGCCGCCGTACGCGGTGCCGCAGAACGCGGCGTCGAAGCGGGGATCGCCGGCTTCGGCGAGCGCGGCGCGTACCGCAACGACGCCCATGTCAGTGTTGGTGAGACCGTCGAACCGTCCGAACGGATGGATCCCCACTCCGGCGATCTCGACGCCGCTCATGGCTGCGTGGCCGTCTCGAACGCCCAGGTGGTCGCCGTTTCGCCGTTCTCCAACGGCAGGGTTTCGGCGACGAGTCTCATACGCTGACCGAAGGTGAGCTGGGACGGGTCGGGCTCGGTCAGACGGGTGATGACACGGAGCTGTTCGTCTCCGAGTTCGACGACGCCGAACCCGAACGGGACTGTGCCCGCGTAGCCGGGTGGGGCCGCGGTCACCGCGGTCCACGCCCACAGCGTGCCTTCGGTCGACAGTGCGACCGTCTCGACGTCGGTCGTTCCGGCGTACGGACACGAGTCGAGCCTGGGGAAGTGGAAACGTCCACTCGTCGGCGAGTAGCCGCCGATCAGCACGATCGAGCCGTCGTCGTGCATCTCGAACAGTCCGTCGGTGATCGTGCGGGCGAACACTCAGATCACGCCCTGTTCGGAGAGCCGGTCGAGTTCGTCGTCGGCGACGTCGCACAGCTCGCCGAGCACCTCACGGGTGTGGGCTCCGAGGCGGGGCGCGCCGACCGGCGCGGCGGGTGTCTCGCCGACGCGGCGCGGGAACGGCGCCTGCTGGCGGATCGGTCCGATCACCGGGTCGTCGACGGTGACGAGGTCGGACCGTTCGATCATGTGCGCGTCGGCGAAGATGTCCGCCGCGGTGTACGCGGTGGCGACCGGCACGTCGCAGGCGACGCAGTGTTCCTCGATGTCGGACGCGTCGAGGGTCGCGGTCCAGTCGGCGACCAGACCGTTGATCACATCGCCGTGGGCGGCGCGGTCGGCCAGCTTGGCGAACCGGGGATCGTCGAGGAGGTCGGGTCGGTCCATCGCCTTGCACAAGCGGGCGAAGTTCGTGTCGGAGCCGGCGACGATGCAGACGTACTTGCCGTCGCGGGTGGGGTAGTTGTCGAGCGGCGCCGAGTTCGCGAGCCGGTTGCCTTCGCGGGAACGGACGACACCGAGCCGGTCGTAGGCGGCGAGTGTCCACTCGAGGATCCGCAGCGCGCTGCCGTAGAGGGCGGCGTCGATCACCGCGCCGGTCCCGTCCCGGGCGTCTCGTGCGTACAGGGCACTCACCGCCGCGTGGGCTGCGAACACGCCGGTCAGATAGTCGGAGATCGTCACGCCGACGCGTACCGGTGGACGGTCGGGATAGCCGGTGAGGTGCAACAGCCCGCCGTATCCGATCCCGACCCGGTCGAGTCCGGGACGGGGCGCGTACGGGCCGTCCTGACCGAACATCGAGATCCGTACCGTGATCAGCCGGTCGGCCAGACGGTCCGGACCGATGTTCCACTGTTCGAGCGTGCCCGGCCGGAAGTTTTCGACGAGCACATCGGACGTCGCGGCGAGACGACGGAGCAGGTGTTGGCCGGCTGCGGTGCGAAGGTCGAGGGTGACGCTCTTGCGGCCGCGGCCTTCGACCGCCCAGAACAACGAGTATTGGCCGTCGTCGCCGCCGGCGTCGACGAACGGGCCGATCTCGCGCATGAAGTCGCCACGGCGGGGTTGTTCGATCTTGATGACTTCGGCGCCCTGTTCGCCGAGCAGACCGGCACAGAACGGTGCCGCGATACGTGTCCCGAGGTCGAGGACGCGTATCCCTGCGAGCGGCCCGGTCAACGCGTTCCCTGGCCGTCGGACTGTTCGCGTTTGACTGCGTCCATCCCGCCTTGCTTTCGAGCGTCGACTTTGGCGAGCGCGGTCGGTGTGTTCGACACGAACTGGTGCAGCATGAAGTGGTACTGCCAGCTCTGGCGTTGTCCCATGAGATCGACCATATGGTTGATCGACGCCTTGACCATCTCGGCGGTGAGCGCAGGGACGAGCGCGATTTTGGCGGCGATCTCGTCGACCGCGGCGGCGAGCTCGGCGCGGGGCACGACCCGATTCACGAGGCCGTACCGTTCGGCTTCGGAGGCGGAGAACGTCTCGGCGCAGAACAGGAACTCTTTCGCTTTGCGGGGGCCGAGCTCCCACGGCTCGATGAGCAGCTCGACTCCGACCCCCGACATGCGCAGCACCGGGTTCGAGAAACGGGCGTCGTCGGCGGCGACGATCAGATCGCACATGCAGGCGAGCATCAGCCCCGCGGCCGAGCACGTGCCCTGCACCGCGGCGACTGTCACCTTACGAAAATCGCGGATGCGGACCAGCTTGTCGAAATACATGGTCTGTTCGTGCGCGAGTTTGCCTTCCGGGGTGTCGCGCATCGCGGCCCAGTGTTCCTCGCCGGCCAGCAACTCTTTCAGGTCGTGCCCGGCGGAGAAATGCTTGCCTTGTGCTGCGAGCACGACGACGCGTACGTCGCTGTCGTCGTCGGCGAGATCGAACGCGGCGTCGAGTTCGTCGATCAGTCGGCTGTTCTGCGCGTTGGCGGCGTCGGGCCGGGCGAGCGTGATCGTCGCGATCGGTCCGTCGACCGAGTAGAGAATCGTCTCGAATGCCGGGGCCACTGGGCCGGATGCTAGCGGCCGTCTCCGTGGCCGCTCGACGCCGACATGACGGTGAGGGTGCCGTGCATGTACGAGTGGATGTTGCAGTGGAACTTCTAAAGATGCCGGCCGCGGGTGCAGTGAACGTCGCGGTCGCGCCGGCCTTGACCGGTGTGGTCGTTTACGTGAAGTTCTTGATGCTCACGCCGGCGTCGCTGTTCGACGTGGCGCTGCTGGCGCAGCCGGCGACGGCGAGCACGAGCGCGCACACCACAGCGACGAGAACGGTGGCCGGCTGGAGGGGGCGGGGGAGCGTCCGCAGGCCGGAGGGTACGGTCGCTTCCGGCGAGGGGCTCAACGAGGTTCGCGTGGAAGTCCGAGGACGCGTTCGCCGACAACGTTGCGTTGGATCTCGTTGGTGCCGGCCCAGATCGAGCTGGCCTGGTAGTAGAGCCAGGACCGTTGCCATGCGCCGTCGCCCGGGTTGTCGTCGGCGCCTCGCCACAACGGCTGCGCCGGTCCGAGGACAGCCATTGCAGTGTCGTGCAGTCGTTTGCTCATCTCACTCCACCAGAGCTTGTTGATGGCGCCGACCGGGCCCGGGTCTTGGCCTTTCGCGGTGCGTGACACGGCACGCCAGTTGTGAAGTTGGAACATTCGCACTTCGACGAACGCCTGCGCGAGTCGGGGCGCGAGCCGCGGGTTGTCGAACGCGCCGCGTTCGAGGCCGAGGCGCCACAGTTCGTCGACGAGTTGGGCGTGGATGACCAGTTGGCGCGGGTTCACGCCGCGTTCGTGGGTGAGGGTCGAGTTGGCGATACGCCACCCTTCGTGCAACGGTCCGACGAGCTGGCCGTCGGGGACGAACACATCGGTGAAGAACACTTCGTTGAATTCGGACTCGTCGGTGATCTGCCGCAACGGTCGCACCTCGACGCCCGGCGCGTGCATATCGACGACCAGCGCCGAAATGCCTTTACTTTTGGGTGCGGTGGGGTCGGTGCGGGCGAGACACCAGCCCCAGTCGGCGAACTGTGCGTAGCTCGTCCAGACCTTCTGGCCGTTGAGCCTGAAGCCGCCGTCGACGGGCTCGGCGCGCGTCGACAGCGACGTCAGGTCGCTGCCGGCGCCGGGTTCGCTGAACAGCTGGCACCAGATCTCGGACGCGTCGAGGATGCGGGGCAGCCAACGCGACCGTTGTTCGGGTGTGCCGTGTGCGAGCAGTGTCGGGCCGACGAGGTTGACGCCGATCCGGCCTACCAGCTCGGGGGCGCGGCCGCGGGCAAGTTCTTCCGTGACGATGTAATGCTCGATCGGGCCTGCGCCGCGGCCGCCGACGTCGCGTGGCCAACCGACGCCGACCCACCGACCGGCCGCGAGCTTCGCCTGCCACACCCGACCGAACGCGACCTCGTCGGCGAGGTCGTCGAACCGGGGTGGCAGCCCTTTGCCGTACTCCCACGGCAGGTTGGCGCGCAGCCACTCGCGTATCTCATCTCGCAGTGCCGCTTCGTCGTGTGTTGCGTTTAAATCCATCAGTAGACGATGACGCTGCGGGCGACTTCGCCGGCCTCCATCGCGCGGAACGCGTCGTCGACGTCGTCGAGTGCGATGCGGCGGGAGACGAGCGCGCCCAGGTCGAGGCGACCGGCGCGGTGGAGCCGCACCATCTCGGGGAAGTCGCGGCGGGGATCGGTCGCGCCGTAGACACAGCCGCGGATGGTTTTGGCGTCGACCATGAGCGTCATGGCGCCGATCGAGACCATGTCGTCGAAGCGGCCGGCGCCGACAATGGTGACCGTTCCGGCCCGGCGGGTCATGTCGAACGCCTGGCGGATGGTCGCCGACGTGCCGACGACCTCGACCGCGTGGTCGGCGCTGCGCCCTTGGGTGAGTTCGCGCACGGCCTGCACGGCGTCGGTCCTTGATGCGTCGACGACCGCGGTTGCGCCGCACGTACGCGGCAGAGCAAATTTCGACGGGTAGCGGTCGACTGC
>Ga0182024_10018333_pt1 | contig 13045 bp, 13 predicted proteins | sample P32metaG_FD_120480 | JGI IMG/M metagenome (GOLD analysis project Ga0182024, IMG submission 120480) | Permafrost microbial communities from Stordalen Mire, Sweden - P3-2 metaG (Illumina Assembly) | ecosystem: Environmental > Terrestrial > Soil > Wetlands > Permafrost | place: Sweden: Stordalen...
ACGGTCGATGAAGCGCGGCTCACTGCCGTCGAGGAGCGGCTCGACACCCTGACGCGGGTTGCGCGTCGTCACGGGTCGATCGAGGCGGCGCTTGCCGAGCTTGACCGCACAGCTGCCCTGGTTACCGGCGTTGACGGGGAGGCGGGAGCGATCGGCAGCCTCGACGCCGCGGCGGACGCGCGCTGCAGCGAGGCCGGCTCGGCTGCCGGAGCGCTGAGCGCCATCAGGACGTCCGCGGCGCGGCGTCTCGAGCGCGCAGTGACCGCCGAGCTCCGGTCGCTGGAGCTGCCCCATGCGCGCTTCCGAGTGGTGCTCAGCCGGAGCCTTGACGTTGACGGGGTGAACGCCGGTGACGGGACTCCGGTGCGCTGCGGGCTGTCAGGGATCGACGAGGTGGATTTCCGCCTGGCGCCGAATCGCGATTCGGTGCCGATGCCGCTCGACGAGGGGCCGTCGGGGGGCGAGCTCGGACGCCTGGCGCTCGCCTTGAGCGCGGTGGTCACCGAGGACGACGCGCCGGTGCTCGTCCTCGACGAGGTCGACACCGGGATCGGCGGGGAAACCGCCGCGCGTGTCGGTGACGTCCTTGCCCGTATTGGGCGAACCCGTCAGGTGATCGCGATCACGCACCGCCCGGAGATCGCCGCCCGGGCTGCCTCGCATCTCACCATCACGAAACTCGACCGCCCCGGCGGACCGGCGGCCACGGCCTCCCCGGTGACAGGCCGGGAGCGGGTGCACGAGATCGCACGATTGATGTCGGGCAGGACGACCGAGGCCGCGCTCACGCGAGCTGCCGAGCTTCTTGACGAGGGCGCAGGCGGCGATCGGGCAACCCCCGGCGTCCGTACCATGTAGCGATGCAGCGGGAGGATGCGGGCGCCGCCTCGATCACCGTCGACGCCCCGGGCTTTCACGGGAGCCTCGAGGAACTCGTTGCCCGAGCGAATCGCGGCGATCTGGACCTCAACGAGCTGTCGGTGACCGCCGTCGTCGAGGAGGCGAGAACGGCGCTCGAGAGCCCCGAGCGGCAGGGTGACCTCCGCGCCGTCGCCGACACGCTGACCTTGCTGGCTCGGCTGGTGGCGCTCAAGGCCGCGGCAGTGCTCCCCGACCAGGACACCGCCGTCATCGAGCCCGAGGACGATCAGTCCACCGACGCGGGCAGACGCCTCGCCGAGTACCGCCTCTTCAAGGCGGCAGCCGAGGCCCTCCTCGCCGAGGCGGCAACCGAGGGGGCTCGCAGCTTTCTCGGGCTCGTCTCCACCGACGTCATCCCCGTCGAAAGGCTCCGCATCCCACCGGAGCGCCTTGCCGCTGCCTTCCGGGCGGTGCTGGAGCGCCTCAGCGACGCCGAACCCATGCCGGTTGCGATCACGTACTCGGTGGAGGACAAGGTTCGGCTGCTCCGTGATCGCTTGATCCACGGTCCCGTCGCGTTCGAGGAGGTGTTTGCGGGAGTCAGCAGTCGCCTCGAGGCGGTCGCCTGCTTCCTGGCGCTGCTCGAGATGCTGAAGCGCGGCGAAGCGACCGTGGAGCAGCGCGATGCCTTCGGCCCGATCACGGTGACCGGCCGTGGATGACGTGCTGGTGCTCGATGTCTTCGGCCGCGCGACAGTGCCGGAGGGCACGGCCGACGCCGAGCCGGAGGACCTCGCGCCGGCACTCGAGGCGCTCTGCTTCGCGCTGGGTCGCGAGGTCAGCATCGCCGAGGCCGCTGCGATCCTCGAACGAAGTTCAGCAGCCGTGGCGCGCGCGGCGGGCGTGCTCGCCATGGACCTGCGCGGACGGGGGCTCATGCTCCAGCGTTCCGATGAGTCGATTCAGCTGGTCACCCGTCCGGAGATGGCATGGGCGGTGCAGCGAGCACTGCACCCCGAACGCCCATCGCGCCTGAGCCGGGCGGCGATGGAAACGCTTGCGATCATCGCGTATCGCCAGCCGGTGACCAAAGCGGTGATCGAGTCGATCCGTGGCGTCGACTGCGAAGCCGTGCTCGAACACCTCACCGAGCGTCGCCTGATCGCCGAGGTCGCGCGCCAGGAGACCCCAGGTCATCCGCGTCTGTTCGGCACCACGCTGCGCTTCCTCCAGCTCGTCGGCCTCGAGCGGGTCGAAGACCTGCCGCCCGTGTCCGAAAGCCCGGAGCTCCCCAACTTCGAGTGAGCGCCCATCCGCCGGAGCGGCTGAACCGATTCCTTGCGCGCCGAGGTGTCGCGTCACGGCGCGGCGCCGACGATCTCATCGCCGGCGGTCGGGTCACGGTCAACGGCGAGGTGAGCCGCGTCGGTGCTGTCGTGAACCCCTCTGTGGACCGCGTGAGCGTTGACGGTCACCGGATTGCCGCCCGGGCAGTTTCTGTCACGATCGTCCTCAACAAACCGGTGGGCGTGGTCACCACCCGAAACGATCCGTATCAGCGCCGCACCGTCATGGACCTCGTCGACCCCGTCCCCGGACTCGTACCGGTGGGGCGTCTCGACGCGGACAGCCGGGGACTGCTCGTGCTCACCACCGACGGCGACCTCGCTCACGCCGTGTCCCATCCTCGCCACGGCATCACCAAACGCTATCTCGCAACGCTTGATCGCGCGATCACAGCCGAGCAACTCGAGCAACTCACCGTCGGTGTGCGCCTCGATGACGGACCGGCTCGCGCAGTGTCAGCCAGAAGCGCCGGTTCCGATTCGGTCGTCGAGGTGGTGATGGCCGAGGGACGCAAACGCGAGGTGCGCCGGCTCTTTGCGGCCGTGGGACTTGAGGTGCGCGACCTCGTTCGGATCGCCGTCGGCCCGGTGGAATTGGGAGCGCTTCCCGAAGGCCAGGCTCGAGCCCTGCGCCCGCGCGAGCTGTCATCGCTCCGCGCGGCCGCCGGGATGCCCGCGCCGGCCCGTCCCGCAGCCCGGCCACAGCGGTGACGCCCCCGGTCATCACGATCGACGGTCCGGCGGGAAGCGGCAAGACGACGCTCGGCCGGCATCTTGCCACCACGCTCGAGCTCCCACTGGTGGACACGGGCCTCTTCTACCGGGGCGTCATGGTTGCGGCGGCCCGTGCGGGGATCGACCCCACGGACAGCGAGGCACTCATCGAGTGCGCGCGGCAGACGGTCGTGGTCATCGACACCGACCCCACGCACGAGAATGCAGACAGCGCGGCGACAGTCGACGGCATCGAAGCCGGTCCAGCACTTCGCGACCCCGCGAACGCGCCATTGCTTGCATCGATGAGCAGCATCCCCGAGGTGCGCGCGGTGTTGCTGGGCGCGCAACGCAGGCTCGCACGCGACGGCGCGATTGCCGTCGGCCGCGACTGCGGCACAGTGGTGTTTCCGGACGCGCAGCTCAAGCTCTACCTCGACGCTTCGGAAGCGGTGCGGGCACAACGTCGTGCCTCGCAACTGCGACGCACCGGGGCGGAGACAGACAGCGCACTCATGCGCGGAGAGGTTGGCGCCCGCGATCGGCTTGACGCCTCGCGCACCACCGCGCCGATGAAGCCTGCTCCCGACGCCTACGTCCTGGACACCGGTGCCCTCGATATCGACGACGTGGTCCACACGGCGCTCGAGTTGTGGGCTGGAGTGGCGGCTGCGTCAGGGTGATCTACGCACTCTTTCGGATCGGCGTTCGCGTGCTCGCGTGGATCGTCCTCGGCCGGCGCCTGCGCATCGAGGGGATGCAGCACATGCCTCATCACGGCGCCGTGCTCGTCATCGGCAACCACGTCGGCACTGTCGAGCCTGCGCTGACCGGTGTCCTCATCCCGCGCCAGGACGTCTATTACATGGCGAAGAGCGAGCTCTTTCGGAATCGCTTCCTTGGATGGCTGTTCCGCCAGAACCACGCGTTCCCGGTGGTGCGCAACACGGCGGATCGCGCGGCGTTGCGCTCCGCCCTCGCAGTGCTTGGAGGCGGTCACGTCCTCCTCATGTATCCGGAGGGAACGAGGTCGTGGGACGGCCACATCATCGGCGAGGTCCAGGCCGGGGCAGGCTTCATCGCGCGCCGCTCCGGCGCTGTGGTCGTGCCCGTCGCCAGCTGGGGATCGGAACGGGTGATCCCGCGCGGATCGTGGATCCCGCGGCGGGCCGACGTGGAATTGCGCGTCGGGGAGCCATTTCACCTTCCGGCGCTCGGACCCGATGGCCGGCCACCCTCCAGCAGGGAAGCCGCCGCGATCATGATGGAGCGCGTGATCGCACTGCTCCCCAGGGAGCGACGGCCCGTGGGATTGAACGTGCTCACCCTCGGGGGGAGCTCTCCCGCCGCGTGACCATGGGCCCGTCGCATCCGGACCACCTGGTCGCCTTCGACCTCGAGACCACCGGGCTCTCGCCACGCAGCGACCGCATCCTCGAGGTCGGCGCGGTGCGTTACGACCGTGCGCTGCGTCCGATCGAAGAGCTCCAAGTGATCGTCGACCCGCAGATCCCGATCCCGCTCGCGATTCAACGCCTGGTCGGCCTGACCGACGACGACGTCCGAGGAGCGGCGCCTCCGTCCGAGGCAGTGGCTCGGCTCGCGGCCTTCTGCGGTGACGCCGCGTTGATCGCCCACGGTGGGACGTTCGACCTGCTCTTCCTGCGATCGCTCCTCGCCGAGGCGTTCGATTCGCGGTTGATCTACGACACGCTCGACCTCGCCAGGATCCTCCTGCCGACGTATGAGAGTCACAGCCTGCCGCTCCTGAGCCGGCGCCTGGGGATCAGCCACGAGCGCCCCCATCGGGCCCTCAACGATGCTCGCGCGACGGGCGACCTCTTCAGGGTCCTGATCGGAGCAGGCCGGGTCCTCCCGGATGCGACCGCGGCCGACATGCGCAGGGTCGCCTTCCAGGCGCCAGGACCGCTCCAAGCGTTCTTCGGTGACGTCATGACCCGTCCCGATGTGGAGGCGAACGCCCCCGTCGACCAGGCAGCGATCCGGGGCACGCCAGCGAAACCCGCCACCCGTGCTTCGACGCCTCAGCAGGGTCTGAGCGTCGGCGAAGCGTCGGCAGCACTTCTGGGACCGGACGGCCCGCTCGCGGAGCGCGAGGGCTACGAATATCGCGAGGCGCAGCTCCAGATGGCGATGGCAATCGGGCAGACGCTCGAGCGAAAGCGTCGCCTCATGGTCGAGGCCGGCACCGGCGTGGGCAAGTCGCTCGCCTACCTGACGCCACTGGCGATCTGGGCGGCGCGAACCGGCAAACGGGGCGTGATCGCCACCCACACCGTCAACCTCCAGGAGCAGCTCGCGGACCGCGATCTGCCGGCCGTCGCCGGGCTGCTCGACGAGCCGGTGCACGTCGCCGTGCTCAAGGGGCGCAATCACTATCTGAGCCTTCGCAGGTGGCAGCGATTCCTCGCGACGTCGGACCTGGCGGGGCACGAGCCGGACATCGTTTCGATCCGCTTCAAGTTGAAGATCCTCGCGTGGCTCGCCACCTCGAAGACGGGAGATCGTTCGGAGATCTACCTCGCAGGCGAAGAGGAGCAACTCTGGCGCAGGGTCGCGTCGGACGTCACCGACTGCCTCGGTCCAGCCTGCGCCAACTGGCCCAATGCACACTGCTTCATGGTGGGCGCTCGTCGCAACGCCGCTGATGCTGCCATTGTTGTCACGAACCATGCGCTGCTGCTCGCGGGAAATGAGCGCCAGGGTCAGGTCCTCGGGCCCTACGAGGCGCTCGTCGTCGACGAGGCGCACCACCTCGAGTCAGTGGCCACCGAGCAACTCGGGGTGACGGTGCGCCTCGCCGATCTGACGCTCATCCTCGACCGGATCCCCGCGCTTTCAGGCACCCCGCTTGGGGCGGACCTCGAGCGATGTCGCGAGGCGGGGCACCGGTTGTTCGGCGATGCCAAGGGATTCATGACGGCCAAGCTCGGCGGCGCGAACGGCCGGATCGGCCTGTCCGAGGAGATCCGCAGCGATGCCGGCTTCGGATTCGTGGAGCGCTCCGCGGTACAGGCGGCGGGCGTCTTTCAGCGGACGGCAAGCGTGCTCTCCTCCGTCCCGGCCCAGGGGATGCAGGCCGAGCTGCTTCCGCAGCCGGATCGCGCCGAGGATGAGCTCGAGCATGCCGCCGCTGCGCTCGCCGAGCTTTCCACAGCGATCGACCACGTGATCGTGCGGCCACGGGAGGGAATGGTCGGTTGGATCGAGATGCGTGCCGAGCAGGCGGAGTTGCACGAAGCACCGGTCGACGTATCCGGCCCGCTCGCCGAGACCGTGTTCGACCTCACCGAATCCGTCGTGCTCACGTCCGCCACGCTCTCCGTCGGGGGACGGTTCGACTTCATTCGCCAGCGCGTGGGCATCGGCGCGAGAGCGGAGGAGCTCGCCCTGCCGTCGCCCTTCGATTATCTCCGCCAGGCGGCGTGCATCCTGCCGGAGGACGCGACCGCGTACGACGACCCGGTGCACGACCATCAGATGACAGCGCTCATCGACGGCATCGCGGCGCGCCTCGACGGGCATACCCTCGTCCTCTTCACGAGCTACGGACCGCTCAAGCGGGTCTGGGCACTCCTCCAGGACCGGCTCGCCACGCGCGGCATCGCGAGCCTCGCCCAGGGGCTCGACGGCACCAGACGGCAGATCTTCCAGAGCTTTCTTGCGGATCCGCGCACGGTGCTCCTGGCGACCAGCAGCTTCTGGGAAGGGGTCGACATCCCCGGCGACCGCCTGCGTTGCGTGGTGATCGACAAGCTGCCCTTCCCGGTACCGACCGATCCCCTGGTGCGGGCGCGCGCAGAGCGGGTGCGCGACCCGTTCGGGGAGTACATCCTCCCCGTGGCGATCATCCGGCTGCGGCAGGGGTTTGGGCGCCTCATTCGGAGCGCGTCCGATCGGGGGGCCGTCGTGCTCTGCGACCCCCGGCTGCGCACACGTCACTACGGGCTCGAATTCCTTCGTGCCCTGCCGCCGGCGCCGAGGGTGGTGACCGCCTTCGACCATGTGCCCGCCATCGTCGACGCCTTCGTGAACTCCGGGACATTGCCCGAGAGCGTGGGAGAATCAGGCGAATGGTCCTCGAACGATCTCGACCCGGCGTGATTCCCACCGTGGACGACCCGCCGCCCAGTCCCGTCGATGCGCCGGAATCGGAGCTCGCCGCCACCCCGGATCCGGCCGGCTCGGTGGTCGTCGCCCTCGCGCAGTTCTACCCCCGGCTCGGCGACGTCGCGGCGAATCTCGCTGCCCACCTGACGATCATCTCGAGCGCGGCCGCCGCCGGAGCGGGGCTGGTCGTCTTTCCAGAGCTCTCGATGACCGGGTACTTCCTCAAGGACCAGGTACCCGAGGTCGCGCTCACGCCCGAATCGCCGGAGGTGCACGCACTTCGAGATGCCGCACGCGAGGGTGGCATCGACGTCGTCGCCGGACTCATTCTCGAGAGCGACAGGCATCACTTCTACAACGCCTCGCTCTACTTCAGCGGGGGCGACGTGATCCACGTGCACCGCAAGGTCTATCTCCCGACATACGGACTCTTCGACGAGCAGCGATACGTCGCTGCCGGCGACCGATTTCGCGCTTTCGACGCGCCACTCGGGCACCGCACCGAGCATCGCTGGCGTGCAGGCATCCTCATCTGCGAGGACCTGTGGCACCCGTCGGCGGCCGCGTTGCTCGCGCGCCAGGGGGTGGACCTGATCATCTGCCCGTCAGCATCGCCAGGCCGCGGACTCCTCCAGGGATCAGCCGTGGGCACCGCCGGCAGCTACGACGTCATGACCCGCACGTATGCGCAGCTCTTCACCACGTACGTCCTGTACTGCAACAGGTCCGGATTCGAGGACGGGGTGGGCTTCTGGGGCGGATCACGCGTGGTCGACCCCGTGGGCAACGTGGTCGCTGCGATCCAAGGAGCCCAGGAATCCGTGCTCTTCCACAGCCTCGAGCGCAGCGCGATCCGCCGGGCGCGTGTCGCATACCCGCTCCTGCGCGACGAGAGAAACGATGTCAACGACGCCGAGACCGATCGACTCCGACGCCGACACGCTCGCGGTTGACGCCGCCTTCGTCATCGAGCTGCTCCGCGGCTTCATCGTCGACGGGGTGCGCAAGGTGGGATTCGAGCGCGTCATCATCGGTCTCTCGGGCGGTGTCGATTCCTCGCTGGTGACCGCGCTCGCGGTGTCGTCGCTGGGGACCGACAACGTTGTCGCTGTCTTCATGCCGTACCGGAGCAGCGACCCCCAGTCGGAGATTGACGCTCTCGCCGTGTGCGAGAGCCTCGGCATCACCCCCAGGATCGTCGAGATCACGCCCCAGGTGGATGCGTACTTCGAACGGTTCCCGGATGCGGATCGCACGCGCAGAGGCAACAAGATGGCTCGCGAACGCATGTCAATCCTCTACGACCACTCGATGTCGGAACGGGCGCTCGTGCTCGGCACATCCAACAAGACGGAGCTGCTCCTCGGATACGGGACGCTGTTCGGCGATATGGCGAGCGCGCTCAACCCGATCGGCGACCTGTACAAGACGCAGGTGTACGCGCTTGCTCGCGCGCTCGCCCTGCCCCACAGCGTGCTCACCAAGCCGCCGAGTGCTGACCTGTGGGCCGGCCAGTCCGACGAGGACGAGCTCGGCATGCGCTACGCCGTCGTGGACGAGGTGTTGCACCTGCTCGTCGACGAACGGCGCAGCCGCGCCGAGGTCGTGGCGCTGGGGTTCGACCCCGGTGACGTCGACAGCGTCATCGCGCGCGTGCGCGGCAGCCAGTACAAACGTCGACCCCCTGTGATCGCGAAGTTGAGCAATCGGACGATCGACCGGGAGTTCCGCTATCCGCGGGACTGGGGGCGATGAGCGAGCCGACCGGAACGCTCGCTGTCGTCGCGACGCCCATCGGCAACCTCGAGGACATCACCCTGCGCGCGTTGCGTGTGCTTCGGGAGTGCGACGCCGTCATCGCCGAGGACTCGCGGCGCACCAAAGCGCTGCTCACCGCGCACGGCGTGCGCAAGCCCGTGCTGTCATTGCCGGCGTTCGACGAGCGACGGCGGGTGCCGCAGCTGATCGAGCGGCTCGAGCGTGGCGAGACGCTCGCGCTCTGCACGGACGCCGGTACGCCGGCGCTGAGCGACCCGGGCGCCATCCTGGTCCGGACGGCCCTGGACGCCGGCCATCGTGTCACCCCGATCCCGGGCCCGTCGGCGCTCACCGCAGCGCTTGCGACGAGCGGGTTCCCCGCAAGCGCGTTCTGCTTCCTCGGCTTCCTGCCACGCACTGCCGGCAAGCTCGTCCGGGTGCTCGAGGAGGCCTTGCGGGAGGATCGGACCATCGCGTTCTTCGAGTCACCGATGCGCATCACCAAGACGCTCCGGCTTGCGACGCCGGTTCTCGGCGAGCGCCCCATCGTGGTCGCCCGGGAGCTGACCAAGATGCACGAGACCCTGCACCGCGGGACCGCGGCGGCACTCGTCGAGGAATTCACCGCGCGGCCGCCCCGCGGTGAGTGCACGGTCGTTGTCGGGGCGCACGCGTGAGGGGGCTCCCGCCACTTGTCGACACGCATTGCCACCTCGTCCTGCTCGAGGAACGCGGCCTGCTCGCTGCGGCGCTCGAAGGCGCGGCGTCTGCCGGCGTCGAGGAGATCATCTCGGTCGGTCTCAACCTCGAGGATTCCGACCGCAATCGCCAGATCGCCGAAGCGCATCCGGGCGTCTACTTCACATGCGGATGGCATCCGCACGAGCCGGCCGCACCCGACACCCGTCAGCTCGAGGCGCTGGCCGAGCTTCTCAAGCATCCGAAGGCGGTTGCGGTGGGGGAGGTCGGGCTCGATCTGTTCTTCCGCCCGGGCTATCACGAGGTGCCGCTCGACATCCAGCAGCGGTCGTTTCGAGCGATGCTCGAGCTCGCCGGAGACGCCGGCAAACCGGTGCTCATCCACGATCGGGATGCCCACGAAGCGGTGCTCGCAGCGGTGGGCGATGTCCCGGGAAGCAGGGGCGTCATGCACTGCTTCAGTGGCGACGCCGCCTTCGCACAGCGGTGCGCCGACCACGGCTTCATCGCGTCGTTCTCCGGCATCGTCACCTTCCCGCGCGCTGAGGGCATCCAGGAGGCCGCGCGTTCGGTTGCTGGCGACGGATTCGTGGTCGAGACCGACTCGCCTTTCCTCAGCCCGGTGCCCGAGCGCGGCAAGCCGAATCTCCCCGAGCGCGTCGCGATCACCGCGGCAGCCGTCGCGCGCCTCCGTGGGGCGCCGGTGGAGGAGGTGCGCGCCGCCACGACCCGTACCGCCCATCGCGTGCTCGGAATCGCGATACCCAGGACGGCCGCGACGCGTGCCTGAGGACGCACGAGCCGAACGCGCTCGCCATCCGCTCGATCTCACCGACCCGAGGACGCTCACCGCGGTGGGGCGGCGGGTCGGGCTCCGCAGGGATACCAGCCTCGGCCAGCACTTCCTCGTCGATCGCGACGTGCTCGATGCCATCGTCGATGCGCTCGACCCGGCACCGGACAGTGAGGTGCTCGAAATCGGGTGCGGCCTTGGGACGCTGACCGGTGCGCTGGCGGCGCGGGCGCGACGCGTCGTCGCACTCGACATCGATCCGGCGTGCGTGGCGGGGACCGTGATCACCCAGCGCGCGAATCCCAACGTTGCCGTGCTCGAAGCGGACGCCCGGGGCGTCGATCCTGCAGCCCTCGGCTTCACGCGCGGCTGGCTCGCGACGGGCAACCTTCCCTATCAACTGACCGGGCTCGTCCTCATGCGCCTGGTCGAGGCAGAAGAGCCGCCTGCACGAGCTGTGGTGCTCGTCCAGCGCGAGGTGGCGGCGCGGCTCGCCGCCGCTCCCGGTGACTGGAGCCTTGCCACCGTCGCGATCCGGTCACTCGCCGAGGTGGAGCGCATCCTCGACGTGCCCCCGAGCGCATTCGACCCGCCTCCTGCCGTGCATTCGTCGATCATCAGGATCGTCCCGTCCCCCAAACGGGATCCGGCCGTCCGGGCAGCGATGCTGGCACTCGCCAAGCCGCTCTTCCAGTCGCGGCGCAAGACGCTGCGCAACGGCGTGTCGCGAGCACTTGGGGGCGATCTTGCCGGCGCCGGCGCCGCTCTGGCGGACGCCGGTATCGATCCGGGGCGCCGGCCGGGTACGCTTCGCCTCGATGAGTGGGAGCTCCTCGCTCGCGCAGTCGCGGAGGTGAGGTTGGTCACGCGATGAGGCAGCCCGTCACCCGTGCTGCAGCCGAGACCCAAGACGACGGTCCGGTTGCGCCGCTCCACGCTGCGCGCCCCGCGATCGCCGCTGCCCCGGAGCAGCGCAAGGGGTTCGCCGCGGTACTTCGCCGCCGCGATTTCCGGTACCTGTGGCTGGCACAGCTGCTGTCGCAGCTCGCCGATAAGTTCCTCATGTTCACGCTGCTCGTCTTCATGTACACGCTCACGAAACGCGCGTCGCTGCAGTCAGTGCTGATGATCGCGTACACGTTGCCAAGCGTCCTGCTCAGCGCGCCCGCCGGCGTCTACGCGGATCGACACGACAAACGCGCGCTGATGATCGGCACCAACGTGGCCCGCGCCGGTCTCATCCTGCTCATCCCGCTTGCGCAGCTGTTCCCGCCGCTGCGCGGACAGGCGTGGCCGCTCATCGTGATCACGCTCCTGTTCAGCTCGGCGGGACAGATCTTCGCTCCGGCTGAAGCGGCGAGCATCCCGACACTGGTCACGCGCCGGCAGATCACCGAGGCAACGTCGCTCTTCATGACCACGGTCATCCTGACCCTGGTCCTCGGTGTGCCGGCGGCGACGATCGCCATCGGCTTCTTCGGCAACCAGGCACCGTTCTACATCGCCACGGGTCTCTTCGGACTCGCGGCGATATCAGTCTGGAGGGTGAGTGTCAGCCTGCGCGCCGACCAGGCGGCCAGCGGCCCGACGCCGAATATCCTGCGCGAGCTGCGCGACGGTATCGACATCCTCCGCAACAGTCCACCGCTCCGCCTTGGGCTGTATCAGCTGACCCTGGCAATCGTTGTGGTTTTCACCATCTTCGCGCTCGGGCCCGTGTATCTCGTTGAGGTGCTCAAGCGCTCGGACACCGAGACCTACATCGTGCTCGTTCCTGCGATGTTCGGGCTCATCGGCACCGCCGCGCTGCTGGGTCAGCGAGCGAGCTTCCCGCGCGCCAAGACGCTGGTTGCCGCCATCAGTGGCGCGGGTTTGTCGCTGCTCATCATGGGCATCGTTCCCGACGTGCTTCGCACCCATGGCCTCCCTGGGTTGATGGTCCCACTTGCTGTCGCGGTGGGGGTGCTCTTCGGATGCGCGCTCGGCGCGATGCTCATCCCAGGGTTCACGGTGCTCCAGGAGCGGACCGATACCGAGAGTCGTGGCCGCATCTTCGGCGGCATCTTCACCGTGATCAATGCCGCGGTGGCGATTCCGCTGCTCCTCGCCGGTGTCGTCTCCGACCTGATCGGCGTGGCTCGCGTTGTCGCGGCGCTCGGCGCGATCCTCATCGTCATCGCGGCGGCCGTGCGATGGTTCGGCTGGCAGCGTCTGCAGGCCCTCGAACCGGACCCCGCGCCGACCGTGGCGGGCCCCGACCAGGCCTGATCGCAAATCTGCAACGGCGGTGTCGCGGTGCCGTGGATTGGGCGGCCTCGTCGAACGTCGGTGGGAAGCTCTGGGGCCTTGCGGATCGGACTGGCCGATCCGACGGAGGAGTGATGCGAGCTGTCGTCACGTGTGAATGCTGTGGGCACCGGCAGGCTATTGCCCGTCAGATCGACCGGCCGGAGTCGTTCAACCTCGTGTGCCACAGCTGCGAGGGCGTGCTGCGCGTCGAGGTGACCATGAGTGACCTCCAGGCAGCCCAGCACGCAACCGGCAAGAAGACCCAGCCGGTCGCCTGGGTCTGAGCCGCCCCGTCCGGGGGTGGGGCGGAGCCACTGGTATCATCGACGCGCTCATGCTTGCCCGTAGCGGGCCAGGGGCGCATAGCTCAGTTGGTACGAGCGCTGCGTTGACATCGCAGAGGTCATAGGTTCGATCCCTATTGCGCCCACCACCGGCTTTTTGAATACAAACC
>Ga0182024_10018334_pt1 | contig 13044 bp, 9 predicted proteins | sample P32metaG_FD_120480 | JGI IMG/M metagenome (GOLD analysis project Ga0182024, IMG submission 120480) | Permafrost microbial communities from Stordalen Mire, Sweden - P3-2 metaG (Illumina Assembly) | ecosystem: Environmental > Terrestrial > Soil > Wetlands > Permafrost | place: Sweden: Stordalen...
CTCGGTGTCGGGGAAGGCGACCTCGTGACCGGCGAGATCTGTGTCTTCGCCAGCCCCGGCGACGATCAGGACCCGCCCGTGGACGTTCAGCACATCGACGTGGTGGCCGTAGAGCTTGCTGAGCACATCGGCGCGCACCACCTCATCGGTTGACCCGCTCACGGCGCGTCCGGAGGCGAGGTACACGATGCGGTCCATGACCCCGAGCAGCGGGTTGATCTCGTGTGCTGAGAGCAAAACGGCGATCTGCTGCTCACGTGCGATCCTGGCGAGCAGCGCGACGACCTCGTGCGCGCTGCGCAAATCGAGGTTCGCCAATGGCTCGTCCAGCAGCAGCAGACGGGGGCGGGCGATCAAGGCGTGCGCGATCAGGATCCGCTGCTGCTCCCCGCCGGAGAGTCGCCCGACACGGATATCGGCAAACCGTGTGGCATCGACGGCCTCGAGCATCTCCTCCACCAGCGCACGGCGAGCGCGGGAGGGCCGGGGAACCCCGAGGCGCTGGGCGTCAAGGCCGAGTCCCACCAGATCGCGCGCTCGCAGAGGAAGGTCCGGGTCGAGCAGGAACTTCTGCGGGACGAAGCCGATCAGCTGGCGTCCTCTGGCGCGGGGATGGGCCGGCCCATCCGGCCCACCAAAAAGGACGTCTCCCGCGCTCGCGGCTTGTAGGCCGAGGATCGTGCGGAACAGGGTCGTCTTTCCCGCACCGTTCGATCCGATCAGCCCCGTGAACTCACCGGGCGCGATGTTGAAGCTCACCCGATCGAGGATCTTGCGGCCGGAGAGCCGCACGTCCACCTCCCGCACCTCGAGGATGTTCTCGCCCACCGATGCGCCCGCCCAGTTCACAGTTTTTCGGTCGAGACGTGTTCGACGACCGCCTTTTCCAGGGCCTTGACCTCGGCGAGCATCCACGACTGATAGTCATAGCCGGGGGTCGGCATCGTCTCGTACACCCCCACCACCGGAATCCCGGCACGCTTGGCGGCCTGCACAAACGATTCGGTGAGCGAGTCCGTGACCTGCTGATTGTGGACGAACACCTTGACCTTGTGCCCGGAGAACAGACCGTTCTGGAGGGTCACATTCTGGGGCGCTGGGTCGGTGCCGTTCATGATGTCGGCCTGCAGGCTGAACGGCGTCAGGTTCTTCGTGCCGGCAGCTTCGAGCATGTAGTCGCCGACTGGCTCGGTGCTCGCGACCGGCGTGTTCGGGTAGGCAGCCTTGAACTTCGCGATCGCCGCGTACCACGGCTTTAGCGATTCATCGAACTTCTTGGCGTTGGCCTGGAAGTACGCAGCGTGCGCGGGCTGGAGCGCCGAGAGGTCGCTGACCAGCGCCTTGGCCACCGCCCCCATCGTTTCCGGCTTGTACCACAGGTGCGGGTTGGGGGTCGATTCCGGCAAGCCGAGCAGCTTCTGCACGTTGATGACCTTGCGCTGAGAATCGGATCCCGCCCCCCCGGCCGACTCGATCTTTTCCATGTAGGTGTCGTAACCGACCCCGTTTTCGACGATCAGGCTCGCCGCGCTCACCGCCTCCGCGACGCTCGGGCTGGCCTCGAACGTATGCGGATCGGTGTTCGGGTTGCTCTCGATCGCCGTCACCTTCACGTACTTGCCGCCGACCTGTTCGATCACGTTGGCGTACTCGTTCTCCGCGCCGACGGCGACGATCCTGCCGCCTGCGGCCGTTGCGCTCTGCCCGCTGCTGCCACAGCCCGCCACGCACGCGGCCACCAGCGCCAGTGCTGCGGCAAGCGCCATGCGTGGACGCCTGTGCGCAAGCCCTTTCCCTGTTGAGCGGGAGCTCTTCACCGACCTGTGTCGCCTCATCACGCTCGGCAACATATCATAAGACTGAGTCTCATTCTTGACCGTGTGTCGTGCCACACGCCGGGGTGGGACATGCTGGTGTCACGCCACCCGCGCGTGTCGGCGTATGATCGCCACGATGCCACCCCCGCCCCACCGGCAACCCGCCGGCCAGCGTCACGACGGGTCCCCACCTGAGCTCACACGCGAGCAGATCGAGCGCCTGGAGAAACGCTACGGCAACCGCTACCTGCTCGAGCCCGCCCCCGACAACGCGCTGCCAAAGATCGGCATGACAGCCGAGGAAGCGATGGGCTTGATCGAAAAGGAGATGGTCCTCGACGGCATCCCGATGCGCAATCTCGCGACGTTCGTCACCACCTGGATGGAGCCAGAGGCCGACCGCATCATCGCGGAAAACCTGCACACGAACTTCATCGATCACGCCGAGTATCCGCAGACGGCAGAGATCGAGCAGCGCTGCATCCGCATGCTCGCCGACCTCTTCAACGCCCCCGGCAAGACGACCGGCGCACGCACTCAAGGGTCCTCCGAGGCGATCATGCTCGGCGCGCTGTCGCTGAAGTGGAAGTGGCGCGCTCGCCGCGAGGCGGCGAAGCAGTCGACCGACCGTCCCAACCTCGTCTTTGGCGGAGACGTGCACGTCGTCTGGGAGAAGTTCTGCCGCTACTTCGACGTCGAACCGCGGATCGTCCCGCTGGCGCCTGAGAAGTACACGATCGGCCCCGACGACATTGCGCCGCACATCGACGAGAACACGATCGGCATCGCCGCGGTGCTCGGCACTACCTTCACCGGCCACGCCGACGACATTCGCGGGATCAACGCCCACCTGGTGACGCTCAAGCACGAGCACGGCTTGGACGTGCCCCTGCACGTCGACGCCGCCAGCGGCGGTTTCGTGTGGCCGTTTCTCTACCCCGACTCGGAGTGGGACTTCCGTCTCGAGCAGGTCCGCTCGATCAACGTCTCCGGCCACAAGTTCGGCCTCGTCTACCCCGGCATCGGCTGGCTCGTGTTCCGCGAGTCCTCAGACCTCGCCGAGGACCTCGTCTTCTACGAGAACTACCTCGGCAAGCGCGACGCGACCTTCACCCTGAACTTCTCCACCGGCTCCTCGATGGTGCTCGCCCAGTACTACAACTTCGCCCGCCTCGGCCACTCCGGCTACCGCTATGTGATGGAGACGATGAAGTACAACGCCCGCACGCTCGCGCGCGAGATCGCGGAGATCGGCGAGTTCGAGATCATCGGCGCGGCCGAGGACGAGCAGCTTCCACTGGTCGCTTTTAAACTTCAAGACGGTCACGACTACGACGAGTTCGACGTCGCCGCCCAACTGGCCGCCGAGCGGGGCTGGATGCTGCCCGCCTACACGCTCCCCCCCAACGCCGAACACGTCAAGATCATGCGCGCGCTCGTCAAGCAGACGCTCAGCTATTCGATGACCGTCACCCTCGGTCAGGACATCGCCGAAGCGTGCGCCACGCTCGCAAAGAAGGGCAGCCTGCATCCGTCGGATCGCAAACGCGTGAAGACGAACACGGGTTTCTGAGCGGGGCCGTTCAGGCCTGATCCGGCTGGCCCTGCGTGGGAGGCGTACCGCCCTCTTCGCCGAGCTTGCGACGGCGGTCGAGGAGCAATACCGCCGCGACGACCAGGATCACGACGATCAGGATCCCGCCCGCGATGTAGCGCAGCGTGTGGTGGACGGCCGTGGCCTTCTTCGCTGTCGCGACAGCGAGCGCCACCGGGATCCCCCGAGCGCGCGCCCGCGCGGCCAGCTTCGGCTCTTCGGAGGAGGCATAGGCGACCGTGAAGTGCCGGCCGTCGTTCATCGACAGGTGCAGGTGCCCCGCACCCGCCTGCTGGTGGAACGTCGCCGCGTGCACTTCCCCACGGCTCAGCTGATGTTCGAACGCCTGCATGCTCTCCAGCTGGAAGTGGACCGCGCCCGTCGCGGCCGCCGCGCTCGTCGCCAGGGCCAGCGTCAGGGTTACCGCCAGCAGGACGATCCGCCACGCCTTTGTCGATCTGCTCACGCGCGGCACTCTAGCGGTAGGCTTGGACGCGAGGGACAGTCGTGCGGCGCAGTGTTAGGCGCCAGATTCTTGCCGAAGCCCGCTGAGAGCGGGCTTCGGTGTTTAATCATCACTTGCGCGCCTGCCGCGCCGTCTTCACCCGCTCGGTCCTCCCCAGCTCCACCTTGCGCATCCTCACGTTCTCCGGCGTGACCTCCACGCACTCGTCCTCGCGCACGAACTCCAACGCCTCGTCGAGGGTGAGCTTGCGGTGGGCGTCCAACCGCACGAGCACGTCAGACGTCGACGAGCGCATGTTCGTCAGGTGCTTCTCCTTCACCGGGTTCACGTCGAGGTCCTCCGAGCGCGCGTTCTCGCCGATGATCATCCCCTCGTAGACCTCCTCGCCGGGGCCGACGAACAGCGAGCCCCGCTCCTGCAGGGTGAACAGCGAGAAGGTGACCGTCTGGCCGCGGCGGTCGGCCACCAGCACGCCGCTCTGACGCGTCAGCAGCTCGCCCGCCCACGGCTCCCAGCGGTCGAACACGTGGTGCATGATCCCCGTCCCCCGCGTCTCCGTCAAAAACTCCGTCCTGAAGCCGATCAACCCGCGCGCGGGCACCAGGTACTCCAGCCGCACCCACCCCGTGCCGTGGTTGATCATGTGCTCGATCCGGCCTTTCCTTGCGGCCAGCAGCTGCGTCACCGTGCCCACGTGCTCCTCCGGCACGTCGACCGACAGGCGCTCGACCGGCTCGTGGCGCTTGCCGTCGATCTCCCGCTCGAGGACATGCGGCTGCCCGACCGTCAGCTCGAAGCCCTCCCTGCGCATGATCTCCACGAGCACCGCCAACTGCAGCTCACCCCGGCCCTGCACCTCGTAGGTGTCCGGCCTCACGGTCTCCTGCACGCGCAAAGAGACGTTGCCGACGAGCTCCTGGTCCAGGCGCGCCTCGATCTGGCGGGCCGTCAGCTTGCTCCCGTCTTTCCCCGCCAGCGGCGAGGTGTTCACGCCGAGCGTGATCGACATCGCCGGTTCGTCCACCGTGATCACCGGCAGCGGCCGCGGATCGTCCGGATCGGCCAGCGTCTCGCCGATCGTCACCTCGGCGATCCCCGCCACGGCGATTATCTCACCCGGCCCCGCTTCCACCGCGTCGACGCGATCGAGCGCGTCGGTCACGTACAGCTCCGCCACCTGCGCTTTCTCGATCGTCCCGTCGGCGCGGCACCACGCGATCTGCTGTCCCTTCTTGATGTTCCCGTGCCTGACGCGACACAGCGCCAGTCGGCCGACGTAGGGCGAGGCGTCGAGATTCGTCACGAGCGCCTGCAGCGGGTGCTCGGGGTCATACAGCGGCGCGGGGATGCGCTCCAGCAGCAGGTCCAACAGCGGCGCCAGATCGCGCTCTTGTATGGCATCCCCACCCACCCTGTCGGGGTCGTACTCCAGCGACGCCACCCCCGCCTTGGCGTTGCAGTAGACGATCGGAAAGTCGATCTGCTGCTCGTCCGCGTCGAGGTCGAGGAACAGCTCATATACCTCGTCGACCACCTCCGCGACGCGCGCGTCCGGCCGGTCGACCTTGTTGATCACCAGGATCACCGGCAGCTTCGCCTCCAGCGCCTTGCGCAGCACGAACCGCGTCTGCGGCAGCGGGCCCTCTGACGCGTCCACGAGCAAAAGCACCCCGTCGACCATCGTCAAACCGCGCTCCACCTCTCCCCCGAAGTCCGCGTGCCCGGGCGTGTCGATGATGTTCAACTTCACATCCCTGTAGCGCAGCGACGTGTTCTTCGCGAGGATCGTGATCCCCTTCTCGCGCTCCAGGTCCATCGAGTCGAGCACGCGTGTCGCCACGTCCTGCCCGACCCTGAACGCGCCCGACTGCCACAGCATCGCGTCGACCAACGTCGTCTTGCCATGGTCGACGTGCGCGACGATCGCCACGTTGCGGATGTCATCTCTGGGCTTGAGCACGGCCCGACAGGGTATCCATGCGCCTGCCCCACCCCGGTCTGGCCACGTAATCGCAGCCTGCGCCGCGTAATCCCGGCTCGACTGCTCAGCGATGCAGACGCGCGGTCCTGAGACCGGCGCGTAAACCGAAGCGGGCCAATGCCGACGGATAGCGCTCGGCCGCCGCGATCGTCTCCTCCAGCGCGGCGGCGAATCGCCTGATCTCCTGCTCCTCGATCACCAGCGCCGGCAGCGCCTTGACCACGTTCATGCGGTGCCCCGCCACCTGGCAAAGGATCCGGTGCTCGTGGAACAGCGGCCCGACGATCAACTGCGAGAACAGCCCCGGCTGGCGGCGCTCGACCCCGTCCCACAGCTTCCGCCGCGCCCCGCCGGCGGGCGGCCCGAGCTCGATCGCCCACATCAAGCCCAGCCCGCGCACCTCCCGCACGACCTCATATCGCTCGACGAGCGGGCGGGTCAGCTCCAGCAGCAGCGTCCCGATCCGCTCGGCGCGGGCGACGAGGCCCTCGCGCTCGATCACGCGCAGCGTGGCCAGCGCGGCGGCGGCGGCGAGGTCGTTGCCGCCGAACGTCGAGCCATGACGCACCGCCCGCTCCATCCCGTCGAACACTTTGTCGAACGCTGCTCGCGAGACGAGCACCGCGCCGATCGGCACGAGCCCACCGGACAGCGCCTTGGCGACGCACACGATGTCGGGCTGCAACCCCCAGTGCTCCAGCGCGAGAAACCGCCCCGTGCGCCCCAGCCCGGTCTGGACCTCGTCGCACACGAACAGCGCGCCCGCGTCATGACACAGCGCCTGGGCGCCCTGCAGGTAGTCCGCGGGCGGCAGGTTCACGCCCTTGCCCTGCACCGGCTCGACCACGAACGCCGCCACGTCGCCGCGTTCGAGCTCGCGCTCCAGCGCATCGAGGTCGCCGAACGGGACGGGATCGCAGCCTGCCAGCAGCGGGCCGAACCCATCGCGGAACTCGTCGTTGCCGTTCAGCGACAGCGAGCCGAGCGTCAGCCCGTGGAAGGCATGCTCGGCATACAGGATTCGACCCCGCCCGGTCGCGGCACGGGCGATCTTGATCGCCCCCTCGACCGCCTCGGTGCCCGTGTTCGCCGGCACCATCGCGGCCACGCTGCCGGGCGCGCGCTGGAGCAGCTGCTCGGCGAGCACCCCGCTGAGCAGCGTCACGCCGAGCTGCGGCAGGTTGCCGGTGCGCGCCGCAAGCGTCTGCTCCACGGCGGCGATCACCTCGGGGTGGTTGCGCCCGAGCGCGAACACGCCATACCCGCCGAGCATGTCCAGGTAGCGCTGACCGTTCGCGGCGATCAGATGCGCGCCCTCGCCCCCGGTCCAGACCTCGTCGAAGCCGAGCGTGCGCACGATCCGCCCCAGCTGCGGGTTCAGGTGGCGGTCGTTCAGCGCGAGCTCCTCGCCGGTGCGGGCGCTCAGGATCTCACCCACCGTGGGGGGAAGCTTGCTCATCGGCTAAGCCTACGCGGCGCGGGCGGCAACCAGCGATGGACAAACGTCTTATCGGCGCCGTGCCTCTAAAGCAGCCGCGCGCGGCGACCGAAGTAGCTGAGATGAGCGTGGGTTCGTGGCTATGTCCAACGGAGCTCGACCGCAGCCGCGTCGTCGACGCGAACGACCGCGTGCGCACGATCCGTCGAGTCGGCTCGCTGGCGATTGGCATCGCGCTTGTCATCTCCGCACCCTGGATCGGCTGGTGGACACTGATCCTGTTCACGCTGTCGGCGCTCAACTTCGCGGTCGTCGACCGACGTATTGGCAAGAGCCCCCACCCCGAGCGTGTGAGCGCCATTGCAATCGTGATCACGATGCTGATCATCGGCGCGGGGGTCGCTCTCAGCGGCGGCCCGCGCAGCCCGGTGCTGCCCTGGATGGTGCTGCCCGCGGGCATGGTCGCGGCGCGCTTTCGCCCCCGGGTCGTGATCGCGGCGCTCGTTTTGACGGTCGTCATAACGCTCGTGGCCTCCGTCGGCGTGCACCCTGACTGGGCGCTCGAGGATCCCGTGCCGCTGATCGCCGCCCTCGCGCTACTGACGGGGGTCGTGTCGATCGTGTGGGCGCTGCAGGCGGCCGAGCTGCACCACCGCGACGAGGCGATCCTCGACCCCCTGACGGGGCTGCTCAACCGCCACGCACTGGTGCCCCGCTTCCTCGAGATCTCCCATCAGGCGCGGCTCGCCGGCCAGCCCGTATGCCTGGTGCTGTGCGACGTCGACGGCTTCAAGGCGATCAACGACGAGCATGGGCATGACCGCGGCGACGCCGTCCTGCGCGACATCGCGTATGAGTTGCGCAAGCGGCTGCGCTCGTTCGAGCTCGTCTACCGCCTCGGCGGGGAGGAGTTCCTGACCGTGCTCCCCGGCATCGACCTGCAGGCCGGCCAGGAAGTCGCCGAGCGGCTGCGCGAGGCGGTCGAGCAGGCGCGGCCGACCGACATCCCGATCACGATCTCGCTCGGCGTGAGCGCGGCCAGCGGCGCGCAGGTGGACTACGACACACTGTTCAAGGCGGCCGACGAGGCCCTGTATGCGGCCAAGCGGGCGGGGCGCAATCGCGTGAGCGCGGCGCCCGCGCCGCGTCCAGGTCTGGGGGACGCCGCGGCCGAGGTTCCACGCGGTGAGGTTTCGCGCGGCGAGGTCCCGCGCGGCGAGGCCGGTGAGATCCTCGCTCCGCAGCTCGTCGGATAGCACGCGCCCGCTCGGGGTCCGCCTGCAAGCAGCTATCGGCGATTGAAGCGCATAGCGCGATAATCCCATGGGCGAGAAACCTTGCCCAGATCGCCGACCACCCCGCGCCTGCCCTACCGTCCCGGCCTGGACGGCCTGCGCGCGCTCGCGGTCACGGGAGTCCTCCTTTACCACGCCGGCGTGTCGTGGATGCCCGGCGGCTTCCTCGGCGTCGACGTGTTCTTCGTGCTGAGCGGCTACCTGATCACCTCGTTGCTGCTGACCGAGCGCGCCGGCAAGGGACGGGTCGACCTGAAAGCCTTCTGGGCGAAACGCGCCAGGAGGCTGCTGCCGGCGGTGTCGCTGGTGATCCTGTTCGCGCTAGTCGCCACCTCGACGATCGCCCGCGACGACCTTGCGCGCACGCGCGGCGATGCGCTCGCCTCGCTCGTGTACCTGACCAACTGGCACCTGATCGCCGCCAGCCACTCATACTTCAACGCCTTCGGGCGCCCCTCGCTGCTGCAACACCTGTGGTCGCTGGCGGTCGAGGAGCAGTTCTACCTGGCGTGGCCGCTGCTGCTCATCGGTGGGCTCGCGCTGCTGGGCAGACGCGGGATGGTGGCGCTCACCGTCCTGCTCGCGATCGCCTCGACCGCGCTGATGTGGGCGCTGTATGACCCGAACCAGGATCCCTCGCGCGTCTACTACGGCACCGACACGCGCGCAGCGACGCTGCTGGTCGGCGCGCTGCTCGCGTTCGCCTGGCCCCTCGCCGGCCTGCGTAGCGAGGTGTCCCGCCGTGCGACGCTGGTGCTCAATGGGATCGGTGTGACCGCGCTGCTGGCGGTCCTCGCGCTGTTCTGGCGCGTGCAGGACTATGACCCCTGGCTCTACCGCGGCGGGTTCCTGCTGGTGGCGCTGTGTGCCGCCGTGCTGATCGCGGTCGTCGTACATCCCGCCGCGTCTTTGGGGCGTGTCCTGGGGTCCACCACGCTGCGGTGGATCGGTGTGCGCAGCTACGGCATCTACCTGTGGCACTGGCCGATCATGGAGCTGACGCGACCGGGTATCGACGTGCCCTTCAGGGGAACGCCGGTGGTGCTCGGCCAGGTGGCGCTCACCGTCGCGATCGCGGCGCTCTCCTACCGCTACGTCGAGCTGCCCGTGCGCACCGGGAGCGCTCAGCGCCGTCTGCGCGCGTGGCTCGACAGCCACACGCCGCGGGAACGACTGCGCTGGACGGCCGGCTCTGTCGCCGCGCTCGTGCTGGTCCTCGGCCTCACGCTCGGCCTGCCTGCTCCCGGAAGCTCGGGTGTCGGCTCCGCGCAGACGGCCACCCCGGCGGCGCTCGCGCGCATCTCGAGCCTCGCGAGCTCGCTGCGCGGCACGTCCCCCAGCGCCGGCGCCGGCTCCTCCGCGGGCACCGCGGGCGCTGGATCGCTCCCCTCCGGGCCGATTCTCGCGCTCGGAGACTCGGTGATGCTCGGCTGCGCCCCCGTGCTTGAGCAGCGACTCGGGTCGCAGCTGCGCGTGGACGCGATCGTCGGCCGCCAGGCCGAAGACACGATCGATCGCCTCTCCGAATACCGCGCCCAGGGCGCGGTGCCGGCGACCGTGATCGTGCAGATCGGCGACAACGGACCGGTCTGGTCCTCCAACCTGCAGCACCTGCGCACGGTGCTGGACGGCGTACCCCACGTCGTCCTGGTCAATGTGCGCGTCGCCCGCAGCTGGCAGAACGAGGTCAACAGCACGCTCGCGCAGTACGTGCGGAGCTGGCCCCAGGCGACGATCGCGAATTGGTATGGCCACTCGAGCGAAGGGCTGCTCGTGGATGGGGTGCACCCGTCGGTGCCCGGACGGGCAATATACGCGCGGGTGATCGTCGAAGCGCTCCGCAAGTTCGGCTGATCGAGTAAAAGGATCAACATGATCGACGAGCTGATGGAGAACAACCGGGCGTTCGCGGACTCGCTGGGAGCGTCCCATCTCGACGTCCACCCCAGCCGCCGCCTGGCGATCGTGACGTGCATGGACTCACGGTTAGACGTGTTCGCGGCCCTGGGGTTGCGTGACGGCGAGGCGCACGTGCTGCGCAACGCGGGCGGGGTGATCACCGACGACGTGATCCGCTCGCTGGCGGTGTCCCAGCGGCGGCTGGGAACGCGCGAGGTGATGCTGATCCACCACACCGACTGCGGCATGCAGAAGCTCACCGACGACGGGTTTCGCGCCGAGCTGCAACAGGCGACCGGGGTCGCGCCGGCGTGGGCGATCGAGTCGTTCGCCGATGTGGACGCGGACGTGCGCCAGTCGATCCTGCGCGTCCGCCGATCCCCGTTCCTCCTAGATCGCGAGCTGGTCCGCGGCTTCGTATACGACGTCGACACCCACCGGTTGCGCGAGATCCACGTCGAGGACGAAGCCTGAGCCAAGCCCGCCGGGCTCGCGCAAGCGCCGCGTGAGCCGCGATCCACTCCAGTCGTCGACCTCGCCACTCACCCAAGCCGCCGTCAGGCGGGCGTGTCGGCGGACAATCCCACCAGCTGGGCGCTGCGCTCCCACAGGCCCTCGGCGAGCGTGTCGTCCTGGGCCTGGGCGCTCGGGCTCAGCACCTTCTCGTCCTGGACGTACTCGCCGGTCAGAGCAGCCGCCTGCTCGGACAGCGATAGCCAGACCAGCGAGCGGGCGCCGCGCCGCGGCGAGCGGAAGAAGGGCCCGGCGACCGTGGTCATGATCTTCCAGATCCCGTTCTCGTTCTTGCCAAAGCCGGTGCGCACGACGCCGGGATGAAAACAGTTGGCGTGCAGCTCCGGCGCGCGCTTGGCCAGCTCGCGGGTGAAGAGGATGTTGCAGAGCTTCGAGGTGCCATAGACGCGCATCGCGGCGTAGGACTTCTCCGACTGCAGGTCATCGAGATCCAGGCGCCCGGTCTTGTGGGCGTCGGATACCGTGGTCACGACACGCCCGCCGTCCAAACGATCGCGCAGCAGGTTGGTGAGCAGGAACGGCGCGAGATGGTTCAGCGCAAAGGTCCGCTCGAAGCCCTCGGCGGTCTCCTTGCGCGAGGCGAACAGCGCCCCGGCGTTGTTGGCCAGGACATCGATGTGCTCGTAGCGCTCGCGAACCTCATCCGCGAGCGCCCGCACGTCGGCCATCAGCGAGAGGTCGGCGACGTGCTCGTGAACGGTCGCGCCGGAGCCGGCGACCCTGGCCTCCCGCGCGACAGCCGCCACGCGCTGGGCGTCGCGACCCACGAGCGCGACCTCGGCGCCTTCACGGGCGAGCTCGATGGCGGCGGCGGCACCGATCCCGCGAGTGGCGCCGGTGAGCAGGACGAACGTCATTGGGTGGACTCTACTGACGGCTCAGCCGGCGGCGCTCATGAGACCGCGCTCGGCTGTTCCCGATACGCCGGCACCCCAGCCGCGGCGTAGGCGTCGGGTGCGTCGAGAGTCTCGGCCTTGAGCAGCGCCTGGGCGAGGCCCTCGAGCTGATCGCGGTGCTCCTCCAGCAGCCGCGTGACCTCATGATGGGCGCTTTCGACGAGCGTACGCACCTCCTCGTCGACGAGGAGCTGGGTCGCCTGAGAAGTCTCGCTGACGCCGGGCAGGAACATCCCCTGCCCCTCCTCGGGAAGGACCGCGATCGGGCCGATCGTCGTGCTCATTCCCCAGCGGCCGACCATCTGACGCGCGATCTGGGTGAGCTGCTGGATATCTGACTCCGCGCCGGTCGTGATCGTGCCATAGACGACCTCCTCCGCGACGCGACCACCGAGCGCCACGCGAATCTTGGCCTGCAGGTCCTCCAGGGAGTATGAGACCCGGTCTGAGTCGGGCGTCGACAGGGTCACGCCCAGGGCCATCCCCCTGGGGATGATCGAGACCTTGCGCACGGGGTCGGCGCCGGGCGTGAGCATCCCCACGAGCGCGTGGCCCGACTCGTGGTAGGCGGTGCGCTCGCGGTCGGCCGGCGCGAGCAGGATGCCGCGCGGGGAGCCGAGCATGATCTTCTCCAGCGAGTCGGTGAAGTCGCCCATCTGCACCTTCTTGTGCCCGCGGCGGGCGGCCAGCAGCGCGGCCTCGTTGGCGAGATTGGCGAGGTCGGCGCCGACCATCCCGGGGGTGCTCGAGGCGAGCGACTCCAGGTCGGCGTCGTCGTCGAGCGGGATCGAGCGGGTATGGACCGCGAGGATTTCGGCCCGCCCCTTGCGATCCGGCGCCTGCACGGTCACCCGCCGGTCGAAGCGTCCGGCGCGCAGCAGCGCGGGGTCGAGCACATCTGGGCGGTTGGTCGCCGCGAGCACGATCACGGCCTGCGAGGACTCGAACCCGTCGATCTCGGTGAGGATCTGGTCGAGCGTCTGCTCGCGCTCGTCGTTGGCTCCAGTCACGGACACCGATCCCTGGCGGGAGCGCCCGATCGCGTCGAGCTCGTCGATGAAGATGATCGCCGGCGCCGCCTCCTTGGCCTTGGTGAACAGGTCACGCACGCGCGACGCGCCCAC
>Ga0182024_10018335_pt1 | contig 13044 bp, 6 predicted proteins | sample P32metaG_FD_120480 | JGI IMG/M metagenome (GOLD analysis project Ga0182024, IMG submission 120480) | Permafrost microbial communities from Stordalen Mire, Sweden - P3-2 metaG (Illumina Assembly) | ecosystem: Environmental > Terrestrial > Soil > Wetlands > Permafrost | place: Sweden: Stordalen...
CGGGTTTGAGCTTATGAGCGTCGATACGAAGCTCGCTAAGAGCACCCTTTCCGTCGCGGTCCCTGCGCGCGCCTCCGCGGCGGAAGCGGTTCGCACGCCATCAGAATCTATGCCCAACGTCGCCCGAGTCCTCCACGGGGCTTTAAGGGGACGCTATATCTTGGCCGTAGTGTTGGCCTTGTCGTTCGGGGCGGCGTCGGCGGCTGTCGGTTACCAGTTTTCCCACCCCACCTACAAAAGCGAAGGGTTGGTGCGAATCGCGTACTCTCTCCCTGAGGTCTTGCAGGAAACCCCACAGAACCGGCCCCTCCCCATGTTTGACACCTTTATGCAGTCGCAGCGACTGCTGATGACGAGCCGGAGAGTGATCGACGTGGCCATCCAGGACCCGATATGGAAGTCGATGGGACGTCAGGTGCCCTTAAATCCCGACCACTTTTTCGCGACAAATCTTAAGGTCGACTCGAGCGCTCACAGCGAATACCTGGCGATTTCGGTCACCGATTCCGATCCGGCGACTGCCGCCGCGGCGGTTACGTCAGTGATCAATTCGTACGCCGAACTGTACAATGAACAGGAAAAGGCGCTTGAGAGGGAGATAATTGGCGTTCTCGAAGATAAGCAGAACTCCAATCAGGCAAGGATTGACCAACTCAATCAGTTGCTGCGGGAGGGAGAAAAAGAGTACGGCACGGCGGACCTGAGTCCGTTTTTCGAGGCGGCCGCAGCGCGGGTCACGAAATTCGACTCGGCGCTGAGCGACATCCGGGCCGCGATGGCCGCGGTTCCGGCGGCCTTTCCCCAAGCCGCGCCAACCACCGGACCCGCGAACCCGACCGGCGACACCTCGGGCCGCGCGGAGCTGTCGGCCGCGCAGATCGCCGCCAGTGACCCCATTATGGCTGGGTACGTGCGGGACTTGGACCAACTCGAAGATGGGCTTCAGCAGCTCCTATTTCGGTACGGCGACGCGCACCAAAGCGTCATCAATGCCAGGCGGTCGATCGCGGTGGCCCGGAAGCGCGTCGAGAACTATGTGGAGATGTATCGGCAGTTCCACGCGGCAACCGCCCAGAGTCTGGGCGATCCCCGGGTCTCCACGGTCAGCACGGTCGGCAAGTCCTTGGAGGATCTCCGAGCTAACGAGCACAGCCTCAACGACCTTCTTGAGAAAGCGAAGAAGGAAATGGTCGCCATCGGCACCAAGTGGGGCGAGCTTCGGCGGGAAGGGCAGGAGCTGGATTCACTGCGCGACCAGCAACAGCAACTGACGAGGCGCATCATGGTGCTGCGCGGCGAGGACCAACTTGGCGGGCGGTTGAGCATCATTAGCACCGGTGAAATCGCCCTGTCACCGGACCGTGATGTGCGAGTCCGCACGGCGGCGGTAGCAGGTGTGGGCGGCGCCGGACTTCCGATCGCTTTGATAGTTCTATGGTCGTTTGCCCGCCGCCGCTACCACTACTCGGACGACACCGAAGCGGATGTCTTGCTTCAGCAGCTTCCCTTGCTGGGGGTGGTGCCGGAGGTGGATCACGCCGCCGGCGACCCTGAGACGATGGATGCCGCGGCTCACGCCATCCACCAGTTGCGGGTGACGCTCCGCTCCACTGACGCCGCCGGTCGGTCAGCCGTTTACATGATCACCAGCTCGACCGCAGGCGAGGGGAAGACGAGCGTGGCGATTTCGCTCGGGCTTTCCTGTGCCGCCGCGGGGCTGAAGACCCTTCTGATCGACGGTGACATGGTAGGCCGGAAGTTGACCGCATCGTTGGGGGCGCGTGGGCTGGAAGGGTTCCACGAGTCCCTCGTCGAAAAGACACTGCGCCGTCGTGTCCGCAGGACGCCCGAAGGGCTGTATGTCCTGCCGGCAGGCAACGCCAGGGCGGCCGATGCCTGCGCCATCTCGCCGACCACCGCAAAACATTTGTTGGCCGAGGCGCGAGAGCATTTTGATGTCGTCCTGATCGATACCGGTCCGATTCTCGGCAGCATCGAGGCATCTGTTTTGGCGCGCGCGGCGGACGGGCTTATCCTTACCATCGGCCGCGGTCAACACCGGCACTTGGTGGACAAGAGCTTGCGAAGGATCCGAGGCCTTGGGGCGTCCGTTGTCGGCTGCGTGTTCAACCGCGCCCTCATGAAGGATTTCAGCAAGTCGCCGTACGGCTCCAGTTCACGGTCCGGGGCGGACGGGCACATTACTCCAGTCCCGTCGGGCGAGGCCTGGCGGCGCTACGAGCGGTTCGGCTCGCTGGTCAAGGCGGTTGTCGTCAGCCTGCCCGCCTGCTTGCCAACTAATGCCGCGAAAGCCGCCTCGTGAACGATTCGCAGGCACAGGCGGCGCATCTGACCCAACAGTTTATGCCACTCTTCGCTTAGCTCGGCCGATGGTTCAGCAGCGATAGCGATGATGGGGCAACGCATGGCAGAATTGCTACAATCCAACCTGGTGAGCGAAGCTGTTTTGACTCGGCTGGATTCCGGGCTTGAGGCAGGTGGTTCGTCGTCGCCTGGCGGTCCGGGCATGCTCCGCGGCCGGGACATTCTCTGTTTCAGCCATGACTGGACTGGCGACCCTCTTTCCAAGACTCATCTCATGCGCTTGTTGGCCCGTGATAATCGGGTCTTGTGGGTAAATTCAATCGGATACCGCGCACCCTCGGCTAACGCACGCGACCTGAAACGGGCGTTCCAAAAACTGCGCGCCGCAGCCCGGCCGCTGCGCGAGGTAGAGAACAACCTCTTCGTCCTGAACCCACTGATCATCCCCGCATACGGGCTGCCGCCCGTGCGGACGTTCAATCGCAACTTCCTCAGATGGCAAGTGCGCCGTGCAATGCGGCGACTAGGGTTTCGCCGGCCCCTGAACTGGGTGTTTAACCCGGCCGCGGGCTTAATCGCGGGGACGCTGGGCGAAGAACGCCTCATCTATTATTGTGTCGACGAATACGCTGCCTTTTCCGGGGTGCCTGCCGAGTTACTGGCGAAGATGGAACGCCAATTGATCGATAAGGCAGACTTGGTCGTCGTGTCCGCAAGCCGCCTCTTTGAGGCGAAGGCGGCGATGAACAGGAACACCATCCTGGTCCGTCACGGCGTGGATTACGATCACTTCAAGAAGGCGATCGACCCACTGACGCAAGTGCCTGATGAGATCGCCCGGCTGCCAAGGCCGGTGATCGGCTATTTCGGCCTGATCGCCTCCGACTGGGTTGACCTTTCGCTACTCGTGCGCGTGGCCGAGAGCTTTCCCGATGCATCGATTGTCATGCTTGGCAAAATCACGATGGACGTTTCGGCATTGCGGCGGTTTCCCAATGTTTACCTTCTCGGGCGCAAGCCATACGAAGCACTTCCCGAATATTGCAAAGGATTTGATGTCGCCCTGATCCCATTCCCGATCAACAATGCCACGCTCCATTCCAATCCTCTTAAGGCCAGAGTGTATCTCGCCGCGGGTCTGCCGGTTGTCTCGACGGCCATCCCCGAGGTTGAGGTGCTTGGAGAATGCCGAATCGCGCGCGACCCGGAATCGTTCGTCGGGCAGATCCGCGAAGCGCTCGAGGCGCCTGGGCCGAGTCCGCTGCGGAGTTCTTCTATGAGATTACAGGGGTGGGATGCGAGGCTGCGCGAAGTTTGCCGACATTTGTTGCCCCTCCTGGCCTCTCATGAGGAAGACGACAAATGAAGGACTGGCCCGCCACCAGCCTCTGGACCAACATCAAGACGGACCTGCGCCTCAAGGCGGCTTGGCTCTACGAGCGGGACGACGCCAACGCACTGATCCGTGTTGCATTAACCGACGGGACCGCGGCGATGATCCTGTACAGACTAATGCAGTGGGCCCGTCACCGACACCTTACGCCCCTGGAGTTAGTGTTCAACAAGCTGAACACCGTCTTGTGCAACTGCATCATTGGTCGGGGCGCGGAATTTGGCCCGGGCTTTGTTTTGATTCACTCCACTGGCGTCGTCATCAACGGATGCGTTCGCGGCGGCTCGAACATTTATCTGGAACATCAGGTCACGATCGGTGCGCAGCGGCGGCAGACGCCGCTGATAGGAAACAACGTGTTCATCGGCGCCGGTGCGAAAGTGATTGGCGCGGTCAGCATCGGCGACGGCGCCCGTGTTGGTGCCAACGCAGTCGTCATTGACGACGTCCCGGCCCACAGCACGGTCGTCGGAATCCCTGCCCGCGTCACCAGGCAAAGGTCGCCGCAGACCGAACCGGCCGCCGAGGCGACATGCGGTTAAGAACTGGCCGCTCCAAAATAGACCGTCTCACGATTTCGGATTCCGCCGCATAGGACAAATGGTCATGTACGAGATGCGCCTAATCCTCGCCCTGGTCTTCTGGGTTTCCCTGGCGGCGATGGTCTACAGTTACGCTCTCTACCCGGTCATGATTTTCGTTCTTGCGAGGGCTTTCGGGCGTGGAGCGACTGCGCCGCTGCTCACGGAATCAGAGACGCCCTCCATATCGCTCCTAATAGCGGCCTATAACGAGCAGGCCGTGATCGAGGGCAGGATCCTCAACGCCTTGGCGATGGACTACCCTTCGGATCGGCTCGAAATTGTGATCGCCTCGGACGGGAGCACGGACCAGACTGTAGCCATCGTCAGGCGATTTGCCGGACAGAACGTCAGGCTCCTCGACTACCGGGCGCGGCGCGGAAAGGCTTCGGTCCTGAACGCAGCGGCTGCACAACTCCGGAACCCGATCGTGCTGTTGTCCGACGCCAACACCCAAACCGCGCCGGATGCGGCACGCCGACTGGTCCGCTGGTTCGCCGATCCCGCCGTTGGTGCCGTTTGCGGAAAACTCGTTATTACCGATCCTTCTTCAGGAGGCAACGTCGACGGCTTGTACTGGAAATACGAGACGTTTCTGAAAAAGCAGGAGGGCCGACTCGGCGCGCTGCTCGGTTCTAACGGGGCGATTTATGCGATCCGCCGGGAATTATTCCCCGTGTTGCCCGCCGGCACCATCGTTGATGACTTTGTCATCCCTTTGCTCGCCAAGCAGCGAACAGGATGCGCCATCGTTTACGACGGCAGCGCCGTCGCCAACGAGGAGAGCGCCCCCGATGTCGCGGCGGAGTTCCAGCGCCGCGCGCGGATCGGCGCCGGCGGCTGGCAGGCGATCGGGATGCTTTGGCGCCTGCTCAATCCCGCACGGGGATGGATCGCCCTTACCTTTTTTTCGCACAAGATCTTGCGGTGGCTCTGTCCGTTTTTCATGATCATGTTGCTCGCCACGAACTTCCTTTTGGTGAACGTGACTGTCTACCGGGCGGCGGTGGGCCTGCAGTTGGCCTTCTATGCCGCCGCCGCAGTCGGCCCTCGAGTCGGTCGCGCAGCCCCGTTCGGCAAATTCCTGAGACTGGCCCATATGTTCGTAATGATGAACGCGGCGCTGCTGGTTGGGTTCTTCCGGTGGCTGTCCGGGCCGCAGACCGGCGCCTGGGTTCGGACGCGACGCATCGGGGAAGCCGCCGATCCGGCTTCGCAGGCGCCGTCCACGCCCGAAGCCGTTGTTCAGAACACTGCGGAGAACCAGGCGACGTTGTCGCCGTAGTAATCGTCCAGTCCGGGCATGGGTGCGAAGGGTCGCGGAATTGGCTTTATGGAAACCTGCAAACCGCTAGATGGTCAATCCCGGCGAATCGGCGCCGACGATCTCATCGTGGCGACCGCCCTCGCCGGCTTCGCGGTTTGCATCCTGCTCAGTGCGTGGCGCGACAGCCTCCGGATCGCCCTCAAGGACGAAGAGTGCAGTTATGTCCTGATCGCACCGGTCGTCATCTTGTGGTTGGGGTGGGTGCGTCGTCGGCAATTGGCACCATGTACCGTGCGTGGAGGCTGGGTCGGCCTGCTGGCGCTGGCGATCGGGTGGGGAGTGTATTGGTACGGTTATCTCAAGGATCCGGTCGTCTGGCGGGCTGGCGCGGTGGTCGTGGCGGTTGGCGCTTTCATGGCCGGAGTGGGGTTCGACTGCTCCAGGCGACTGGCCCCGGCCCTGCTCGCTTGCGTTTTCCTGGTCCCGGTGGATCCGAACGGCCGCTACCGTATCGCCCAACCGCTTCAGACCGTTACTGCCGACGTGGCCCAGAGGGCCTGCGATCTGATAGGGATGTCGGTGGACCGCTCGGGCAATCTGCTGTCCGTCAACGGTGTTGACGTCACCGTCGCAGAAGCGTGCAACGGCATGAGGATGGTCCTCACTCTTTTTTTGGTTTGCTACGTTGTCGCCTTCACGGTGCAGTTAAGAGCGTGGCTGCGGGTTGTCGTTTTAGCGGCCAGCCCCGTTTTCGCGATCGCCAGTAACGTGGCACGGCTCGTGCCCACTCTCTGGGTATTCGGGCACGCGTCGGCCAAGACTGCCGAGCGCTTCCATGAACTCAGCGGGTGGGTGATGACAGTCCTGGCGTTCGGTGTCTTGATGGCGGTCCTGCGGATGTTCCACGGCGGCCATGAGCCGTCCGGTGGCAGCGCGGGCGGAGGCGGCCGGGAAGCGTTGACCGGGCCAGGACCATGCGCGTGATTCCTTGTCGAATAATCGCTGTTCTCATGCTGGCTGGCATGGCCGTCCAGGGATACTTCGCCGCGCATAAGGCGCCAGACATCGAGCGGTACCAACAGAGGATCAGAGAGGTCGCTGCCAGGCTGCCAATGCGCAGCGGCAGTTGGGTTGGGGAGGACGTGGCGGTGCCAACACAGTCGTTGGACGTCTTGAAACCCAACGTCATAATCGGCCGGCATTACCTCAACATTGAGAACGGGCTGGCGGCAGGCGTTCTTCTGGTTCACTGCGGGGACGCCCACTACATGGTGGGCCACTTTCCCCTGCGCTGCTACCCGGCGCAAGGATGGCAGGTTCGGGAATCCTTCCCCCGCGACTGGACTGTGGGGAGCCTGGTTCTGACCGGCATGGAGTACCACTTTTATCGCAGCTCCAAGATGGATTTCTCCGGGGAACAGTCGATAATCGTCGCCAATTGCCTGCTCCGCCCCGGCGGACGGGTCCTGCGCGACATGGATGAAATGACCCGGACTATCATCGGTGCGGGGGGATCGTCCTCCGGTGCCGGCCAAGTCCAGGTTTATTTCGACGCAACGGTCCCACAGGCGCAACGGGACAAGGCAATTGTCGAGCTAATGAACGGCTACCGTCCCCTCATCGAAGCTATCCTCGCCGATCCGGCGGCCGGAAAAGGCCAGGCCCAACTGATTGGAGCGGCGCGGCAATGAACAACTCGGGCTTGCCCGTGAGGCCGTCGTGATGCGGGGAATGTCCGAAGTCCCGTAACTCTTCGGATTGCAACGATTAGGGATCCCGTGAAGGAAAAAAAGAAAAAGACGATTTTTATCGTGCTCCTGCTCGTCGTCGCTATCGGCGGTGCCGGGGCGTATGTGGGCGGCAAATTCATGTTGCGCCACCGGATTGCCCGCTGGCGGGAGGAAGGAATTGCCGCTTCCGTCGCCGGCGATCATGAGAAGGCGGCATCGCTGCTGGCAGGCTACCTCCAGCGCGGCCCCGCCGGCACCGACAAATACATCGAGGCGCTTCGCTACTACATCATCTCTCGAGAGCAGGCCGAGTTGCCAAATGGCCAGCACTTCGCCGAAACACTTGCCGCACTCAAGCTGCTGGTCGGCGATCAGCCTGACAGCCTCGAAGACCGGCGCCACCTGCTCCGGCTGTACGTGAAGCTGGAGCGGCGCCCCGAGGCCCTGGACACGGCCAATGCCATCCTCTCCAACCGGGCCCATCCCGAATGGGCCAAGGATCTGGAGACGCTGGAAATCAAGTCCGAGGTGCTCACCAGACTGCTCCAGTTCCGCGAAGCGCTCAATGTCGCCCACGATTGGACGCAGGCCGCTCCCCTGGACGTCAAGGCCCAGATGGCCCGCTTGTCGCTGCGTTCCCGCGTGGGCCAGCCGGCCGATGCCATCGTTGCCGATGCACAGGCGCTGCGGGCCGCGCACCCGGGCGACCCGAGGTTCGAGTTCCTCGTGGGCTACGCCTACAGCCTTTCCGACGCCGACGCCGACTCTCGAGGCCAGGCCGTGAGTTGGCTCAAAACCGCCGCTACCCGCCCCGATCTGTCCGATGACCTCACCCAGCTCATTGTCGCGCAATTCGACAACATCGGGATGCCAGACGAATCGATGGACCTGCTTCAGAAACTCGTCAAACGCGGTGCAGCGCCTGAAATCCGCCATACCCTCGCCCGGCGCTGCTGGGAACTGGGCCGCTGGGATCCCGCGGTCAGCCTGTTGGCCGACTTGAATCCGTCCGATCCGAAAGCAGACCCCACGCTCTTGGCCATGAAGGCCATGTCCTTGGCGAACCTCGGCAAGGCCGACGAGGCCGCGGCTTGCCGCTCCGCGCTGGCGGCGCGAACGCAGGCCGCGCCGCAAGCCTGGACCCTGCTGCTGCGAAGGATCCTCGACAACGCCACGCTTGATGATAAGGACGTCGTCGCCAAGTGCCGGGCCGCCCTCTCGGTCGACCTGCAAAACCCCTACCTTGCTTATTATCTCGGCGACGCGGAATTCCGACTGCTGGAGTTCGACCTCGCCGGCGAGGCGTGGCGCGTCTCTGCCGCCCTGGACCCAACTTGGGGCGTCCCCGCCACGCGCCTGGTGGAGGTGCTCCTCCGCCAGGGGCGGCCGGAACAGGCCCGCTGGCTCGCCTTCGATGCCTACCGCCACAGCCACACCGCCGGGCCCGCGATAGCGATGGCCCGGGCCTACGCGGCCAGCATGAGCGCCGGCGGGGCCGGCCAGACCGACGAGTTGTTCAAGCTGACCGGCGAGATCCAGAACAAGCTCCCGGGCGAGGAAGCAACCCTGTTGATTCGAATCCAGCTCCAGTGCGAGCGCAAGGAGAAGCCGGAGGCCGTCAAGACCGCCCGCGACGCGCTGGGCCGCACCCCGGTTCCCCCCGAGCCGTTCTTCCTGACCCTGGCCACGCTCAGCCGGAGGTTCGCGCTGGGGATCGAAGACGAATGCTTTTCCCGTTGCGAGCAAGCGCACGGCCTGACGGCGGCGCTGGCGTATGGCCGCGCCATCGACCACCTGCTCTCCGCCGACCCCAACCCCGCCGCAGGCCTGCGGCAATTCGACGAGCTGGCCGCCCGCGCCGGCAAATCGCAGAGCGTCGAGTGGCGCCTGGCCCGCGCCCGCTACTCGGACCTCATCCGGGACCCGGGCGCCAAGGCCGCCTGGGTCGCGTTGGGCGATGCCTTTCCCGACGACCTGTCCGTCCAGCGTGCCGTCTCCTCCGCCAAGGCCGTCCAGGGCGACTGGGTCGTCATGGAGCAGACGATTGACCGCCTCCGCTCGCTCGCAGGCGAAAAAAGCCTCGCCTGGCGGCTGGCCAAGGCGAGGCTCATGGTCGGGTCGGCACGCAACGACGGGGACAACGAGCAAGGCGCCGTGCTTCTTAATGACATTATCAAGGAGCAACCGGCCCTGTCCGAGCCGCGCGTCCTGCTCGCGCTGGCCCTGGTCAAGATGAACAGAGTGGATGGCGCCATCGAACAACTTTCGCAGGCGGTCAAGCTCGAACCCTATTCAGTCCCCCTCGCTCTGCAATTGGCGTCCCTGCTCCAGTCCCGCGGCGATTTCGAACGTGTCCAGCACGAGCTGGATCGGGTCATCCCCCAGCTCCATTCTCCCGCGCAGCGACATCAAGCGGCGATGCTCCTCACCCAGCAAGGCAATTCCGAGCAGGCAACGCAACTCCTGGAACACGCCCAGACCCAGCCCAGCGGCGGCGAGGGATCGGAGGACCTCCTGCTGGCTGTCCTGTACCGCAAGCAGCGCGAGTTCGACAAGTGCGAGGCCGTGGTCAAGAAGCTGCTCGGGCACCCCAACCTGGCCACGATCCAGTTCGCGGCGTCCCTTTACGCCTCCCAGGGCCGGCGCGCCGATGCCGAGGCCGTCCTGTCCCGGCTCGACTCGCTGAAGCTCGCTCCTGCAATCAAGGAGCTCACCTGGGGCAACTACTGCGCCGAGGCGGCCGACCTCCCCGGCGCGACAAGGCATTTTGAGACGGCCACCGCGCAAGCGCCGACGAACCCTGCCGCCTGGCGCCTCCTTGCCACCGCCCAGGCCGCGGCCGGCAAGGTCGACGCCGCAATGGCAACCGTGGACCGGGGCCTGGGCGCCTTACCCGCCAACGCCGCCTTGAAAGCCGTCAAGGCCCACTCCGACGTCCTTCTGCAGGCGGGCGGCTCCGACGAACTGCGGCCTATCGTACTGTTCGTCCTCCGCGATCCGCTGAACGGCGAGACCGCCATCGAGCTTCTCGGCATGCTGGTCGAAGCGAGCAAGACCAACGACATGGAGCTGCTGGCTTCCAGGCTGCAGCAGTTGACCGAGCGCCACCCCGACTTCCTGCCGGCACAGATCCAATATGCGGATTGCCTTGCCGCCATGGACCGCCACGAGGAGGCCCTGGCGGTGGCCCAGCATGCGCTGACGGCCTTCCCGGACAGCCCGGAGCCGGCCCGGCTGGCCGTGCGGCTCTGCGCCGCCGCCGGCCGCTGGAGCGAGATGGAGGCCGCCGCCAACGCCTGGCGGACTCGTTCGCAGGAAGACGCCATGGCGGCCGACGTGGCCCTGGCCCAGGCGCAAATGGGTTTGCGGCACTACGAGTCGGCGATGGCGGAACTGCGCCCCTACCTCGCCGGTGCCGGCGCCGACCCGCACCGCTATGCCGACCTGATTACCACTTACAGCATCAGTGCGGTGAAATCCGACCAGGCACAGGTTGCCGCGGACCTGCTCTGGCCGTTGGCGGAAAAATCCCCGGACTGGCGCGTCCGCTGGATCGTCGTCGCCGTGTCCCGGGCCGACACCACCGAAGCCCTCCGCTGGCTCGACCGCGTTGCGGCCGTCATCCCCGCAGACGGGTTTGACCAGCGGGTGGCACTTGCCGAGGCCTTCGCCCTTCTGGGCGAGCGCGGCAAGGACGCCCAAATCACCGGCAGGTCTGCCGAGTTGTTCGCCCGGATCTGCGCCGATCCGAAGGCGACCGCGCCGGCAGTCCTCGCCGCGGCCGGCGCTGCCGAACGACGCGGTGAGGTTGCCTCCGCCGAATCACTCTACCGGCGTGCCCTTGGCCTCGACCCCAACCTTTGGGTTGCCCAGAACAACCTTGCCGTGTTGGTTGCCCGTCACGGCGGGGACGTAAAGGAGGCGGCCGCCCACGCCGCCGCCGCCGCCCAACTCGAGCCGCGCAAGGCCACCATCCGCGACACCCTCGCCGAGGTCCAGTCCAAGGCCGGCGATGTCAAGGCGGCCGCCGACGCCGAACAAATGGCGATCAAGCTCGAGCCGCTGAACCCCAAGTGGCGGGTGCGCCTCGCCCAGTACCTGCTCGACGCCGGCGACCTTGTCGCGTCGCAGAAGGCCATCCAGGCGCTGGACGACAGGAGGCTGGATTTCCGTGAATTGGCAACCGGGGAGCGGACGGCGTTGACCGAACAACTCAAGGCGATCCGCAAGCGACTGCGCGGTGTTATTAGCAGCTCTGAGGACAAGTCTTGACCGGATTTGTATGTAGGGGGATTGGGCCGGTGTCGAGCGTAGCGCCATGAGCCCTTGCGAGCGGGCACTCCCGACCTTCCGAATGGTTCGGGCGTGATGATGCGCCAAGCAACTGGTCAAAGGCTTTTGCCGGCGTCAGTCTCCCCTATACAAAACCGCGACGACCTCGAGGAAATTGCTCACGTCCGTCGTCAATGCGGTGGTGATCGCGCTTTCCAGAGTTTGCAGTGAACTGGCCAGGCTGGTCTGGTAGCTGGTAATCGCCGTATCGAGCGCGGTCTGGCTCGGGCTGGCGGTGGCGATGGCCGACGAGTTCGTATCGTCGGTGTTCTGCAGCGTCGCGCCGTCGTTCGTAAGTGGCGTCAACGTGTTCGCTGGGCTCGCTGCCAGTGCGTTTGTTAAGGAGGCGACTGCCGCACTCAGCCTGGCGTTTGGCTTCTTGGCAAGCGCGTTGCCGTCGGCCACCAGCTTTTTTACATCCGATGAAATGACGTTGTCGTTAGCTGCAACTCGCTTGGCAAGGATTTTGGCCTTGGCAGCATCGCCCTTGTCGAGGGCGCGGATTGCAGGCGCGTCAGTTTTTGTGCGCTTGGCCGCTTTGAGAGCAGCGGCAATCGCTTTCAAACCGCCGGCGTCGATGCGCTGGAACGCCTTGCTCTCGGAATCGACGACCTTGAGTTGAGCGAGCAACCCGGAGACACCGGTCAATTCCGGCGGGGTCACGACGGTAATCGCGGCCGAAGAAACGGCGCTGGTTGCCGAGTAATTGTCCGTGGCGACAGCATAGAAAGTGTAACTGCCGGGGGCCAGGCCTGTCGTCGACACGTTGGCAAGGACCCATGTTCCGCCCGTGCCAGTCGTAGCTGTTCCGAGCAGCGAATCGCCGCCGGCCCCGGTCTGCAGGCCGGTCGTGCCATTGGATTCAAGATAGAAGCTGACGCCGGTGATCGAGCCGCCGGCGTTGGGGTCGGTGACCCCAGCCGCGCTCAAGGTTAAGGTGTTGCCGCTGGTGACCGGGTTGGGGCTGGCCGAAAATGCTCCAATGGACGGTGCCTGAAGGTAAGTATACTGATCGGCTGGGGAGGTCACCGACGTGCCATAAGGGGTGGTGATCGTCACGTCGACCGTGGTTCCGGCGGCCTGGACCGGGACGGTGGCCGTGACCGTATTGTCGGACAAGACCTGAACATTTGTCGCGGCAACGCCGCCAAATGAGACTTGGAGTTGGCTGTCAACACCTTGGAAGTTCACGCCGCTGATGGTGACCGTATTTCCGCCGTCGCCGCTCGACTGGCTGAGGCTGGAAACGACGGGAGTCAAATTGACCGCTTGGAAGTCGCTGCCGATGACCGCGGTCAGGTCGTGAAGTGTGTCATCATCCCACTGGTCTGACGGGGAGCCGCTGATGAACCAGGGGCTGCCATTGTCCGCCACGATCATGCCGTAGGTTTTCAGCGCCTGGAGGATCACCTGGTC
>Ga0182024_10018336_pt1 | contig 13044 bp, 8 predicted proteins | sample P32metaG_FD_120480 | JGI IMG/M metagenome (GOLD analysis project Ga0182024, IMG submission 120480) | Permafrost microbial communities from Stordalen Mire, Sweden - P3-2 metaG (Illumina Assembly) | ecosystem: Environmental > Terrestrial > Soil > Wetlands > Permafrost | place: Sweden: Stordalen...
CCGAGATTCGTCGTGGCCGTGACGCCGTCGGTCAGATGAATATCGTGTCCGAAGTGACAAAGGCCGCTGAGCATGAGTGCCCGCCATGCGAACGAAAATCCTGTCGCATATTCCGCTGTCGGGATGTTCGGGTTTATGCCAATAGCCGCGGTCCAATAGATGTTTGACTTCCAACGGCCGGGCAGGTCACCCGTGAGGCGGTAATTGGCTGCAGCAAACGGAAGTGGCGTGGGGCGCGGCGAATGATCCTGAATTGTGCCGTCAGGGGCGACCGAAAAGGAACGATTCGGCAACATCGAAAAGAATACACCGGCTGAAGCTTCCCAACGCAGCGCCGTAAAAGGCGAGCCGGGGAAGTTGGTCGGGCGGTCGGCGAAATTGATCGCGATGGTGGCGAGCGATTTCTTTTTAGTCGGATCGGTAGCTGCTTGTTGGGAGTTGGAGACCAGATTGAGCGTGTCCAATGCGTATGTAAACGTCCTGGTCACCATGCCCTGGTAGACGCGGTCGCGATCTGGATGCGTAACGATATAGACGCACTGCACGTGATCCGTGGCTTCTTTGGCCGTGACATCAATGATGTTCGCGCAGTCCTGGCGCCCGTTGTAAAAACCTTTCAGGTCGTCGAGTCTCTGGTTGAAATTCAAGAGGTCGCTTGCGACGGCATCAGCCATCTTCTGCAAGTCGGAGAGTTGTTGGATCGCTGGACCGTCTGGGTCACTCGATTTCAAAATGGTATTGGATGAAATCGCCGAAATCCTGCTCGACACCATCACTTCAGAGGACACAAACTCCTGTATCTGTATCTGGATCTTCTGGGTATCGATGTCCCCGGGTATACGAAATGGCGTAAGAGAATCTGGCGTGATGGCCGGTTCAAGCCCTTTGTAGATCTCGATTGCTTTTGTGGCGAGTTGCGCCAGACACTTTTGAAAAGGCGGTACAACGTCGCTAACGTGCAGGGGTTGAGGCGTCAGTGTTATGTCCGGACTAGTGCATGGGTCCGGGCCCGAAGGCGGAGGTCCAACAATAGCGAAGGCACCGAACTTTCCAAGGTTCGGAAGCAACCCCTGGACGATGCTTGATGCGACATCCGGCGACAGAGTGGCTTGTCCGGTCTGGTAATCCAGAAAGTACCTCTCGTAGAATTTTGGGTTCTTCACGATTGTAATGAGGGTCTGATTCGAATACATCTGGACGGTTGAAGGTGCCACAGGATTCATACGATCAATGATCAGTTTGCAGGCATTGTTCGTCTTGGAGAGTGAGCATTGAGGCAGGGATTTGACGTCGTCGCTCGTGCCGGATAGAGCGATTGTTAATGGCGAGCCCGCACCGTCGGTTGTAACCGTAATGGTGCCGGTCGCAGAACCGACGGAGGTGGGTAGGAAAGTCACGCCTAGGTCGGCATGCCCACCAGCCGGCACTGTTTGACCAGATGACGGGGTGCCGACGCTGAAGGCTGGGTTATCCTTTGGGTTCTGCACGCTTACCGATTTGACTGTGACCGGCGTTCCGCCGTTGTTGAGCAAAACGCCTGTCTGGGTCAGACTCGTTAGGACTTGCAAACCGGGAAAGGAGATGCTTTGCGACCTGAATGACAGTTTCCCTTGCTGGACCGCGCCAGAGAGCGGGATAGAAAGGGTAGCAGACCCCGCCGTGATAGTAGCAGACTCGCTGAACGTTCCGACAGCGGTGGGAGCAAAGGTGACGACGAATGTTATGCTCTGGCCAGCGCTCAATGTCAGGGGAATCGACGTTAGCGGGCTCAGGGTAAACGCCGTTCCTGTGACCGAGATGGCTGAAATGGTTACGCTAGTTGCGCCGTTTGTCAAAGTCTCCGTCTGAGTCTTGGGGCTTCCCGTTTGGACATTTCCGAAATTGATGCTTGCGGAGCTGGGCGTGAGTTGTTGGCCCTTGGCAGTCGCGGCGGCGAAAAACGATGTGACCGCGAGCGGCCACAAGAGCATGTACCGGCTTTTCACGCGATGAATTGCAGACATTGCAAGCCTCCGATAAGGTGTGAATTTCAGAGCAATGCGCGGATACCCTGTCCGTTAGCTCACAACGCAAGCCCATTTGGAGGTGATGGGTATCGATGCACGACGATTGCCGCAATTTAACCACACTAATGGCTTACCAACAATCGTTTCGTAACCGCCTGCTTAATAGCAAAAATAGCTAGTACCTGCAGCGGAGTATAGGTTACAGTATGCGCATTGTCTGGGTTCAACACTCATGGCGTCGTACTTTACGCCCAAGAATTCAAGTTTGACCCTCCCAAAGTAAGCGATGGACGATTAGCAATAGCACGTGTCCCTGTCTGCACGCGGATGCTGGCTAGAAAGGAGTTGAAGTGTACTTACATTCATTGATTCAAAAACTGTCGCCGATATTACTCGTAGCCACCTGCGGCTGCTGCTCCGCTCTTGCTCAAGATGTCCAGGTGAACTCGAAGGACAGCAATGCACCCAACCTGTCAAACTTCACAACAGAGAGTGAGACATCCGTTGCGCGGAGCGGATCCCTCATCGTAATTGGTTATAACACTAGCCGACAGGCCGGACTGGTGGGCGCCGGTGCAATTACCAGCCTGAGCGGATACGCTTACTCGACCAATGGCGGCCTTTCTTTTGTCGACGGTGGGTTTGTGCCAGCAAGTGGCACATTTGTTCTTCAAGGTGATCCAGCTCTCGGCTTTGACAGTGCAGGCAACCTGTATTATGCCTCACTCCTGGAGGACTCATCTTCGACTTGTTCGTACATTGGGGTAAACAAATCCAGCTCGACATCTCCTTCGGTTGTCTTTGGAGGACCTATTGCAATCTCGGGACCGGGATCTTGCTCTAGTGCCTTCGAGGATAAGGAGTTTCTGGCGGTAGACACGACTGGGGGTACCTTCAATGGCCGCGTGTATGTTGCATGGTCGGAGTTTCCTGCCAACGGGAATCCACAGGCTCTTTTTGCTGGATCCACGTCCACTTCGCCCTTGGTTTTTGGACCCACAATCGCGTTAGCGCCCTCGGGGAGTTCATTTCAGCACGGTGCATTTCCAATAGTGGGCGTTGATGGGACGGTCTATGTTGCATGGTCGACGCTGACTTCGATCTCGACGGCTGCTAGCGCCACAATAAATTTGGTTAAGTCCACAAACGGAGGCAGCACGTTCGGAAATCTGGTCACCGTCGCAACCTTTACCTCGACCGTCGGTGACATAGGCTCGGGTGGGATGAGCCTTCGAACACGTTCTTTCCCATACCTAGCAGTTGACAAAACACCTCCGGCAAGCAGAACCCGTAACAATTTGTACGTGGCGTTTCAAGGTCAACCAGGGAGCGCCGCGTCGCCGCGTTCCGAGATCTTCTTTACATCCTCGACTGATGGTGGCGCGACTTGGTCGACGTCACGCAACATTTCTTCGGGACCAGCCGTCACTGTCGGCGCGGACACGACCAACAACGATAATTGGATGCCCTCGATCTCAGTCTCACCGGTGACCGGACACATTCGAGTCCTGTTCTATAGTCGACGGGAAGATGCTATGAACCAGAAGATTCGAGTTTACGAAGCGGGATCAAACGATGCCGGTCAGACTTGGTACAACCGACCATTTTCTGCCCAGTCGTTTACACCTTCAGTTGGTTACGATCAGCTACTGGTTGCGAATTATATGGGCGATTACCTCTATGCCCTCGCGGACTCCGGTGCCTTGATTGGAACTTGGGGCGATACGCGAAACGTATGCAGTCCCCCAAGTGGAGCTCAAGCTCCGTGCGGTCCGTCGGGTCGCCCAGATCAAGATGCGTGGGCAAGAGTGGAATCAGAATCAGATCTGGCGGCGAGTCTCAAAAAATATGTCACAGGTGTAGGACCGCGATTGAGGACAGAGAAGAATGCCACAGCACTAGAACAACAAGCTTCCACCCAAACCAGCAAGGAAACCGCGAAGTCCGCCCCCCCGCAGGCTGCTCCGCCGAAGGAGTTCCAATTGGCGGTCCCTATGGAGCCGTCCGCCGTACATCGATCACTGGTCGCGTATGTTGCTTCTCAAGGGTTATCGATATTACAAAATGATCCGGAGAAGCGGCTTGTCAGCTCTTCGGCAATTCCGCTGAGTCATGATCAGTTGCTTCAATCAATCACACCAAGCGCGCAAAAGCTTGTGCCTGAAAACGCAGTCGGAAAGTATTTCGTAACATTTAAGACGACGAATGCTGGCACAGGGCCCGTTGCAAGCGCTAAAGTCACGGTTTCCACTCGCATCTTGGTGGTGACGTCCCAGGACCTCGATAGTCCACTTGGGGGGCGCATCGTGGGATCGAATGGTACGCTCGAACAGAGGCAACTGAGCGCACTATCCTCGACGTTCGAACTGAAGTAGTACTACCATCACGGCAAAATGAGGCTGACGGGCAAATAGGCAAATAAAAAGTGGCGGAGTGCAAACAGGCACTCCGCCACAGACCAAAGGTGAATAGCTTACGCTGTCTTGCGAGCTTTCGCCTTGACTGTTTTCTGGTCTCGTTTCGCGGCGAATTCCGTAGCTACGGCCTTCTGGACCTTTTCAGTATCCACTCGGTAGCGTTTGGCGGCGTCCATGAGAACGTCGTCGCGGCTGGCGGTGGATCGCTGATAAGCCGAATCGAGCAAACTGACTTCCGGAAGCAGCTTGCACAGTTCGGACTCATCATACGTGCCTACTTGCTTGGCCAAAAGCTCCTGCGCGGACGCAGAGTCCTTCTTGGCCTCTACCTTATGCCGCTTCGCCAGAGCCGGAACTTGGCTATAGGAGAGATGGCCAATCAGGTAGTGGGCGACCGTTACCAAGTCGGCCTTCTTTAATGGAGCCGATACGCGTTGGAGGATCGTGGCCAAGATACGGTGGCGAGTCGTAATCGCCAGTTTTTCTTTCTCGATCCGCTTCCGTTCTTCTGCCCGCTCCCGCTCGACTTGCTGCGGAGAGGGCGCGTTGGGATGGTGGATGCGGCAGGTCGGATCGGCACAAACCTTTACGACCTGTCCGCGCTTACCGCCGTCCATGACAATCGCCTCGGTCATCTTGTCACAGGGTTTCTGAACGGCTGAGAGCTTCGCGCTTGTGCCGTTCGGCTTGGGTTTCTTGATCTCCAACTCCACGTACTGATTCCGTCCCAAGGGAGCGCCCTCGCGCGAATTCCACGCCGCCGAAATCTGGATTAGCTCCGGTTTGGTTTCCAGAGTCTTTTTCACGGAAGCGTCAATCTTGGTCCGAAAACAGTCGGGCGACGTGCATGAATCTTTACGCACGTCGGGGAAAAGTAGCTTGTTGAATCCGGTTCGCTTCGGGCAGTTTGCACACGAACCTGCCTCGGGAACGAGTGTCTCATCCTGCTTGTCAAATGGCGCTGACGCCAGTTGTAGCAAGATGTTCGATTCGATCCACGCCGCCAACTCTCGCACTGGAATCAGGACTTGGCTGTTGCCCTCGCTTGTCCACAAGCCGCGAAAAGCAACCGAGAACGTTTCCTGCTGTTGCGAAGCCGGAAGCTTGGCGATCAGCAAAGCGTGGCCGATGGTGATCTGGTCTTTCAGGAATGCCTCAGCCACGGGCGGTATGAGGTCAGCGAGTCGAATACGACCGTAGACATACGCCTCGCTCTTGCCAGCACGTGAGGCAATGGTGGCGATGGTGTAGGCAGGCTCTCCGAGTTCCAAGAGCGACTTGAAGCCCAGAGCTTCCTCAAGCGGGTGGATGTCCTCGCGTTGCAGGTTCTCAACTTATCTTTAGTCCTGAAAGAGCATTCCACGACGTACACGACGGTGGATTCCAGCACGATGCAGAATCGTTATCTGTGGTCGATTCCACGACGTGAAACCAGTCCGCGTTGGCGCAGTTGAGCGTAGCGAAACTGCGCCAATGCGGACTGAGCGCCTAATTCAGGAGGATTAATGGTCAGAGTGCAACGAATCATCGTGCCCGATACGCGGGAGCGCAGCTGGGTCTTAGTCGACGCAGACCGCCAGCCGCTCATCGCTCCAAACCAATACCTGTCGTACCTGCACCATCTGGGGCGGTCGCCAAACACCGTCCGAGCCTATGCCCACCATCTCCAGGCATTCTCAAAGTTCTTATGTGAAGACAACCGAGACTGGACGACACTCACCTTGACCGATTTGTCGAAGTTCGTTGCCTGGTTGCGTCGAATCAGTTCATCGAACGGCAAATCACGGTCCGACACTACGATCAACACAATCCTCGCCGCGGTTGGTTCCTTCTACGAATATCAGGACAGGCTTGGGGTTGAGACAAACATCAGCCGGTCGCGGCGGTTCGGAGCAAAGAATTCATACAAGCCATTCTTGCACCACATAAGCCGGAACCGCCCCTTGCGGCGCGCAGTTATGCAGGTGCGAGCGATTCGACGCCTGCCTCGGGTGTTCTCCGCACCAGAATCCCAGGCCTTACTCAACGCGTGTGCGCGACAGCGGGACCGTCTTCTGGTGAGCCTGTTGTACGAGAGTGGGATGCGGGTCGGCCAAGTGCTCGGCTTACGCCATGCCGACATCCGTTCCTATGATGGGGAGATCGACATCATCCCTCGTGCAAACAGCAATGGCGCCCTTGCCAAATCCCGGTCTCCCTACACCGTGCATGTCTCGAAAGAACTGATGGAACTGTACGCGGACTATCTCGTCCACGAATACCAAGACGCCACTCACGACTATGTTTTCGTGAACTGGTGGGGCGGGCGGATCGGGGCACCGATGACCTATTCCACGGTGATCGATCTATTCCGCAAGCTCAGCGCTAGGGCTGGCCTGCACGCCACACCCCACATGTTCCGCCACACGCACGCGACCGATCTATTGCGGGCCGGATGGGATCCAGCATATGTTCAGCGGCGTCTCGGGCACGCACAGATCCAGACCACGGTGAACACCTATGCCCATCTGTCGAGCGGTGATCTGGGGAAAATGTTCGCAGGCTATCAGAAGGAGCGTGCAAGGTGACGAAGATTACTTGGAGTCGTGAACGGCAGCAATGTTTGCTTGGCCAGCTCTCAGGGTTCTGGAAGGGAGACATCTGGGACATGCGTAACAGCCCACTGCAAACTCGGCTTTCTGCAAAAACGAAGCAGCGCCGTCTACGCTTCGGCTGCAAATCTGCAAGCATCAACGGCGAACTCAAGTATGCGTGCTGGAAGAAGTTCTCCGATGGCGATTGGCGGAACACCCAGGAACTGGGCAGAGTTCACCGCATGGTGAAGTGGCTGAACAGTCTTGATCTACTGCCGGCGTCTTTGATGAGCCGACCTTTCACCGAGTGGCGAGCGCTGTACACGACGTATCTGAAACAGGGCGGCATGTACCGCCGGGGCACCACATTCGCCATGGATCGGGAGCAACGGCCGCGCGTGACTTCGCGCGACAGTCACTACGTCAGCACTCTTCGGCAAGTCCATTCCATCCTGGAGAACGCATACGATTACCGGCCCGAGCACGAGAAGGATGTGTGGAACCTGCGGCGGATGGCGATCCCCATCAGTCTCTCGCTCTCGAACGTGACCCTGAGTTTCCATGGCATCCGACAACCGTGGTTACGGAAGACAGTTAAGGCTTACATACGGTACTGTCTGCCGATCTACGCGGAAGGCACGTGCCGCACGCGATTGCAGTCGCTGACGTGTTTCTCGGAGTTCCTTATCCGAGAGCGACCAAGGGCCACTGCCAAGGCCATCACACGCAAGCTGCTTATCGAATATCTGGGCTATCTTCCCGCACGAGTCTGCATCTCGGTTCGTAAGAGTCACTTGCTCAATCTCCGGAACTTCCTCGAAATAGCCGCACGCGAGCGCTGGCTGTCGATCGCTGCCGAGCGAATGATCTTTGATGAAGAAATACCGCGCCCACCCAAGGCGCAGCCTCGCTACCTTCCGACTGCGGTCTTGGACCAACTGAACTCGCACCTGGGCCATCTGAAAGCTCCGTGGATGCAGATGGTTCTCATTCTTCAGGAGTGCGGAATGCGCATCAGTGAACTCCTGCAACTACCGCTGGACTGCCTGACGCAGGATGCTCGGGGCACGTCCTATCTGCAATTCGTGCAGGGGAAGATGAAAAGAGAACATACGATCCCAGTTTCACAGGAGATCGCCCGCATCGTACAGGAACAGCAGCAACTAGTGCGGACCGCCGGACGATCGACCACGTTGCTGTTTCCGAATTCGAAGGGCGGCGTGAGCAAGCAACAAAGCTTCGCGCAAAGAATCAACCGCCTGGCTTACGACCATCAGATCCGCGACGCCAACGGCAAACTCTTCCGCTTCCAGTCACATCAGTTCCGCCACACTGTCGGAACGCGAATGATCAACCTCGGCGTTCCCCACCACTTCATTCAGCGCTATCTGGGCCATCTCGGGCCGGAGATGACGAACCGTTACGCGCACATTCATGACGCCACTATGCGGGAGAAACTCTCCGAGTACTTGCAAGGAACTTTGGTGGATGTGACCGGCAAGGTGATGCCGGAAGAAGGGCCGCTCGACACAGGCGATCTGCGCTGGTTCACGCGCAACGTGCTGGCTCAAGCCCTGCCAAATGGCTACTGCGCTATTCCAGTTGTCGCCGGGCCCTGCCCTCATCCGAATGCCTGCCTGAACTGCGCTCACTTCCGCACCGATGCCAGATTCCTCGATGTACACAAGGCGGAACTCTGCGAAACGGAGCGCGTGATTGAAAAAGCGAACACCAACGGGTGGACTCGGCAGTCCGAAATGAACGAACAGAAACGAAACAATTTGGTCAACATCATCACATCCCTGGAGCAAGCACATGCGTAGGAATACTGAGGGACTGAAACGGAGCGCACGGTTGCGCAGCGAGAGTGCCATGCAACGTGCTCTGGTCGCGCTCGTCCGATTAGAAGGTTCTGATCGGGAAATCAATTTCCGAACAGTAGCCGCAGAAGGGCGCGTCTCGACAGCGTGGCTCTACAACCAACAGGAATTACGTAGCCGGATCATACGATCGCGAAAACCGCGGAGTTGGAGCACTTCTGCCGAGTCAAAGAGTGAGCGCCGAGAGTGCCTTTCAAGCAAAAGTATCGTAGCGACTTTGCGCTTGCGGATCAAGAAACTAGAGGAGAAGAGCCGCGAGTTAACTGAGCTGCTGGAGCACGCTTACGGTGTGATAGCGGAGGCCTGCCACGGCGTTTCCAGCCATCCCCAACCTCCCGGTAGCCCGTAATTCTGGAAAAGGCAATCATGAGGTGCATTTTCCGTTCAGGAGGTCCAACAGCTCCCGCTTGCACTTGACATTCTAGTGTAGCCAGCAGAGACTTGATCTGGTGAGAGCCCACTTGGATGTCTAGTAAAGATAAGAAGGCCCATCAGGTTTTCCAAGGAACGTTGGATTTGATCGTCCTGCGCAATTTAGCGACGATTGGACCCCAGCACGCCTACCAAATCGCGACGCGTCTCCAGCAAGTCTCCGGCGGGCTGCTCAACCTAAACCAAGGCACGCTTTATCCCGCCCTGGTAAGGCTCGAGCAATACGGTTGGATAAAGGGTAGTTGGAGCAAAACAGAGAGCGGTCGTGAGGCGAGATTCTATGCAATCACAGTCGCCGGACAGAAAGCATTGCGCGCCGAGACGGAGCATTGGAGACGGACGTCGCAACTGATTGAACGCCTGCTCGTGGAAGGAACCAGCGCGTGATCAAACATCTCGCGCGAGCGATTGCGAAGTTTCGGGGCCTCTTCAGAAACAGCAGGGTCGAAGAGGAACTGGCGAAAGAAATTGCAACCCACCTGCTGTATCTCGAAGACGAGTTTCTTCGCCAGGGCCTGTCACCGCTTGAAGCACACCGGCAGGCTCGGCTCGCTTGCGGCGGCGTGGAACAGGTCAAGCAGGCACATCGCGAGGAACGCTCTTTTCTTTGGCTGTCACAAACGCTGCAGGACATTCGGCACGCCCGCCGTTCGCTGCTCCGCTCGCCGGGCTTCAGCGTAGCCGCAATTCTGACTCTTGCTTTGGGAATTGGCGCGAACACAGCCGTCTTTTCAGTGGTCAACACCGTGCTGTTGAAGCCTCTCAGCTATCCGGAACCTGATCGCATCGTTCAATTCTGGTTGAAATCAACGGAAGAATCAGTACCGAGCACGTCTATTCCTGATCTTCGTTTTTGGTTGCAACACGCCGAGGGAGTTGACGATATCTCGGCGTACGATCTTGGCGAAGGCGTGCTCGGCCTGACCAGCGGTATACCAGAAGAGGTTCACGGAGTCCACGTCACTTCAAACTACTTTCATTTGTTCGGTGCGCCGTTTGTGCTTGGACGGGCGTTCAGTGCGGATGAGGACCGGGCAGGATCACCCAAGGTTGTGGTCCTGAGCTACTGGCTGTGGAAACGAAGGTTCGGCGGAGATCCGCAGATAGTCGGCAAGGCAATCTCGCTAGAAAAAGAGCCGTACACCGTGGTTGGTGTCACTGGCCAGAGCTTTCGCACCGATCCGGAAGCTGATTTGTGGATCCCGTTTCAGTTCAATCTGAACAGCATTGACCAATTGCACTCCTTCGGGGCAGCCGGGCGTCTGAAAGGGGACTTCTCACTCTCTCAGGCAAATGCGCAGTTGAGATCGGCTTCGCAAGCCGCACAGCGCCAGGGGTCACTACCCGACCCTGAATACGCCTTTGTGCTGGAGCCGCTGCGCGATGCCATTGTCAAAGATGCGCGAGCGTCTCTGTTGTTAATGCAGGCTGCCGTGGGGCTGGTGCTGCTGATCGCCTGCGCGAACGTCGCGAATCTGTTGCTTGGCCGCGCTACCGTTCGCCAGCGCGAGTTCGCGATTCGAGCCGCCATAGGGGCAGGTCGAGGACGGCTGGTTCGCCAGTTTGCGACCGAGAGCGTGTTGCTTGCCACATGCGGTGGTGGAGTCGGTCTGGTAATGGGATCGCTCGGCGTACACGCACTACTTTCGATAAGTCCTGGCAACATTCCGCGCATTGGCGCCGGGGGCGCTTCCGTGGGACTTGACTGGCGCGTACTGATGTTCACACTCGGAATCTCATTGTTGGTTGGCATTGTCTTCGGAATTGTTCCGGCACTGCGGGTATGCGGCCCGTCCCTCAACCAATCGCTCAACGAAGGGAACCAGCGGCTGGGATCCGGTTCAAGCCAGAGCAAGATGCGATCGCTGATTGTATTAAGCGAGGTTTCCCTGTCGGTTGTGCTGCTGATTGGTGCGGCCCTGCTGATACGCACCTTCGTGGCATTGCGCAGCGTGAATCCGGGTTTCGACCGTCATAACGTTTTTCTTATGGAAATGTCGTTGCACGGATCTCAATTCGCAACTACAGCCAATGTCGCACGTCTGGTTGAGGACGCTCGACAGCGGCTCGCAAGCGTTGCTGGGGTTGAGAGTGCCACGGCGACGTGCAGCCCTCCGTTTGGCAACAGGATGGGTTTGCCTTTCGTCGCAATAGGAACTCCGGCCGGCAACTCGGGCAACACCGGCGATGCGGAATGGATGTCTGTATCGCCGAGCTACTTCGCGGCTCTGAGGATCCCGGTTATTCGCGGTCGAGATTTCCAGGAACAAGACGGAAAAGGCGCGCCGGGTGTCGTGCTTATCAATGAGGCGATGGCAAAACGCTATTGGGCAGACCAGGATCCAATCGGTCAAACCATTGAAATCGGTCGAGGCATCGGACCGGATTTTGAAGACAGACCCCGCCAGATCATCGGCATTGTCGCCGACACGCGCGAGCACGATTTGAGTGAAGCAGCCCAGCCCACCATGATTATCCCGTTGGCGCAGGAGCCGGATGGCATGACGCGTCTCGGGTTACAGTTTGGCCCGATCTTCTGGCTCATCCGTACACGTCTTGAGCCACATCAGGTGGCTGTGAACGTCTCTGAGCAGTTGCGAGAAGCGAGCGGAGGCTTGCCCGCGGGGCAGCTTCGCACCATGGATGAGGTTCTCGCCGACTCGATCGCAAGGCAAAACTTTAACATGCTTCTGCTTGGTGTCTTCGCAATGGCGGCGCTGGCGCTCACTGCGGTTGGGATCTACGGTGTAATGGCTTATTCCGTGGCTCAGCGCACGCATGAGATCGGAGTACGCATGGCTCTTGGGGCTGACCGAGCGCGTATCCGCAATCTTGTCGTTGGGAAAGGCATGTTGACGGCGGGCCTCGGAGTCGTTGTGGGATTGGCCGCGGCGGCTTTCCTGGCGCGTTTCCTGGCCGGGTTTCTTTTCGGCGTCCGAGCTTGGGATCCGATGGCCTTTATTGCAGTCCCGGCACTCCTGGCCCTGGTTGCGCTATTTGCTCTGTGGATTCCGGCACGTCGGGCGGCACGCTTGGAGCCGATTGCGGCGCTACGGGTTGAATGAAACTTGCGGCTCAATGGTTGGGCGTAGGTTCAATTGACTGTGGGGGGATCGTCGCCCAACCGGAACCTGCAAGAAGGTACTGTCCAACCAAAAGCGCAGAGCAACCACGTCGTTTACATGTAAACGACGTGGTGACCCGCTATTTGACGCAGAAATCACTTGCGAACTCCAGATAACTCAACGCACTGGGCTTCGATTGCCTCGGCATCGGTCAGTTTGACGACGCGGACGGGAAGTTTTTCGAGTTCCGCCAGTTTCGCCGCTCTGAGACGACGTGCCCCGGCGACGACCTCGTACTTGCTTTCCTCCAGTTCGCGTACCAGAAGAGGGGCTAGTATCCCTTGCGTCTTGAAGCTGGCGGCTAGTTCTTCGAGGCTCTTTGCATCAAAGCGTTTGCGGGGATTGGTTCCTGACTCCGCAAGCGCGCTGATGGGAACGCTCCGATATTCGTGGTTGTTGACTGCATTTTGCGTACTCGGCATGATCTTTTCTCCTCTCATGTGTCTTTGGCGAGGTGTTCGTACACTCAGCGCACACGTCGGGCCTAAAAACCAAACGGTGCAGGTGTTAGCGTGTTATGCGGCTGCCGCGAGTACCGCTGGCTCGGGGGCAATGCCCCCGAGGATCACGGCAGCGGTTTGTTGAACGGCTTCCAAGCTCTCGCGAAGGAG
>Ga0182024_10018337_pt1 | contig 13044 bp, 11 predicted proteins | sample P32metaG_FD_120480 | JGI IMG/M metagenome (GOLD analysis project Ga0182024, IMG submission 120480) | Permafrost microbial communities from Stordalen Mire, Sweden - P3-2 metaG (Illumina Assembly) | ecosystem: Environmental > Terrestrial > Soil > Wetlands > Permafrost | place: Sweden: Stordalen...
CGGCCGCATCTGGTACGTCAACTATGGCGACATGCTGGCCGCCGACGATGGCAATCCCAGTACCATGGCCGCCATGCATGAAGTGCAAATCGTGTGGGATAAGCCCGGAGGTGGAAAGGAGCAATACAGTACGATGGCGCCGATCACGGAGACGGCTTACCACGCGCGCGGAGGGAAGGCGGCGGGCCTGCCCGGTCAGGCGGTCATTTCTGGGGGCCGCTCCGATATTCGCTTCTGCATGGACCGAGAAGGTGAACTCTACATCCTGAGCAAAAGCGACGGAATGATTCGCGCTGTGGTCGGTGCCACGACTCAGTAGCACCGACAGTCTGTCGCCGAGCCACATCAGAAGGAATCAGCGGAAATCAGCGGGAATCGGACGGGTGCCCCACGTTCGCCAAAGCGTACTCCGGATTTCCTGTCGAGTTTGCTGGCGTTGCGGTACATCATGCGGCTTTCCTTAATGAAAGCCGCACACTTGGAAGTGGGTGGCGCCCCGTGCAGGAAATCCGGATACGTGGGCCGAAAACGATGGGCGCAGCCCAACGATCGCCTTTGCTACATCGACCAACAAATCCCATGGCCAGCCTCAGGGTGCTATTGCGAAATGCCGTAGGGCCAAATCCCGGAAGGCGGGCAATGCCGGGTTGTCATTCTCGCTCAACCAGACCAGGAACAGCTGTGCATGCACGGGAGGGCTGGCCAATTCCCGCAGCACCGCTCCTTCAAAGTGGAGTTTCCTGGCAGTTTCCGGCACCAGCGCTATCCCAATCCCTGCGCTGACCAGCGCCAGGATCGAGTGCACCTGGCTAACGTGCTGCACGTATCTGGCAGACGTTCCTGCCTTGCGAAACATGCGTTCAATCAGTTCGTAAAAGTAGCGGCCGTCGACGGGTGAGAACGTAATGAACGGTTCGCCGGCTAAATCCTTCATGGCCGGAGCCGGCCCCTTAGCGAAACGGTGAGCGGCGGAGACCGCCAGCAGCAGCGGTTCTCTGGCAACACACACCATGCCCAGATCCCGTTTGTCGATGGGTGGACGCACCAGTCCAAAATCAATCCGGTTGGCATGCAGTGCTTCCATCTGTTGCATGGTCACCATCTCGTTCAGCACCACCCCAAAGCCTTTGAGCGATGAGTTTGCCAGCGCCAGCAGCCGAGGCAGAAAGTCATAGCTTGAGCTGGCCGTGAAGCCCATCCGGATCAGCCCCGACTCGCCTTTAGCAATCCGGCGTGCCGCGATTGCTGCGCTTTCCGTGAGGGCAAGGATTCTCCGCGCCTCAGCGAGAAATGCCCGCCCCGCCGGGGTGAGGCGAACGGTACGGCTGGTCCTGGTGAGCAGTTTGATTTTGAGTTCTCGCTCCAACATCTGAATCTGCCGGCTTAGCGGAGGTTGCGTCATGTGCAGGTGTTTGGCGGCGCGGCCGAAGTGCAATTCCTCACCTACGGCGACGAAGCAGCGAAGCTGTTTCAGTTCATACATCGATGCAATCCAGGTATCAATCCATGCTGACTATAGGTTGTTTTGGGATCAATCTTCCACTATATTCCTCGGCGGCAAACAATTCACAAGTTGGCCGCGCTCAAAATGAGCGAGAGACGTCGGCCCTGAATTCGTGGATCGTTTGGCTGGGGGAATGACATGAATCGTCGGAAATTTATCACGTCCACAGGGGCAGCCGGGCTACTGGCAGCGAATGGACTCACCTCAGCTGCTGCGCCCAAGGTCACCCTTGCAAAGCCCGTGCTCATGAAGGTGGGCGATCAGACCGCGCCCACGAACGAGACCCATCTCAAGTACCTGGCACGCTACAGCGTGCGGAATATCTGCGGGTATCCGGAGATTGATGGGGATCGTTTGTACGCTACTGTCGAAGAGCTCAATCGCATGGTGGACCTGGCCGGCAAATGCGGCATCAGCATCGATTGCACGGCGCCTCCATTTCTGGAGTCCAGTCACATCGACAAAGAAAAGCATCCGGCCATCATGCTGGCGCAAAGTCCGGAGCGGGACCGCGATATCGAAGCCCTGCAAACCATGATCAAGAACTGCGCCCAGGCGGGTATTCCCTCCATTAAATACAACATGAGCATCCTGGGTGTGGTGCGGTCCGGACGCACGCCAGGCCGCGGCGATGCGATGTACAGCACCTGGAAACTCTCCGAAGCACATCCGAATCCGCCGCTCACCAGAGCCGGGCATGTGGATGCGGATATGTTCTGGGAACGCATCACCTACTTCCTCGATCACGTGATTCCCGTTGCCAATGAATACAAGATCCGTATGGCCTGTCACCCCCACGATCCCGGCATGCCGCCCGAGGGCTACCAGGGCGTCGACCGGGTGCTGGGCACTGTAGACGGCCTGAAGAAGTTCATCACCATCCGCGAGAGCCCCTATCACGGCTTGAACTTTTGCCAGGGCACGGTCTCTGAAATGCTCGCGGATCCCAGCACCCAAATCTACGATGTCATCCGTTATTTTGGTTCCCGCAACAAGATCTTCAATGTGCACTTTCGCAATATTCGCGGCCATCGGAACGAATTTTTGGAGGTTTATCCCGATGAGGGGGACGTTAACTTTGTAAAAGCCATCCAGGTGTACAAAGAGGTCGGTTATCCCTATATGCTCATGCCGGACCATGTTCCAGTGGCGCCCAACGATCCCAACGGCCTGCAGTCTTTTGCTTTCTGTTATGGGTACATTCGAGCGTTGATTCAGTCAGTGGATTCGATGTGCTGAGTCGAGAAGGGGATACACGGTGAGGCCGATCCACTATGCTTTGCTTCTATCCATGCTTTTGCTTGCCCCTGACCTGCAGGGAGCAGCAGCCGTGAAGGATGGTTCCTTCATCACCAGTGACGGCGTCAAGCTCCACTACCTCGAGAGTGGAACAGGTTCCACGATCCTGTTCGTTCCCGGTTGGACTATGCCGGCAGAAATCTGGCAGCCGCAGATTGAACACTTCAGCAACAACTACCACGTGGTCGCGGTGGATCCCCGTTCGCAAGGAGCCTCTGACAAACCAGCGGAGGGGAACTATCCCGGCAGACGAGCGCAAGATTACAAAGAGCTGATCGATCACCTCGGCGGAGGCCCGGTGGTGATGGTCGGCTGGTCATTGGCCGTGCATGAGGCCTTGACCTTTGTCGAGATGTTCGGAACGAATCAATTGAGCGGCCTGGTCATGGTTGATATGAGTGCCTACACTCCCTCCACACAAGAGGAACGTGACCGCCGGTACACCATGCTGCACAATTTCCAGGCGGACCGGAAGCAGTTCGCTGCTACCTTCGTGCGCGGCATGTATCACAAGCCGCAACCGGAACAGTATCTCGAAAGCGTGACCGCTGCTTCGCTCAAGACCCCGACTAACTCAGCGGTAGCCATGCTGGCGGAGTTCGCGGTGAAGAACGACCTTCGGCCCGTGCTGCCCAAACTCAACATCCCGGTGCTCGCTGTCATGACAGAAAACAACCGCGCCGCGGCGGAGCTCATCCGTTCTTCTGTGCCCGGTTCCCAGGCGGAAGTATTCGAAGACGCCGGCCATTGCCTCTTCGTGGATGATGCGGACAGATTTAACACCGTGCTTGATAACTTTCTCAAGAAAGCCAGGAAGTAGGGGAGTGTCGATGAAGACGATGGATCCGGGGGAGATGGCGAAGCGGGTCGGAGAAGGCCTGCTTTCCTTTCCAGTGACGCATTTTGGCGAAAATTTAGAGTTCCAGCCCAAGCCCTACCAGGAGCACATTGCGTGGCTGCTGTCGCACAAGCCCGCGGGCCTGTTTGCTGCCGGCGGTACAGGAGAGTTCTTTTCGCTCACGTTGTCCGAGTTTTCGAGCGTGGTGCGCGCTGCTGTGGCCCAGACCGCGAAACAAGTGCCGCTGGTTGCCGGTTGCGGTTACGGCACCGCGATGGCTAAAGAGTTTGCCAAGGCGGCAGAGGACGCGGGCGCGGATGGAATCCTGTTGTTGCCGCCGTACCTGGTGGGCTCGGAGCAGGCAGGATTGGCTGCCCACGTGGAGGCAGTCTGTGCTTCCACCAAGCTCGGCGTGATCATGTACAACCGTGACAATGCTGTGCTGGACGATGCGAGCCTGGAACAGTTGTGTCATCGCTGCGCGAACCTGGTGGGCTTCAAGGATGGTGTCGGCGATATTGAGCGCATGACTCGGATTTACGCCAGGTTAGGGGACCGGCTCACTTATATCGGCGGACTGCCAACGGCGGAGACGTTTGCTCTTCCATATCTGGAGCTGGGCGTCACCACGTATTCCTCGGCGATCTTCAATTTCCTGCCGAATTTTGCGCTCGAGTTTTACGCCGCCGTGCGGCGCCGGGATCATGCGGCGGTATTTGCCGGCTTGCGGGAGTTGGTTCTACCGTATATCCAGATCCGGAACCTCCGGAAGGGGTACGCGGTCTCGATCGTCAAAGCAGGCATGAAGGCCGTAGGCCGGGCGGCGGGCCCGGTGCGTCCGCCGCTCACCGATCTTACGGAATCGGAGCAGCAGGAATTGGCCAAGTTGATCGCGGGGCGGTCCTGACCTTGGCAGAAGCCAAAAAAACTCACGTCCGGTATCTGATCATCTCCATCTTATTCGCCGTAAGCTGTTTCAGTTACGGAGACCGGGTGGCGCTTTCCATCGCCGGAACTGCGATGGGCAAAGACATCCTTCTTGATCCGGTTAAGTTGGGTTACCTCTTTTCGGGATTCAGTTGGGCCTACGTGCTGGGACAGTTGCCATCCGGGGTTTTGCTCGACCGCTTTGGATCGAAGAGGGTCTACGGCATCGGTATCGTTACGTGGTCCATTTGCGCATTGCTTACGGGCTTTGCCGGGTACCTTGCTGCGACGGCCGCCTTCACCGTGATCTTCATCTTGCGGCTGATCGCAGGCTTTGCGCAGGCTCCTGTCTTTCCCGGAAACGGCCGCATTGTGGCGTCATGGTTTCCCGCCAAAGAGCGCGGACGGGCATCCGCGATCTTCAACGCTTCGCAGTATTTTGCATTGATGATTTTCGCTCCGATTCTGGGGTGGATCACCCATGCGGCGGGCTGGAGGAGTTGCTTCTGGTTCATGGGTGGGTTGGGGTTTGTCTTCGCCCTGATATGGGTGAAAAGCATTTATGAGGTCAAGGACCATCCTCACATTTCCTCTGCGGAGATTGAGTACATTGAGCGGGGCGGGGGATTGGTCAATGCCGATCGTGTGGGCAAGGCCAAGGGAAGCCTGCTTACCTGGGCTGCGGTGAAGGAGTTGTTGAGTCACCGCATGCTGGTTGGTATTTACCTGGGGCAGTATTGCATTACCACTTTGACCTGGTTTTTTCTGACTTGGTTCCCGGTGTACCTCGCCCAAGCAAGGCATCTCTCCATCATGAAAGTTGGCTTCGCGGCGGCCTTACCGGCTCTATGTGGTGGGACCGGGGGAATACTAGGTGGCGTAGTTTCTGACAAGCTCCTGCGTGCAGGGTACTCGTTGAGTTTCTCTCGCAAGGCGCCGATTATGGCCGGCATGTTGCTGTCGGTGACCATGATTGGCTGTAACTATGCTCCGGCGCAGGCGGTCATGCTATTCCTCATGTCTTTATCTTTCTTTGGCAAAGGGTTCGGATCTCTGGGCTGGACCGTAATCTCTGACACCTCACCGAAAGGCATGGTAGGGCTGAACGGAGCTCTCTTCAACCTGATCGGAAATCTAGCTGGTATCACCACGCCCATCATCATCGGATACCTGGTGAAGAAGACCGGCTCCTTTGATGACGTGCTCATCTTCGTCGGCGCAACCGCCTTATGCGCCATCGTGAGCTACGGACCAATTGTCGGCGAAATCAAACGGTTAGAAATCTCGCTCCCGGCAACGGCTGCGAGTCCCGCTAGGGACGGCTTATCTTAGCCCAGGACGTAGTCCCGTAAGCGCTAACTTGTTCGGGATGTTTTTTTTCAAAACCTCCACAAAATCGTCATCCTGAGCGAAGCGCCTCACAGATTTGTCGCTTGACACAGCGCTTGCGGCGCGGAGTCGAAGGACCTTGGCGGTACTTATCTTACCCATGCTGTTCGGAGCTTTTCGACCACCGAAGCCCGAGAACAGGATCTGTTGCGGTACGCACTTTATGGTCACGGGTACATCTTTTCATGCACTGTAATCATCTTCCATCCTCTGTGGAGGGTCTTTGAACTCGGGATTGTAAAGCGTGTCTGCATGGCTGCCGAGAATGCAGATGTAGCCGCCGGACATAGCAAGATGCTAGCAAGTTCTTGGCTCTCGGCCTAAGGGAAAGACCGTGGCGGGTCCGCCCGGTGCGGGCTTCGGTGGTTGAAAAGTTCCGAGCGGCGCGGGTAAGATAAGGACCGCCGAGGTCCTTCGACTCCGCGCCAGCAAGCGCTGTGTCACGCGATAAATCTGTGAGGCGCTTCGCTCAGGATGACGATTTTGTGAAAATTGTGAGGAAAAACATCCCAAACAAGTTAGCGCTCATGGGACGCAGTCCTGGGTACCGATACGCCATCCCGTCAACTCTGGGCAACGCCGCGCAGCCGAAACAACCTCCGCTAAAACTTATTCCAAAGGTACTGGTTATAAACATCGTGGTGGTACTGAACTTCCGGGGATTTGACGAATGTCCCCAACAACCGAGGGCACCGATCAGCAGACGCTTTCTTCAAATCCGCGTACCGCTCTTTCACATCGGCTCCCATGAGCGTATCCGTCCACTTCGCAGCATTAAAGTTATCCAGCGCGGTATAGATATTGTCGGGCAGAAACCGCTTGGCCTTGCGCAGGTTCTCAATCTTGGCCGTCTCCCCCTCGATACCCGTCTTGAATACCGAGTAAAGCACGAGGTAAGGATTGGCGTCAGGGCTGACCGACCGGACCTCCACCCGCATGCTCTTCTCGTTGCCGATGGGGATGCGCACCATGGACCCGCGATCGGTAGCCGAAGCCATCAGCTGGTTGGGCGCTTCGAAATGAGGATCGAGACGGCGATAGGAATTAACACTCGCGTTCAGCAGCACGCAGATGTCATTGCCGTGGGTCAGGATACGATCGATGAAATCCCAACCCATCTGGCTGAGCTGTTCTTCACCCTGCGCGTCCCAGAAAAGGTTCTTACCTTTTTCACTGATGGACACGTTGGTGTGCATGCCGCTGCCATTTACACCAACCACCGGCTTGGGCAGGAAGGACGCAGTGAACCCCATGGTGGTAGCTACCTGGCGGCAAATGAGCTTGTAAAGCTGGATCTGATCGGCGGCCGTCACTACGTCGCTGTAACTGTAGTTGATCTCAAACTGAGAAGGCGCAACCTCCGGGTGGTCCTTCTCGTTTTCGAATCCCATGGCACGCTGCACTTCGGCGGAGGTATCGATGAACGTGCGCAGCGGATCTCCGGGGAGTGAGTGATAGTAGCCGCCGGTATTGACGTACTCGAAACTTTGCGTCTCGTGATAGTGCCGCTCCGCATCCGTCCCCTTGAAGAGAAATCCCTCAATTTCGTTGGCCGCATTCAGGGTGTAGCCCTTCTGGTCGTAGAGGTCATTGGCATAGTTCTTGAGCACTCCACGAATGTCGGCAGGAAAAGGCTTGCCGTCCTTCGCGATCACGTTGCCGAAGACCAGCGTCTTACCCGGGCCAAAGACGTCGGAGGGCACCCAATAGAACGATCCCCAGTCGATCCCGAGGCGAAGATCGCTCTCTCTCTGGGCGGTAAACCCACGGATCGAACTGCCATCGAAGGTGAGATTGTCGTCACTCTTGATAATGAACTTCTTATCGTAGTCCAGCATGTGCAGCCGGCCTTCGAGATCGCTGAAGACCACGGTGACTGCCTTGATGTGCTTCTCGTCGGCGAGATACTTCAGCCGCTCTTCGCGGATCTGCTCGGCTGGGACGTGGCGTTTGCGCTGGTCCTTTGCCGCCAGGTTGCGTTCTTCCAGTTCGGCGTAAGGGATTTCAATGAAGCTGCGAAGTGCGTCTGACATGTGTCTCCTCAGGGAATCGTGTTCCCAGCATGTTGTTTGTACCGCAGGCCGCGTAAAGAAAACATCGTGATTGGGCCGCCTTAGCTCCGCCAGAACCCGATGACGAGACCACCAGCGACGATCAGCGCCCCGCCCAGGTAGATAGGCGCTGTGGGTACCTGATTAAATCGGACCTTGGCCAGTACCTGCGCCACTAGAAAAAACATCACCACGTAGATGCCCAGCAACTTGCCAAAATCCCAATGGGGAATATTGACGGTGAATCCGTAAAGGCCCAGAATCATCGCGCCGGAGGCTAAGAAAAGTACGCTCGCCGCGCCTCCGGAGCGATGGATACCGCTTTGAAACAAGGAATCTCCGAAAGCCTCGAACAAAGCAGCGAGAGCCAGCAGGGAAAGGGCTCCCGATCGATGGGACGCCAAACTGTCGAGAAGACTTTTCAGGAACTCCTACTCCTTCAACCGCTGCCAGACTACCCGCGCAGCGCTAGAGAACGATGTCGCCGCGTTCGTCGTTGCGTATTCGGACAGCCTCGTCGACCCGGGTCACAAAGATCTTACCGTCGCCAATCTTGCCTGTTTGTGCAGCCTTAACGATGGTCCGCACTGCCTTGTCGAGCAACTCGTCCAATACCACCAGCTCCAGTTTCACTTTGGGCAGTAAATCGACCTCATACTCTCGTCCGCGGTAAATCTCGGTATGGCCTTTCTGCCGGCCATGGCCACGTACGTCGGAAATCGTCATGCCGGAGATGCCAATCTCGACCAGTGCATCCTTCACAGCGTCCAGCTTCGATGGCTGTATCACTGCTTCTATCTTTTGCATTCCTTAGTCCTTCCTGATTGCTCAGAGGTGCTCTAGTTCGCGAAGTCGTAACCTTCTTCGCCGTGTTGTGACAAGTCCAGCCCGGTGCGCTCGTCCTCTTCGCTCACCCTGAGTCCGACGACCTTATCCACGACGAATAGGATCACCAGTGTTCCCACTATAGATAACGTCCACGCAATCGCTATGGCAACCAACTGGTTCAATATCTGACCCTTGTTGCCCTCCAACAAGCCTGTGGCCTTTCCCGCCCCCAGGATGGGGTTGATAGCGCTGGTGGCAAAGACGCCGGTTAACAGTGCCCCGATGGTCCCCCCGGCCCCGTGCACGCCGAAGGCATCCAGCGAGTCGTCATAGCCGAAGATCGACTTAACCTTCACCACCATGAAGTAGCAGAATACGCCTGCGATGAGGCCGATCCACAAAGCGGACATGGGGGTTACGAAGCCGGAAGCGGGGGTGATCGCCACCAGGCCCGCCACTGCTCCCGAGATCGCACCCAGGGCCGTAGCCCGGCCGCTTCGTATCCATTCCGCTGCGCTCCAGCCAATGGCCGCAGCAGCAGCCCCGAAGTGGGTTGCGATGAATGCAGAGGTCGCGAGGTTGCCGGCGCTCAGAGCCGAGCCGGCGTTAAATCCAAACCATCCTACCCACAGCAAGCATGCCCCAATAAAGCTCAGGACCACGGAATGCGGCGGCATCGGCTCGCGCGGGTACTCGAGTCGTTTTCCCAGGTACAACGCGGTGACCAGCGCCGACACGCCTGAGGTGATGTGGACCACCGTGCCGCCGGCGAAGTCCAGGCAGGGAAAGCGTCCGCCCAGGGAAGCGTTCAGCAATCCGCCCTTGCCCCAGACCATATGCGCCATCGGGCTGTACACAAAAATCGCCCACAGCACCATGAAGGTCAGCATGGCCGAGAATTTCATGCGCTCGGCGAATGCACCGGTGATCAGTGCCGGGGTAATAATGGCAAACATCAACTGGAAGACCATAAAGGTCTGCAGCGGGATGGTGGCGGCGTACTTGGGATCCGGCGCCAGCCCTACGCCACGCAGAAATACGTTGTGCAAGCCACCAATAAAGGCATTCCCCTCGCCAAACGCCAGCGAGTAAGTCACCAGCGCCCAGAGCACGGTGATAACGGCCATCATGGCGAAGGTCTGCATCATGGTGCCCAGAACGTTCTTCCTGCGCACCAGGCCGCCATAAAACAAGGCCAAGCCGGGTCCGCTCATGAGCAGGACCAAGGCCGAACTCACCAGCATCCAGCTGTTATCCCCGGCCGACTGCGCCGCGGCAATCGCGGCTGCCTGATCCGCAGAACTCTTTTCCAACGCAGCCAGCCGATCGGTCTGGGACGTGGTTGCTGGAGCGGCAGACCCCGGCATCTGCGCCGTGGCAACGCTCGCGCCGACCCATACCAGGAGCACCAGCGTAAGCGCGCGAACCAGCACACTGATCCGATCGAAGCATCTCATTAATCCGTCATCCTCCGTCAGGCCCAGAAGAATCGATCCATCTAAGAAATAGTCTCGATCTTCTGTCTGTTCGCTTACTTTACACAACATGTGGGCCTATCCAGAAGTTCTTTACGGCGCGCGGATCCTTTGAAGAGGGTTGAAACCCAGGGAAACCCACGATGGTAACGGCGGCCGCCCCCTTGCCCAGGCCGCGCCGCCCGCTGGGGTTGCGCCTTGCTTTTTGCGTTAACTGGATTCTCCTCGAAAGGCTTTACCGGGAGTCTTCACCCAACAAAACGCCCGATCCTTAACAAAGCATAATCGATTCAGTAGTCGACTGTGACCAGCGCATCCTCCGGATAGGCCACCATGCCAAACTCCGGCACATCGAGTCCCTGTTGCTCGGCCTCAGCAGTCACCCGCATCGGTTTGATTTTGTTTACAACGAAAAAGACGAGGAATGTCGCTCCGAAAGCCCACACGGCGCACAGGGTCGCTCCTCCGAGTTGGACCCAGAATTGGCGTATGTCCCCATGGAGAAGGCCAGTGACGCCCTGGCCAGCGTGTCCAAGATAGCTGGCGGCGCCCACGCCATTCCATCCGCTGCCGTAGGTCCCATCTGCAAAGATACCAAGGGATACTGCGCCCAACCAGCCGCACAAACCGTGGACCGAAATGGCTCCGCACGGGTCGTCGATCTTGACCACCCGCTCAAAGAAGAGCACCCCACCGCATACCAGGGCACCGGCAAGGACACCGATGATGATCGCCGATGTGGGGGATACGAAGGCACACGGAGCGGTGATCGCAACCAGCCCTGCAAGCATCCCGTTGCAGGCCATCGTGATGTCAGGTTTACCGAAGAGGGCATACCACAACAGCATTGCTACCGCCGAGCCGGCAACCGCGGACAGGTTCGTATTGACGGCAACAACCGATATCCGCAGATCAGTCGCACCCAATGTCGATCCGGGATTGAATCCCATCCACCCAAACAGGAGAATGAACGTGCCGGTGACGACGTAGACGATGTTGTGCGCAGGGAAAGCTCGTGGCTTGCCGTCTTTGCCGTACTTCCCGAGACGCGGACCGAGGATTACAGCGAGTGCCATCGCGCAGAATCCACCTACTGCGTGGACCACAGTCGAGCCAGCAAAATCGACATAACCGTGGCCAAGATGCCAGGAAGAGCCGAGCTGAGACATCCAGCCTCCACCCCAGACCCAGCATCCAAAAACGGGATACAGGAACGCGCCGATGAAAAGCTCACAGAGGAGAAACGCCCAAAACGTAATTCGCTCGCAGATAGCGCCAACGATGATGTAGCCGGCGGTCTCCATAAACACAACTTCGAAGAGGGTCAGAACATTACTCCCGGCATCGTAGGCCGGCCCGCTAAGAAAGAATCCTTTACCGCCCAACCATCCCCACGAACCACTTCCAATCAGGAAATGATTCAGGGTCGGAGTTCCTCCAATATTGGCGGGGGCCGAGTTGATGGCCATCGCACCAAACTGAAATCCGTATCCCACCGCGTAGTAGGCGAGAAATGCAAAAACGTATGCCGCAAAATTCAGCATCATCAGATGCGCTGCGTTCTTCTTTCGTACCAGGCCACAGGTCAACAACGCGAATCCGGCTTGCATAAAGAGGACCAGATATCCAGTATTAAGCGTCCACGCAAAGTTGGTCCCAATGCGCAAATGACCCACGCCGTCAGCGAGCTTGGTGGCGAGCGGTTCCTTGGCCGCTTGCGCCTGATAGTCATCGTAGCTCTTCTTTGCCGCCGCATAGTCGGGAGCGGTCTTGTCCGTAGGTTCAGGAACGACAAACGGATTTCCGGCAGCGTCAGTTACCGACGTCCTGTCTCCGGTGGCGATGCCTGCCGGATCGGGCTTTGGGCTTTGGGCGAAACATGTTTGCGCCGGCCCGCAAATGCCCACGATGAACAGCGCAATCAGGAGAGTCACGACGCTAACAAAATGGCGCTCGGGGCGACCTACGACCTGCTCTGTCATTCTTTTTTCTCCCTCTCAACGTTCTGAATGCTTGTCCTTCTTTGGGGCCGAGGCGCGCTGCGCATCTTCTTAGATTGCCGCGTCGCCATGTTCACCATTTCGTATGCGGACCACCTCGTCGACAGAAGTGACCACGATCTTGCCGTCGCCCATCTTTCCTGTGCGCGCTCCTTTTGCGATAGCCTCCAGGATGGAGGCGACACGAGCGTCCGCGGCCAGGATCGTGACCATGAGTTTTGGGACGAAGTCTACCGAGTATTCGGTACCCCGATAAACCTCCGTATGCCCTTTTTGCCTTCCAAACCCTCTAACTTCAGCAACGGTCATTCCCTCAACGCCGATGCTCACAAGGCTATCCTTGACGGCGTCGAGGCAGTTTGGCCTAATGATCGCGTCGATTCGCTTCATTCGCGCACCTTCTTTAAGTAAAACTGTCCCCGGGTTTTACAAAGATAGTGCAATGCGATCGGGTGCGCTAGCAAAAAAAGGCTTAAGAGTTGAAAGCCGGCGGAGTTTAATCCAGCGCCGAGTGAGGATCCTCAATGCCAGAAAACGCGTCAGCAAACCGGCTGGCATTGTGACATTCTTTATGTGTTCTTTATTCGTTCTGCGCTAAGCTTGTTGCGCTTCCGGATCATCGTGTCCACGCTTGGGAACTCCTGCCTGTAAGCGCCGGAGCTCAGAAGTGCCAGATAAGGTCACCAGCCAAGGTGAGCTGGCTCTTCTTGGTCGGAGCACCGCTCACGCCATC
>Ga0182024_10018338_pt1 | contig 13043 bp, 14 predicted proteins | sample P32metaG_FD_120480 | JGI IMG/M metagenome (GOLD analysis project Ga0182024, IMG submission 120480) | Permafrost microbial communities from Stordalen Mire, Sweden - P3-2 metaG (Illumina Assembly) | ecosystem: Environmental > Terrestrial > Soil > Wetlands > Permafrost | place: Sweden: Stordalen...
ACGAATACGGCCGGCGTCCGGTGGAAAAGCTTCTCCAGAATATCGGCGCGCGTGGCGGCGTCGGCGGTAGCGGTAAATGCGACCGTCTGCACGCCGCCAAGTTCCGCCTGCACGGCGCCAAGCGCGGCGTATTCCGGACGGAAATCGTGGCCCCATTGCGAGATGCAATGCGCCTCGTCGACCGCAAGCAATGCCACCTTGGCGCGCCTGAACAGATCGAGCGTGTCGGCTTTCACCAGGCGTTCGGGCGACACATAGACGAGACGCAATTCGCCGCGCGCAATCTGGTCGAGGACCGACCGATTCTCGCCAGCGTCGTTGGCGGAGTTGAGTGCCGCCGCCGCAACGCCATAGCCACGCAGTTGCGCCACCTGATTGCGCATCAGCGCGATCAACGGCGACACCACGACGGTGAGACCATCGCGAACGAGCGCCGGCAGCTGGTAGCACAGCGACTTGCCGCTACCGGTCGGCATGACGGCCAGCACGTCGCGGTCATCGAGAATGGCGTCGACGATCTCGGCTTGACCCGACCGAAAGGCCTCGAACCCGAATGTAGTGCGAAGGCAACGCTGCGCCGCCGCAAGGTCCGCCATGTCCGTCCTCTCCGGGCGATGTTCTATCTTTGTTCCGGAGGTGCCGCAAGTGTCGCAAGCAACCCTCCCACGCGTCAGCCTTTCTTGCAACACGCCGTTCGCTGATGCACGGTCCCGGCCTCGCCGGGTTTCCCTTTCATGCCAACGTACCTAAACCAAGACGGCCCCCAGGTCGGCGGCCTCGCAAGGCCGCTTGGCCTGTTGTTTATCGCCGGCGTCGCCATGCGCATGACGCTCCTGGTCATGCCGCCGGTGATTCCGCTCGTGCACGACGAACTGCATATGTCGGAGACTCAGGTCGGGCTGCTGGTCGGGCTGCCGCTCGCGGTCTTCGCCGTCGCCGCCGTGCCGGGTTCGCTGCTGATTGCGCGGATCGGTGCGACCTTGGCGGTGACGCTGGGTATGGCGATTGCGGCGATTGCGGGCGGCGCGCGCGCCGCCGCGGTCGATGTGTGGACGCTTTACGCGGCCGCGATCGTGTCCGGGTTCGGCGTCGCCATCATGCAACCGGGCATGCCGACGCTGGTGCGCGATTGGCTGCCGAAGCGCATCGCATTCGGAACCATCGGCTATTCCGCCGGGATGCTGATGGGCGCAACGTTTCCGGCGGTCCTCACCATTGGATATGTTTTGCCGGCGGTCGGCGGTTCTTGGCGCCTTGATGTGGTGCTGTGGGCGCTACCGGCGATTCTCATCGCGCCGGTGTTTTTGCTGTTGAGCCTAAAAAAACGTAACGCCTCTAACACCGCGGCCGCGAGCATGGGGCGCTGGTGGCCGGACTGGAAAGATCCGGTGGTCTGGCTGCTCGGCTTCACCTTCGCGAGCAACAACAGTCCCTATTTCGTCACCAGCGCCTTCCTCGGCGACTATCTCGTGACGCTAGGAAAGCCGGAGCTGCTCGGTTCGGCGCTGGGCTGGCTCAACGGATCGCAGATCGTCGCGCTCGCGGTGCTTTTCCTCACGGCCGATCGCCTGCACATGCGCGCGTGGCCGTTCCTGGTTTTCGGCCCGATCATGCTCGCCGCATTTCTTGTGATCATCTTCGTCCAGTCCTCGATCGCGATCGTTGTCGCCACCGCGGTGCTTGGCATCGCCGCCGCGGTCACGATGACCGCGATCCTTGCGCTGCCGGCGTTCTTAAGCCAGCCGGCCGACGTGCCGCGTACCGCCGCCGGCATGTTCACCGTCAGCTACACCTGCGCGATCATCATTCCGACCATCTGCGGGGCGCTGTGGGACATGACCGGCAGGCCGTGGACCGCCTTCGTGCCGCTCTGCATTTGCGCCGTGGCGCTGACGGTGCTCGGCACCGTCGTTACGCGTTTTCGTCTGCCGACCGAACAGGGCCGGGCCGATGAGTGATTGGCTGGGCTTGGTGACGCGGCGCGCGATAGGCATAATTAGCCAATGACCACGCGGCCGGGAAAATCCGCGCGAGCAGACCGGCGGTCGAAGCAGCGGATGCTGCCGGCCCATCGTATCGCCTATTCGGCCATTACCGAACGCCCGCCGATCAAGCTGCCGGAGGGCGCCCGGATGGCGGTGTGGGTCATCGTCAACGTCGAGCAATGGGACCCGACGCAGCCGATGCCGCGCACCGTGCTGACACCGCCCGCGGGCGGCTCGCCGATGCCCGATGTGCCGAACTGGGCCTGGCACGAATACGGCAACCGGGTCGGCTTCTGGCGTTTCGTCGAGGTGCTCGATGAATTCGCGATCCCGGCCGTCCTCGCTATCAATGGCTCGGCGCTAGCGGCCTATCCGGCGATCGTACGGGCGGCGGCCGAACGCAATTGGGAGTTCATCGGCCACGGCTTCACCCAGCGCAACATGCAGAAGGTGAAGAACGAGCGCGCCGACATCCGCAAAACCCGCGAAGTCATCCTCAAGGCGACCGGCAAGGCGCCGCGCGGCTGGCTCGGTCCTGGTCTGACCGAAACGTGGCAGACGCCTGATCTGCTGGTCGAAGAAGGTTACGACTACCTCGCCGACTGGGTGCTCGACGATCAGCCGGTCTGGCTCAAGACCCGCAGCAAGCCGATCCTCAACGTGCCCTACACGCAAGAATGCAACGACGTTGCCATGATGCTGATCCAGCATCACCAGGCGTCGGAATATTCCGACCGCGCGCTCGATCAGTTCGAGCAGATCTACGCCGACGCGGCCAAGTCGGCGCGCGTCATGGCGCTCGTCGTTCACCCCTACATCATGGGCGCGCCGCATCGGCTGAAATATTTCCGCCGGGTGTTCGAGGTCATCCGCAAGAAGAGCGATGTGAAGTTCTGGACCGGCGCACAGATCGCCGACTGGTATCTCGCCGCCGGACCGAAGGCCCCGTGACAGTTCAGGAACACAATCACAGCAAGCGCGTGGCCGCGGGCGTTGGCGATATGCGGGCGAAGCTCATGCTCCTCGTGCTTTGCCTTATCTGGGGCATCAGTTGGCCGGTGATGAAGATCGCCCTCGAAGACATTCCGCCTTTGAGCATGCGCACCATGAGCGCCGCGTTCGGTGCGTTGACGCTTTTCGTGATCTGTTTGGTCACGCGCCGCAAGCTCCGCATCACGAGCGCCAAGGCTTGGGGACATGTGTTCATCATCTCACTTCTCAACATCGTCGGTTTCAGCCTGCTGAGTGCCTTCGCTCAAATCGCCGCGGCGACCTCGCGGGTGGCGATTCTCGCCTACACGATGCCGATCTGGACCGTCTTGCTGGCGTGGCTGATCCTGCGCGAGCGGCCGAGTGCGAGCCAAACGCTTGCAGTGGTCCTGTGCGCCTCCGGCCTGGCGGCGTTGGTTTATCCCTTGGTGACGGTAGGCGTGCCTTTGGGCGTCTTGCTGGCTGTCGCCTCGGGCCTAAGCTGGGGGGCTGGCACGGTTTACGTAAAATGGGTCCGCGTCGAGCTCGATCCTTTGGCGATGGCGAGCTGGCAGCTCACGATAGCGTTCTTTGTCATTGCAGCTTGCCTCGCCGTCTTCGATGGGCGGCTCAATCTCGACAATGCTCACGCCGGATCGCTGCTTGCCACCGCGTTCACCGGAATCGCCGGCAGCGGCATTGCTTACGCCATGTGGTTCGAGATCGTGCGGCGATTGCCCGCGGCGACGGCGTCACTCGGCATCCTCGGCATTCCCGTGATCGGCGTCCTTTCCAGCATCGTACTGCTCGGCGAACGGCCCACCAGCGCTGACATCATCGGGTTCGCGCTGATCTTTGCCGCATCCGCTTGCGTGCTGTTGGCTCCGTCAACGCCGGCAAAGGGCGTGAAGAAAAGCGCTACTGCTTAACCCGCCGCGCCAATTCGGCGATGCGCGCCACCATTGCGTTAGCAGGATCAAACAGCGCGTCGATGACGGTGAAGTGGTTGCCGGGGAATTCTGCGTAGCGTGTTTCCGCCTTGGCTTGCCGCCAGATGTCGGTCATGGCCCGGCTCTGACGCTTGAACTCGCTCGTTTCGAGGTCACCCACCGCGGCGTCCAGGACGCGTCCGGGTGCGACCGGCCAAAACAGCGGCGACATGCGGCGCGCCTCTTGCGCGTCGAGCCGCAGGTCCTGGTTCATGCTCAAGCCGGTCAGCGGGGTCAGATCGAACACCCCGGAGATGGCGTAGCCTATCGGCACCAGATCGGCCGGCGCTTTCGGATAGAGCGAAGGCCAATCAGTCGCGACCATGGCGGCGGCAAGCTGCCCGCCGGCCGAATGTCCGGACACCAGGAGCCGACGGCCAAACCGCAGCCACAGGAACACGCACGCCCGCCGGATTTGCTCAACGATGTCGGCGATGGTGACGACCGGACAGAGATCGTAGCCGACCACCGCGACCGCGATCCCGTGTCCGTTCAAGCCACGCGCCGTGTGGCTGTGATAGCTGGGGTCCATCGCGCGCCAATAGCCGCCGTGGACGAACAATGCGAGCGGCGTCGCGCTGCCGGCCTCCGGCAGGAAGAGATCGATGAACTGCCGCGGTGTGTCGCCATAGGACAGACCGAGTTCCGCGCGGTCCAGCTTGAGTGTTTCGGCACGGTAGCCCTCGGCCTCGCGCGCCCAGCGGGCAAAAATATCCGCATGGTCCGGCACGGTGATGCGGGGACTGTATTCGGTCTCAAGATCCGCGGGGGCCATCGGTGTCTCCAAGCTTAAGCGCGCGACATTGCGGCAAGGGCGTTGCGCGGGCAAGGCACGCGACATAAACAAGTCTTGCACCATAAGAGACATAAACAAGTCTTGCACCATAAGATAAAGACCGCCCCGAACAAAGGTCGGCACATGAAAGTCGACGGCAAGTCCATGCGCAGCATCTGGCTCGAGCCGGACGGCTGGTCGGTCGGCGTGATCGACCAGACGGCGCTGCCGCATCGCCTGGCGACCGCGCGCCTTACGACGCTCGCGGAAGCGGCGCATGCGATCCGTGCCATGGTGATTCGCGGCGCGCCGCTGATCGGCGCCACCGCGGCTTACGGCGTGTGTCTCGCATTACGCGCGGACGCCTCCGACGAAGCGCTCGAGCGCGCCTACGCCACCCTCCTCGCCACGCGCCCGACCGCGATCAATCTTAAATGGGCGCTCGACGAGATGATGGCCGCCGTGCGCAACCGGCCTCGTGCCGCGCGCGCCGCCACCGCTTATCGGCGCGCGGCCGAGATTTGCGAGGAGGATGTCGCCATCAATACCGGCATTGCCCGCAGCGGTCTGCCGCTTATCGAAGCCGTCGCCGCACGGAAAAAGCCGGGCGAGCGGGTGAACGTGCTCACCCATTGCAACGCCGGTTGGCTGGCGACGGTCGACGTTGGCACCGCCACGGCGCCGATCTACATGGCGCACGATCAGGGCGTCCCGATCCACGTTTTCGCCGACGAGACGCGCCCGCGTAATCAGGGCGCTTCGCTCACCGCCTGGGAACTCGGCCAGCACGGCGTGCCGCACACGCTGATCGCCGACAATACCGGGGGCCATCTGATGCAGCATGGCTTCGTCGATCTGATCATCGTCGGTACCGATCGCGTCACCGCCAATGGCGACGTTTGCAACAAGATCGGAACCTATCTGAAAGCGCTCGCCGCGCGCGACAACAACGTGCCGTTCTACGTCGCGCTGCCGTCGCCGACCATCGACTTCACGGTCGCCGACGGCGTCGCCGAAATACCGATTGAAGAGCGCAGCCCCGACGAGGTGGCGACTATGACCGGACGCACCGCCGACGGCCGCATCGAGACCGTGCGCATCGCTCCTCCCGGCACGCCGGTCGCGAATTACGGCTTCGATGTAACCCCGGCCCGGCTGGTGACCGGTCTGATCACTGAGCGCGGCGTGATCGCGGCGTCGCGCGCCGCGCTGGCAGGGGCTTTTCCGGAGGGCGCCGGCACGGCAGAATGACGGCCCTCGTAGAGTCGGTTGTGCATTCGGAGTTTGTGACGTGCGTAAGATCGCAATGCGGCCTTGGCCGAACCTGCCGCTTCCTGGAATCCTGACGATGAGCGTCAATTTGCTGCCGGCGGTTCCGCCGGTCGATGGACGGCAATCGCCGACCGCGCTCGCCATTGCGCGCGGGACCGCGCGGTTTCTGCATGCGCTCGGCTATTCGGTGGTGAGCGAACTGCCGCTGCCGTCCGGCCGGCGCGCCGATCTCGTCGCGCTCGGCGGCGACGGCGAAATTCTGATCGTCGAGATCAAGTCTTCCGTGGCCGATTTCCGCGCCGACCAGAAGTGGATGGACTACAAATTGCAGGCTGTTCTTCGCCACCGTCGTCGATGTGCCGTGCGAGATATTTCCCCGCGACGCGGGGTTGATCGTGGCCGATGTCTTCGGCGCTTCGATCATATGTGAGGCGCCCGAGCACCGGCTGGTGCCGGCGCGGCGCAAGACCGTCATGCTGCGCTTCGCGCACGCGGCGGCGTTGCGTCTGCAAGCGCTGGCGGATCCGCAAGGACCCTATTTCGGCGGGATTTAGAAACCGAGCGCGGAGCGAGCGGCGGCGGATGCCGCAGCGTTCGCTATCGTCGTGGGCCTGAATTGCTTGACGCCGCCGTGATCCAGCACGAAGAGCGGCACCACATGCGGCATGCCGGTGTCCTCGACCAGCGTGAGGCGCCGGTTGTCGAGCACGATCCACTGTCCGTCGAGACGGGCGGCGACGACGGCGTGATCCTGGTCGACGGCGAGGTCGCGCACGATGACCAGCCGCACGTCGTCCTCGGCGATGCCGGCTTGCAGCAGCGCGACATATTTGGCGATCGCGTAATCCTCGCAATCGCCGCGGCCGGTGGTGAACGTGGCGAGCGGCCCGCTCCAGCGATCGGGCACGCCCCATTGCGCGGCATCGCTCATCGGCTGGATCGCCAGATTGATGGCGCGATTGATCACGCCGATGCGGGCGCGGCCGTCATGCGCGAGACCGTCCGCGATCACGGCCAGGAATTTTTGCGCGGCCGGCGGGCAGGTCTGCGCTTCGTCGCGGCAGTGCGCCAGAATGTCGCTCTCGGCGCGGATGTCGGCGACGACGCCGCGCCACTTGGTCAGCACTTCGCCGGTTGTCAGCGGCACCGCGTTGCGACCGAAGGGTTCGGCCGCCGCCGGTGTTTGGGTCGGCGGTAGCGCCGGATCGACCGCGCTCACGTTCACCTGATATTGCGCGAATGCGCTCACCGAGCCGCCAAAAACTGGCGGCCACAAAACGAGCAGCACCGCAATGCTGCGCACTGCAACACGACCGAACATATTCGACGTCCCTGATGGCGCGGGCGTTACGCTCACGGAGCGCTCGCCCGGCTCTTTCCGTTGTCAGGGACGCGATAACCCGGCCGCCGCTGCTTACGGGTTAAGGTGTAAGTGTTTTGCCGGAATGATCGAAAACAGCGTGCAGGAACTCTCACGCCGTTGCGGACAATTTTATCGAATCGGTCCGGCGGCGTTGCTGTACAGCGGCACGCGTTTACGATTTAATAAACAAGTTGGGACTGCAACTAACATGCACGGGGAGGACATTTTATGCGCCGAACGCGCCCAATAACGCTATGCGGCCTGGCGATGCTTGGCCTTGCGCTCGGGATCGGCGCCGCCTCGGCCGAGGACAAGACCTTCGAGCTCAAGCTTTCGCACTGGGTGCCGCCGTCGCATCCGTTGCAGAAAGCGATCGAGGACTGGGGCGCCGACGTCGAGAAGGCCTCCGGTGGAACGATCAAGTACAAAGTCTTCCCGTCGCAGCAGCTCGGTAAGGCGTTCGACCATTACGACATGGCGCGCGACGGCATCGCCGACTTCACTTACGTCAACCCGGGCTATCAGCCCGGTCGCTTCCCGATCATCGCGGCGGGCGAGCTTCCATTTCTGATCGGCGACGCCCATGGCGGTATTCGCGCGATCGACAGCTGGTATCGCAAATACGCGGCGACCGAGATGAAAGACGTGAAGTATTGCTTCTCGTTTATCCTCGACCCGCTGACCTGGCACTCCAAGACCAAAAAGATCGTGGTGCCCGGCGACATCAAGGGCATGAAGATTCGACCGTCGCAGGCGACCGTCGCCGCCTGGGTGACATTGCTCGGCGGCACCAACGTGCAGGCAAGCGCGACCGAGGTCCGCGATGTGATGGAAAAGGGCGTGGCCGAGGCCGTTACGTTCCCATGGGGATCGGTGCCGTTGCTCGGCGTGGACAAGGTTACCAAGTACCACATGGATGCGCCGCTCCACACCGTGACGTTCCAGTGGCTGATGAATCCGAAGACCTACGCCGCCATGTCGCCGGCGCAGCAGAAGGTGATCGACGACCATTGCACGACGGAGTGGGCGGCCAGGTTTGCCGACCCATGGGCGGATTTCGAGCACGCCGGGCTTGAGAAGATCAAGGCGATGCCGGGCCACGAGGTTTACAAGATCACCGACGAGCAGCTCGACGAGTGGAAGAAGTCGGCCGAGCCGCTGCATCAGAAGTGGGCCGACGCCGTCCGCGCCGCGGGCGGCGATCCCGACACGATCATGAAGGAGCTGAAGGCGTCGCTGGCTCAATACAACGCGGGCTATTGAGGCGATCGGTCGCGGCCGTCATCACACGGAGCGCACATGGCTGAGCCGACTGCCGACCGAGCACCGGATTCGGGCGCCGCGGCGCCGCGAAGGCCGCGCGGCCCGATGAATTGGTTCATCGATGTCATCGAGCTCGTTGCCGCGAGCTTCATCGGCATCGTCGCCGCCGACATTTTCATCTCCGTCATGCTGCGTTACTTCTTCAGCGTGCAGATTCCGGACGCTTACGATTTCGGGCGGTTGTTGCTCGGCATTCTGATCTTCTGGGGAATCGCGGCGACGAGCTATCGCGGCACCCACATCACCGTGGATCTGCTTTACGCCAGCGTCGGACCGAAACTCCAGCGTTTCATCGACGTCTTTGCCACGCTGGTCCTGCTATTCGTGGTCACGGTGCAGACCTACACCCTCTCCGACAAAGTCTGGACTACGCGCGCCGATCACGTGCTGACCTTCGATCTGCGGCTGCCGACCTGGCCGTTTTTCCTCGTGGCGTGGCTCGGCGACGTCTCGGCGGTGCTGCTGATCGCGATCCGCACCTGGCGGCTGATCTTTCAGCCCGGCGAGTTCGGCGGGCAATACCAGATCAAGCCGGTCGAATGAGTGCCGTGAGCAGCGATGCCGTCGCCATCGTCGGTTTTGTGGTGCTGTTCGCCCTGATGCTGTTGCGCGTGCCGGTCGGCATGGCGATGGGTCTCGTCGGCGTCAGCGGCTTTGCCTATCTCGTCAACGGCGACGCGGCGCTGAAGATCATCGGCCACACGTCGATGCGCACGGTGACCGATTATACCTTCGGCGTCATTCCGATGTTCCTGCTCATGGGCGCATTCGTGACGAATTCCGGCATGGGCCGCGAACTGTTCCGCGCCGCCAACGCCTTTGTCGGACATTTCAAGGGCGGTCTCGGCATTGCCACTATCGCGGCCTGCGCCGGCTTTGCCGCGATCTCCGGCTCTTCCGTCGCCACCGCCGCGACCTTCGCCACCGTCGCGTATCCGGAAATGCGGCGATACAACTATCCGCAATCGTTTGCCACCGGCGTTATTGCTGCCGGCGGCACGCTCGGCGCCATGCTGCCGCCTTCGACCGTACTTGCCGTTTACGGCATCATCACCGAACAGGATATCGGCAAGCTTTTCATCGCCGGGATCATTCCGGGGCTGTTGGCCGCCTCGATGGACATGCTCACCGTCGTGATCATCGGCCGTCTGCGGCCGGATTTCCTCCCTGCCGCGCCGCGCCATTCCTGGACCGAGCGCTTCAAGGGCTTGCGCGACATCTGGGCAATGCTTGTTCTCTTCGTCTTCGTCATCGGCGGGCTCTATGGCGGTCTGTTCACGCCGACCGAGGCGGGCGGGATGGGCGCGACCGGCGCGCTCTTGATCGGCGTGGCGCGCGGCAAGCTGACACCGCCGGAAATCCGTCGCTCGCTGCTGCAGGCAGTCCGCACCGCCGCCGCCGTCTTTACGGTGCTGATCGGCGCGCTCCTGTTCGGCTATTTCCTCACGGTGACGCAGACGCCGCAGAAGGTGACGGTCTTCCTCACCGCACTCGGTCTCGGCCGCTACGGCGTGCTCGCGCTGATCATGCTGATGTACATCGTGCTCGGCTGCCTTATGGATTCGCTGGCGATGATCATCCTGACCATTCCCATCATCTTTCCGGTGATCATGCAGCTCGGCTTCGATCCGATCTGGTTCGGCGTGATCATCGTCATGACGGTCGAGCTTGGGCTGATCCACCCGCCGGTCGGGATGAATGTATTCGTCATCAAAAGCGTGGTGCAGGAGGTGAGTTTCTCGACGATCTTCCGCGGCGTGCTGCCGTTCATCGTCACCGATCTCATCCGGCTGGTGATCCTGATCGCGTTTCCGATTTTGGCGCTTTGGCTGCCGTCGCATATGTAAAGTTCAGTATTTCGGACGTCGTACGCTCAAACGATCGGGAGGTTGCTATGCTTCGTTTCCTCGTCGCTGTCGCAATAATCGCGTTTGCTCCGGCGGCTTTCGCCGCCGACGCCAGCCAGATGGACGCAAACAAAAAGGTTGTGGTGCAGTTCTACGACGCCGCGATCAATCAGAAAGATTTCGAGGCCGCCTCGAAGTTCATCGGCCCGCGCTACGTCCAGCACAATCCAAGGGCGGCCGATGGACTGGAAGGGCTGAAGGGTTTTCTCGCCCTGCTGCGCGAGAAATTCCCCGACTATCACAGCGAAATCAAACGCGTCTTCGCCGACGGTGACTACGTTATTCTGCACGTCCATAACGTGCCTACGCCCAGCAGTCGCGGCAACGCTATCGTCGACATTTTCAAGCTCGAGAACGGCAAGGTCGTCGAGCATTGGGACGTGCGTCAGGAGATTCCCGAGCAGGCCGCCAATTCCAACACGATGTTTTAGTCGGAGGTTAGCTTCGGCCGCCGCCGGCCAGGACGGCGCGCGTGGCCCGGTCCGGCCCGAAATCGTCGACGCCGTCGATCGCGAGCAGGTCGGCGAGACGCGTCCGCGCGCGGTTTACGCGGCTCTTGATGGTGCCGACGGCGCAACCGCAAATCGCCGCCGCGTCTTCGTAAGAGAAGCCCGACGCGCCCACCAGGATCAGCGCCTCGCGCTGGTCCGAGGGCAACTTGGCAAGCGCGACGCGGAATTCGTTGAATTCCACCCGGCCGGTCTGCTCGGGATGCGATTTCAGCGTCTCGGCGTAGCGGCCGTCGGCGTCCTCTACCTCGCGCCGGCGCTTGCGGTATTCAGAACGAAACAGATTGCGCAGAATGGTGAAGAGCCACGCCGGCATGTTGGTGCCGGGCTGGAAGGAATCGATATGCGCGAGCGCGCGCAGCAAGGTCTCCTGCACCAGATCGTCGGCGCGGTCGATATTGCCGCACAGCGAGATGGCGAACGCGCGCAGGCTCGGTACCGTCGCCAGCACTTGATCGCGTATGGTGGGATCCAGCTTCATGCCACCCCATCATCTTGATCGCTGAGCCGGCGAACCAGATCAGCGATATTCTGCGGCACGCCCTGGCCGACGACATCGTCGTACATCGCCCGCAATTGCTGGCCGATGCGCGCTTGCACTTCGCGTCCGAGGCGCACTTCGCTCTTACGTTGCGTTGCTGGCCTGCCCATTTCATCCCGGGCTTCCGCCTTGTCCTCACTCGGAGCCGGCGGTTGAAGGTTAACTGGCTTACTCGTCGTCATTTTTCGTCACGCCCCAGTAGCCACCGCGTTTTACCCTTAAGCATGGCCTTTTCCCCGATTTCTGCCCACCAACGCGTGGCTTTGGCGTTGGTTCCGGCCGGCGGAACTCTTTTCGGGAACCTTGTTTGCCTAGCGACGTTTTAGCCGATAGCCTTGGGAATATGTAGGGGAGGTGCCTTTGTCGACGTCACAAGCCGTAGTCCAGCATTTGCCGTTTCTGCGCCGGTACGCCCGTGCGCTGACGGGCAATCAGGCGTCCGGCGACGCTTATGTCGCCGCCACGCTGGAATCGCTGATTGCCAGCCCGAAAATCCTCGAATCCGGCCCAAGTCAGCGAGTTGCGCTGTACCGGCTGTTCACCAAAATCTGGAATTCCGTCGCGGCGAACGGCAAAGCCGACGTCGTCGAGCCGAATTTACCGCCGGAACAACACCTTACACAGATTACGCCGCGACCGCGGCAAGCCTTCCTTCTGGTGGCTTTGGAAGGCTTCTCGGAGGAGGACGCGGCGCAGATTCTCGACTGCGATCTGGCCACCCTTCGCGGCCTGGTCGAGGAATCCGGCCGCGAACTGGCCGCGGAGATCGCGACCGACGTCCTGATCATCGAGGACGAGACTTTCATCGCCATGGACATCGAGGCGCTGGTGGAAAGCCTCGGCCATCGGGTCATCGGCGTCGCCCGCACCCACAGTGAGGCCATCGCCCTGGCCCGCCGGAAGCAGCCCGGGCTGATCCTGGCGGATATCCAGCTCGCCGATGGCAGTTCGGGCTTGGATGCGGTGAACGAGCTTCTCGGCTCGTTCGAGGTGCCGGTGATCTTCATCACCGCCTATCCCGAGCGCTTCCTGACCGGACAGCGGCCGGAACCGGCGTTCCTCATCGCCAAGCCGTTCCAGCTTGCGGTCGTCTCCGCCGTGGCGAGCCAGGCGCTGTTCTTCGGGCGCAAGGCGAGGCAGCGCGAGCGGCAGCCGACGGCATAGTCTTCGACAGAATTAGAACTGCAAACATTCATGGCCAGGCTTGTCCCGGCCATGAATGTTTTTGGTTACGTCGGTAAGGGTGGATTGCCGGGCACAAGGCCAGGAAAAGAATTAGGGCGCAGCCGATCGGTCCATCGGCTGCGCCCAAGATGACCGGCCAAGCACGGGGGGAGGGGGAAAGGATGGCCGGTCCTTACGACAAGCCGTAACCCGGCTGTTTGTTCCGTCGCTATTGTTTGCCGGTTC
>Ga0182024_10018339_pt1 | contig 13043 bp, 11 predicted proteins | sample P32metaG_FD_120480 | JGI IMG/M metagenome (GOLD analysis project Ga0182024, IMG submission 120480) | Permafrost microbial communities from Stordalen Mire, Sweden - P3-2 metaG (Illumina Assembly) | ecosystem: Environmental > Terrestrial > Soil > Wetlands > Permafrost | place: Sweden: Stordalen...
TCGCCAGGTGCCGTTGAAGGCCGAGTTTGAGCGGTTTGTTGGCGTGGATCGGAACCGAGAGGCGCGCCGTATCGCCCGGCCGGCCGTAGATGTGATGGCTGCCGTTGACCCGCAGAAGGCCCCAGCCGCGGGCTTCGATGAGGCGGACGAATTCTCGCCCGGTCAGCGGTTTCACAGAGCCAGGTCGAGCACGCGTTCCCCGGCGCCCGGCGCGCCGTCGGGCACATCGGCCGCCAGCCAGCCGGCGATCGCCTCGCGGACGTTGACGACCAGTTCGTCCATGGTCTCGCCTTGTGAGGCGCAGCCGGGCAGCACCGGGACTTCGGCCCAGAACCCGCCTTCCTCGGCTTCGTGTACGACGACCTTGATGTTCATGGGGTCAAGATACGGCGCCGCGCATCGGATGCAAGGTTGAGCCGTGGCCCTCGACCCCAACTTCCCCGCCGATCCCTACGCCATCCTGCATCCCGACGTGCGCTGGTATCCCGGTCAGGCGCTGCTCGACGGGATCGGTCGCGACAAGCTGATACCGCCGCTGGTCGAGAAGGTGCGGCGCGAAAGGCGTACAAGGCCGAGCTGGAACTGCTTCGCCGCCAGAGCCGCGAGATCGAAGCCGCGGCAGTGCGCTGGTGCGGAGGGCACGGGCGAAGAAGCTTGACCTTGCCCGATTTCGCGCCCTCACTCGCCATCCAGGGGAGGCCACCTCCATGCGCCAGATCATAAGCATCGCCCTCTTCGCGATCGCCGCCTTGCTCCTCACCTTGCTGCCCGGCGGCCTGTGGGGAGGATTGCTGACGGCCAACCTCAAGACGGGCATCGCCATCCCGTGGGCGGTCCTGGCCATGGCCATCATCCTGTGGCTGGCCTGGCGCTACGCCGGCGGCCACGGCCCACCCGCGAGCACCTCGCTGGCGCGTCGCCGCTATCGGCGGGCCAACCCCGTGGCCGGCGGGGTGTTCGCCTGGGCCCTGCTGGCCAACGCCCTGGCGCTCACCGCCTTGGCGGGACTTTGGATCGTGCTCTTTCAGCTAGTCAAGATTCCGGGAAACGCCCCTCCGGACTTCTCGAAATATTCTTGGGTCACCGTGGGCCTTCTGCTCGTCACCTCGGCGGTCGCCGGCGCGATTTGCGAAGAAGTGGGAATGCGCGGCTATCTGCAGGGACGCCTGGAGCGAAGCCTGCCGCCGCCCGCCGCCATCGTCATCGCGGCCCTGGTCCTGGCGCCCGGACACGCCCTCACCCAGGGCTTCGTGTGGCCCATTCTGCTGTTCTATTTTCTCGCCGACGTAACCTATGGCGCCACCGCCTGGCTCACCGATTCCATCCTGCCGGGGATCGTCGCCCACGGCGTCGGCCTGCTGGTCTTCCTGGCGCTGATCTGGCCGCACGACGCGGCGCGAGCCCACATCCTGGCGGGCGGCGGCGACGCCTGGTTCTGGATCCACGCCGCCCAGGCGCTCGTCTGCGGCGGTCTGGCCGTCGGCGCGTTCTGGCGTCTGGCGAGGATCACCGCAGCGACGCGGGCGACGCCAAGTCAGGTTTCGAGCATCCCCGCGTAGCGGGCGCACCCCCCCGCGCGGACGTGCTATCAGGCGCGCGGGATAAATCGATCGGGAACGCCGCCGTGAGCTCAGCCGTCATCGCCGCCACCGGCCTCTACACGCCGCCGCACGCCGTCTCCAACGCCGAGCTGGTGGAGACCTTCAACGCCTATGTGGCGGCCTTCAACGAGAACAACGCGGCCGCCATCGCGGCGGGGGACGCCGAAGCGTTGGTTCCATCGTCCGTGGAGTTCGTCGAGAAGGCCTCGGGCATCAAGTCGCGCTATGTGGTCAACAAGTCCGGCGTCGTCGACCCGGCGGTCATGCGCCCCGACATCCCCGAGCGGCCTGACGACGAAATCTCCATCCTGGCCGAGATCGCCGTGGCGGCGGCCCGCGATGCGCTCGGCCGCTGGGACAAGTCCGCCGCCGACATCGACGCGGTGATCTGCGCGGCCTCCAACATGCAGCGCGCCTATCCGGCCATGGCCATCGAGGTGCAGCAGGCCCTCGGCATCGAGGGCTTCGGCTTCGACATGAACGTCGCCTGTTCCTCGGCCACCTTCGCCATCAAGACGGCCGCCGACTTCATCGCCGCCGGCGAGGCGCGCGCCGTGCTGGTGGTCAATCCGGAGATCACCTCGGCGCACCTCAATTTCCGCGACCGCGACAGCCATTTCATCTTCGGCGACGTGGCCACCGCCGTCATCGTCGAGGCGGACGATCAGGCGCGGGACGGCTGGGACATCCTGGGGACGCGGCTGAAAACCCAGTTCTCCAACAACATCCGCAACAATTTCGGCTTCCTCAATCGCTGCGCGCCGCAAGGCGAGGGGGCCAGGGACAAGCTGTTCGTCCAGGAAGGGCGCAAGGTCTTCCGCGAGGTCGTGCCCATGGTGGCCGAGATGATCGTCGGCCATGCCGCCGATCTGGGCATAGACCCCACGAGCCTCAAGCGCCTGTGGCTGCACCAGGCCAATATCAACATGAACGAGATGATCGGCCGCCGCGTCCTGGGCCGCGAGCCGACGCCGGAGGAAAACGTCATCATCCTGGATGAATTCGCCAACACCAGCTCGGCCGGCTCGATCATCGCCTTCCATCGCGCCAATGACGACTTCACGCCCGGAGAGACCGGCCTGATCTGCTCCTTCGGCGCGGGCTATTCGGCCGGAACGGTGTTTGTCAGGAAGCGATAGGGCGGCATCGGCTCTGATTGGAGCGCTTCGCGAGCCCCGCCCCCTCCACCACTTCGTGGTCCCCCTCCCCCATGAAATGGGGGAGGACTAGAAAGCGTCTTGGTCCTCACCCGCGTAGCGGGGGAGGGGGACCACCGAAGGTGGTGGAGGGGGCGGCCGCATCGATTCGATAAAAGGAGATTGCGCCTTAGGGCGGTGCGGCGTCCTCAGCCGTAAACGGCCGCCCGCCATCCCGCGAAGCGGGCGTCGGCTTCGTCGGTCCCGATCGATGGCTCGAAGGGGCGGTCATAGCGGGTGAAGGCGGCGTCGGCGTCGGTGAGCAGGCCCGCGCCGAGGCCCGCGGCGATGGCCGCGCCGCAGGCGGTGGCTTCGGCGCAGGCGTGGCGGCGGACGGGGCGACCCAGGAGGTCGGCCTGGATCCGCAGGAAGGTTTCGTTGGCGGTGAGGCCGCCATCGACGCCCAGGACGTCCGGGAGAGGAACATCGGCCAGGGCGAAGACATGCTCGATCACTTCGCGGACGCGGAAAGCGACGCCTTCCAATGCCGCGCGGGCGATGTGCCCCCGCGTGATCGCCCCGGTCAGGCCGATGAGTTCACCCCGGCGGGACGCATCGCCATGCGGCGCGCCCAGGCCCTGCAGGGCGGGCAGGAAGGCGGCGCCGCTGGCGTCGGGGACGCTCGCCGCCAGGGTCTCGAAGCGGCGATGGTCGCCCAGGGCGAAGGCTTTTCTTAGCCAGTCGAGCGCGGAGCCGGCAGAGAGCACCATGCCTTCGAGGCAGAATTCCGTGCGACCGTTCACCCGCGAGACCACGAACGGGGGCGCCGTGGGACTTTTGTAGACGAAGGCCTCGCCTGTCCCGACGTCGAGAGTGGCGGAGGTGCCATAGGTGATCTTGGCGACGCCGGCGCCGCGGCCATGGGCGATGAGCGCGCTTTGCTGGTCGGCGATGTTGGCGCGGATGGGGACGGCGGCGCCGACGATCCCGCGCGCCGTCAGGCCGATGGGTCCGAAGGTGTCGACCAGCTGGGGAAACATCGCCTCGTCCAGGCCCTGATAGGCGATCAGGGCGCCGTTCCAGGCCCCATTGGCCACATCGAGGTAGCCGGTGGGCCACGCCTGGCTGGCGTCGGTGGCGTGGACGGCGCCGCCGGTGAGCTTCCAGATCAAGAAGGCGTCGATATTGCCCCAGGCCAGGTGGCCGCCGGCGGCGAGCGCGGGGGCGCCCTCGATGCCGGCGAGGATCGACTCCAGCTTGGCCGCCGATTGCTGGGGGGCGAGGAAGAACCCGGCCTCGCGAAGCTCGCCGGCGCGCGCCACGCCGCGCAGGTCGCTCCAGATGACCAGGGGCGACAGCGGGCGGCCCGTCCGCCGGTCCCAGACAACCGCGCTGGCGCGTTGGGTGGTGACGCCGATGGCGGCAAGGTCGGCTCCCGTGCGCCCGGCGCTGGCCAGGGCCCGGCGCAGCACGCTCTTGGCCGCCCGCCACACCGCTTGGGCGTCCTGTTCGACGAGTCCCGGACCTGGCGAGGCGGAGGCGAGGGGCGCGCGGGCCATGGCGATGAGATCGCCTCGCGGCGAGAACAGCGCGGCGCGGGCGGTGCTGGTGCCGACGTCGATGGCGCCCAGCAGCTCAGGCATCGGGAAGAAGCACGCCGGGATTCATGATGCCGCCTGGGTCGATGGCCTGCTTGACCCGCCGCAGCAGTGCGACGCCGGTCGCGCCGATCTCCCGCTCCAGATAGTCCCGCCGCACCCGGCCGATGCCGTGGTGGTGCGCCAGGGAGCCGCCGTGACGGTCGGTGGCCTCCATAATCCGCCGCCAGGCGTCGAGATAGACCGCCTCCATGGCCTTGGGTCCCTGGGTGGCCACGGCGAAGGTGAAGTACAGGTTGAGGCCGCTGCGATAGACGTGGGAGCTGTGCGCCGAGGCGGCGAGGCAACCCTCGATCTCTTTCAGGGAAGCGACCGTGGCGTCGTAAATGTCGCCGATGGTGGTCCAGGCGCCGGAGATCTCCACCGTGTCGGCGACGATGCCGCGGGGCAGGATCTGCTCCCAGCCGGTCACGTGGTTACGCCGCTCCAGCCAGGTCTCGACGATGCCCAGGGGCGCGACGGCGATCCCCGCGGCCGTGGCCATGGCGCCGATGGCCGGCGCCTGGGCGGCGACCAGGGCGGCTGGCCCCTCGTGGACCATGAGCAGCAGACAGCCCTTGGCGCGCTCATCGAGGCGCTGGGCCTCGCGCTCGTCGTATTGCCGCATCACCGGCGGGCGCCAGCCCGACTGGATGATCTGCCGCTGCAACTCAAAACCTGTGCGCATGTCGGGGGCAAAGAACGCGGAAAGGGCGCGCGATTCGGCCGCCCGGCGCAGAGAAAAGGTGACGCCGGTGATGACGCCCAGGCACCCTTCGCTGCCCATCATCAGGTTGCGCAGATCGGGGCCCGCCGAGGCGCGGGGACCCTTGCCCAGCACCACCAACTCGCCGCCCGGCAACACAGCCTCGATGGAATGAACGATGTCCTCGATGTTGCCGTATGCGGTGGAGAACTGCCCCGAGGCGCGCGTGGCGACCCAGCCGCCGACGGTGCTGATGGCCACCGACTGCGGCCAATGACCGATGGTCAGGCCCTGGGCGGCGACGGCTTCTTCGGCTTCCAGCCCGTTCTTGCCGGCGTCGAAGCTGGCCAGCAGGTTGACCGGATCGATGAAGCGAGTGGCCTTCATCCCTCCCATGTCGAGGAGGATGGCGTCCGGCCTGGCGATGACGCCGCCGACGACGCCGCTGCCCAGGCCGAAGGGGATCACCGGGACGCGACGCTCGCCGGCGATCGCCAGCGTCGCTTGCACATCCTCGATGGAGGCAGAACGCACGACGCAGGCCGCCCGCGGCGCCCCCTCGCCGGCCAGATCGCGCGCGTGGCTGACCATCCAATAATCATGCCGCCGGGCGTCAAGCCCCGCGTCACTGGTGTCCACCTTGGCGGCACCGAGCGCCTCGCGCAGGGCGCCGATGAGCGAAGCGGTCATGCTTTGGCGCTTTCCATGGCCACGGTCCAATTGATCGGAGAGACGCGCCGGATCAACAGTCCCCAGCCGATGACTCCCGCCAAGGACACGGCGCCGGCGACGATGAAGGCCCAGAAGAATTGGCCGGTGCGGTCGATGATGAGGCCAGTGATGATCGGCCCGACGATGCCGGCGCTGTTGCCGATGCAGTTTTGCAGCCCGATCCATTTGCCGCCCCCGGTCGGTCCGGCGATCGTCTGGCCGATGGCGTAGATGCCGGCGGTGTTGAGGCCGAACCCCGCTCCGGCGACGAACAGACAGGCGACCGATGTGGTGGCGTCGCCCACGGCGCATCCCAGCAGGGCGGCCGCCATGACGACGTGGCTGGCCACCGCGGCGGTCTTGCGCGCGAGCGTGGCGCTGGCGCCGGCCCGCATCCAGCGGTCGGTCAGCCATCCGGTGGCCAGCGCGCTGGCGGCATAGACGACATAGATCAGGCCGCCGAGCTGGGCCATCTGCGCGACCGAGAACCCACGCTCCTTGACGAGATACAGAGGCAGCCAGGAGATCACGAAATAGAAGGAATAGTTGGCCGAGAAGTGGCCCAGGCTGGCGCCCCAGGCTTCCCGATGCTTGAGGATGGCGAGAAATGAGGGCGCCCGCACGTCAGATGGCGCGTCGGCGCGCGCCGAGGCATGACGGGTCGCCGTCAGCCACGGCCAGAGCCAGACCAGCGAGCCCAGGCCAAAGACCACGAATGTGGCGCGCCAGCCAAGCCGAGCCATCAGCGAGCCGCCGACGAAGGTGCCGAAGGCGGGACCCAGGGAGAGGCCCAGCGCGATCATGCCATTGGCGCCGCCAAGCTTGTGGGCAGGCAGGTGCTGGGCGAGGAGCTTCGATGAGCACGGAAAGGCGGCGCTCTCGCCGACGCCGAGCACCAGGCGCAGCGCGATCAGGGCGGCGAAGCCCGTCGCCAGTCCCGTGGCCGCCGTGGCCAGGGCCCACAGCGCCAGCCCGATGGCCAAGGTCCTGTAGGCGTTGATCCGTTCGGCCAGCCAGCCGGCCAGGAGCTGGCTGGGCGTGTAGGTCCAGAAGAAGGCCGACAGCAGCAGGCCGATCTGAGCCCCTGAAAGGTGAAGCTCGTCCTTGATCAGGGGCGCGGCGGTGGCGAGGTTGCCTCGGTCGATGTAGTTGATGAACACCGCCAGAGCCAAGAGCGGAACGACGCCGGCGCCGATCGCGCCCATCCCGCGCGGAGCTGTCTCTGCCGCCGTGGTCATGGTCTCACCCTCGTCCGTCACCGTTTCCCCTCGCCGCGCACGCGATGCGCGACATTAGTCCGTTGTCGGCGGTTCTCCGGCGCCAACCGAGGTGGTGACCAGTCGCGTGTACTCCGACCAATAGGGCGAGGCGAGCACGCACCGCGGCGTGTCGTCCACGATCGATACCGTCGCCACCCGGCCGACGCCAGGTTCGAAATAGAACATGCCCTTGGCGGTCTTGATGGCGAGCACGGCGGGACTTGAGAACTGGCAGACCGGGTGGGTCGTCATTCCGAATGTGCCGACCGTGGTTGCTTCAGCGCAGTCGGCGCCGCCAAACCTTCTGCCAAACCTGACGTCGAAGAATTCGAAAATCTGATCGGCCTTGAGAGGCTCGACAAACGCCGCATGGGAAACCGATGGACACGGCGGCCCGGTGACGGCGACCGATCGCGGATCCTTCGCGGCGCCGTACTCGCCCAGGAGGGCCACCACGGCGACCGCCGCCGTCACCGCGCCGGCGGCGCCGAACAGCAAGAGTCGCCGACCGGGGCCGCCCTTTTGTGGTCCGCCGAAGTCCGCCGCTCCTGACATGATCAGCTGATCCCGCACGTTAGTCCGATTTAAGGTGGTGCTTCAATCGGTCCCAAGCCGCAGCGCCGCCATGTCGGCGCCATGGATGGACTGGCAGGCGGCGATCTGGCGAGTCTCTTCGGCCGGCGACCAGCCCAGCAGTGGGGCCATGGCCCGCGCCGCGGCTGGCAGGGCGGCCAAGCCGCCGCCCTCCCCGAACCAGGCCAGGGCGCCGCGCCTCACCCAATAGTCTTCCAAGGTCAGGGCCCCTTCGGCGAGGACCGCGTGGGCCGCTTCGGCCGCCGTTCCGCCCCCGGCCGCGACGATGTCCCGCGCCTCGGCGCCGTACAGCTCCATCAGGCGTTCGGCGGCGAGATCGTCCATGCCGGCGGCCAGCAGCTCGGCGCGGATGACGTCAGGCGCGATCTCGCCGCCCGGCAGGGGCGCGTCGGCGGTGCGGCAGGCCGTGCGTTTTTCTTTCAAAGCGTCCTGCACGTGATCGACCACCCGCTGCGCCATTCGGCGATAGGCGGTGAGCTTGCCGCCGGCGATGGAGATCACCCCCGCCGGTCCGGTCCACAGCTCGTCGCGGCGGGAGATGTCGTTGGCCGATTTTCCCTCTTCGCGCACCAGTGGGCGCACGCCCGACCAGGCCGAAGTGACGTCCGCGCGGGTGAGCGGCGCGGTGCGAAAGCGCGCCGCGGCCGTAGCCAGCAAATAGTCCACGTCTTCGCCGGTGATCGGCGGCCAGAGCTCGGCATGCGGATGAAAAGTGTCGGTGGTGCCGATGTAGGTCATGGCCCCCTTGGGAACGGCGAACACGCCCCGACGATCGGCGGCGGTCATGATGATGGTGCGCTCGATCGGCAGGTGCTCGCGAGGGGTGACCAGATGCACCCCCCGCGCCAGGGCCAGGCGCGGCGCGGCGCCGGTCTCCTCAAGGGCGCGAACCTCGTCCACCCACGGCCCGGCGGCGTTGACGATAACTCGGGCGCGAAGGCGGGCGCGCCGGCCGTCCGATCCGGCCAGGCGATCGGTCGCCTCGATGCCTACGCAGCGGCCGTTCTCGATCACCAGGGCCTCGGCGGCGGCGTAGTTGACGATCAGGGCGCCGTGCCGCGTAGCGGCGCGGATATTGGCGAGCGTCAGGCGCGCATCGTTGGTCAGATACTCTGGATAGACCACCGCTCCGACCAGATCGTCGGCGTCGATGGCCGGCTCGCGGGCCTTCACATCGGCCACGGACCACAGCTGGTGCCGGCGGCTCTTGGGCACGCCGCCGAGCTTTTCGAAGGCCCAAAGTCCCGCGCGCAGTCTGGCGATGGCGCCGGCGCTTCGGGCGGGAATTACGAAGGGCGTCTCGCGCGCCAGGTGCGGAGCGATGGCCTGGACGATCTTGCGCTCCGAAGCCGCCTCCCGGACGAGGGCGATATCGCCTTGGGCAAGATAGCGCAGGCCGCCGTGAATCATCTTCGAGGAACGGCTGCTGGTCCCCGAAGCAAAGTCGCGCCCCTCGATCAGAGCCACGGACAGGCCGCGCAGGGCGGCGTCGCGGGCCACCCCTGCTCCCGTGATGCCTCCGCCGATGATGGCCAGATCGAACACCCGAGCCTCCAGGGCGTCGAAGAGGCCGTCGCGGTCGCGCAGATCGAGCTTGTCGCTGTCGGAAGGGATGGTGGTCGATTGCACGTGCGCTTCGCCTGCTGCCTTGGGAGGCCCAGGCTATAGCCTGAAACGCCACGGCGATCGCCACCCCCGGTCTTTCGCCGGCGCCCCGAGGTCAGGACTTCAGATGGCTCATGGCGGCGCCCACGAAGGTCATCACTTCGGGGCCGAAGGGCAGCGTCGGAGCCACATCCCTGTCCGCCAGGGAGTCTTTCCACACCTGACCGATCTTGGCCTGCAGCGCCGGATCGCCGCCGGTGGCCAGCCGCACCTGCGCCCGCCAGCGCCGGGCCAGCTCCTGAGCCGCCGGGGCGCCGGGATCGGTCCCCACCAGCGCCTTGGCCTTGGCGATCAGGGCGTCCCATTCGGCGCTGACCTTGGCCTGGTCGAAATCGCCGGCCCGCTGGACCATGGCCGCCCTGTCGGCCTCGCTGAAATGTCGATCGATGGAGGGCTCCATCTTTTTTGCCCATTCGGGCGCCTGGTCGCTCATTGTCGTCTCCTTGGTGAGTTTGGTCAGATCATCCAGTGAAAGCTCCTTGCCGGCCGCCAGTCGGGCGCGGGCCGAACGGACGAGGACGAGCCCGCGAGCCGCTTCGTCGCGACGGCGCGCCAGCACCTCCTCCTGCAGTTCAAGCACCGCCTCAAGCTTGGAAAACCGGCCCGAAATCAGGACGGCGATCTCCGCCAGGCTGAGGCCGAGCCTTTTGAGGGCGAGCACCTGATGCAACCGCACCAGAGCCTCGGGACCATAGGCCCGCCATCCGGCCCGCGACTTCAACGGGCGCACCAGCCCGCGTTGTTCGTAGACGCGCAGGGTGCGCGGCGTGACGCCGAGCGCCTTGGCGGTTTGCGCCGGTGACAGATATTCGACAATCGAGGCGACAGACACGAGCTTTCTCTCCAGACCCGACCACCGCGCCACTATGACCTAAGGTCAGGCGCAAGCGGAAATTCTCTGGCGACCGTGGGAAGTTCGGATCCATCTCATCGCGGCCTCGCCAACGGCTAGGAAATGCGCTGCAATGGGCCAGGCCGTGAGCTAAGGCCGCCACGCCGACAAGGAGTCACCGCCATGAAATTTGGCGTGTTCTACGAGCATCAGCTTCCCAAGCCCTGGGGACCGGGGGACGAGGCGCGGCTTTTCCACCAGGCCCTCGAACAGGTCGTTCTGGCTGATCGGTTGGGCTTCGACTACGCCTGGGAAGTGGAGCACCACTTCCTGGACGAATACTCCCACTCTTCGGCGCCCGAAGTGTTCCTGGCCGCCGCCGCGGCTCTCACCACGCGCATCCGCCTGGGCCATGGCATCCGCCAGGTGATCGCCAACTACAACCACCCAGCGCGCACCGCCGAGACGCTCTCCACCCTGGACATCATTTCCCACGGGCGGGTTGATTTCGGAATCGGCGAGGGCGCCACGCGCCTGGAGCTGGGCGGCTTTCGCATTCCGGCCAAGGAAAAGCGCGCCATGTGCCTGGAGGCGGCCGAGCAGATCGCCAACATGATGGTGCTCGATCCCTATCCCGGCTTCGAGGGCGCCTCGTTCTCCATGCCCTGTCGCAACGTGCTGCCCAAGCCGGTGCAACAGCCGCACCCGCCGATGTGGATGGCCTGCACCAACCGCGACACCATCCGTGTCGCCGCATCGCAGGGCATCGGCGCCCTGGCTTTTTCCTTTGTCGATCCGGGCGAAGCCAAGGTGTGGGCGGAAATCTACTACGGCATCATCAAGTCCGATCAGTGCGTTCCCATCGGCCACGCGGTGAACGCCAACATGGCCATGGTGTCCAACTTCTCGCTCCATGCCGACCGCGACGAGGCGGTGCGGCGTGGCCAGGAGGGCTTCGAGTTCTTCCGCTACGCGGTCAACGCCCTGGTGGCGCACGACACGGTCCCCGGCCGCACCCATCTTTGGGAAGAGTACCAGACTCTGCGAGCCGAGCGCGTCGGCGCCGCGGTCGCGCGACCGCTGGAGGGCGTCGACATCCCCACCACCGGCATCGGAACCCCGGACGACATGCGCCGTCACCTGGAGGCCTTCCAGGACGCCGGCATCGATCAGGTGATCTTCCTGCAGCAGGCCGGACGCAACCGCCATGAACACATCTGCGAATCGCTGGAACTCTTCGCCGCCGAGGTGATGCCGAAGTTTCAGTCGGGCGCGGCGGCGCGCGAGGCCCGCAAGGCCGCCGATCTCGCCCCGCACATCGCCGCCGCCCTGGCCCGCAAGCGATGGATGAAACCGCTCGCCGACGAGGACATTCCGGTGGTCAAGGCCTCGGTGGTCAGGGCGCAGATCAATCAGCCGGCGACGACCTGATTGGCCGCTACGACCCCAGCCGCCAGCCGGCCTCCTTGGCGAAGCTAGCGAAGAACTCGGGTCCGTAAGCCTCTTCGGGAGCGGCCCGGACGCGTTCGTCCAGGCGATGGGCGTCCTCGCCGACCAGGATCCGCCAGCGGCCGGCCTTCACGCCGTCCAGGATGATGGTCGCGGCCGCCGCGGCGGTGGTGGGAGCATCGTCATGGAATCGGCGGGCCCGTTCGGCGACCAGAGCGGTGATGTCGGCGTCGGAAACGGCCGCCGCGTCCATGCCCATGGCCGCCATCCGCGAGCGCGCCTGAGCCAGCGCGGCGGGGCTCAAGGCATCGGAATCCGAGCCGCTCAAGATCTTGCGCGAATTGGTCACGATCTCGGTGCCGATGTGACCGGGCATGACTACCGAGCAGTGGATGTGCGGCGCGTTGACGGCCAGGTCGGTGATCAGGGCCTCGGTGAAACCCTTCACGGCGAACTTCGCGGCGGCGTAGGCGGTGTGCGGGACGCCTGGGCCGAGGGAGGCCCAAAAGCCGTTGACGCTGCTGGTGTTGACGATGTGGCCCTCGCTGGCCTTGATCATCATCGGCAGGAAGGCGCGGGTGCAAAAATAGACCCCGCCCCAGCAGACGTTGAAGGTCTTTTCCCACTCCGCCCGGTCGCCCTCCACCACCGAGCCGCCGCCGCCGATGCCGGCGTTATTGAAGAGGAGATGGATTTTGTCGGTGTCCTGCTCCTTGGCTGCCTGGGCGGCGAAACGCAGCACCGCCGCCTCGTCGGAAACATCGGCCAGGTGCGTGGTCACCCTTGTCCCCTGCGGCGCATCCGCCTCGCACATGGCCCTGGTGGCCGCCATGGCCGCCGCCGAAACATCGCACATGGCCACGTTGCAGCCCTCGGCGACGAGTTGACGGGCAAGCTCGCGCCCCATTCCGGTACCGCCCCCGGTGATCACGGCGATCTTTCCGGCGAAGTCTTTCATGAAGGCGCCCCATCTCGGGTTGGTGGACGACGGCCAACGGCTGGCCGGCGCGTCCATCCATAGGACAAACCATCGCCCTCAGACCATCCGTCAGCCGATCAAAAAGCCATCAACCCGTGGCCGGCAAGGCACAGGCCGGCTGTTTTGTAGCCGGTCGGGGCTCCGGCGGGCCGATCGTTGGTGGTTGAGCTTGACGGCGCGGGGGCGCAGGGCGGAGATTTTAAAGGCAGCAGGCGAAATGCCGTGGGGGCGAATCAATGAAAATGCGCGCAACCGGGGTCCGTCCCGCTGGATGGGCCCTGCTGATGGCTTCGACCATGCTGGCCGGGACGCCAACTTTGGCCGCCACGGCGGTCGATACGGCGGCTGCCGCCGCCACCGGCTCGACGGAAATCGGCGAGGTCATCGTCACCGCCGAGAAGCGCGAGGAAGATGTCCAGAAGGTGCCAATGAGCATCCAGGTTCTGGATACCCGCACACTCAGCCAGCTGAACA